>Ga0207657_10001049_pt1 | contig 29285 bp, 31 predicted proteins | sample KBSC33metaG_FD_184316 | JGI IMG/M metagenome (GOLD analysis project Ga0207657, IMG submission 184316) | Corn rhizosphere microbial communities from Kellogg Biological Station, Michigan, USA - KBS C3-3 metaG (SPAdes) (version 2) | ecosystem: Host-associated > Plants > Roots > Rhizosphere > Soil ...
CGCGTTCAACTCGGTGGAGGCGTTCCTGCTGCACGCGGCAATCGGGCTGGCGCCGATCGACAAGCTGATCTCCTACGTGCGGCAGTACCTGTCGTAGCTAGTCGAGGCGGCCGTGCGCCAGCTCCTCGGCCAGCCACATCGAGCCGATCTCCATCGCGCCGGCCTGCAGCACGTTCTCGCGGCTCTCGGGCAGATCGAGCCTGCGGGCCATCGCCTCGGCCTGATCGCGGTCGCCGAACTCGAGCACCAGCTCGGTCTCGCTGTGGTCATCGACGACGCGCGACAGCGAGTAGCCGATCACGCCGGCGCCGCGCAGCTGGGGCGCGCGCCGTTCGATCGTCTGGCGCCACTCGTCGATGTCGGACACCCGGCGGCGGATGGTCAGCCGGTAGGCCGTCGGTCGGTGGTTGGCGTCCATGGCCGAAGAGTATATCCCATAATATATCTGTCCGTGATAGAGTTTTTTGCGTGAGCTCGCATCGCCCCCGCACCGCCGGCCTCGCCTCCGACCTGCTGACCGTGGTCGGCCCGCTGCAGCGGCTGCTGCGGCGGCGGGTGCGCGAGGACTGGCCGCTTGAACCACTCCCCACCGCCCAGATCGACCTGCTGCGAGCGGTCAAGTCGCGGCCGGGCGTGACCGTCGGCGAGGCCGCCTTCGAGCTGCGCATCGCACCGAACACCGCGAGCACGCTGGTCAACCAGCTGGTCGCCGCCGGCCTGGTCGTGCGCAGGCAGGACGAGGTCGACCGCCGCAGCATCCGGCTGGGGCTGACGGCGGCCGCCGAGGCCCGGATCAGCGCCTGGCACGATCGCCGCCAGGAGCTGCTGCACCAGGCGCTCGACCGGTTGAACGGCGACGAGCGTGCCGCCATCGCGGCCGCCATGCCGGCGTTGCGGCGCCTGCGCGAGACGCTCGACCGGTGAGCGCCCTCCCGGATCCGTCGGCCGAGCCGGCCGTTGGGCTGCGCGACCTGACCGTGCGGTTCGGTGAGACGACGGCGGTGGAGGGCGTCACGCTCAAGGTGGCGGCCGGAGAGATGTTCGGGCTCCTGGGGCCTAACGGCGCCGGCAAGACGACCACGTTGCGCGTACTGACAACGCTGCTTCCGGCCGGCTCGGGAACGGCCACCGTGTTCGGGATCGCGGTCGGGGCCCAGCCGATGGAGGTGCGGCGGGTGATCGGCTTCGTGCCCCAGCAGCTGTCCGCCGACGCGGCCCTGACCGGCCGCGAGAACGTGAGCCTGTTCGCCCGGCTCTACGACGTGCCGCGGCGGCAGCGCTCGCAGCGGGTGTCCGACGTGCTCGAGGTGATGGGGCTGGCCGACGCCGCCGAGCGGCTGGTCGCCACCTACTCCGGCGGCATGATCCGTCGCCTGGAGCTCGCCCAGGCGCTGGTCAACCGCCCGCGGCTGCTGATCCTGGACGAGCCCACCATCGGCCTCGACCCGATCGCCCGGCAGGGCGTCTGGGACCGGATCGACGACCTGCGCGACGAGACCGGAATGACCGTGCTTCTGACCACGCACTACATGGACGAGGCCGATGCGCTCTGCGACCGTGTGGCGCTGATGCACCGGGCGCGCATCCGCGCGGTCGGCACGCCTGAGCAGCTGCGGCGCGAGCTGGGGCCGGAGGCGACGCTCGAGGACGTGTTCCGCCACCACACCGGCGACCAGCTGGAGGCGGGTGGGGACATGCGCAACCTGCGCCAGACGCGGCGGACGGCGAGCCGGCTTGGCTAGCGCCGTTCACCCGCTGGACGCGCGGTCGCAGCTGCTCAGCAACGGCGCCCACGTCGGCGCGCTGTGCCTGGTCGAGCTGCAGAAGCTGCGGCACGACCGCAAGGAGCTGTACACGCGGGCCGTGCAGCCGGCGCTGTGGCTGCTGATCTTCGGCGAGACGTTCTCGCACCTGCACGCGATCCCGACGTCGGTGCCCTACCTCGATTTCCTGGCGCCCGGCATCCTCGCCCAGTCGGCCCTGTTCGTGTCGATCTTCTACGGCATCCAGATCATCTGGGAGCGCGACGCCGGTGTGCTGGCGAAGCTGATGGCGACGCCCACGCCGCGATCGGCGCTGGTTGCCGGCAAGGCGTTCGCGGCCGGCATGCGGGCGCTGGTCCAGGGGCTGGTGGTGCTGGTGCTGGCCGCGCTGCTGGGGGTGGCGCTGACGACCAACCCGCTGCGGCTGGCGGGCGTCGTGGTCGTCGTCCTGCTGGCAGCGGCCTTCTTCTCGACGCTCTCGATCGTGCTGGCCGGGATCGTGCTGTCGCGGGAGCGGCTGATGGGGATCGGGCAGGCGATCACGATGCCGCTGTTCTTCGCATCGAACGCGCTCTACCCGGTGGCGCTGATGCCGCGCTGGGTGCAGGCGATCGCTGTCGTGAACCCACTCAGCTACGAGGTGAACGCGCTGCGCGGGCTGCTGCTGGGCACGCCGGCGGCGCTCGGCACCGACATCGGCGTGCTGGCGTTCTCGGCGGCAGCCGGGATCACGACGGCGGCGCGGCTGTTGCCGCGCTTGACCCGGTAGCCGACCACTCGCAGCTGCGACCGCGCGCGGCGGTCTGTGCGATCCTCGAGGCATGCGTCGCACCGCGGTCCTGATCTACCTCGCAATCTTCATCGGCGAGGTGGTGTGGTCGTCGCTGGTGCCGCTGGTGCCCACCTACAGCGACCGGTTCGACCTCTCCAAGCTGGAGGCGGGGGTGCTGCTGGCGGCGGCCAGCCTCACGATCCTGCTGGCCTCGATCCCGGCGACGATGCTGAGCGACCGCTACGGCGCGCGGGCGGTGACGCTGGTGGCCGTGGGCGGGATGGCACTGGCCGACGTCGGACAGGCGCTGGCCGATCGCTACTGGATGCTGCTTGTGGCGCGTGCGCTGTTCGGGATCGCGTTCGGGGCACTGTGGGTGGCCGGGGTGGCATGGCTGGCAGAGGCGGCCGGCGAGCTGCAGGCGCGGGCGCTGTCGTTGACGATCACGACGGCCGGGCTGGCCGGGATCGTGGGGCCGGCGTTCGCCGGCGTGCTGGTGCAGCGGTTCGGGCTGGCGGCGCCATTCCTGAGCTGTGCGATCGCAACGGCGGCGGTGGTGTCGATGATGGCGCTGTCAGAGTCGGATGCTGGACAGCGGCTGGACGGCGTGCCGCCGCTGCTTCAGACGATGCGGGCGGCGATGGGCAGCAGGCTGATCCTGTCCAGCCTGCTGCTGATGACGCTGGGCGGGTTCGTGGGCGGAGCAACGAACCTGCTGGCGCCGCTGCAGCTGCATCAGAACGGGCTCAGCAGCGCTGCGATCGGGATCGCGTTCTCGGCGGCGGCGGTGGCGTTCATCGCGTCGAGCGGCGTGGTGGCACGATTCGGGGAACGCGCGGCGAGGGTGGAGGTGGGGGTGATCGCGACGGTGCTGATGTCGGCGACGCTGCTGATCGTGGTGGTCAGCACGACGACGCCGGCCGTGCTCAGCTTCCTGCTGCTGCGCGGCCCGATCGCGGCGGTGATGTTCACGATCACGTTTCCGCTGGGCGTGGTCGGAGCGCGCGCGGCCGGGGTCAGCCTGAGCGCGGTGGCGGCGCTGCTGAACATGGTCTGGGCGGGGTCGGCGCTGGTGGGTCCGATCCTGGCAGGAGCGATCACGGAGATCGCGTCGCCCGAGGCCAGCTACCTGGTCGTGATCGTGATGGCGCTGGCCGGCAGCGCGTGGATGGTGACGGCCGGACGCGCTCCGCGGGTGGCGCGGGAGCCGGACTGCACGCGCACGGTCACCGGGCGCTAGCCGTTCGGCCCGACCCGGCGGGTTAGAATCCGGCGCGGAGCGGCCGCCCGGCGGCCGTGCCGGTTGCCGACGTAGCTCAGCTGGTAGAGCACATCACTCGTAATGATGGGGTCGGGAGTTCGAGTCTCCCCGTCGGCTCTCGACCGACATTCCGGGGACAACGCGCCCTGTGGCGGCTCGCGGCGCGCAAGCCGTTAGCGTGTCAGCATGCAGCCCTACCGCCGCATCACCATCGCCGTCGGCGTCTCGATGTTCGTCGATGCCTCGCTGTACCTGGCGGTGCTTCCGCTGCTGCCCAGATACGCCGACCAGTTCAACCTGAACACCTTCCAGGCCGGCCTGGTGCTGGCCGCCTACCCGGTGTCGGTGCCATTCGTCTCGCTCGGCTGCATCGTGCTGGTGCCACGCGTCGGCGCCCGCCGCATCTCGCTCTGCTCGGCGCTGCTGATGACCATCGCAACGGTCATCTTCGCCTGGGCGCCGAACGTCGAGGTGCTGATCCTGGCCAGGTTCGTCCAGGGCTTCGCCAGCGGCTCGATCTGGACCGCGTCCATGTCGTGGGTCACCGACAACGCCCCGGCCGGCCACCGCGGCCGCGAGTCCGGCATCGTCATGGGCCTGCTCTCGGCCGGGTCGATCGCCGGCCCTGGCATCGGCGCCCTCGCCGCCACCGCCGGCTCCGGCGTCGCCTTCGGGCTGGTCGCCGCCGTCAGCTTCGTGGGCGTGGTGCTCGCCGTGCTCGCCCCCACGGGCAGGGCCGTCGCCGCCGGCGAGTCGCGCCTGTGGGCGTCGATCGCACGCGGCGCGCGACAGCCGGCCACGATCGCGGCCATGGCCATGAGCCTGATCGACCTCTGCGCCTTTGGTGCCGTCGATCTGCTGGTGCCGCTTGGCCTGGGCAGGAGCGGAACATCGGTCGATGTGATCGCGGTCTGCTTCGCCGCCGGCGCCGTGCTGGGCGCCGCGGTCGGTCCCGTCGCCGGCCGCGTGGTCGACCGCGTCGGCCCCGCGCCCGTGGGGCTGGTGGTCGGCATCGGCGTGATGGTGATCCCGGTCGTGCTGGCCTTCGGGCCGTCCGACGTCGTCCAGCTGGCGCTGCTGGTCGCCGCCGGCCCGCTGTTCGCGGTGATCGGCGCCGCCATGTTCCCGCTCTCCTCGCTCGGCGCCGACGCCGCCCGCGTGTCACACGTGACCGTGATGGGTTTGCTCGGCGTCGTATGGGCGGCCGGCTTCGCCGTCGTGCCACTGGTGCTGGGGGCGGTGGCTACCGCCACCTCCACCGCCACCGCGTTCACGCTGGCCTCGTTGCTCTGCCTGCCGGCCCTGGTGCTGCTGGTGACCAGCGTGCGCCGGCTGGGCGCCGCCCCCGCCGCCGCGCCTGTTGCCGGTCGCTGACGCTACCCGGTCGCCACCCACACGACCAGGATCGTAGTCTCGCCGTCGTGGCCGTCCATGCCGTAGTGGTGGAACAGCTGCTCCTCCTCGCTCGGCGACAGGCTCTCGTCGGCGCTGATGTTGGGCGCGTTGTTGACCTGATCGGCGGTGAACGCGACCCGGATCTTCTCGCCCTCGATCTCTGCCCCCTCCACCGGCACGAAGTGCAGCTTGGTGCCGAAGCGCCCGCCGCTGACCAGCAGGAATACCGCCTCGCCCGTGCGCTCGTCGGCGTAGAGATCCTCGGCTCGTCCCAGATGCGCGCCGCCGACGTCGATCACCTCGCGCTCGCGCATGATGTGCAGATCAGCTGTACCCGGCATGTGAACCCCCTTCGTGACCAGATGGTGGTGGCGCCAGCCTACTACGCGTCGATCGGGATGTGCCCGGGCTCGGCTGCCACCCGTGCCAGCCAGGCCTGCACCGCCGGGAACCGGCCCAGCTCGAACCCGCCCTCCTCGGCCACGTTGGTGTAGCCGTAGAGCGCGATGTCGGCCACCGTGTAGCGCTCGCCGACCAGGTACGCGCGCTCCGCCAGGTGCCGCTCCATCGCGGCCAGCGTGCGGTATCCCGCCTCCTGTTTGGCCGGCAGCTCCGCCGCCCAGCGCTCGGGCGTGCCCGACACCGACAGCCAGAACCGCGCCACCGCGATGTTCGGCTCCAGGTCGTACTGCTCGAAGAACAGCCACTGCAGCACCTGCGCCCGCTGGTAGCGGTCGTCGGGCAGGTACGGCGTGCCCTCGGCCAGGTAGCAGAGGATCGCGCCCGACTCGCCCAGCGCGCGGCCGTCGTCGAGCACCAGCGTCGGCACCCGCAGCGCCGGGTTCAGGCCCCCCAGCACGTCCGGGCGGTCGGAGCGGTCGAGCACGTCCATCTCCACCAGCTCCAGCGGCATCCCTAGCTGCGCCGCCAGCAGCCGCACCTTGTAGCAGTTCCCCGAGACCGCGCTGTTGTACAGCCGCAACGCGCGCTCCGCCTAGAACCACTTGGTGTAGATCGGATCCGGCACCGGCACCGCGTGGTCGGCCGGCGTGCCGTGGAACAGCGAGGTGATGCCCGTCGACCAGGCCTTCGCGCGGTCGGTCAGCTGCCGGTCGTCGGTCTGCATCCGCCCGCGGGTCACGATCACGCCCAGGTCGCCGCCCTTGTAGCGGTACTCGTCGGTGCCGTAGACGCGCAGGTAGAAGGCCTCGTCGTCGTGTCCGACCGTGTGCCACGTGGTCACCAGCCGCACGAACTCGATGGTGCCGTCCTCGCGCATCTGCCAGAGGCCGCTGGACGGCGCGCGGGTGATCTTCTCCACCGCGTCGTCGGTCTGCTTCAGCACCAGCTGGCTCCACTCGTCGTAGGTCTCCCACCGCTTCTGCATCTTCTTCAGGTCGACCTCCCAGTCCACGTCCAGGAACTCGAGCAGGTGGAAGAGGAACAGCGGCACCCCGCCGTACTTCGACGTGAGCAGGTTGGTGAGCGGGCTGGCGCCGGAGATGCGCGGGTTGATCTCGCCCAGGTAGACCTCGCCGCTGCCGTTCTCGACCAGGAAGTCGACGCAGAACACGCCGCTGTAGCCGTGCGCATAGAGCGTGTCGCCGAGCTTGCGCGCCATCGCCCGGATCGAGTCGCGCGTGGATTTGTCGAACACCCCGGGGAAGACATCGTTGCCGCACCAGCCGCCGCGGTAGGGGGTCAGCTCCTCAAAGCCGGTGATGTCGGTCTGGATCGGCCCCACCAGCGTGCCGTGCCTGGTGGCGCAGGCCTCCACCGTGCCCGGCAGGTGCTCGATCCGGCGCATGATCTTGAGCTCCTCGCCGTCGAGCTTCTCGGAGTGCTCATCCCACTGCTGCTCGTTCGTGATGAAGAACGTGGTGCGGCCGGAGTCGCCGTAGGGCGTCTGCACGACCAGGTCGGTGCCGAGCTTTGCCTTGCGGGCCCGCTCCATCAGCTGCTTGAAGTTCTTGGCCCGGGCCAGCACGTTGGGCGCGCACTCGATGCCGGCCTCGCCGGCCAGCTGCGTGGTCGTGATCTTGGAGTCGACGTGCTCGCGCAGCGCGCGCGGCGGCAGCGCGATGTCGAGCCCCAGCTCGCCGGCCAGCTCCTCGGTGTCGGAGTCGAACATGACGAACAGCACCTTGCCCCCGCCCCGTGCGTGCACGCGGTCGGCCACCTGTTTGTGGCCCAGCAGGTAGGTGTTCACGTCCTCGAACGAGCCGAAGTCGCGCGCGCCCTCGCTGTGCGGCACGAACACGTGCGGGTGGTGGCCGTCGAACGAGTCGAAGTAGGTGATGTACTCGAACGCCCCCACCCACTGGTCGATGCCCAGCACGTTGTAGGCGGTCGGGGAGACGAAGTAGATCGGCGTGCGGCTGGAGCGGGCGAACTGGTAGACGTCGCTGAGACCGCGCAGCTTCGGCCGTGCAGAGCGCTTCGCCACAATCCCCTTGCCAGGTGTCACCGGCGGTGTCCCCCTGTTGACGCCATCCGGCAACGCTACAGGTGCGCGCCACGGCCATCAAGGCCCGGGCGACGGCTCAGGCGAAGATCACCTGAGGCGTGTGCGGGATCTCCCGCTCGCGCTGCAGGAGCGGCGGCATCAGCACCCGCGTGTCGCGCAACCGCTGGCCGTTCTCGGCGGTGGCCATGTGCACCGTCCAGACGTCGTCCGGCCACAGCAGCCGCACGCTGCGCTCGCGGGTGTCGTAGCGGGCCGTGTACACCGTGCCCCACGTGTGCTCGGCCGGGTCGCGCTGCACCGGCTCGCCCAGGAACACCCGCTCCAGCCGGTCGAGGGTCATCGCCGGGTCGGCCAGGGCGTCGGCCAGCACCGCCTCCCGCCCCTCTGTCCCGGTCAGCGCCGCGTGCTCGGGCCACTCGGTGGCTCCCTGCCGGTTGCCGGCACACACGCCGCCGTGCTCGATCACCGGCGCCCGATCCGGCGCCACCCGCACCAGCGCCGACTGGCCAGAGGCGTCCACCAGGGCGATGTTGTACGACAGGTTGACCGGCACCGCCGCCACGGCCTCGAGCGCCTGCGACACGTCCGCGCACTGCTCCAGCAGGTAGCGCAGCAGCAGCGTCACGGCGAAGCCGCGGCCGACCGCGCGGCGACCGCCGAAGGCCAGCGCCACCGCCAGGCCGTCCTCGTTGACGCCGTCCAGCGCGCCCCACAGGCAGTCGCTCATCGCCATCGTGCGCCGGGTCGAGATGGTCGTGGTGAGCAGCGTCGTCTCGCACAGCGCCGGGGCGTAGTCGTAGCTCCGCAGCAGCGACGGGTTGCCGTCGCGCGTCCAGGCCGCCAGCGAGCAGGCCGCCAGGAACGGCGGCGGATCCCACAGCGACAGGAACCGCGCCTCCAGGTCACCGCCCCCGACGAGCTCGACCAGGCCCTCGTAGGCGGGCACGAGCTCGGGGACGTGCGTGCGCACGGCACGCAGGCAGCCGGCGTACGAGGATCGCTCCTGCTCGCCGTCGCGCAGGAACCAGCGCCGGTAGGCGGGCCACCAAAGGTCGAACAGGTCGCGCAGCCTCTGGCCCGGTCGCTCCTCGACGACCGAGCGGAAGGTGACGGCCGTGGCGCGCGGCCCGTCGTCCTCCCCGCGGCGGGGCACATCGGCGCTCATCCCCACATTGTACTTGTGCACCCGGCCGATCAAGCCCTCGACGCGGTGACCGAAAGGCTCACTAGCATGCGTCGATGCGACTGGAGGAGTACGCCGCGCACGACGGTCTGGCGCTGGCCGAGCTCGTGCGGGAGGGCCACGTGACGCCTGCCGAGCTGGCCCATCTGGCCGTGCGCGGGGCGGAGCGGACCGACCCCCGCCTGGGCGCGATCGCCGGGCTCTACGACGACGCGGTGGAGTCGGCCGAGGCGGCGGAGCCGGGGCCGTTCCACGGCGTTCCGGTGCTGCTGAAGGATCTGTTTCACGGCGACGCCGGGCGGCCCACCGAGGCCGGCAGCCGCCTGGCCGAGGGATGGGTGGCGCAGGTGCAGTCGGAGCTGGTGCGACGTGTTCGGGCCTGCGGCATGGTGCCGGTCGGCCGCGCCACCACCTCCGAGTTCGGGGTGATGGGCACGACCGAGACGATCGCCTGCGGCCCCACCAGCACGCCCTGGAGCGGTGATCACATGGCGGGCGGCTCGAGTGGCGGATCGGGCGCTGCGGTGGGCGCCGGGATCGTGCCGATCGCCACCGGCTCGGACGGCGGCGGCTCGATCAGGATCCCGGCATCCGCGTGCGGCGTGGTCGGCCTGAAGACCTCGCGGGGTCGTGTCACCTGGGCGCCGGCCGCGGGCGAGCCGCTGCTGGGCTGGGCCGTGCACCACGTGCTGACCAGGTCGCTGCGCGACACCGCGGCCTGCCTGGACGAGCTGGCCGCGCCGTACCCCGGCGAGCCCTTCACGCTGCCGGGTCCGCCCGACGGCGGCTGGCTCGACCAGCTGCATCTGCAGCCGGGGCCGCTGCGCATCGCCGTCTGCTGGCAGCCGTGGTCCGGCGCCGAGCCGGTGGCCGAGATCCGGGCCGCCTGCGAGGCCACCGCGACGCTGCTGTCCGGGCTCGGGCACGAGCTGGTCGAGGCCTCGCCCGAGTTCTCGTGGGAGCAGTTCCTGAACGCGATGACCGTGATCTGGTCGTCCACCACCGCCCAGACGGTCGATGGGTTCGCCCAGGCGGTGGGCCGCGAGCCGAGCCCCGACAACCTCGAGCTCCCGACCTTCCGGATGGTCGAGTTCGGCCGCGCGGTGAAGGTCGGCGAGCTGCTGAACGCGATCGACTCGGCGGGGTACGTGAGCCGGCAGGTGCGCGGCTTCTTCCACGACTACGACCTGCTGCTGACCCCCACGCTGGGAGCGCTGCCCGCCAGGCTCGGCACCTACCGGCCGGACGAGGAGCTGGAGCCGAAGCAGCTGTTCGGCTCGTGGGCGCATCTGGAGTCGTTCCTGCCCGTGTTCAACGCTTCCGGCCAGCCGGCCATCAGCCTGCCGCTGCACATGAGCGAGCAGGGGCTGCCGATCGGGATGCAGCTGGTCGGCCGGGTCGGGGCGGAGGCCACGCTGCTGCGGGTCGCCGCCCAGCTGGAGCAGGCGCTGCCGTGGGCGGCGCGGGTGCCGCCTCTGCACGTGTCCGATGGCTAGCGGCGACCACAGCCGCCCGGTGGTGGTCGACCGCCGGGATACGCCGCGCGGCGAGCTGGTGCTGCGCCGCGCCGGCGAGCACCACGAGGTGATCGCGAACGGCACGTTCATGATGGACACGCGCGACGGCCGCTCGGAGCGGGCGCTGGTGCGCGAGGCGCTGGCCGGGCTGGCGGACGCGCGGCTGCTGCTGGGCGGCCTCGGCGTCGGCTTCTCGCTGGACGAGGCGCTGCGCGGCGACCGCGTCTCGGACGTGGTCGTGATCGAGCTCGAGCCGGCTGTGGTCGAGTGGGCCGGCACCCACCTGCGCCGGCTCAACCGCCACGGCGTGGACGACCACCGCGTGCGGTTGGTGGTGGGCGACCTGCGCAGGCAGCTTGGCCGGCTGGGCTGTGAGTTCGATGCCATCTGCCTGGATCTCGACAACGGGCCGGGATGGCTGGTGCACGAGAGCAACGCTGAGCTCTACAGCGACGAGGGCCTCGAGTCGCTGGCGGGGCTTCTGCGGCCGGGTGGCCGTCTGGCGGTGTGGGCGTCTGCGCCCGACCTCGAGTTCGAGCGCCGCCTGCGCGACCGGTTCGCCGTGGTGCGCACCGTCACCGTCGACGTCGCCCGCGGCCCGGCGGACGTGATCTACGTCGGGTTGCTAGCCGAAGCCGACGGCGGTTGACGCCGGCAGCGGGCTGCGCGGCAGGTCGTCGCGGGGCACGCCCAGGTTGTAGTCGGACGGCGCCACATCGTTGGGCGTGTCCGGGTAGAACACGCTGGCCAGCGTCTGGATCTGCGAGCGTCCGCGGTCGAGCTCGAACTGGCCGCCGCCGTACATGCGGATGCCGCGTTGCTCGCAGGCCTCGATGCACTCCAGCAGACGCCGCACGCTGCCAAAGCGGGACGGCTTGATGTTCATCCAGCGCGGATCCACCGGCAGCGCGTCGACGTCGGCCAGCGAGTGGATGGGGGCGTCGAAGCTGAGGCGGTCGAGCGCGCTCGACAGCGCCTCGCGGCATTCGCCGTCCAGCGCGGCGTCCTCGATCACGGCATCGGGGAAGCGCTCGGCCAGCATCCGGTAGAGCACCGGGTCGGGAGCCACGTCCACGGGCGTGCCCGTGTAGTAGGCCTTGAAGTCGAGCACGCGCACGCGGCCGGAGGCGGCCAGCGTCTCGATCAGCGGCTCCTCCCACGTCGGCTCGGGGTCGAGCTTGAACTCGAGCCGCGGGTCGAAGTCGAGCCAGGGGCCGATCTCCCCCCGCGTCGAGAGCACGAAGCGCACCGGCCGCGCCTCACGCCCGGCCGCATCGGCCAGCGACCGTCCCGCCTGCTGCAGGCTCAGGTCGAGCGCCGCGCTCTCGAACGCCCAGCGGCGGTAGTCCCGGGACGCGTCCATCTCCGGCGGGGTGCCCGGGAACAGGTCGTGAGGGTCGATCAGCTGCGAGAGTTCGTCCAGGCTGCGCCGTCCGGCCAGCGGCAGGTCGGCGGGGAAGCCGTCATGGTCGGCGGCGGTGTAGGTGACGTCCTCGCCCACGCCCGTACGACCGGCGCCCTCCATCACCACCAGCGTTGTCACGCGGGTGAACTCGCTCGACACCTGTGTCTCACGCCGCTCGAGCCGGTAGTGCTCGAGATCGATCGGCAGATCGGCAAGGCGGTCGTAGAGCACGCCGCCAGCATAGCCGCCGGCTCAGGCCGCGTTGGAGCTCTCGCGCCGGCGCGAGAGCCAGTCCGTTGCCTGGGCGGACGGCATCGGCTGTGCCAGCACGAACCCCTGCACCTCGTCGCAGCCGGCCAGCCGCAGGCGTTCCCACACTGCCATGTCCTCGGCCCCTTCCGCCACGACCCGCAGGCCGAGGTTGTGGGCGAGGTCGACCACGGCGTGCACGATGGTGGCGTCGTGCTCGTTGTCGGTCATGCCGAGCACGAACGAGCGGTCGATTTTGAGCGCGTGCACGGGCAGGTTCTTCAGGTAGGCGAGGCTCGAGTAGCCGGCGCCGAAGTCGTCGATGGTGGTGGTCGGGCCGAGCTCGCCGATGCGCGTGACGATGGCGCGCGCCCGCGCCGGGTCGGCGGTAAGCACGCTCTCGGTGATCTCCACCTCCAGCAGCTCGGACGCCACGTTGGCCTCGTGCAGGGCCGCCTCGATCTCGTCGGGCAGCCGTACGTCGATCAGGTCGCGGGCCGAGAGGTTGACCGACACCGGCATCACGAGGCCCATCCGCTTCCAGTCGGCGACCTGGCGCAGGGCGGTCTTCAGCACCCACATCGAGAGCAGGTTGATCAACCCGCTGCGTTCGGCCAGCGGGATGAACTGGTCGGGGCTGATCATGCCGCGGTCGGGGTGCTTCCAGCGCACCAGCGCCTCGACCCCGGAGACGTCTCCCGTGCGGAGGGTTGCCTTGGGCTGGTAGTAGAGGCTCAGCTGGCCGCCCTCGATGGCCCGGCGCAGGTCGGAGGCGAGCGCCAGCTTCTGCGAGTTGTCGGCCTCCTGCTCCCGGGTGTGCATCGCGATGCCGGTGTGGTTTCGCTTGGCCGCGTACATGGCGCTGTCGGCCCGCTGTAGCAGCCCGTCGTAGTCGGCCGCGTGCAGCGGCGCCAGGGCGATGCCCATGCTGGCGTCGATCTCGAGCGTCATGCCGGAGACCAGGAAGGGGCGGCGCAGCGACTCGCCGACGCGCATCGCCAGCTGCTCGGCCGTGACGGCGTCGGCCTGGCTGCGCAGGATCGCGAACTCGTCGCCTCCCAGCCGGGTCACGAGCGTGCTCTCGGTGGTGAACCCGGCCAGGCGCTCGCCGACCTGGCGCAGCAGCTGGTCGCCGGCGAAGTGCCCGAGCGTGTCGTTCACCTCCTTGAACTCGTTCAGGTCCATCAGGATCAGCGCCATCGCGTCGCCGTTCAGGCGCATGATCCGGCGCTGGGCCTCCTCCCGCAGCAGCACCCGGTTGGGCAGCCCGGTGAGCGCGTCGTGGCGGGCCAGGTACTCGGTGTCGAGCGCGGGCGTGGCCGGCAGGCGCTGTGGCTTCCTGGGCTTGCCGGCGGGCAGCTGCGGGCGGCGCAGGTGGGGCAGCAGGCGCGCGATCGCGATCGCCATGGCGGCTGCGGCGGCAACCGCCAGCAGCAGGCCGGCGATCACCAGCTCGAGATGGGCGAGGCCGGACAGCGGCGGCTTCGTGCTCAGGCGCAGCGTCGCACCCCGGGGAAGCGGTACGGAGCCGGCCGACCCGGAGACCTCGCCGACTCTCGTCACGTGCCCGTTGCGGGCCCGCAGCTCGGCTCCCGTGATCGCGCCGGAGTCGACCGCCTGCGCCAGCACGACCCGAGCCCCGGCCGTGTCCTTGTTGTGCAGCCGGCGGCTGACCTGCCGCAGTATCGATGCCCGCTGGGCCGTCGCCTGCCCGTTTCCGCCCACGTAGTAGCCGGCCGCCAAGGCACCCGCGAGCAGGCCGCCGATCACCAAGATGATGAGGAAGCGCCGTAACAGCATCGTGAGCGGGATCTATCGGCGGCGCGGAATGGTGCCTGTAGGGTTGATGGATGGCGCCCGATGACCTGCAAACACCGTGTCTGGTGGTCGATCTGGACTGTCTCGAGCGAAACCTGCGCAGCTGGCAGGACGCGGTGGCAGCGAACGGGGTCCGTTTTCGGCCGCACATCAAGACCCACAAGACGCTCGAGATCGCCCGGATGCAGGTCGCGACCGGCGCCGCCGGCATCACCACGGCCAAGGTCTCGGAAGCCGAGCTGTACGTCGATGCTGGCTTCGAGGACGTGGTCGTGGCCTACCCGGTGGTGGCGGAGCAGGCCTGCGCGCGACTGGCGCGGCTGGCCGCGCGGGCGCGCGTCGGGGTGAACGTCGAGAACCACGCGGCTGCCCGGCGGCTGTCGAGCGCGGCCGTGGCCGAGGGCGCCGAGCTTGGCGTCTTCGTCGACCTCGACACCGGCCTCGGCCGCTGCGGCGTGCCCGCCGGCGACCCCGCGCTGGTCGACGCGCTGGCCGACCGCGTGCGCGAACTGCCGGGGCTGCGCCTGCGCGGCATCACCAGCTACCGGAGCATCGGCTATGCCGGCGGCGACGGCGACGCGACCGCGTCCGGCCGCGAGGAGGGCGAGACGGTGGTGGCGGCCGCGCGGCGGCTGGGCCTGGACGAGGCGGCGGCCGGCAGCACGCCCACCGGCCGAGCCGTTGCCGCGGTGCCAGGGGTGACCGAGGTGCGGGCCGGCACCTACGTGTTCAACGACCTGATGCAGCTGGGGAACGGCTCCGCCCAGCCGCAGGACGTGGCGCTTTCGATCCTGACCACCGTGGTCAGCAGCAACCGCGAGGGGCGGGTGACGGTGGACGGCGGGTCGAAGACGTTCTCCGGCGACGTCGTGCTCGACGACGGCGGGCGTATGGTCGCTCGCAGCGTGGACGGTTCGATCGTGCTGGACGGGCTGACCGAGGAGCACGGCGTCGGGCGCACCTCACGGCCGGTGGCGGTGGGCGAGCGGATCGCGTTTCATCCCGCCCACGTCTGCACCACGGTCAACCTCAGCAACGAGCTGTTCGCGGTGCGCGACGGCCGGGTCGAGGCGGTCTGGCCGGTGGCCGCGCGCGGCCTGCGAACCTAGGTCAGGACTGCCCGGAGGCCGCCTGCACCGCCCGCACGATGCCCGAGTAGCCGGTGCAGCGGCAGAGGTTGCCCGAGAGCGCCAGGCGGATCTCGTCCTCGTCGGGCGAGGGGTTGCGGTCGAGCAGCGCCTTCGCCGAGATCAGCATGCCGGGGGTGCAGAACCCGCACTGGACGCCGCCCTGGTCGAGGAAGGCCTGCTGCAGCGGGTGCAGCTGACCGTCCTCCCCGGCCAGGCCCTCGATGGTGACGATCTCGCGGCCGTCGGCCTGCAGCGCCAGGTACGAGCACGAGTTGACCGGCTGTCCGTCCAGCAGCACCATGCAGGCGCCGCACTCGGAGTCGTCGCAGCCCTCCTTGGCGCCGGTCAGCCCGACCTCGCTGCGCAGCACCGACAGCAGGTTGCGGCCCGGCTCGATCGCGACCGGGTAGGCGCGGCCGTTCACGTTCAGGGTGGCGTCGTACCTCATGCTGCTCCTCCGTTGACCGCACCGTGGAGGGCGGGGCTGGCTGGGATCGGGAACCGGCCGCCGCGGGCGCGGGCGACCGCGGTGCCGATCGCGCGCCGGGTGAGCACGGCCGCCATCGCCCGCCGGTAGTCGGCCGAGCCGCGCACGTCCGAGATCGGCCGCGAGGCGGCCGCCGCCGCATCCGCCGCCGCGTGTACGGCGGCGTCCGACGCGTCGCTGCCGTTGAGCGCCTGCTCGGCCTCGGCCACGCGGTGGATGGTGGGCGCCAGGGCGGTGATGGCGATGCGGGCGTCGCGGACGGTGCCGCCGTCGAGCGTGACCACTGCGGTCGCGCCCACGATCGCGATCTCCATCTGGCGGCGGTACTCGAGCCGTGCGTAGCAGCTGCCGGTTCCGTCCCCCGGGGCGGGGATCACCAGCTCGGTCAGCAGCTCGCCCGGCTCGGCCACGGTGCGACCGGGGCCGGTGAACAGGTCGGCCAGCGCCACCCGGCGAATGCCCGAGGCCGAGCGTAGCGTGGCGACCGCGTCGAAGCAGATCAGCGGGCCACCGGTCTCCATCGCCGGCGAGGCATTCATGACGTTGCCGCCGATGGTGCCGGCGTTGCGGGTGGCATGGCTGCCCACGATGGCGGATGCGTCCGCCAGCGCGGTGAACAGCTCGCACGCGGTGCTCGAGGCGACGATGTCGGCGTGGGTGGCGAGCGCGCCCAGCACCAGCCCGCCGTCCTGCTCCCGGATCCCGCGCAGCTCGGATACGCGGTGGATCGCGACCAGGGCCTCCGGCAGCGGCGCCTTGCCGCCGCGGGCGCCGACCACCAGGTCGGTGCCGCCGGCGATCGGGCGCGCGCCGGCGGCCATCGCCTCCAGCGCCTCGTCGACCGAGGTGGCGGCCGTGTAGCTCTGCGCGCTCATCGCTGCATCGCCTCCCACACCCGCGCCGGGGTCATGGGCAGCGCGTGCACGCGCGCGCCCGTGACCTGTGCGATCGCGTTGGCGATCGCGCCCGGAGTGGGCACGCAGGGTGGCTCGCCGATGCCCTTGGAGCCCTTCGGGCCGCCGGCGCCCGGCTTGGTCGGAGAGTCCACCCAGCCGATGTGGATCGGCGGTGAGTCGCTCGCGGTCTGCAGCTTGTAGTCGAGCAGGTGCGGGTTCAGCTGGCGCGCGTCCTCGCCCAGCAGCGAGCCCTCCAGGGTGGCCATGCCGATGCCCATCACGACGCCGCCCTCGACCTGGCCGTTGGCGCCGATCGGGTTCAGCACGCGTCCCGACTCGTGCACGGCGGCCACCTCCAGCACCCGCACGACGCCCGTCTCGCGATCGACCTTGCAGCGCACCGCGTGCGTGATGAAGGTGGGTGCGAGGAACGACTCCAACCCCAGCCGGCCGGTGCAGCCCGCAGCGTCTGAGGCGGGCATCTCCGGCACCGCGTCGGCACCGCGGCCGAGCAGCAGGGTGCTGCCGTGCGCGGCCTCGGCCAGCTCCGGGATGGTGACCGATTTGGTGGGCGACCCCTTCACCGAGACCGCGCCGTCCTTCAGCTCCAGGTCGTCGCGGTTGGCCTCCAGCTGCTCGGCGGCCAGGTCGAGCAGCTGCTCCCGCACGTCGTTCGCGGCGGCCATCACGGCGCGGCCGTTGTTGAAGGTGGTCTGCGAGCCGGACGCGCCGGAGTCGAACGGGCCGGCGTCGGTGTCCTGATACAGCAGCGAGAAGCTCTCCGGCTCCATGCCCAGGATCTCCGCCGCCAGCAGCGGCAACGCCATCACGGCGCCGGTGCCGCACTCCTGCGCGCCGGTGATGATGGTGGCCGACCCGTCGCCGTTGATCTTCACGTAGGCGCCGGAGGCGATGCCGAACGACGGCCACCAGCCGACGGCGACTCCGATCGCCTCGTCCTCGGGCAGCTCCTTGCCGTAGCCGATCAGCTCGACCGCCCGCTCCAGCGTCTCCGCGGCGCCGATGTCCTCGAACACCTGCCGGGTGGGACCCTCGTCGCCGTTCTTGACGATGTTGCGGCGGCGGAACTCGACCGGGTCCATGCCCAGCTGCCCGGCCACCGAGTCCATGTGCTGCTCGAGCGCCCAGCAGGCCTGCGGGGCGGTGGGGGCGCGCACCGAGCCGGAGGGCGTGGTGTTCGTGTAGGCCAGGCTGGCGTCGACGAACACGTTCTCGATCTTGTAAGGCCCGGCCGCCATCATCGCCGCTAGCTGCGGGAAGAACGGCGCATCGGCGCTGTAGGCCCCGTTGTCCAGGATCAGGCGGCCGCGGCGGGCAACGATGCTGCCGTCCCTGCGCACGCCGGTCTCAAGCTCGAGCACCTGTCCCTCGCGGCGGTGGTCGGGGGCGAGGAACTCCTCGCGGCGCGAGAACACCAGGCGCACCGGGCGCTGCGCGACCCGGGCCAGCGCCGCCACCTGGGCCTCGTAGTGGAACTCGCACTTGCCGCCGAACCCGCCGCCCAGGTGCGGCACCACGATCCGGACGTGCGCCTCGGGCAACTCCAGCGTGGTGGCGACGCCGCTTCGGGCGATGAACGGCACCTGCGTCGACGACCAGATCGTGACCCGGTCTCCCTGCCACTGCGCGACCACCGCGTGCGGCTCGATCGGCACGGCGTGCGACATGTCGGCGACGTAGCGCTCCTTGACGACGATGTCCGCCTCGGCCATGCCCTTGTCTGGATCGCCCTTGAGGATGGTCGAGCGGGAGCAGTCGTTGCCCTCGCGGACGACATCCTCGGAGGCTCCGTACGACGCCCAGTCCTCGTGCAGCAGCGGTGCTCCGGGCTCGAGGGCGGCCTCGACATCGCTGACGATCTCGAGCGGCTCGTAGTCGACCTCGATCAGCTCGACGGCGCGCTGGGCGATCTCGTCCGTGAGTGCTGCCACCGCCGCGACCAGCTCGCCCTCGTAGCGCACCTTGTGCTTGGCGAACAGCCGCCGGTCCTGGACGAACGGCCCGTAACGGACGTCGGGCACGTCCTCGTGCGTGATCACGGCGAACACCCCCGGAAGCTCCCGGGCCTTGGAGGTATCGATACGCGTGATGCGGGCGTGGGCGTGGTCGGAGTAGCGGAACTTGGCCTGGAGCATGCCGGTCATGTCCAGGTCGGCGGTGTAGCGTCCAAGGCCGGTCACCTTGTCCTTGCCGTCCTGCCGGATGAACGGCTTCTCTGCTGTGGCCAACGCGAGCTCCTTCAATCGAGTCGGAGGCTGATATTACGTGAGACGGGGCGGCCGGAACAGCCCAGGAGCGGCCTGATGCCGTCTGTTACGAGCCGGATCCGGCCAGATCGATCCGCGTAAAGGTGGCGCGGCCGGCGGCCTCGCGCACTGACCACAGCTGGTCGGGACGGATCGAGAGCAGCGCGTTCTGGTCGGGCAGCGTGATCGTGGCGCCGGAAAGCCGGTTCAGCGACGGGTCGAGCTCGCGGACGCCCAGGCCCGCGAGCGCCAGCCAGATCGCACCTCCTGCAGCGGCCATGGCGGAGGCCGGTGCCGGCAGGGCGATTGCCTGCGGGGCGCGGCCGGGCGGCCCGTCGAAGCGCAGCAGCTGCGGATGTCCGTCGCGGGTGCCCGCGACCCACACTGCGCCGGCTCCTGCCGCGATCTCGCTGGGGACGAGCCCGGACAGCCGCGTTGCGCCCAGCACGTGGCCGTCCGCGGCGCTGAGCGCGACGATCGAGGTCGGGGTCAGCGCCCACACCCGCCGGCTGCTGCCGGCGATCGCCAGCACGCCGGTCACCGGGGTGAGGCTGGCCCGCTGATTGTCGATACGGGCAACGCCACCTGCCAGCGCCGCCCAGATCTGGCCGTTCGCGACCACCGGCGCGCACGACGTGGCTGGAGTCGAGCAGGCGGCGGCGCCGGGCAGCGGCAGTCGCGACTGCACCTTGCCGGAGCCGCGGTTGCGGTAGACCAGCTCGGCGCCCGCGGGGCCGTTCACCAGCACCAGCAGCGAGCCGCCGGAGACGGCCATCCCCAGCGCCGGGCGGGCGGAGGGGAAGGTGTAGTTGACCGAGCCGTCGGTCGCCGCCAGCCGGGTGACGGAGCCGCCCGTCGCCTGGTACCAGAGGCCGCCGTTGCCGGCGGCGGCGACCGCGATGCCGTGGGCAGCCGGGGCGGTTGCGGCGACGGTGGTCGATACGGTGAAGGCGGGTGGACGCGGGCTGACGGCAGTGGCCGGTGCCGAGCCGCCGGAATCGCCCTGCAGCCACATCACGATGCCGATCGCGGCGGCGACCACGATCGGAAGCATCAGCGCGGCGATCGCCAGCCGGCCGGCCCGGCGGCGGTCGCGGGCGAGGCGGTCGCCGGCGACGCGGTCGCGGGCGGGGGCCTGCACGACGGCGGGGGCGGCCGGCGGGGCGGGAGGCGGGGGCGGCACGCGGCCGGTCGCGGGATCGATGCGGAGCCCGTGCTCGGACGGCTCACGCACGGTCAGCAGCGCGAAGCGAGGGTCGTCGACGTGCTCGACCACCAGGTCGCCTCCCGGCTCGGGTGCCCGCGCCGCGGGCGGTTGACGCGGATCCGTCACGAGCATCCACTGTACAAACGACCTCGGCTAGCGCGGCCGCAGCGGACCGGTAGGATCTGCCGCATGCATTCCTCTTACGCCCTTGACGCAAGCGATTTCGCCGTCGAACGGGACGGCAAGCAGCAGCCTCTGTCCGAGCTGTGGCCGGGCGGATACCAGCCCGGCGACCGGCTCGGCGTCGTGCTCGCCCAGCCGATGGATGCCGTCGGCTGCTCCAACCTGATCTGCGCGACCATCACGCTGTTCTACGACTACATGCGGGCCACCCTCGGCACCGGCAACTTCTTCCGCTACTGCGACACCTACCTGTTCGGCGTGGGCTGTGAGGCCGGAGACTTCAACCAGCTGGACATCTGGCCGCTGCACAAGTGGGTGACGATCCTGAATCCGACCACCGAGGCGCTGCTGGAGGCGGTCAACGACCGCAAGGTGAACCTGCTGGCGATCCCCGAGACGGGCGCGCGTTGTCGCGGTGAGGTGGTGCTCTCGACGTGGAACGCCTACCTGTCGCACGTGAAGTCGGTCGTGACGTACTCACCGCGCACCGGCGTGGCGCGCGACTCGGACGTGCACCTGGTCGGAAACCGCGTGGTCGAGAGCTACGTGGAGCAGGCGATCTTCTCGACGCCGGGACTGGACGCCGGGTTCCAGGCCAGGCTGCGGCGGCTGCGGCGAAACATCGACCGGGAGGAAAAGCAGCCGGTCGAGGGCTACCGCACGCTGGCCGGGCCGGCACAGGCGCGGGCGCTGCTGGGCGTGACCCAGGTGCTGCCGCCCGGCCACCAGGAGCTGACGCGGCGCGCGACCCCGACGACGATCTTGCCGGTGGAGGTGCCGATGCCGGCCCTCGACGGCGACTCGGCCCCTTTTGACATCGCCGCCGCCGCGGCGCTGCAGGTCGATCAGCCGGCACCGTCTGGCGTGTACCCCGACGGGCTGCTGCGCACGGGCTTCGACGGGATCCAGCGGCGGCTGGGCGGCAACTTTGCGGAGTGGGAGGGCTGGGACTGGATCTCGGACTTCGGCGACCCGATCGCCGAACACCACGCGGTGCGCGAGGCGGTCGGCATCTGGGACGAGTCGCCGCTTCGCAAGTGGTTCTTCAGGGGCAAGAAGGCGATGGCGGCGGTCGACTACTGCTTCACGGCCGACATGGCCGGCCTCGAGCCGGGGCAGGCGCGCTACGCGCCGTTCGTGGACGCGCAGGGCAGGATGCTGGGGGACGGCGTTGTCTTCCGCGGCGACGACCCCGAGAACGTGCTAGTGGTGACGGCGCTGGAGACCGACGCCGACCACTTCCGACGGATCACGGGCGACTTCGGGATCGAGATCACGGAGCAGACGATGGAAATGCCGCACCTGCAGGTGCAGGGTCCGCGCTCGCGCGAGCTGCTGTCGGCCGTGACCGACGCCGACGTCGCCGGGCTGCGCTACTTTCGGTTCCTGACGGAGCCGGTCTCGGTCTGCGGTGCGCCCTGCTACGTGGCTCGCACCGGCTACTCGGGTGAGCTCGGCTACGAGGTGTTCTGCGAGCCTGGCGATGCGGAGCAGGTCTGGCAGGGGCTGCTCGATCAGGGCGCTTCGATGGGCATCCGGCCCTATGGGCTGGCGGCGGTCGAGAGCCTGCGGATCGAGGCCGGGCTGATATTCATCGGCTTTGACTACTTCCCGGGCGTGACGTCGCCCTTCCACGTCAACCTCGACCGCATGATCAAGCTGGACAAGGGCGACTTCTACGGCAAGGAGGCGCTGCAGGCGGAGCTCGACGCGGGCATCACGCACCGCATGGTGACGCTCGTGATCGCCGGTGAGGACGCGCCCGACTACAACACGCCGGTGTTGTCGAACGGCCGCGGCGTGGGCAAGCTGACATCGCCGAGCGCGGGACGCTCGCCGACGGTGGACAAGCTGATCGCGATGGCCTGCATCGAGGCGGACCTGGCGGAGGTGGGCAGGCAGGTCGAGGTGACGCTGCCCGATGGCCGGCTGGTGCCGGCGCTGGTCGACCAGTTCCCGATCTACGACCCCGAGAAGTCGCGGCCGCGCTCCTAACCCGGTTCGGCGATCTGTCAAGCCCCTCACCCGGAGGGGGGTGTCAAACACCGCTCCGTACCCCGTGAAGCCTTCGGCACGGATTCGCCACATCCGCGGGGATCGGGGTGACATGCGTTCGTGGCACCTCCTGGGTTTCGCGCCGACCCGGGGTCAGACACCGACACGGCGGCCGTGGCACCCTGTTGCCGAATTGGCACCGGTCGGGTCGTGAAAGAATCAGGCCGGATGGGCTCGTCTGACTCACCGATCGTCGTGATCGCCTCCGGATTCGGCGGTGTGGCCGTGTGCGATGCGATCGTGCGCTTGTTGCCCAAAGAGGACACGGTGCTCCTGGCCGACCACGCCTACGCGCCCTATGCGCGTCGCCGGTCGGCCGTCGTGATCGACCGGCTCACGCGCCTGGCCTGCGACGTCGTCGCCGAGCGCCGGCCCAAGCTGGTGGTGCTGGCCTCCGCCCAGGGCTGCGCCGACGCCCTCGAGCCGATCCGCGCCGGGTTGGCGCCGGTGCCGGTGATCGGCATCGACGGTATCGTGCCGCAGGCCGCCGCCCGCTCCGCCTCGGGCCGTATCGCGCTCATGACGGGGGCGGGCTGCCTGCGTGGTGGTCAGCTGGCCCGCGCGCTCAAGCGCGAACGCGGCGGTGGCCGGGTGACGTGGTCGGCCGTGCCCGGTCTGCGCGAGCTGGTCGAGTCGGGCCGCGACCCCGGCTCTGCGGTCGCCGCCGAGGTGGCCACGCTGCGCGCCGCCGGCGTCGACGCGATCGCGCTCGGCTGCCCGCACGCGAGCGCCGTTGCCGCGCAGGTGAAGCTGGCCGCCGGCGAGCGGGTGGCGGTGGTCGACTCGGCCGCCCTGGCGGCGGAGCGGGCGCGCCGGCTGCTGATGCGCGGCGGTCGCACGACGGCGCGCCGGCGCCCCGGGCGGCGTGAGCTGATCAGCACCGATCCGGCGGCCGGCCAGGCCGGCCTCGCCACCCGCTGACGGTCAGGCCACTCCGGTGTCGCCGGTCGGGCCCCACACGTCGCGGGCGCGCGCTCCAACTCCTAGCTCCAGCAGCAGGTCGTCGTCCAGCGTGTCGGCGTAGGCGGCCACGATCTGCAGCGCCCTGATGAACTCCTGGGTCTGCAGGTTGCTGGCCAGGATCGCGTACTCAAGGGCGATCACGCCGTCCTCCTCGTAGTACGACAACCTGCCCACCAGCAGGCTGCAGTTGCGCAGGTTGATGGCGGCCAGCGCCCTCGCGCCCGCCTCCTCGAACCGCACGCCCTGCAGCACCGGCGACTGGAACAGCACCAGCGGCTCGTCGCCGAACGAGCCCGGCCGCACCATCACGGCGGCCGTTCCGTCGCGGATCGGGACGAAGAACTCGAGCCCGTCCTGCGACGGTGTGAAGCCGATCTTGGCCCGCACCAGAATCCCGTGGATTCGCTCGGCAAGTGCAGGCAGATCTGTCATGGGGTGACTATCTCATGCACGTCAAGGCGGTGACGGGCGGTGCGTTAGAGTGGCCCGGTGCCTCGCCCCCTGCGTGTCGGAGTGCAGCTCCCCGAGACCGAGCGGGTCGTCCGCTGGCCCGAGTATCTGGCCATGGCGAGGGCTGCCGAGCAGGTCGGATTTGACTCGATCTGGCTCGGCGATCACCTGCTCTACGCGTCCGAGGACGGCCGCCCCGAACGCGGACCCTGGGAGGTGTGGACGATGCTGGCGGCGCTTGCCGCGGCGACCGAGCGGGTCACGCTCGGCCCGCTGGTGGCCTGCACGGCCTTCCACAGCCCCGGGCTGCTGGCGAAGATGGCGGCCACCGTCGATGACGTCAGCGGCGGCCGCCTCGTGCTCGGTCTCGGCGCCGGCTGGAACGAGCGCGAGTTCAGCGCCTTCGGCCTGCCCTACGACCGCCGCGTGTCGCGCTTCGCCGAGTCGTTCGAGATCGTGCACGGGCTGCTGGCGGGCGAGCGCGTGAGCATGGACGGCAGCTTCTCCCAGGTCGACGACCTGGTGCTGCTGCCGCCGCCGGCGCGGCGGATCCCGATCATGATCGGCTCGAACGGGCCGCGCATGCTCAGCCTTACGCTACCCCACGCCGATTCCTGGAACACCTGGTTCGACGACTACGGCAACTCGCCCGACGGCTTCGCGGCCCTCAACCAGCGGATCAGCGAGGCCGCCCAGCAGGCCGGCCGCGACCCTGCGCAGATCGAGCGCAGCGCGTGCGTGGCCGTTGCGCTGGACGAATCAGGCGAGCGCTCCGCCCACCCCGACGCTCCGCCCGTCGCCGGCGGTGCCGACCTGGCCGCGCACCTGCGCGACCTCGCGGCGGCAGGGGCCGACGAGGCGATCCTGGTGGTTAGCCCGATCACCGAGGGCTCGATCCGCGAGCTGGCCGGTGCGCTGGCCGCGCTCGACGCCGGTCAGGTCTAGGCCGTCGCGCGGTCGCCGAAGCGGGCAATCGACCGCTCGCGTGCGCGCTCGATCTCGCGGGCGCGGTCACGCGGCGGTGCGGTCGCGACCAGCTCGCCCAGCAGCCTCGACGTGGCCTCCGTGACCGCCTCGACGGCGCGCTGGAAGGCCTCCTCGTTGACCCGGGCAGGCTTGGTCATCCCGCTCACCTTACGCACGTACTGCAGGGCCGCGTCGTGCGCGTCCTGCTCGGTGCTGGCCGGCTCGTAATTGTGAAGTGGTCGGATGTTTCTGCACATGCGTCCACTCTAGCCCGACGTTGCTAGGCTCGGCAAAGCATGCTTGCCCCCGGCGATCTGATCCCCGATCTCAGCCTCTTCGGCGTCGACGCCGAGCGGGTGCGTCTGCGCGATCTGGGCGCCGCGGTGATCGCCTTCTATCTGTACGACTGGACCAGCACCTGACGGAGTGAGCTGAGGCTCCTGCGTGACAGGAGCGCGGAGTTCCGGGAGCTGGGCGTGACGGTTGTGGGCGTTTCGCGCGACAGCCCCTACTCGCACATCGAGTGGTCGCGGCGGCTCAGCCTCGGCTATCCGCTGCTCTCGGACTGGAACGCCGAGGCGGTGCGGGCATTCGGCGTCTCGCAGGACATGGACGGCCTCGCCGACACTCCTGTGCGGTCGGTGTTCGTGGTTGACGGCGAGGGCGTCGTGCGGGCTGCTCACCGCTACGCCGACGGCGAGCTGCCCGACGTCGAGGAGTTGCTGGACGAGGCGGCGGCGCTGAACCGCGCCTCCTGATGTGAGCGGCATTGGAAACGAATCGGCACGCCGGTAACGAATCGCTTGCACGCGGGTCCATAATTCCGACATCTACGTAAAGGGAGCTGATCACCACATGACCGAGAAGGCCACCTTCGCAGCCGGCTGTTTCTGGGGCGTCGAGCATGCGTTCATGCAGATCGACGGCGTCACCGCCACCCAGGTCGGATACATCGGCGGAACCGTGGACGACCCGGACTACCGCACCGTGTGCAGCGGCCGCACCGGCCACGCCGAGGCCGTCGAGGTCGAGTACGACCCCGAGCAGGTCAGCTACGAGCAGCTGCTGGCCGTGTTCTGGGGCGAGCACGACCCCACCCAGAAGAACCGCCAGGGTCCGGACGTCGGCACCCAGTACCGGTCGGAGATCTTCGTGCACTCGCCCGAGCAGCGGCGGATCGCCGAACAGTCGCTGGCCGCCATGCAGACGCACCTGGGCAAGCCGATCGCGACCCAGATCACCGACGCGCCCACGTTCTGGCGCGCCGAGGAGTACCACCAGCGCTACTTCGAGAAGCACGGCCAGGTGGCCTGCAAGGCGCAGGCCCCCGCGCCCGTGACCGCTCGCAGCGAGCCGGTCGAGCAGCGCTCCGGTCTTCTCTCCGGCCTGTTCAGCCGCTCCTAGACGACGGGCCGCGCGGTGGCGACATGCTCGCCTCCGCGCGGCCGGTATCGTGAGTGGCATGCTCAGCACGGGCAGCTTCGCCGTTCACATCGCTGACCTCGACCTCGATCTCGACCCGCTCGATCCCGGGAGCGTCGTCGAGGGATCGCCCCAGACCTGGAACCGGGTGGTCTGGGAGAGCGAGGACGGTCGCATCATCCGCGGCGTCTGGCAGATCTCGCCAGGGGTCGTGGTCGACACGGAGGCGCACGAGATGTTCGTCGTGATCGCCGGCCGCGCCACCATCGCAGTCGACGGCGGCAACACGTTCGATGTCGGTCCGGGCGACATGGGTGTGCTCGAGGAAGGCGCACGCTCCACCTGGACCGTCCACGAGACGCTGCGCAAGGCCTACCAGATCCTGTTGCCCGCCTCGTGAGCAGCGCCGCGTGGGTGGAGGCGCAGCCACGCCCCTTCTGGCTGGACTCGCCGCTTGCTCCGGCCCCGGCCGACCCGTTCGCGGGCGAGGACAGCTGCTCGCTGGCCGTGGTCGGCGGCGGCTTCACGGGCCTGTGGGCGGCGCTGCAGGCCAAGCAGGACGACCCCGCCCGCGACGTCGTGGTGCTGGAGGCGGCGACGGTGGCCGCGGGCGCCAGTGGTCGCAACGGTGGGTTCACCGACGCGTCCCTCACCCATGGCCTGGCCAACGGCCTCAGCCGGTTCCCTGACGAGATCGATCAGCTGGAGCGGCTGGGGCGCGAGAACCTGGACGGCATCCAGCAGGCGATCGAGCGGCACGGCATCGACTGCGGCTGGGAGCGGACGGGGTCGATCCTGGTCGCCCGCAGCCGGCGCGAGGTCGCAGAGCTGAGCGAGTTGGTGCCGGTGATGCGGGAGCACGGCTACGACTGTGACTGGCTCGGCCGCGAAGCGGTGCGCGCGCAGGTCGACTCGCCCACGTACCTGGGCGGCATCTGGGAGCGGAGCGGCTCGGCCATGGTCGACCCGGCCCGCCTGGCTTGGGGCCTTCGTCGCGTCTGCGTGGAGCTGGGCGTGCGGCTGCACGAGCTGTCGCCCGTGACCGCGCTGCACGAGCTGGCCGACGGCGTGATGCTGTCGACGCCGGATGGGCGGCTGCGGGCCGAGCGCGTCGTGCTGGCCACCAACGGCTTCCCGCCGTTGATCGGCGACATCCGCCGCTACATCGCCCCCGTGTACGACTACGTGCTGGTGACCGAGCCGCTGTCGGCACAGCGGATGTCGGCGCTCGGCTGGAGCGGCCGGCAGGGCCTGTTCGATGCCGCCAACCAGTTCCACTACTACCGGCTGACCGACGACAACCGGATCCTGTGGGGTGGCTACGACGCCGTATACCACTACGGCAACGCGGTCGCAGCCGAGCTGGAACAGCGGCCCGCCACCTTCTCGGTGCTGTCGCGCCACTTCTTCGAGACGTTCCCGCAACTCGACGGGGTTCGGTTCACGCACCGCTGGGGCGGGGTGATCGACACCTGCAGCCGCTTCAGCGTGATGTTCGGCCGGGCGATGAGCGGCCGCGTCAGCTACGCCGTGGGATACACCGGCCTGGGCGTCGGCGCCAGCCGCTTCGGAGCCCGCGTTGCGCTCGACCTGGTGGACGGTCGCGACACCGAGCTGACCCGGCTGCGCCTGGTGCGCAGCAAGCCGCTGCCGTTCCCGCCCGAGCCGCTGCGCTGGGCCGGGATCAAGCTGACCACGCGCGCCCTGGCGCGGGCCGATCGCAGGGACGGCAAGCGCGGTCTCTATCTGCGCGCGCTCGACCGGGTCGGCCTCGGCTTCGATTCCTGACGCTACCCCGCGGGCGGCCGCCAGCGCCGTGGGCTCGGCTCCCGTGCGCGCCCGGTCTCGGCCAGCCGCTCCAGGTGCGAGATCGCCTCGACCAGCGCGAACCGCTGCTCGTGGAATCCCAGCGGCTCGTCCCGCCAGATCAGCTGCGCCGCGTCGTAGGCGGTCTCGGCGCCCTCGCCGAGGGCGGCCGCCGCGGCATCGAGGCGCTCATCGTGGTGCGCCGCGATCTCGCGGGCACGCGCCGGCGCGTCGTCGATCACGGGCCCGTGGCCGGGGTAGACGCGCCGCGGCGCCAGCTGCGACAGCCGCTGCAGCGTGGCCAGGTAGCGACCCAGCGGGTCGCGCGCGGTGTCCGGCCAGCGGCCCACGTTGGGGGTGATCTCGTCGAGCAGCACGTCGCCGCCCAGCAGGCGGCCGCTGGTCTCGCCCAGCAGGGCGATGTGCCCGTCCGCATGACCGGGCAGGTGCAGCACGCGGAACCTCTCGTCGCCCAGGACCACCAGGTCGTCCTCGTCCACCAGCCGCGTGGGCGTCGCAAGGCGCACGCCGGTGCGGCTCTCGGCCCGGGTCGAGGCGGCCGCCAGCTCGGACGGCATGCCGTGGTCGCGCAGATAGCCCTCGAACTCGTCGTCGGACCCCTGTTCCCAGGCCGCGACCGCCATCGCCCGGTCGAGCCGGCCCTGCACCACCTGCGGGGCGCCGCTCAGCTCTGCCAGGCCGGCGCTGGCCCCGACGTGGTCGGGGTGGTAGTGGGTCAGCACCAGGCGCGCCGCCGGCTCCGGCCCCAGCTGCGCGAGCGCCTGCGCCCACCACCGCAGCGTCGCGTCGCTGCCGAGGCCGGCGTCGACCAGCGTCCAGCCGTCGCGGCCGGCCAGCGCGTAGCAGTGCACGTGGTCGAGCGCCCACGGCAGCGGCATCGTGATTTGCACGAGCCCGGGCTCGAGCTCGGTCAGCGTCGGTTCCGGCATTAGATGGTGCTGGGCGAGCAGTCCGTCAGCTGCTCCAGCGCCACCATCCAGCTGTCGTAGTAGGGCCGGTCGGGCTGTTCGGCGATGGCGGCCTTGAGCCGGTCGCGGAAGGCGTCCCAGGGCTGGTCCATGCTGCGGCAGGCGACCTGCGCCATCGCGAACAGCCGCGCCTGCCAGGGCTCGGTGAACGCCTCGTCCGGCAGGTCGGTGATCACGCCGCCACGCCCTCGGTCGCATGTGGCACCGCCACCCCGACCATGCAGTCGCGCGTCACCAGGTCGGCCAGGCCGTCCTCGTCCAGGTGCTCGGTGCCGTCGGGCCGCATCGGCAGCACGATGTAGCGCACCTCGGCGCTCGAGTCCCAGATCCTGATCGCGGTCGTGTCCGGCAGCTGCAGCCCGAACTCTCGCAGCACCGCCCGCGGCTCGCGCACCATGCGGGCGCGGTAGGGCGGGCTCTTGTACCAGACCGGCGGCACGCCCAGCACCGGCCAGGGATAGCACGAGCAGAGCGTGCACACGATCGCGTTGTGGGTGTCGGGCGTGTTCTCGACGCAGACCAGACGCTCGCCCTCGGCGCCGCCGTAGCCCATCTCCGCGGCGGCGGCCGTGCCGTCGGCCAGCAACCGCTCGCGGTAGCCCGGATCGACCCACGCCCGCGCCACCATCCGCGC
>Ga0207657_10001050_pt1 | contig 29283 bp, 30 predicted proteins | sample KBSC33metaG_FD_184316 | JGI IMG/M metagenome (GOLD analysis project Ga0207657, IMG submission 184316) | Corn rhizosphere microbial communities from Kellogg Biological Station, Michigan, USA - KBS C3-3 metaG (SPAdes) (version 2) | ecosystem: Host-associated > Plants > Roots > Rhizosphere > Soil ...
TGCGCGCTCGACCTCGTCGGCGCGAAGCTCGTGCGCGAGCTCGAGCCGGGCGAGCTCGTGCTCGCCGACCGCGACGGGGTGCGGACGGTGCAGGTGCTCGAGCAGGCCGGTGAAGGCGCGCTCTGCATCTTCGAGTTCTTCTACCTGGCCCGGCCCGACTCACGGCTCGAGGGCGTCGAGGTGCACGGTGCCCGGGTCCGCATGGGCGAGCGCCTGGCGGCGGAAGCGCCCGTCGAGGCCGATCTCGTGCTGCCGATCCCCGACTCGGGCACGCCGGCAGCGATCGGCTTCGCGCGCGCCGCGAACATCCCGTTCAGCGAAGGCCTGATCAAGAACCGCTACGTCGGGCGCACGTTCATCCAGCCGGAGCAAGGGATGCGCGAGCAGGGAATCCGCATGAAGTTCAACCCGCTCGCCGAGGTCGAGGGGAAGCGGCTCGTCGTCGTCGACGACTCGATCGTGCGCGGCTCGACGACGCGCCAGATCGTGCAGATGCTCTTCGACGCCGGCGCTGCGGAAGTGCACGTTCGCATCTCCTCGCCGCCCGTCGTGTCGCCGTGCTTCTACGGCATCGACCTCGCGTCGGAGGACGAGATGATCGCCGCGCACTCCACCGTCGAGGAGATCCGCGAGACGATCGGCGCGACGTCACTCGCCTACCTCTCGCTCGCGGGGCTCGAGGAGTCGACCGCGCGGCCCGCCGACGGGCTCTGCCGCGCGTGCCTCACGCGCGAGTACCCGACGAGCGTCCCTGCGAACGCGGCGAAACTCAGGTTCGAGACGGTTTGACGAGCTCGTCCGCGCGGCCGTAACGCACGGCGCGGCGGACCTGGCGCGGATCGAGGCCCTGCTCGAGCAGCCGCTGGCGCACCTCTCCCTCGTGCGCGAGGCGGAAGAACAGCCAGACGAGGATGACCGCGGTGACCAGCGAGCCCTCGGCCATCATCACGACGCCGCCGAGGTTCAGGTCGTGCACCGGCGTGATCCCCCACTCCGGCTCGTGGCGGTACACGGTGTAGAACGCGGTCGACGACCAGATGAACACGTTGCCGAGGATCGTCTCGAGCAGGCGCACCGCCGCGACGTAGCCGAACTTCATCCCGGTGCCGAACCAGACCGGCGCCGGCAGCGTCTCGAGCACCGGCTCCCACATGAGGCAGCCCGCCGTGAAGAAGCAGAAGTGCTCGAACGCGTGGATCGAATCGTGGTGCAGCGCCGCGTCGTAGAGCCACGGCACGTGCCAGACGTAGAGGTCGATCGCCCAGATCGGTAGCGCGACGAACGGATGCGCGAGGACGCGCAGACGCTCGACGATGTGGAAGCGCAGCACCGGCCGCAGCACCTGGCCCGTCAGCCCGAGCACGAAACAGAGCGGCGCGAGGTCGCCCAGGATCACGTGCTGCGTCATGTGGAGGAAGAAGAAGTCCTCTTCGCCGAGCGCGTCGATCGGCGAGTTGAGCGCGAGTACGACGAGCCCGATGCCGATCCAGAACATCGCGCGGCGCCAGCCCGGCACCGGGCGGCCCTGGCCGACGAGCGTCCGGCAGCGCCAGAAATAGAGGAGCGCCGCGACGACCGTGGGCACGACCTGAAGCGGTTCGAGCGTCCAGGGCGAGAGAAGCGACGGGGAATCCACGCCGCTTGGAAGACTAGTGACGGTCCCGTGCATCTCTTCCACTACCACCTGGTCACGTCGGAGCTGCGCGACGTCGAGGCCCGCTACGTCGGGCGGCTGGGGTTCGAGCTCGTCGCGCGGTACGGGCGGATCGGCGACGAGCACGTCTCCGTCGAGCCCGGCGTGTCGTGGGAGAAGCTCGAGCACGATGGGTTCAAGCTCCGGCTCTCGGAGCTCGAGCGCGGCGCCGTGAACGTCGTCGTCCAGCCCGGCCACTGGCGCGTCCCGCGCGTCGACCACATCGGGATCGCGCTCGACGAGGACGACTTCCAGTCCGTGCTCGGCCGCGCCATGCAGTGGAACCTGCGCGTGCAGGAGCACGGCGGGCGGCGGACGTTCGTGGCGACGAACGCCGGTTACAGGCTCGAGGTTCACCCGCCGCGCGAGTGGATCGACGACCTGCTCGAGAACAAAGACGACCTCCAGCTCGCCGAGCTGCAGCTTCGGGCCGACGAGCCGGATGCCAAGGCGGGCGCGCTCGCCGACCTGCTCGGCCTCGAGGCACACGACAACGCGGTCGACGTCGGCGGAGCGGTCGTGCGGTTCGTCGAAGGAGGCCCGGAGGGCCGACCCGAGTTGTACGGTGAGCGCTTCGCGTGACGAAGCAGAGTTACGCCATGGCCGGGGTCTCACTCGCAACAGCCGGGTCGGTCGTCGACCGCCTGCGGGCCGCGGTCGAGTCGACCGGCGCGCAGGGCTTCGGCGCGTTCGCGGGCCTGCATCCGCTCGGCGACGGTCGGTTCCTCGCCGCCTCCACCGACGGCGTCGGCACGAAGCTGATCCTCGCGCGGCGGCGCGGCCGGCTACGGGACTGCGGCGCCGACCTCGCGGCGCACTGCATCAACGACGTCGCCACCTGCGGCGCCGAGCCGCTGATGCTCCTCGACTACGTGGCGGCGAACACGATCAAGCTCGAGGAAGTCGCCGAGCTCGTCGAGGGCGCCGCGGCTGTGTGCCGCGAGGCCGGCGTCGCGCTGGTCGGCGGCGAGACGGCCGAGCTGCCGGGCATCTACGCCGAGGGAGAGCTCGACTTCGCCGGAACGTGCGTCGGGATCGTCGACGAGCCGCTGACGGGGGCGACGATCGAGGCCGGCGACGTCGTCGTCGGGTTCGCATCGGCCGGGGTGCATGCGAACGGCTTCACGCTCGCCCGGCGGGTGCTCGAGGTGGAGGACTACGACGGCGAAGACCTGCTCGCCCCGACGCGGCTCTACCTCGACGTCGCGCGGCGCCTGCGCGCACGCGCGAAGGCGTTCGTGCACGTGACGGGCGGCGGCATTCTCGGGAACCTCGAGCGCGTCCTGCCGCCCGGCCGGACGGCTGAGCTCGACTGGGACGCCTGGGAGCGGCTGCCGGTCTTCCACTGGCTCGCCGGGCACGTCGACGAGGACGAGCTCCGGCGCGTGTTCAACCTGGGCATCGGCTGGTGCGCAATCGTCGCGAAACCGGACCAAGATGAGACCGTGATCGGGAGAATCGTATGAGGCGTAGGCTCGACGGAGCCTCCCAGGAGCGGAGCCGCCGGCTCTGCCGGCGGTGGAGCGGGAAATGATCGGAGTCCTCGTCAGCGGCAGCGGGACGAACCTGCAGGCGCTGATCGACGACGGGCTGCCGATCAGCGCCGTCGCCGCGAATCGCAAGGACGCGTACGCGCTCGTCCGCGCGCGCGACGCAGGCATCCCGACCGCCACGTTCAGCCTCGACTGCCACGAGAGCCGCGCGGAGCGGGACCTCGTGATGGCGACCTGGCTCGAGGAGCACGGCGTCGAGCTCGTCGTGCTGGCCGGCTACATGCAGCTCCTGACCAAGGCGTTCTTGATCCGGTTCCCCGACCGGATCGTCAACGTCCACCCGTCACTCCTGCCGGCGTTCCCGGGCGCGCACGCGATCCGCGACGCGATCGCAGCCGGCGCCGACCCGACAGGCGTGACCGTGCACTACGTCGACGACGGCCTCGACACGGGGCCGGTGCTCGCGCAGGAGCCCGTACCGCTCGAGCCGCGCGCGACGCTCGAGCAGCGCATCCACGCGGTGGAGCATCGGCTGCTGCCGCGGGTCGTGAGGGAGCTATGTCCCGCGCCCTGATCTCCGTGTACGAGAAGGAGGGCGTCGACCACCTCGCGCGCGGTCTGCACGAGCTCGGGTTCGAGCTCGTCTCGTCGGGCGGCACCGCGGCGTTCCTCGCCGAACACGGATTGCCCGTCACGCAGGTCGAGGACGTGACCGGTGCACCCGAGATGCTCGGGGGCCGCGTCAAGACGCTCCACCCGGCGATCCACGCCGGCATCCTCGCCCAACGCGACCGCGAGGATCACGCACAGCAGCTCGCCGAGCATGGGATCGCGCCGTTCGACGTCGTCTGCGTGAACCTCTATCCCTTCGCCTCGTTCGCCTCGCGGCTCGGACCGACCGACGACGAGACGATCGAGATGATCGACGTCGGCGGCCCGTCGATGCTGCGCGCCGCAGCCAAGAACTTCGCGCACGTCGCGGTGGTGACCGACCCGCGGCAGTACGAGATCGTGCTGCGCGAGCTCCGCGAGCACGGCCAGGTCTCGCTCGAGACACGCCGCGCGCTGGCCGCCGAAGCATTCGCGACGAGCGCGGCGTACGAAGCCGCGATCGCGACCTGGTTCGCGCGGGGCGAGCGGTTCCCGGAACAGCTGACCCTGTCCTTCCGCAAGGTCTCGGATCTCCCGTACGGCGAGAACCCGCACCAGGGAGCCGCGCTGTACTGGGAGGTCGGCGCGCGCAAGCACCTGCTCTCGCGCGTCGAGCAGCTCGGCGGCAAGGAGCTCTCGTACAACAACCTCGCCGATCTGGAAGGCGCCCGCCGCATGGCGCGCGAGCTCACCGAGCCGGCCGTCGTGATCGTGAAGCACGGCAACCCGTGCGGCGTCGCGGTCGCGACGACGATCGAGGAGGCGTGGGAGCGCGCTCTCGCCGCGGATCCCGTGTCGGCGTACGGCTGCGTCGCGATCCTCAATCGCACCGTCACCGGGACGCTCGGCGAGCGAATCGCGGAGCACTTCGTCGAGGTGCTCTTCGCCCCCGGCTACGCCCCGGACGCGCTCGAAGCACTGTCGCGCAAGCAGGCGATGCGCATCCTGCAGGACGGGGAGCGGCGCAAGGACACACCGGGCGAGCGCGACTTCCGGCGGGTGCTCGGCGGACTGCTCGTGCAGGACCGCGACGTCGAGCTGCAAGAGCGAGACGCAATGCAGGTCGTCTCCGGCGAGGTTTCCGACGCCGCGTGGGACGATCTGCTCTTTGCGTGGAGCGTATGCAAGCACGTCTCGTCGAACGCGATCGTGCTCGCCCGCGGACTGCAGACGATCGGCATCGGCGCGGGCCAGATGAGCCGCGTCGACGCGGTGCGGATCGCGGTCGACAAGGCACGCGAGCTCGGTCACGACACGCGCGGCGCGGTGCTGGCGAGCGACGCGTTCTTCCCGTTCGCCGACGGCGTGCAGGTCGCGCTCGACGCGGGAATCTCGGCGATCGTGCAGCCGGGCGGCTCACGGCGCGACGACGAGGTGACGGCGGCCGTGTCCGCCGCCGGAGCGGCGATGGTCGTCACCGGCCGACGCCACTTCCGCCACTAGCCGTAGACTCGGCCCCATGACCGCACCGCACCCGGATCCACTCCGCTGGAAGGCGCTCGCCGTCGTCTGCGCCGCCTTTTTCATGACCGTCCTCGACGTGTCGATCGTCAACGTCGCCCTGCCGTCGATCGGCACGGGCCTTCATTTCGCGCCGGACGACCTGCAGTGGGTGATCACCGCCTACGCGATCACGTTCGGCGGGTTCCTGATGCTGGGCGGCCGCGCGGCCGACCTCTTCGGACGGCGGAAGATCTTCGTCGTCGGCGTCGTCGTCTTCACGATCGCCTCGTTCTTCTGCGGGCTCGCGTGGTCCGAGGGGGTGCTGATCGCCTCGCGCGCGGTGCAGGGCCTCGGCGCCGCGATCATCTCGCCGGCGGCGCTCGCGATCATCATGACGACGTTCGACGAGGGCTCCGAGCGGAACAAGGCGCTCGGGATCTGGGGCGCGATCGGCGGCGGCGGCGCGGCCGTCGGCGTGCTCGCGGGTGGCGTGCTGACGAAGTACCTCGGGTGGGAATGGATCTTCTTCGTCAACGTCCCGGTCGGCGCAATCGCGCTGGGACTGACGCCGCGGTTCGTCCGCGAGAGCCGCGCCGAGCGCGAGTCGTCGCCCGACGTCCTCGGGGCGGTCGCAGTCACGTCCGGCCTCGCCCTGCTCGTCTACGCGGTCTCGACCGCACCGACGCACCACTGGGGTAGCGCCAAGACGCTTCTCCTGCTCGCCGCCTCGATTGCGCTGTTGGCGGGGTTCCTCGTGATCGAAGCGCGCACCAAGGACCCGCTGATGCCGTTCCACATCTTCCGCATCCGCACGGTGGCCGGCGCCAACATCTCGGCGCTGCTGCTCGGCGCATCGCTGTTCGCGAACTTCTTCCTGTTGACGCTGTACGTGCAGGACGTGCTCGGCTGGTCGGCCCTGAAGACGGGGCTGACATTCATCGCCACGGCCGGGTCGGCCGTCATCTGGGCCGGAGTCGCACAGGCGCTCGTGACCCGCTTCGGCGCGAAGCCGATCATGGTCATCGGTTTCGTCGGGATGCTGGCTGGGATGCTCTGGTACACGACCATCCCCGTGCACGGGTCGTACTGGAGCGATCTGCTGCCGGGCTACCTGATCATCGGCTTCGCGATCCCGTTCGCGTTCATCCCGGTGTCGATCGCCGCGCTCGCCGGGATCGAGCACCACGAGGCGGGCCTCGCGTCGGGCATCTTCAACACGGCGCAGCAGATCGGCGGGGCGATCGGCGTCGCCATGGTCTCCTCCGTTTCGATCAGCCGCTTCGACCATCTGACGAAGCTCCACGGCCCGTCGTACTTCCCGCAGGCCTTCACGTCGGGGACGCGCTACGGGTTCTGGGCCTGCGTGATCGTCTCGATCGTCGGCCTCGTCGCCGTCCTGGCGCTCGTCCGCCGTGCCGAGCTCGCCCACGCAGACGAAGGCGAAGCGGTCGTACTCACGTAGGCTTCCCGGCCGATGGCGCGGGAGTATCCGACCGTTCTCGACCTCGTCGGGAACACCCCGATCGTGCGGCTCCCGCGGATCTCGCAGGACGTCCCGGCGACGCTGCTCGCGAAGCTCGAGTTCATGAACCCGGGCGGCTCGAACAAGGACCGGATCGGGCTCGCGATGATCGAGGCGGCCGAGCGCGACGGCAAGCTGAAGCCCGGCGGCACGATCGTCGAGCCGACGTCGGGCAACACGGGCGTCGGCCTCGCGATCGCGGCGGCGCTGAAGGGCTACCGCTGCATCTTCGTGATGCCGGACAAGATGAGCCAGGAGAAGATCTCGATGCTCCGCGGCTACGGCGCCGAGGTCGTGATCACGCCGACGGCGGTCGACCACGACTCGCCCGAGTCGTACTACTCGGTCTCGTCGCGACTCGCCGAGGAGATCCCGGGCGGCTTCAAGCCCGACCAGTACTCGAACATGTCGAACCCGGAGGCGCACTACCTCACGACGGGGCCGGAGATCCTCGAGCAGACGGGCGGCGAGCTCGACGCCCTCGTCATCTCGGTCGGGACGGGCGGCACGATCAGCGGCGTCGGCCGCTACTTCAAGGAGCACGCTCCGCACGTGAAGATCGTCGGCGTCGACCCCGAGGGCTCGGTCTACACCGCGAAGAGCGAGGCCGACCTGCATCCGTACCTCGTGGAAGGGATCGGCAAGGACACGTGGCCGGAGACGATGGACCCGAAGGTCGTCGACGAGTGGATCCGCGTCTCGGACCGCGACTCGTTCCTGGCCGCACGGCGAATGGCGCGCGAGGAAGGCCTGCTCGTCGGCGGCTCTGCCGGGTCGACGATCGCGGGCGCGCTCGTCTACGGCGCGACCTGCGAGCCGGGCGCGCAGGTGCTGACGATCCTCCCCGACTCGGGTCGCTCCTACCTCTCGAAGTTCCTCGACGACAACTGGATGATCGAGCACGGATTCCTCGAGCGCGGGACGCCGGTGCCGCGCGTGCGCGACCTGCTGCGCGCGAAGACCGACGAGACGCCGGCGCTCGTCACCGTGTCGCCGCACCAGAAGGTCGCCGAGGCGATCTCGGTGATGGAGCGCTACTCCATTTCGCAGCTACCGGTCGTGCGTGACGGCGAGGTGGCGACGCTGGCCGACGTGATCGGGTCGCTCCAGGATCGAGCGCTCCTCGATCTCGTCTTCAAGAACGCCGACGCACTGCACGAGGACGTGGCGGTCGCGATGCAAGGACCGCTCAGCGCGGTCGACGCGGACGCGTCGATCGACGAGATCGTGACCGCCCTGACCGGCGGCACGAACGCGGTCGTGGTCGCGGACGGAGGCCGGCCGATCGGCGTCGTCACGCGCAGCGACCTGCTGGATTACCTCGCGCATTTGCGCTGACCCGCCGCGTAGCTCAGAGAAATGCCCTTGCATGGTCGCGGAGCGAGCTGTCCGCAAGATCAGCTCCGATCGCATGGCCACAGCGAGCTGCATACGCGAGCAGGTAGACGCAGGCCGCACCTGCCGTCCGGCGCTCCGCCGCAGCGAACGCCGACCCTCTTGCGCGGTCGTAGTCCGCGAGAAATGCCGACGACTCGTCAGGCGTCGGCCATCGTTCCACGGGCGAATTGAGCTCCTCGGTGTACGTGAACGACGCCGCGGCCTGACCGGCAACAACCGGCTCGAATTCCGTCGTCACACTGTCCCAGTCGTAGACCGCTGTTGGTTGCAAACCGGAATCGAAGCGCACGTGCTTCGCAGCCCAGTCGAGATGCCCGACGACCGCGCGCCCTACCTTCTCGACCGCAGCTGCACGCGCGCCGATCTCATCGATCCACTCTGCACCCGACGCGGTCGCCTCGAAGTCGAAGAGCTTGTTGTGCGGCTTCGGCCACAATTCCCCTTCAGGAGTCAGCGACGCACGCCGGGGCGAGACGCCGGACCCCGAAGCGAGTTCTACAAATCGAGCGAGTACGTCCGCCATCGCTCGACGGACATCGCCGTCGTGTGCGTCACGGAACAGCCCGTCGTCGATCCACTCCTCGACCGTAACCGCACCGTGAACACGAACTGGCCTGGGAGCGGGAAAGCCTGCTTCGCGCATCGATCCTTGAACGCACTGCACGTCCCTGAAGTACGCCGGATCCCGAAACAACTTGTGGATCTTCAGCGCGACGCGCGAACCGTCCTCGAGCAGCAGGCCGAATGTGGCGCCGACACTGCACGCAAACGCGAAGATCTCCGTGGTCGCAGGCTCGAGCTGCTGAACCTGCTGCTTGATCGCGGCGCCGTCGACGGTGCCCAGGACATCGAGGACGACGGGCGACTCGGGATACGTTGATAGGTACGTGTCGACTGCGTCCACCAGAGCCACACTCGCACAGATCCGCCGCACGATCGTCGGCGCGCAGGGCTTCGCCGGCCGCTTCCGGCGGGCCGACGAAACCGACGTCGAGGCGGCGATCCGCCGGCTCTCCGCGGTGCAGCTCGACTCGATCTCGACCGTCGACCGCGCACACCGGCTCACGCTCTCCTCGCGCATCGGCGCGTTCCACCCGGAAGACGTGCCGAAGCTCCTCGGCGCGGGTCGGATCTTCGAGTACTGGGCGCACGAAGCGTCGCTCCTGCCGATCGAGCTCTGGCCGCACTTCCGGACGGTGATGGACGGGAGCGGGCACTGGGGCTGGCACGACAGAGCATTCCGCGAGCACCCCGAGCTGTTCGAGCCGGTGCTCGAGCGCATCCGCGCCGAAGGGCCGCTCGGCTCGCGCGACTTCGAGGGGAGCGGCGGCGGCGGCGACATGTGGAACTGGAAGCCGGCGAAGATGGTGCTGGAAGCGCTGTGGGACAGCGGCCGGCTCGTGATCGCGGGCCGGCGCAGCTTCCAGCGGCTCTACGACCTGACCGAGCGTGTGATCCCGAAGCACCTGCTCGACGCCCCGACGCCGCCCGAGGACGAGACGCTGCGCACGCTCGCCCTGCTCGCGGTGCGGGCGCGCGGCGCGCTGACCGAGGCGGCAATCCGCGAGCACTGGCGGCTGAAGGGCGGCAAGGCACGGCTCCATCATCACCTGGTCGCGCTCGTCGACGAAGGGCAGCTGAGCGAGGTCCAGGTCGACGACGGCGGCGCGCCGTTCTACGTGGATGCGGCGCACGCGCTCGACGGCGCGGCTGCACCGCCGGTGCTCGTCTCGCCGTTCGACAACATCGTGTGGGACCGGCCGCTGCTCGAGCGCGTCTTCGGCTTCCGGCACGTGATCGAGGTCTACAAGCGCGAGCACGAGCGCGCCTACGGCTACTACGTCCTCCCACTGCTCGTCGGCGACCGATTCGTCGGCCGCGCCGACCTGAAGTCCGATCGTGCCGAGGGTGTGCTGCACGTGAAGCGGTTCACACCCGAGCCTCACGCACGTGGCAATCTGCAGGACAAGTTGGAACGCGCCGCTCACCGCCTCGCGCGCACCATCGGCCTGGAGCGCGCCCGGCTTGCGTGAGGTCGGCGTCGTCGAGGCACGGCGCATCGCCGTGCACGCTCAGCTGCTCGACGGAACCGCAACCGACGTGCTCTCGACGGTCCGGCAGCTCGGGTTCCTCCAGCTCGACCCGATCTCGACCGTCGCGCCGCCGCAGCACCTCGTCCTGTGGAGCCGGCTCGGCGACCGCTACGACCCGGCCGAGCTCGAGCGCCTGCTCTGGGACGAGCGGAAGCTGGTGGAGTACGACGCGTACCTCTACCCGATCGAGGACTTGCCGATCCTGAAGGCGCGCATGCGCAGGCGGGAAGGCACGTGGGAACGCCGCCTCGACGCGTTCCTCGCGGAGAACGCCGCCTACCGCCGCTACATCCTGCGTGAGCTCGAGCGGCGCGGGCCGCTCCTGTCGCGCGAGATCGAAGACCACGCGCCGACGAAGCGCGAGGCGCATCGGTGGTGGGGGGCACGGAAGATGGGACTGATGCTCGGTGTGCTGAACGCGCGCGGTCAGGTCGCGGTGGTCGGCCGCCGCGGCAAGCAGCGCGTCTGGGACCTCGCGGAACGCTGGTATCCGGAGACGGAGACGATCACGTGGGCCGAGGCTGAGCGGCGCAGAAAGGAGAAGCGGTTCCGCTCGCAGGGCGTGCGCTTCGAGAAAGGAAAGTGGATCGCGCATCCCGACGCCGATGACAGCCCGGTGCCGCGCGCGCGCACGACGTTCCTCTCGCCGTTCGACCAGCTCATCCACGACCGCAACCGCGCGCACAAGCTCTGGGACTTCTTCTATCGCCTCGAGATGTACGTGCCGAAGGCGAAGCGCGAATACGGCTACTACGTGCTGCCGATCCTGAAGGGCGACCGGGTCGTCGGCCGGATCGAGCCGCTGCACGACCGGAAGGCCGGGAGGCTCGACGTGCTCGGCACCTGGTGGGAGGACAAGCCGGTCGGGCTCGACCGGCCCCTGAAGAGCCTCGCGCGCTGGCTGGGCGCGAGTCTCTAACCTGCGCCCATGGACTTCGAGACGCGCGCGATCCATGCCGGCCAGGAGCCCGACCCGGCCACCGGCGCGATCATCACGCCGATCTACCAGACCTCCACGTACGTGCAGGAGGCGGTCGGGGTCCACAAGGGCTACGACTACGCGCGCGTCGGCAACCCGACGCGGACGGCGCTGCAGGTGGCGCTCGCGAGCCTCGAGAACGCGAAGCACGGCGTCGCATTCAGCTCGGGGCTCGGCGCGACGACGACGCTCATGCACCTCGTCGATCCCGGCCAGCGCGTCGTCCTGATCGCGGACGTCTACGGCGGCGTGTACCGGATGACGTCGCAGGTGTACGAGCCGAAGGGCTACCGCTTCACCTATGTGCCCGCGTCGGAGTTCGACGACAACCTTCCCGCGCACCTCGGCGAAGACGTGAAGCTCGTGTGGGTCGAGACGCCGTCGAACCCGCTGCTCAACGTGGTCGACATCCGCAAGGCCGCGGCGGCCGCGCACGCGGCCGGCGCGCTGCTCGTCGTCGACAACACGTTCGCGACGCCGTACCTGCAGCAGCCGCTCGACCTGGGCGCCGATTTCGTCGTCCACTCGACGACGAAGTACCTCGGCGGCCACAGCGATGTGGTCGGCGGCTTCGTCGCGTGCAACGACGATGCGCTCGCGGAGCGCCTCTACTTCCTGCAGAAGTCGCTCGGCGCGGTGCCGGGCCCATTCGACGCGTGGCTCGTGCTGCGCGGGCTGAAGACACTCGCCGTGCGCATGCGCGCGCACTCCGAGAACGCCCGGCGCATCGCCGAGTTCCTCGAAGGCCACGATGCGGTCGAGCGCGTTCTGTGGCCGGGGCTCGAGTCGCACCCCGGGCATGCGGTCGCCCGCGCGCAGATGCGCGACTTCGGCGGGATGGTCTCGTTCACGGTCGAGACGGAGCAGGAGGCGGTCGCGCTCGTCGCCCGCACGACGATCTTCCAGCTCGCCGAGTCGCTCGGCGGCGTCGAGAGCCTCATCGAGCATCCTGCGCGCATGACGCACGCGTCGACCGCGGGCGCGCCGTTCGCGCCGCCGGGGAACCTCGTCCGGCTGTCGGTGGGCATCGAGTCGGCCGACGACCTCGTCGCCGATCTCGAGGCCGCCTTGGTCAGGCGAGCCGCGACCGTGTAGCCGGCACCGCCGGCGCGTCCTGCCACGGCAGGAGACCGAAACGCGCGAGCGCGCGCGGGAGCCGCCGCGCCGAGCGCATCTCGGCGGTGTGGCTCCAGTCGCCGTGGAAGTCCCACAGCCGCCCGTGCTCGTCGTCCCGGTCGATCGCGACCGCGAGCTCGTTCGTCTCGAGCCGCTGGTCGCGGATGATGCGGTCGGCCGAGCTCCAGTAGAGCTGCAGCGGGACGCCCGACCGTGCGATCGCCTCGGCGTAGTGGTCGGGGCTCCGCAGCGCGTAGGCCTGCGGGACCTGCTCGGGCGTCCCGCCGATCTCGCGGCGGGCGAGCGCCTGCAGCTCGCTCCCATGCGGCAGGGCGGCGAAGTCGCGGTAGCGGCGCGCCATGTCGGTCGCCGGATCGAACGCCGCGGCGCCGGCGAGCAGATGCGGATAGCGCGCGACCAGGAGCAGGGTCTCCTGCCCACCCATCGACCCGCCGAACGCGTAGATCCGATGTCTGTCGACGTTCACGCCCCAGGCACGGGCGACCCGGGGCATGCGCGCGAGGTCTGCGATCTGGCCCGGGTCGCCCCACGAGTACCAGTGCAGCCGGCGCCCCTCGCCGGCGGGATCGATCAGCGCGAAGCCGCCTTCGCCGGGAAGGTCGCCCCAGAAGAGCGCGTTGTCGCTCTCGTCGACGCCGCGCCCGTGCGGCGAGATGACGAGCGGCACCCGCTGGCCGTGGTAGCCGGCCGGGAGGAACAGCCAGGCGGGGCGAATCGCGCCGTCGTGCGCGCGGTAGTGGATGAGGCGGATCTCCGTGTTCGGCGTCGCGGTCACCGGCTGCTCGGCGGCGCTCGCTGTGCTCACGATGAGGAGCGCGGCCGCGACGACGAGCAGGAACCTCATCGACCCGAACGGTAGGTCCCGCACTGCGAAGATGGGGTTATGCATTCGTTGCGGGTCGTCGACCTGAACTTCGGTGCGTCGCCGGAGTCGATCGGCGTGTATCTCGTCGACACCGACGACGGGCCGGCGCTCTTCGACTGTGGGCCGTCCTCGACGATCGAAGCGCTCGAAACAGGGCTTGCCGCCAACGGCTTGGCGCTCACCGACATCCGGCACCTGCTCCTCTCGCACATCCATCTCGACCACGCCGGGGCGGCCGGCTCGCTCGTCCGCAAGAGCCCGGAGCTGACGGTCTGGGTGAGCCCGGTCGGGCGGGCGCACCTCATAGATCCCTCACGATTGGAGCGGTCCGCGCGCAGGCTCTACGGCGAGATGTTCGATCCGCTGTGGGGCGAGCTCGCTCCCGTGCCGGAGGAGAACGTGCGCGTCGCCGACGGCGACGTCCTCGGCTGGGACGCCTTCCCGACGCCGGGGCACGCGTCCCACCACGTCTCGTACCTCCGCGACGGGACGCTGCTGGCCGGCGACGCGACCGGGGTCCGGATGCCCGGCGCGTCGTACGTGCTGCCCGTCTGCCCGCCCCCGGACATCACGGTCGAGGGCTGGCACGAGACGATCGCCGAGATCCGGAGGCGCGAGCCCGACCGGCTGGCGCTCGTCCACTTCGGCGTCTACGAGGACGTCGAGGCCCACCTCGACCGGCTCGAGGACGAGCTGGACCGCTGGGCCGCGCGCGTCGGCGACGGCATGAGCGAGCAGGACTTCGTCGCGGCGGCGCGCTCCGACCTGGGCGAGCGGGCCGACCGCTACGACCGCGTCGCCCCGCTCTGGCAGTCGTACCTCGGGATGAAGCGGTACTGGGACTCGAAACGCTCTTGAGTCGTCTCGGCCCGCTGCGCGAGCGGGAATTCAGGCTTCTGTTCGTCGGTCGAACCGTCTCGTCGATCGGCAGCTCGATGGCGCCGGTCGCCCTGGCGTTCGCCGTGCTCGATCTCACCGGCTCGACCTCGGACCTCGGGATCGTCCTCGCGGTGCGGCAGTCCGCGGTGCTCGTGCTGCTGCTGTACGGCGGCGTCTGGGCGGATCGCCTGCCGCGCCACCTCGTGATGGTGTGCTCGAACCTCGTGAGCGGGCTGAGCCAGGCGGTCGTCGCGGTGCTCCTGCTCTCCCATCACGCGACCATCACAACTCTCGCCGCGTTCGCGGCGGTGAACGGCGCGTCGTCGGCGTTCTTCTTCCCGGCGAGCTCCGGGATCATCCCGCAGACGGTCCCGGCCCCATTGCTCCAGCAGGCGAACGCGATGCTCAGGCTCGGGATGACCGCGACGGGCACCGGCGGCGCTGCCCTCGGCGGCGTCGTCGTCGCCGCGTCGAGCCCCGGCTGGGGAATCGCTGCGGACGCCGTCAGCTACGGCCTCGCCGCGACCGCCCTCGCTCTGATGCGCGTCCGGCCGACGGAACGCACCGAGGCGACCACCGTGTTCCACGACCTCCGCGTCGGCTGGCGCGACTTCTGGAGCCGACAGTGGCTGTGGTCGATCGTCATCCAGTTCGGGGTCGTGAACGCGCTCTACACCGGGACGCTGCTCGTGCTGGGACCGGCAGTGGCGAAGCGCCACCTCGGCGGGCCCGCCGCCTGGGCGGCGGTGCTCGTCGCGATCGAAGCAGGCGTGATCGCGAGCGGGCTCGTCCTGCTGCGCTGGAAGCCGCGGCGCATTCTCCGCACCGCAACCTTCGGAGCGTTCGGGCTCGCGCTGCCGCTCATCGCACTCGCGCGCCCCGAGGCGCTCGCACTCGTGATCGTCGCGGCGTTCGCGGCCGGGTATCTGACGGAGATCTTCGGCGTGCTGTGGGACACGACCTATCAACAGGAGATTCCGCACGAGAAGCTGTCACGGCTTTCGGCCTACGACGCCATCGGGTCGTGGGCGTTGATGCCGGTCGGGTTCGCGATCGCCGGGCCTGTCGGTGCCGTTGTCGGCACGCGGGCGACGTTCATCGGCGCCGCCGTCACCGTCGTGATCGCGACCGCGCTCGTCCTGCTCTCGCGGGATGTCCGGACGCTCGAGCGCCGTTAAGTGTTCCGCAGGATGTTGCCGCCCGACGTCTGCGCGAGCGCAGTCAGCACGATCTCGTCGATGTTGACGTTCGTGGGACGCGTGAGCGCGAACAGGATCGAGTCGGCGACGTCCTCCGGACCGATCGGGCCGCCCATCGCGACGTTCGCATAGACCGCACGCGCCTTGTCCTCGTCGCCACCGAAGCGCACGCGCGAGAAGTCGGTCTCGACGAGCCCGGGCGCGACGTTCGTGATCCGCACCGGCTTCCCCTGGAGGTCGTCGCGTAGCGCGCGCGTGTACCCGTGCACTGCGAACTTCGACGCGACGTAGGACGAGCCGTTCGCGTACGACCAGATGCCGGCGACCGAGCCGAGGTTGACGATGTGCCCCGCCCCCGAGTCGACGAGGTGCTGCACGCACAGACGCGTCATGCGCATCAGGCCGAGGACGTTGGTCAGGATCACCTCCTGCTCGTCTGCGACTTGGGCCTCCCACACCGGGTCGCGGCCACGGGCGAGGCCCGCGTTGTTGACCAGGATGTCGAGCCCGCCGAGCTCGGCGACCGCGCGGTCGACGAAGTCCCGGGAGCTCGCCTCGTCGGTCACGTCCAGCGATCCGTCACGGCGCGAGCCGGAGACGACCCTCGCCCCGGCGTCGGTGAGCGCCTTCGCGGTCGCGGCGCCGATCCCGCTCGACGCCCCCGTGACGATCGCCCGTTTTCCCTCTAGTCCGGCCACAAGGAGCACCTTAACGGCGAATTCAACGAATTCGCCCGCTGCACGTCTAAGTTCCCGACGCATGCAGCCGTTCCCCCAGGGCCACGGGCGTAGCCTCCGCCTCGCGAGCGTCCTGCTCGCGCTGCTCGTCCTGCTCGCCCTCGTGGCCCTCGCGAGCCGGACGGGCTTCGGCCACGCGTCCAACACGACGACGACGCCCGGCTACGTCAACTGGGCGACGAGCATCTTCCTCGTCGCCTTCGTGCTGATGGCGCCGATCTCGATCTACGCCTACGTGCACCAGGCGAGGGAGCGACTCGAGCGACAGCAGCACAAGAGCTTCCAGATGCGCGTGATTCGGAGTCTGATGTTCATCCCACTCCTCGCAATCGCGTACTTCGCGCGTCTCTATCTCAAGGACCGGGTCCATCTGAGCTCCGGCTTCCACCACCTCTTCTTCGGGAATCACCTCGCCACGGGCAAGGGAAAGAACGGCAAGGGCGCAGCCGCCTACACGCCGACGTTCCAGTGGCCGGTGCTCTGGGCGACGATCGTCCTGCTCCTCGCCGCTGCAGCCGTGTGGCTCTGGTGGCGGAGGAACCGTGCACCGGTCGCAAGACGCGTTCTCGGGACGCGGACGCTCGAGGACGACGTCGCCGGCTCGCTGAGCGACGCGATCGACGATCTCGAGTCCGAGCCCGACGCGCGCCGCGCGGTGATCGCTGCGTACGCTCGGATGGAGGGCGTGTTCGGACGCCATGGGCTCCGCCGGCACGTGAGCGAGACCGCGACCGAGTACCTGCAGCGCATCCTGCTCGGGCTGACGACGCGCGTCGAGGCAGTTGGGCGGCTGACCGGTCTCTTCGAGCAGGCGAAGTTCAGCGACCACCCGATCGACGGCCGCATGAAGCAGGATGCGATCGACGCTCTCCGCGTGATCCGAGACGATCTGAGGGTGGCCGAGGCATGAGGAAGCACTGGCTCGACGTCGCGATCCTGTTCGCGCTGTCGTCGGTCGCGTGCGCGTACGTCGCACTGCAGGTGCCGGGAGAGCGGCCGATCGCCATCCACGTCTACCTCCTGTTCCTCGGCGCGCTGCTCATGCTCGTCGTCGTCTCGGGCGTGGGCGCCGCGGCGCCGCGGGCGCGGAGGTCCGACCTCGCGGCGGCGCTCGACGAGCGACGGTCGCCGGCCGGTCGCGTGCCCCAGCTCGCGAAGGTCGAACGCGAGGTGACCCTGTCGATCGGAAACGCGTACGACCTGCACACCCGCCTGCTGCCGCACCTGCGCGAGATCGCGACCGCGCGACTCGAGCGTCGCGGACAGCGGCCGGGCCCCGACACCCTCGGCCGCTGGTGGGAGCTCCTCCGCCCCGACCGGCCCGAGCCGAGCGAGCGCTTCGCGCCGGGGATCCGCGAAGCCGAGCTGCGCGACCTCGTCGCCGACCTGGAGCGGCTCTGATGGACCTCCAGGAGGTGGGCCGGTCGGCGAATGCCGTCCTCGACGAGGTCGAGAAGGCCGTCGTCGGCAAGCGCGACGCGCTCCAGCTGCTGCTGCTCGGACTGCTCGCCGACGGGCACGTGCTGCTCGAGGACTACCCCGGTCTCGCGAAGACGCTGATGGCGCGCTCGTTCGCGGCGGTCTGCTCGATGGACTTCTCGCGCATCCAGTTCACGCCCGACCTGATGCCGTCGGACGTCACCGGCTCGTCCGTGTACAACCAGCGCGACGCCGACTTCCAGTTCCGGCCGGGACCGATCTTCGCCAACCTGCTGCTTGCGGACGAGATCAACCGCGCCCCGCCGAAGACGCAGGCGGCGCTGCTCGAGGCGATGCAGGAGCGGCAGGTGACGACCGAGGGCGAGACGCGCCGGCTCGGCCCGCCGTTCCTCGTCATGGCGACGCAGAACCCGATCGAGTACGAAGGGACGTACCCGCTCCCCGAGGCGCAGCTCGACCGCTTCCTGCTGCGTCTGTCGGTCGGTTACCCGGGACGCGAGGACGAATGGCGCCTGCTCGCCGAGCGCGCGGAGCGGCGGACGGACGAAGTGCAGCTCTCACCGGTGGTCGACCGCGACACGCTGCTCTCGATGCAGTTCGCGTGCGAAGACGTGTTCGTCTCCGAGTCCGTCGGGCTCTACATGGTCGACATCGTCGCCGCGACGCGCGACGCGCCGTCGATCCAGGTCGGCGCCTCACCGCGCGGGTCGCTCGCCCTGCTGAAGCTCTCGCGCTGCCGCGCCGCGCTCGACGGCCGCGACTACGTGACACCCGACGACGTCAAGGCGGTCGCAGTGCCCGCACTCGCGCATCGATTGACATTGCGTCCCGAGCTCTGGGTGCAGCGGATCTCCGCCGAAGACGTCGTGCGGGAGCGCCTCGCGACCGTAGCCACGCCGGTCGCCGAGGACCTCGCCCGCACGTGACGCGGCGGGCGACCTGGAAGCTCAGCGCGTACGCGGCGCTGTCCGGGTTCGGCCTCGTTGCGGCGCTCGTGCTCGGGCGACCCGAGATCGTCGCGTTGACCGCGCCGTTCCTGATCGCGGTCGGCGTCGGGCTCGCGGTCTCCGCCTCGCCCCGCTTCACCGCCGAGATCGCAGCCGACGAGCGTGCGGTCGAGGGTGACGAGATCGACATTCGGATCACGCTGGTCGCGTCGACGCCGGTCGATCGTCTCGACGTCTTCGTGCGGCTCCCGCCGGGCCTCGAGCTCGCCGGCGGGAAACAGGCGCGCAGCGTTCGGCTCGCGCGAGGTGAGCGGCGCGAGCTCGAGCTGACCGTGCGCGCGGAGCGCTGGGGCGCGCACGAACTCGGTCCGGTCTATCTCCGGGCGCGTGACCCGTTCGGCCTGCTCGTCGCCGAGGGAATGCTCTCGCGCATGCCCGAGATCCGCGTCTATCCGCTGGAGGACACGCTCCGCCGGATCCTCCAGCCGCGTGAGACGCAAGTGTTCTCGGGGAGCGAGGTCGCGCGCCACAAGGGAGAAGGGATCGAGTTCGCCGACATGCGGCCGTGGGCGCCCGGGGACCCGTTGAAGCGCGTCAACTGGCGTGCAACGGCGCGACGAGGTGACGTGTGGGTGAACGAGAGCCATCCCGAGCGCAACACCGACGTGATCCTCTTCGTCGACTCGTTCGCCGAGGCGCGCGGTCAGGATGCGAGCACGCTCGACCTCGCGGTGCGCGCGACGGCCGCGCTCGCCCACTCGTACGTCGGCCGGCGCGACCGCGTCGGCTTGATCTCGTTCGGGGGGATCCTGCGGTGGCTCGAGCCGGGGATGGGAACCGTGCAGCTCTACCGCGTCGTCGACGCGCTGCTCGACACGCAGATCATCCTCTCGTACTACTGGACCGGCATCGACGTGATTCCCCAGCGCACGCTGCCGCCGAATTCGCTCGTGGTTGCGCTGTCGCCGTTGCTCGACGGGCGCTCGGTCGACGCGCTGCTCGACCTCCGCGCGCGCGGACACGACCTCTGCGTGCTCGACGTCTCTCCCGTGCCCTTCATGCGACGGACCGAGTCGGGCGTCGACTCGATCGCGTACGACATCTGGATCCTGCGCCGCGACGCGCTACGCCATCGACTGCAACGGTCGGGCGTCGCGGTCGCCGAATGGCGCGAAGGCACGCCGCTGCAGGCGGCGGTCGAGGAGGTGAGAGCATTCCGGCGGCACGCACGGGTCGCACGCGTCTGATCACCGGCGGACTCGCCGTCGGGACACTCGCCGCCGTGACCGTGTACGCGTTCTCGGGCGGGGACACCGTCGCGTCGGCGGGCGGCGCAGTGGCCGGTGCCGGGACGGTCGTGCTCGCGGCCGGCATCGTGCTCCGGTTCCCGATCGCGATCCCGTGGGCCGTGATGTTCGCCGGGTCCGGCTACGTCGTCTCGCGCACGCATCACTCGGTCGTCGACGGCTGGGCGGCGGTCGTCGGCGGCGCACTGCTGCTCGCGGCCGAACTGGCTGCGTGGTCGCTCGCGAGCGACCGGCGGATCCACGAGGAACGCCCCGTCGTCGTCCGCCAGTCTCTCACCGTCGCCGCCCTGGTCGTCTTCGCCGCACTCGTCAGCTTCGTACTCGTCGGCGCCGCCGCGGTGTCGGCGACAGCCGGGCTGCTGCTGACGGCGGTCGGCGTCGTCGCGGCCGTCTGTGCCGTCGCGGTGATCCTGCGACTCGTCAGGTAGAGGCACGGGTCCCACCGGCCGAGCCGGCGGGACCCGTGCCGGCTAGATCGCCTTGAGCTGCGCGACGACCGTCTCGGTGTGACCGTTCGGGTCGTTCGCGGTTGCCGTGATCGTGTACGTGTGGTTCTTCACCGGCTTGAACGTCGTCGCGAACGTCAGCGACTGGTTCGCGCGCAGCGCGGCGGCCGGTTGGGCGACCGCGACAGGCTTCTTGCCGTCGAAGACCCTGTACGTCATCCCGCACGTCGTTCCGGCGCTGTTGTAGAAGGCGAGCACCGGGAAGTACATCGTGACCGTCGGCGCACGACCCGCGCGAACGTTTGTCGTGATGCCGTCTGTCTGACGCGCGATCGAGCCGAACGCGGAGTACGACGGCTTCGCCGAGCCAGACGGCTGCAGCAGTCCGCTCTGCCACGGATTGCCCGAGCTGTCACGGAACGTGAACCAGATGAACATCTGCACGTTCGGGTCCTTCTTCGCGATCCCGAGCGCCTGCTTCGCGTAGGCCGCCTGCGTCGCGAGGCTGACACCCTTCTTCTCGCCGGGCTTCGTCTCGTGGCCGTACTCGGTGATCCAGATCGGCACCGTCCTCTTGAACCACGTGTGCAGGTCCTTCTCGAACTTCGGCATCGTCGACAGCGTCACGTTCGGGTACCGCACCTTCTCGGTCGGCTTCGCGCCGGGAGCCGTCGGATACGGGTGATGCGCCCACGCGTCGAACTTGAGGCCCTTCTGCTGCGAGAGGAGCTTCGCGAACATGCCGGGTGACACGGTCTGGCTGCTGCCGGCGGACGGCTTGTCGCGGCCCTGGGCCGACGTCTCGCCGATCGCGACCTGCGCAGCGCGGTTCCCCGACTTGATCCCGGCGTACGCAGCCTTGTAGAGCTTCGCGTAGTTCGCGGCGCTGACGATCTTCTTGCCGACGTACTGCGGCGTCAGGAACTGCTGCAGGTTCGGCTCGTTCCATACCGACCACAGGCCGACATAGCCCTTGCCCTGTAGGCCGTTGTACCGCGTCGCGAGCATCCGCGCGAATGCCTGCAGGTCGCCGACCTTCTTTGGCATGGCGTTCGGCGCTTTGTTGCCGTTCGCCCACTTCGGAGTGCCGGTGATGTTGATCATCACGCGCAGCCCGAAGGAGCTCGAGCGCTCCACGAGCTCATCGAGGTCGGCAAGCTTGTACGCGGGGTCGTCACCGCTCGAGGCAGCAGCTGGACGCGTCGGCGCGAGCGCCGCCCAACTCGCGGTCGTGTGGATGATCGACGCGCCGTCTGACGAGGCGCGCTGAAGATTGTCAATCCGGTCCGCGGACCAGCGGAAGGTCGGGTCGTCGAAGAACCCGATCGGCATGCGCGGTTGCGCGGACGCCGTTGCGGCTCCGATCATCATGAATGCAGTGAGCGCGAGCAGCGCGAAGCGAGCGGCTCTCAGCACGATTGTGTACTCCTCCTCGAGTCGATCCCTGGGCCTCTCGACCGTAGCGAGGCGCTTTGAGCGTGGTGTTAAGAGGAGCTTCGATTCCAGTCGCGGAAAGCCTGCAACAGTGTTGTTTCAGCAGCTTGTGTCAGATCATTCGGCGTGAGAGTGCCGACAAGCCGAATCGTCGTTCGCATCTGCTCGAGGTACTCGGTGCAGCCGTCACAGGCTGCGAGATGACCTTCGAACGCGCGCAGGTCGCGTTCGTCGAGCGATCCCTCGAGGTAATCGGTGATGAGCTCCACGAGCTCTTGGCAGCTGAGGGCTTCGGTGTCGATCATGCGTTCGCCGGGGCGAGATAGTCCTCGAGTGCCTGCCGCACGCGCGCCCTCGCGCGGTGCAGGAGTACTCGTTGGTTGACTTCGGAGAGGTCGAGTGCGTTACGGACCTCGTCGCTCGACCAGCCTTCGACATCGCGGAGGGAGATCACGGCCCGTTGGGTCGCCGGCAGCGCTTCGATGGCGCGCTCGATCACGTCTCGCGTCTCGCTCGCGATCAGCCTGTCCTCGGGAAGCTCCCGCGGCGGCGACTCCCACCCGCCCGGATGATGCGGGTGGTCGTCGGCGAGGAAGCGGTCGGCGTCGACGGCCGCCTCGGGGACGCGCGCCGGGTCGTGCAGCGCCGAGAAGGGGATGCTGCGGCTCTCGCGCTGCGCGCGGGTCTTCGCCGTGTTGACGAGGATCCGGAACACCCAGGTCTTGAGCGACGACCGCCCCTCGAAGCGGTCGAGCGCCCCGAGCACGCGCAACCACGTCTCCTGGACGACCTCCTCGGCGACGGCGCGCGTCGGGGTGAAGATGCGCGCGACCCTCAGCAGACCGGCGTGCCACTCGCGCACCACTGAGGCGAAAGCTTCCTCGTCTCCCGCCCTGAGCGCGGCGACGAGCTCGTCGTCTGGCAGCGTCACAGCGGCGAACGTACCACCGTCACGGCGAGGAACCAGCGGCGGCGGGGGCCCAAGGGGAGAGTATTGGGCGCGCCCGCCGCCGCGGTGACGTTGGCCGTAAGCCACAGACGTCCGTAACGGATTCGGCCCACGAGACGCTCACCCTTCCCTCCCGTTTCACGAACCGATCCGGCGGACAAACCGAATGGGCGCTGGAACGTCTTAGGTAAGTGGGTCTGGGGTCTAACGCGGTGAGGGGAGAGAGACATGAGCAGCGCTGAGGCGGCGGTCGACGACGCCGTCGTGATGACGACAACGGTTCACGCCGGGGATGCGGCGCACACGGCGACGGTGCTCGCGATCCTCGCCGTGACACAGCTCACCTGGATCTGTGCGCTGGTCTACGGCGCGATCTGGCTGCTGACGTAGGCAACCGACTCAAACCGCCTCGTGGCGGGCGGCGTTAAGACGTAAAAACGTCGTCGGGGTCGGGCTGCTAGAACAGCCTCATTCCCGAGTTGACGTCAACTCCATCGTGAGCGAGTCTCCGAGGGGCTCTTCAGCGTTGCAGTCTGCTTGGCTGTCGCCGGTCGCGCGGAGCTTCTGGTTCTTCGCCTTGGTGGCGGCGGCTGTGTTCTTCGGGGCCGGATTGCTGTTCGCGCTGGCGTTCCCGTACCACGACTGGGATGCCTTCGCATACGGCGGGTGGTCGCGCCAGATCGCAACGTCGCACTCATTCGATCCCGCTCCCTATGGTGCGCCGCCAGCGTCACGGCCGGTGTTTCTTGTGTTGCAGGGCCTGGTGTGGTCGGTGACCGGCGTCTCGTTCGTGGCTGGGCGGATGTTGTCGCTTGGGTTCGCGTTGGTCGCGGCGCTGGGAACGGCGTACCTGCTGGCGTGGCGGAGCGGGCGATTGTTCGCGCTCCTGGCGTTTCTCTCGATTACGTACTTCGCCGCGGAGGCAATCGCCGGGAAAACGGACGTTCCAGCAGCGGCGACGGTCGCGGCGGTTTCCGCAGTCGCGCTGCGCGACACCTTCCGGCACCAGCGAACGGTCATCGCCCTCCTCGGCGCGGTGGCCGTGCTTACTAAGCCGTCATCGGTGTTACCCGCCATATTCGGCCTCACCCTTGCGCTAGTCGTCGTCGAGTACCCGAGGCTGCGAAGCGGGATCCAGATCGCTTGTTCTCGACCAGCCGCGCTGTTGCTCGGAGGACTTGTCGGGGTTGCCTACGAATGGGCGATGGCGAGCCATCTGCACATGGGTCTGGTGGCGTTCCTGCGATCAGGAACAACCGGCTATTACGCGCAAGCTGCCTCAGCGGCGCGGACGGACACCCTGCTTAGACTCGACTTCCTCGGTGCGGACCTGCGTCTCCCGCTCGCGTTCGCACTCGTCTATGCCTGCTGCCGCGCAATTCGGATTGGGCATACGCGGGCGGCGATCACCGGAATCGCGTTGGGTGGTGGTTACGCCTTGATCGGCCCGTATCTCGCCACTGGCGGCGCCGGACCGTTCGCTGACGCCTACTCCGGCTTCGCCTTCGTCGGCTTCGCCGCGCTGCTGTCGATCACGCCGTTCGCGCAGGCTGATCTCGCCCCAGACCGCACCCGCATGACGCAACTCTTGCTCATCGCGGTGCCACCTTCTGTGGTCTGGGCGATCTACGGCATCTATGAGAATCGACTCGAAGCACCTGCCTGGCCGCCGCTTGCCGCATTGATCGGTGCGTGCCTCTACTGCGCCGTTCGAACAGCGCACCGATTGGCGGGTGTCGCGTCTCTCGCGGCTATTCCCGTTCTCGCGGCCACGCTCTGGGCCTCGCTGGTGAGCATCGACGGCTTCCACGGCCCGATGTGGAGCGAGTTCCGATCCCTCGGCATAGCCGGTCTCTCGGACAGGAACCGCACCACCAACATCGTGCTACCCGCGGTCTCCGAAACCGTGGCGGCGCTCAAGCCCGAGATCGGCGGCAACGCGCGCGTCGTCGCCAGCGACCCACGCTTTGCATTCTGGTTCGACCGAACCACCTACATCCTCACCCCAACAAGCTGCAAGGAAATCGAGCACGCAGACGGATTCATCCTTTCGATATCCGACGAATCGGCCCTAATGGCCAAGAACGTCGGCGCGTCAGACGACCCAGCGTGGTGGCAGCAGACATGCAAACAACCGCACCTACGCGAACTCACCGACGGCTCGAACGGCTTCGCCGCATTCGCGGTCACACACTGAGTTCCCGACGATCGGCTAGAAGACCGTCGTAACATTCATACGCGCGTACGCACAAACGCCGGTGACGTGGGCAAGGACAACCCGGGAGGCTCGACGGGATCGAACCAGCACCGAGAGTGCCGCGCCGCGTAGAAGTCCAGCACGACTCTGATCGTCCGCCGAGACTCTCGCTTCCCTCCTCCTCGCGGAGCAGTCGAATCCCGCGGAGGTGGCGGCCCAGCTCGGCCACTCCCTCCTCGTGCTCTTCTCGACCTACGCCCACGTGATCGAGGATTTGCGGGGGACGGGACGGGTCGACCCTGAAGCCGAAATCCACGCCGCGCGGAAGTCGGTCAAGAAGTCAGGTGTTGCCCAAAAGTTGCCCAAGGGTCAAGCGGGCGCTGAAGCGGTGACGCCTTCTGCCGCAGATTCGGCATAGACAAAAGCGTTTCGTACATGGGCGGTGCAGGGCTCGAACCTGCGACCCCCTCCTTGTAAGGGAGGTGCTCTCCCAGCTGAGCTAACCGCCCTGGGCCGGGTAATCGTGCCTAAATGATCGTGATCGTGAACGTGCGCGGCGCGCCGGTGTCCTGACCGCCGTTGCTGCTGCCGCCGTTGTCGACCGGCGTGACGGTCACGGTTGCCGAGCCGAGCGCGAGCGCCTTCGGCGTGTAGGTGAGGGTGCCGCTCGAGCTGATCTGCGGCTGGACGGCGAACAAGCCGCCGTTCGAGGTGCTCACCTGGAAGGTCACCGTCTGCGCCGACTCGTCGGGTGGCCCGGGCGAGATCCCCTTCGCCCAGCCGCTGACTGTCTGGGAGCCGAGCAGAGACACCACGGTCTGATTCGCGCCGGGAGTGAACGTCGGCGCGTCGTTCAGGGCAGTGACCGTGATCGTGAAGCTTTGCGACGCGCTCGTATCGTGTCCGCCGTTGGCGGTGCCGCCGTCGTCGACAGCGGAGACGGTCACGTGCGCGGTCCCGTTCGCGTCGGGCGCCGAGGTGTAGGAGAGCGTCCCGTTCGACGAGACCGCCGGCGCAGCAGAGAAGAGGCTCGCGTTGTCGGTCGAGACCGTGAACGTCACCGTCTGCGTGCTCTCCGACGGGGGACCGGCCGAGACGGCGGTCGCCCAGCTCGTCACCGCGTGGGCCCCCGAGTCCTCGAGCACCGTCTGGTTCCCGCCCGCGGTGAAGCTTGGGGCAACGTTCACGTGGATTGGCGGCGGTGCCGGTGTCGAGGTCGTGGTCGTCGTCGTCGTCGTCGGAGAAGTCGGGGGCGCCGCGGTCGTCGTCGTCGCCGTGGTCGGCACGTTCGGCGCGGCCGGTGTCGTCGTCGTGGTCGTCGTGGTCGTCGCGATCGTCGTCGTGGTGGGCGGCGCAGCCGGGTGGTTCTCGGTCGTCGTCGTCGGCGTCCCGGACGGCGCCGCCGTGTGTACCCGGGGGTTCGTCGTCGGCGCAGGCGGCGGCGACGCCGCATGCGTCGCTCCCGGGTGGAGCGCCACCGCCGCGTGATGCACTCGCGTCCGCCGTCGCGTCGTCACGTCGACGACCGCCGAGGGATCGTGCGGCGCAACGGCCACGGGCACGACCCGGGTCGCGACCGCCGGCACGTGGTGCGGAACGGCCCTCGGCTGCTCGGCGCCTGCGGGGGTCGCAGTCGCCGCCGTGGCAAGAGCTGCGACTCCGCCGATCGTCGCGCCGAGGGACGGCGTGAGCGGCAGGCGGGTCAGCAACGGCGCATTCGACAGCCATGCGAGCGGCCCGACGAGGAACCGCATACGACCGAGCGAGATGCTCACGAACGCCCGGACGAGCCGCGGGTCGAATTGCGCTCCGGAGCAGCGTGCGAGCTCCGCGCGCGCCTCGGCAGGAGTCGCCGCCTCCTTGTACGAGCGCACGGACGTGATCACGTCGTAGACGTCGGCGATCGCGACGATCCGGCCGGCCAGTGGGATCGCGTCGCCCGCGGTGCCGCGCGGATACCCGGTGCCGTCCCAGTTCTCGTGGTGATAGCCGATCGCGTCGACCCACTCGCCGAGCCAGCCACGGAGCGGCGCGACGAGCTGTTCGCCGTCGAGCGGATGGCGCCGCAGCTTCGCCCACTCCTCGTCCGTCGGCCGGCCGGGCTTGTTGAGGATCGCGCCGTCGACCTCGAGCTTCCCGATGTCGTGCAACAGGGCCGACCAGTTGAGCCGGTCGAGGTCGTCGCTCGAGAGACCGATCTGGCGGCCGAGGCTCGCCGCGTAGCCGCGCACGCGCTCGGCGTGACCGCGCGTGATGCGGTCGTGGCTGTCGAGTGCAGCGACGAGCTGCAGGAGGATCTCGGCGGCTTCCTGCGCGTCGAGCTGGGCGCCGCTCCGCAAACGATCCTGAAGGCTCTCGACCGTGCCTGCGGCGAGCGCGAGCCGGAAGCGCGACGGCGCCTCGTCCGGGAAGACGAGCGCAAGGCCGAGCAGACCGCTCAGCGGCAGCAGCCGCCGAGTCAGCGCGTAGAGCGCCGAGACCACGACGCTCGCGGCGATGCTGACGCCGAACCACCAAGCGAGGAACACCCAGAGCGAACTCGTCGGGACGCCGGTGAGCGACGTGAGGAGCTGGACGAGCGCGAGCGATGCGAGGATCGGCAGGCCGAAAACGACGACCCGCAACCCGCGCGCAGCCCAGGGACGCGCGGACCAGCGCCCACCGCTCAGTCCTGCCGCAGACACAGATATGTCGTGATCCGAAGCGGCGCTCGGGTCTACCCCCAAATGGAGGATCAGTCCGCTTCGAACGCCACGTCCGGAGCCGCCCGCGGGGCGGTCGCCCAGACGAGGAGGCGAAAGATCGCGGCCAGTGCGTAGCCCACGAGGATCGCGAACGCCACCGTCCCCACACCTGCGTGCCCGCCGAGGGCGATGCCGACCACGAGCACACAGATCTCGATCGTCGTCCGCACCGTCGCGATGCCGATGCCGGTTCGGCGCTGGATGCCCGTCATCCAGCCGTCGCGCGGCCCCGGCCCCAGGTTCGCGGTCAGGTACAGCGCGCTCGCAACCGCGATCGTGAGAATGCCGCCGCCGACCTGGAGCAACTGCCACGGCAACGCGTCGGGCTCGGGCAGGACCCGCGACGCGACGTCGAGCACGACGCCGATCACGACGACGTTCCCGACCGTTCCGAGCCCGGGCCGCTGGCGCAGCGGGATCCAGCCGAGGAGGACGACGAGGCTGACGACGATCGTCGCTCCACCGATGTCGAGCGGCGTGCGGCGTGCGACGCCCTGGGCGAGCACCGTCCACGGGGCGTTGCCGAGGCCGGCCGCGACGAGCGCGCCTTCCCCGATCCCGAACAGCACGAGACCCAGGAAGAGCACTGCCAGCGTCGTGGGCGACGCCCACCAGCTCGAGCCCTGCGCGCTCCACGGCATCGTCGGGACGCGCGGCGACGGACGCAGCGCGACGAGGGCTCGTGCGCCGATGTGCTTCGTCCGCTCGTCCATGAATAGGATTTCACTATGCCTGCGCGCAAAGTGATCCGGCCGGAGGCGGCCGGCCCTTTCTCGCCCGGTCTCGTCGTCGACGGCTGGGTCTATCTCGCCGGACAAGGCGGATTCGACCCGGAGACCGGCGAGCTCGGACCGGACATCGCTTCGCAGACGGCCCAGACGATCGAGAACGTGGCCGCGCTGCTGGAAGAAGCGGGGTGCACGCTGAAGGACGTCGTGTCCTGTCTCGTGCACGTCACGGACGCCGACCATTTCGCCGAGCTCAACCGCGTGTACGAACGCTACTTCGAGGCGCCGCGCCCCGTCCGCACGACGGTGATCGCCGACCTCGTGGTGCCCGGGATGCTGGTCGAGATCACGGTCGTCGCACGGCCCGACTGAGCACGCTCGGCTCGTCGAGATTCTCGAGGTTGTCCTTCTCGGGGCTGTCGAGGTTCGTCTGCAGGTACGGCGTCGCGAGGCAGATGCCCTGCGGGCAGTACGGCACCGGCTCGATCACGACCTCGTAGCCGCCCGCCTGTGTCTTCCAGACGTTGCCGGCCCAGATGCTGTCGACGACCTCTCGGCGCGAGAAGTGCACGTCGTCGTCCGTGAAGACGCCTTCGATGTGGCGGTGCGTGCCGTCGGCCGAGAACTCCTTCTGCACCCGCGTCACGATGTACGTCGCCACTAGTCGTCGATCTCGGCGTGGCGGGCGATGTCCTTGACGAGTTGCGCCGCGGACCTTGCGTCCAACCTGGTCGCGAAGCTGTCGCCGCTCGAGGCAACCTTCTCGCCGTCGCCGTCCTTCAGCCGCCAACGAAACTTGCCGGTGGCGTCGGTGTAGATCTGGAACTTCGGCTTTGCCACAGCTTCCTTCTCGCTTGCCGATAGGCACTGTCCGCAGCGACTTATAGCCTACTGACAATCCCGGCGCCGGGACTGAGTTCGGTCATCCGACTGAAAGGACAGTCCCGTGAGGACGATGCTCTATCTGCCGGCCGTCCTGGCCGTTGTCGCAGTGCTGGCCGG
>Ga0207657_10001051_pt1 | contig 29279 bp, 25 predicted proteins | sample KBSC33metaG_FD_184316 | JGI IMG/M metagenome (GOLD analysis project Ga0207657, IMG submission 184316) | Corn rhizosphere microbial communities from Kellogg Biological Station, Michigan, USA - KBS C3-3 metaG (SPAdes) (version 2) | ecosystem: Host-associated > Plants > Roots > Rhizosphere > Soil ...
TAAAGGCATGATAAGAAGTTACAGGTTGCAAGTTACAAGGAAGAAGAAACAAGAAAGAAGAATCAAGAAAGAAGAATCAAGAAACAAGGATTAAAAACAGGGGTAGAGAAACTCAATTTTTTTTAGGGTGTTAAGAAACTACAAACTAATTTTCAACTCTCCACGGTAACTTCTATTGTCGCGCCGATGCCACGTTCGGTGATTGCATCGCACATGGGTTTTAGTGTTTCATAGTCGCCGTTCTTTACAGCGCATTTTCCTTTGAAGTGAATGATGAGTGAACATTGCTCTGCCTGTTCCTGTGTATGTCCGCAAACTTCAACCAACGTTTCTATTACCCAATCAAATGTGTTTACATCATCATTCCAAACTATCAGATTATATGGAAATTGTTCATCAGTAAGCACATCGGTTTCTTCTGCTTCAAAAGGATCTGCTGATGTATCGTGAAGTTTGAAATTCATGTCGTCTCAAAATTACATAATTGTTTTTTTGTTTTTACTTTAACCGATTCTGTTATAAAATTTTTCACACTGATGAAAAAGGTTCTGAACGTACAAGAGAGTGACACAACAGGCGATGCCACGAAGAACAAAAGTTTGTCCCAAAAAATTATCTGCCCATTTGTTTTAAAAACGAAACATGAGAAAACACCGCGTGATGCATTCGCCTGTATTCAACATATTGAATGTTATACTCAACACAGGCTTGTTTGATGATGTGGCTGATTTCCGGATAATGTATGTGAGAAATTTTTGGAAACAAATGATGCTCGATCTGAAAATTTAAACCACCCACAAACCATGAAAGAAACTTATTTTTTGTAGCAAAATTCGCCGTTGTTTTTAATTGATGAATTGCCCATTCATCTTCAATTTTTCCCGTGGTTTCATCTGCAAGTGGAAATGATGTGTGTTCAACAGTATGTGCCAATTGAAACACGATGCTTAACATAAAGCCCGCAACAAGTGTGGAGATAAGAAAGCCGATGATTGCAGGAATAACTCCCGCAAAAATTATTGGCATTATTATCAGCAGGGAATAACTAAGCACTTTATAAAACCAGAAATAAAAATGATCTTTAAATTCCATTTTCTTTAAAGGAACATCGCCAATTTTTTTCGCGAAATATTTTTTGAAATCAGAAAAGAATATCCAGTATAAATAAAGCAGACTATAGAAAAACCAGAAGTACCAATGCTGATAACGGTGCATCTTATACTTCTTTTGTGTAGATGCCATGCGCAACCACGGCTTTGCATCAATATCATCATCAATGCCGTCGATATTTGTGTATGCATGATGAATGATATTGTGTTTCACATTCCACATGAAATGACTGCCGCCTAAAAAACCAAGCGTTACTGCTGCCATTTTATTCATCAGAGGATATTTGCTAAAACTTCCGTGTGCGCCATCGTGCATAATGTTGAAACCAATTGCAGCAGTTACAAGTCCAAACACAATACATTCGATAATAGCCCACGCAATTGCTGGCGTGAAGAAAACAAGATGAATATAAAGCAGTATGTATAGTGCTAATAAAATAAAAGCTTTACTCCATAACTTATAATTGCCTGCCGTCGACTTTCCCGTTTGATGAAAATATTCGTTGATCCGTCTTTTTAATTCCGTATGAAACGATGGCTTCGGCTGTGCGAATTTGGGTATTTGCATGATTTTGAAATGTCCTTGAAATTTTGCGCAAAGGTGCACTTTTCTCATCACTAATCCTCAATAAAAAAGGGAATATTTCTATAATTAACATTAAGCGTACAATTAACAATTAAAATAGGTGGCATAGTTCAACAATTTATAGCAAATTTTTTATGCGCCATGCATATGTATATATGGCGTCGTCTGTTGCGTCGCACTCTTGTACTTTCGGAACTTTTGGCATCAAATGAAAGCGTTTTCAAAACACAATCATATTTCTTATTAAATTTTTATTTCCTTCCTGTATCCTTATCGAAGTTTGATTACACAAAAGAAAATTCAACCTGTGTAAAAATCATTTGTCAGCGACATCTTTTCCATGCTGCTTTTATCTTTAAAAGGATTATTTTTCGAAATTGCAATGGACATGTTTGTCACAAAAAAATCCGCAAACAATAAATTGAATGCGCATCACATTTGTTAAAAAGATTTTTTATTGCAATTCCCATGCAAGCGCACTCGCACCAAGTATAGCAGCATCAGATTCTTTTAAATGACTTATTAATATTTTCACTTTGTTTTGAAACACCTGGATAAGATTTGCTTCCATGTGTTCACGTGTAGGTTTTAAAATAAGTTCGCCGGCTTTTGTAAGACCCCCGAAAAGAATGATCGCTTCAGGACTTGAAAACATTACAGCATTTGCTAACGCAAGACCAAGAATTTTTCCGGTAAATTCAAAAACCTGTCTGGCGAGTTCATCACCTGCGATCGCGGCTTCATATACTTTTTTTGAATCTATCTCTTCAGGTTTAAAATTTCTCAGCACACTTGGCGTATCTGTTTTTTTGAGTACTTCAAGTGTTGTCAATCCAACCCCGGTTGCAGATGCATAACTTTCAAGCGAACCTTTTTTACCCGTGCCTTCATGCATTCTTCCATCCGGAATAACGATCGTGTGACCAAGCTCCCCTGCAAAACCATCATGACCATAAATTAATTTTCCGTTGGCCACAATGCCACTGCCCACGCCTGTTCCAAGTGTTATCATAATAAAATCTTTCATGCCCTGAGCAGCGCCATAAATCATTTCACCTTCTGCGGCAGCATTCGCATCGTTGGTTAAAATAACAGGGAGTTTAAATTTATCGTGAATCATTTTTGCAAGCGGAATAATTCCCTTCCACGGTAGGTTTGGTGCATACTCAACAGTGCCTGTATAAAAATTTCCATTGGGCGCGCCAACGCCGATCCCTTTTATTCTTCCCACACCGCCAGCCTTATCAATAAGTACTTTTAAATTATCGTAGAGTTCATCAATAAACGTTTCAACCTTCGCGTGTTTTTTTGTCGAGATTCCACCGGAAAACAAAACATTTCCTACACGATCAACAATACCAAACTTAGTTCCTGTACCTCCAATGTCAATGCCTATTGCCAAAGGATCAATAACACCTTTTGATGTAGCCATTTCAATTTGCGATTTTTATGATTTACGATTTACAATTTTTCAAAAAGGAAAATTATATAAGTGCTTATATATTTTTTAAAGTGAGCTTTTGAAATACTATTGAACTTCCGTTGCGTCGCACAATTGTACATTCGATAATTCTGTTCAGCACAACTACAAACAATAACACTTATTAATGTCCGCCTCCAATTTGAGAGTCAAAATCCAACCCTTGTGCTTTTAGCACACTTTTTAATTTTAATGCAAGAAATGCTAAACAAGCAAAACATGCAGCAGCAACTAAATATGAATTATGCATCCCAATTGAGGGGGTGTCTCCGATGGCGCCCTGAAAGGGAGGAATAACAGCGCCACCAAGGATCATCATAATTAAAAATGCTGAACCCTGACTTGTATATTTTCCTAAACCTCCAACTCCTAAAGCAAATATGCAAGGCCACATGATTGAGCAGCATAATCCACCGGACATTATAGCGTAAACTGACACAATGCCTTTGGCAAAAACTCCTATTAGCATCGCAGTTGTTGCTAATAACGCAAGTGTCAATAAAGTTTTCACTGGCTTTTGTTGTCCAAAAAAGAAAGCAATAATTGCTATGGCAATAACTCCTGCATAAGGAAGCAACTCTGTTATATCGTTACCATATAAATGATTTACAAAAAGAATTACACCAAACGCAACATACGGGACCACTATAGTTGCTATACGTTTACCTGTTGTTGAAAGATCAAATACTCCGATTGCACCCGTCCATCTTCCGATCATCAAACTACCCCAATACAAAGAAACATATTTTGAAATTTCATTTGCATCTAACCCGTTTGAAGTTAAATATCCCGGCGTCTTAAGCAGTGCACCAAAATTATTATCAATAGTTACTTCAACACCTACATATAAAAAAATACCGATCATTCCATAAATTAATTGGGGATATTTCATAGCTCCCCATCCTTCGCTATTTTTTATTGCACTATTGTTTGAATAAAAAAGAATACTTATGACCACAAGAAGTGTAATGATTAATAAGGGTAATTTGCTGATATCCGTCAATTGACCTATTACAATTATGACAATAATTAATCCGGTCATTAATAACAGTGAACCTGATGCTTTTTTTGATGCTTCAAATTTTTCATCATTTTTCCCTGCAGGCAATTTTGAAAATGCGAAAAATAATGCTACTGCCGCAAAAACGGCGGCTACAATCATGTATAAGTTATTAACATTAGTAACAGTAACATTTGCATTACTGCTATTTGCCGTACCAAATAAAAAAAAACTAACTATTATGGGACCAAGAGTTGTTCCTAAAGAATTTATTCCTCCGGCTAAATTTAACCTATGTGAGCCGGTAGCAGGATCACCTAAAGCAATCGCGAATGGTTGGGCTGCAGTTTGCTGCAAAGAAAAACCAAGCGCAACGATAAAAAACGAAACAAGTATTAAGGGAAATGAATTAGCATTAGCAGAAGGTATTATTGCTAATGCCCCCACTACCGAAATTAATAAACCGTATATAATTCCTTTTTTATACCCGATTTTATTTAATATATCATACCCGACTATACTTGATAATAAATAAAGGATTAATGATCCGATAAAGTAAGCTCCATAAAATGCTGAACCAATCAACTGTGATTCAAATTGGGTAAGTTTAAAATGTGCTTTGCAAAAAGGAATAAAGATGCTGTTACTTGCAGCAATAAATCCCCAGAAAAAAAATACAATTACTAAAGTGGCAAGTGCACCTGTATTTGTTTTTATTGCAGTTGTAGATGGAGAAGTTGTTGTAGCAGATATAGATTGGCTCATTGCAATGTTATTGGTTATATAAATAATCGCGTAAATTAAACACATTTTACATTTCTAAAAATTTTAAATGTTTTGTTATGAATTACTATATTCATTCTGTAATTTATACTTCAATCAACAACCAATGTCGCTTAGTTAAGCAGGTGCATCCTTCGTCGTCATGGCAAAAAAAGCTACGAAGCTTATCATTCCGACGACGGGAGGAATTTACTCCGCAATACAATTTTTAACTAAGCAACATTGAATCAACAACCACCAGATCAATGGAAATAATTCATGTCAGCGCAGAATGTTATCCTATGGCTAAGGCAGGAGGTTTAGGAGATGTGGTGGGCGCTCTGCCGAAATATCAAACAAATATGGGGCACGACGCCAAAGTCGTAATGCCAATGTACCGTACAAAATTTTTGTATGAGAACGAATGGGTGATTGACTTTAAAGGCCGCACCAATCTTGCAGACTGGTGGTTTGATTACACCATAATAAAAGAAAAACATAACACACTTGGTTTTCATCTTTACCTCGTAGATATTCACGGCTTGCTTGACCGAGAAAAAATTTATGGTTATAGTGATGACATTGAAAGATTCACTGCGTTCCAAATTGTTGTTGTTAATTGGTTAAGCCACTGGCAAAAGAAGCCTGACATTGTTCACTGCCACGATCATCAAACAGGGCTAATACCTTTCATGATGAGGTATTGTTACGATTATAATAATCTTGCGACCGTGCCTTCTGTTTTTACCATCCATAATGCCCAATACCAGGGATGGATGGGTTGGGATAAAAGCATTTACGTACCAAGATGGGACCCATGGAAACGTGGTTTGCTTGAATGGGCGGGAACAATCAACTCTTTGGCATCTGCCGTAAAGAATGCGTGGAAGGTAACAACCGTAAGCGAGAGCTATTTACAGGAGCTTAAATACCACTCAAATGGTTTGGAACCTTTATTTGAATACGAGAAAGGAAAATCAGTAGGTATATTAAATGGTATAGATACACATGTGTGGAATCCCGAAACTGATAAATATATCGAGGATCATTATACAGTTGAAACTGTTGATGAAGGCAAGCTTGCCAACAAAAAAATATTGTGTGAGAATCATTATCTCGATATTGAGAAACCATTGATCATTTTCATAGGAAGACTTGTTGGAGAAAAAGCTGCTGATGTTTTGCCCGATGCCATTGTTTCTTCAATGTACAGCACAAAACATAAAGTAAACTTTTTAATTCTTGGAAGTGGCGAACCGCATGTGGAGTGGCAATTGAGTCAACTTATAAATTACAATGGCTTTAAAGGCAACTATAACACGATGATCGGCTATAATGAAAAGCTGAGTCATGTAATGTATGCCGGCGCGGATTTTTTGTTGATGCCAAGCCGTGTTGAGCCTTGCGGATTAAATCAAATGTATGCAATGCAATACGGCACCGTGCCGATGGTGCGAAGCACAGGCGGATTGATAGATACAGTTGTGGATATGGGAGATTTTGAAGGTTGGGGCATACGCTTTGATCACGCAAGTGTTGGTGATATTACTTACTCTGTAAATCGTGCGATGGATCTTTATTATAATGACAAAGATCATCTTCACCGGATGCGGCAGCGAATGATGAAAATAGATAACAGTTGGGAACGCGCAGTAAAGCAGTATATTAATTTGTATGAAAGCCTCGTATAAGTAGTAAAAATTCAAAAATTAAAAAAAATTGTTTTGGCTTTTTACTTTTGAATTTTGACATTGCTCAATAAAGTTCAGAACGATGAAGTGAGTGACACAACAGAAGATGAACATAGTTCGCCAAGCTCACTACAAAATCCGTTAACATAAAAATTATCATCAATATTTTTTAGAGAGTGTTGTAATCGTTTTATATTACACCTCCTTTTACATCGATTAATCTTCTAAATTCCAGCACTATGTATACACTTTCAAAATCAGTAGTAGCAGTAATTCTTGGTGGTGGTGCGGGTACAAGATTGTATCCATTGACTGCGGCACGTTCAAAGCCTGCGGTGCCTATTGCCGGTAAATACAGGTTGGTTGATATTCCCATCAGCAATTGCATAAACTCTAACATCAACAGAATTTTTGTTCTTACGCAATTCAACTCGGCATCGTTGAACAAACACATAAAAAATACTTATCACTTCAGTGCGTTTAGTACAGGCTTTGTTGATATTCTTGCTGCGGAGCAAACACCTGATAACCCAGGCTGGTATCAAGGCACTGCTGATGCCGTACGCCAATGTTTACGCCATATAGCCAACAACGATTATGAATATGTGCTGATATTGAGCGGTGATCAATTGTATCAAATGGATTTTGCTGCGATGCTCGATGCACATAAAGAAAAAGAGGCTGATATTTCTATTGCAACCATTCCCGTAGCAAGCAGGGAGGCGCCTGAGTTTGGCATCATGAAAAAAGATGCGGAAAATTATATCACCAGTTTTGTTGAAAAACCGAAGAAAGATATTCTGCATGAGTGGGAGAGTGATACAGGTGACGAGATGCAAAGGCAGGGAAGAAAATATCTTGCGTCAATGGGTATTTATGTTTTTACCCGTAAAGTGCTGGAGCATCTTTTGAAAGATCAATATCCTTCCGCTACAGATTTTGGAAAGGAAATTATTCCATGCTCTATCAATGAATACAAAGTGATCAGCTATCAATATGATGGTTACTGGACAGACATCGGAAATATTTATTCCTTCTTCGAGTCAAATCTTGCTTTAACACAAGACATTCCACCATTCAATTTGTTTGACAATAATAAAACAGTTTATACCCGTGCCAGGCAATTGCCTCCCGGAAAGGTCAGCGGCACTACGCTTGAAAAAACAGTGCTTGCTGAAGGTTGTTTAGTGTTTGCAAGCCGTATAGAAAACAGTGTGCTTGGTATTCGTTCACACATTGGTCATGGCACCACGGTTGTAAATTGTTATATGATGGGCGCTGATTATTATGAAACACTCGAGCAAATGGAAAATGATGTTAATGCAGGTGTTCCAAAACTTGGTATCGGGGAAAGATGTTATATAAAAAATGCGATACTTGATAAAAATTGCCGCATAGGTAACGATGTGCGTATCAATGGCGGTCATCATCTTGAAAACACAGATCACACTTTATATACGGTGAAAGACGGAATTGTGGTAATTAAAAAAGGAGCGATATTGCCAAATGGTTTTGTGATATAATTTTTATGTCACAAACTGCAGTGCAGATGGCATCGCCTGTTGTGTCATCTTGTTTCATCCCGATTCATCGGGACACTTGTACCGTTTGAATTTTTTATCAGAAATAAAATTTTTATCAATGAACACGGAAAAAATCGTGTTCATTTTTTTTAAAACGTTACTTTTATTTCAGTGTAATTTTTACACAATCAATTTCAAAACAATTGCTATGTCTGTATCAGCTCCTGCAAAAGACGTTTCGTCAATTGTATATAAGCCCAAACTAAATTTTGCACAACTTATCAATATGAGTTTCGGTTTTTTTGGAATTCAGTTTGGATTTGCGTTACAGAACGCCAATGTGAGCCGCATCTTTCAAACACTTGGTGCTGCAATTGATAAAATATCTATTCTATGGATTGCTGCACCTGTCACAGGTTTATTAGTACAGCCAATAATTGGATATTTAAGTGACAGAACATGGCATCCCTTCTGGGGAAGAAGAAGACCTTTCTTCTTTGTCGGAGCAATATTGGCCTCGCTTGCATTATTCTTAATGCCAAATGCCTCTGTTCTTTGGATGGCAGCATTGCTACTTTGGATGCTTGATGCATCCATTAATATTTCAATGGAACCGTTCCGTGCGTTTGTAGGGGATAAACTGCCGCAATCACAAAGAACTACGGGCTTTGCAATGCAAACTTTTTTTATCGGATTAGGCGCAGTTATCGCATCGCTGCTACCATATTTCTTTACAAATGTTTTAAAATTATCTAATACAGCACCCGCAGGTATTATACCTGATTCTGTAAAATATTCATTCTATATTGGCGGCTTTGTTTTTTTAGCTGCTGTAATGTGGACTGTTTTTACAACAAAGGAATTACCTCCTGAAGATATAAAAGCATGGGAGGAAGAGAAAGCGAAAAATAAAGGATTGATTCATGCAATAATAGAAATAACGCGCGGCATTTTTTCAATGCCTGTAACGATGCTTCAATTGGCAGTTGTTCAGTTCTTCACCTGGATCGCTTTTTTTTCAATGTGGATATATACAACACCCGGTATTGCACTAAATACTTATGGCACCTCCGATCCCACAACAAAACAATACCAGGATGCTGGTGATTGGGTGGGTGTAATGTTTATGATTTATAATGGTGTGTCCGCAATTACCGCATTCCTGCTTCCTTTGTTAGCAAGACGAATAAGCAGAAGATTCACTCATTTGATTTGTTTACTAATTGGTGGCATAAGTTTAGTCTCTATGCTTTTCATAAAAACACCGGCATTGCTTTTATTACCAATGGTAGGCGTTGGTCTTGCATGGTCATCCACATTAACTATGCCTTATGCGATTCTTGCCGGCGCACTTCCGCCAAACAAAATGGGGTTTTACATGGGTGTATTTAATTTTTTTATTGTCATACCTCAAATATTTGCTGCTGCGATTTTGGGATTTTTTGTAAAATCATATTTCAATGATCAAAGCATTTATGCCCTTGTGATAGGAGGAGTATCTATGATAATTGCAGGACTCTTAAATATAATTGTAAGAGATCATGAATAACACTCATTTTGTGAAGTTGTCTGTACTTCTCTTTATAATATTCATTCCACATTTTTCCTTCTCTCAATATGCAGAAATATATCCAACCAATTGGTGGGTAGGAATGAAATGGAACAAAGTGCAACTGCTTATTCGTGGTAAAGATGACGGCTTTAATAAAGAAAAAGTCCGCATCAATTATGCGGGAATAAGTGTTACAAACATTTATCAATTTGAAAATGGAAAATATCTTGCTGTCGATATAACTATTACTCCTTCTGCAAAACCGGGAACAGTAAATATTGAATTCAGCAATAACGGAAAGACAAACACTGTTGCATGGGAATTAAAACCCAAAAGAAAAGGCAACGGTACTTTGTATGCACAAGGAGTTACTTCTTCTGATTTTATTTATTTGCTGATGCCTGATCGTTTCAGCAATGGTGATTCAAGCAATGATCGTATTCCCGGCATGCGTGATCAATCACTTAACCGCGATTCTATTTTTCTTCGCCATGGTGGCGATCTTCAAGGCGTTATCAATCATCTTGATTATTTGCAAAGCCTTGGTGTGACTGCATTGTGGATGACACCGGTTATTGAAAACGACATGCCCAATCGCACCGAACATGGTTATGCTTTTACCAATCATTACAAAATTGATCCGCGATTGGGAGGAGCGGAGGCTTATAAAAAATTAAGCGATGAATTGCATAAGCGCGGTATGAAATTGATACAGGATGCAGTGTACAATCATATGGGCTTGTATAATTTTTTACAGCAGGATGCTCCTTCAAAAGATTGGGTGCATCAATGGTCAACATTTACAAACCCTAATTATAAAGATCAAACGTGGTTTGATCCGCATGTTGCTGCAAGCGATCTGAAAAAAATGGCAGACGGTTGGTTCACTCCTCAAATGCCTGATTTAAATCAACATAATCCTTACGTTGCTAATTTTTTAGTTCAGCATGCAATATGGAGCGTGGAAGAATTTGGTGTTGATGGATGGCGAATCGATACATACATTTATGTTGATCAAGCTTTCATGAATCGTTGCAACGAGGCATTGATTGATGAGTATCCTCACATCACCATGTTTGGTGAAGCCTGGGTTGACGGCGTTTCCAATGAAGCATATTTCACACGCAACAATATCAACACTCCTTTTAAAAGTAATGCAATTGGTGTTACAGATTTTCAATGTTTGTTTCATGGCATACAACCTGCGCTTCAACAAACTCCGTATGGAGTTAATCAATTGTATCAAACGTTGAGCAATGATATGTTGTATAAGGATCCGATGAACAATGTTATATTTCTTGACAACCATGATATGACTCGTTTTTATTCTCAAATGAATGAAGACATTGCAAAAGATAAAATCGGCATTGAATGGTTGCTTACGAATCGTGGCATTCCTGAAATGTATTATGGAACTGAAGTTTTAATGAAAGGCGTTTCTAATCCTGATGGCTGGGTGCGTTTGGATTTTCCCGGCGGATGGAAAGGCGATAAAAAGAATGCGTTCACACAAGTAGGATTAACAAGCGATGAAATTTCTGTACAGGAACTTGTAAAAAAACTTGCCAACTTCCGCAAAAATTCTTCAGCGATAAAAACAGGAAAGATGATGCAGTATGTTCCTGCAGATGGTTTGTATGTGTATTTCCGCTATGATGAAAAACAAACCATCATGTGCATCATGAATACCGACAGTACTTCAAAGCAAATTGATTTTAAAAAATATGCCGAACGCACAACGGAATTTTCAAAAGCGATCAATGTTATTAACAATAACAGCTATAATACTTCTGATAAATTTTTAATCCCTGCAAAAGAAATGTTGGTGCTTGAATTACTGAAGTAAAAATTTTCAAATTTAATGTACACGCTCGACGATTTTAATCATTGATCTGTGTTTCTTTTTTGAAAATATGTAACTTCAATAACTGAAATCATATCATTCGAAAAACCGAAACCTTCATAAAATGAAACGAAAAACATTTGCTGTATTAATTCTTACAGCCCTCATTTTAATATCCTGCTCTGATAAAAAAAGTAAAGTTGTTTCATTTGTATATGGCGGGCATTTTGATACCTCCTGTGCAATACTTGAAGGACACGCATATCGCCCCAACCTCCAGCCCACTTCAAAAGATTCATTGTTGCCTTTATCGAATGTTACTATTGAATCGTTTGATTCTTTAGACAGACTTTATAAAACAACAATCACCGATCTTGACGGAAAGTTCAGTATGAGTTTTTTTAATAACGGCACATTTTCTTTAAAATTTCTAAAGCCGGGTTATCAAACGATCGATGTAAGAAATTATATCGTTGACACGGGACAAACTTCGACTGTAAAAATAATTATGGAGAAAGACAACTCGCTCTTTTAAAAATAACGAGGAATACTTTAAATAAGTTTTTTTACAAATATGGTAAGTTAAAAAAAGGAAATCAGTTAAGATGGCAAGGGCGGATAATATCAATTTGCTCCAATATAACATCAGATATATCTTTCAGCATTTCGGCATCCGGTATTCCCTGGTATATTTTGTATTCCTGTTTTCCAAGAAGATTAATGATATCAAAGTGATATAGAAATTCATCCTGCTTGCCTTCTTCGCATACTTTAATAGAAGTATTATAAGTATTAAGCTCATCTTTTGTAACAGTGCAATCCACATGCAAAAACTCTTTGCGGTATTTCCATGTAAACAAAATATTCATAGCAGGGTTATTAGAGTTGTATGGTTTAAGGTTTAAATCAAAGGAATTAAAAATAGTCAATGTTTCAAAGCGGAGAAAATAAAATCGATGATTATCTTTTTAACATCAAAAATCATCGTTAACAATCATTCGTCGGTTCTTAAAAAAATTTTTTACAAATAATTTGTGAAACACTGCTATTAAGCTTTATTGAAAGAGGAGCCTTGAACCTTAATGCGACGCACAATCCGCTAAGGTTAGCCTTGTTGCTACATGCACTGCAGACGAAGTGATTGCGACGCAACAAAGACGCCATGAAAAACTAATGCCGGTATCACAAAAATCATTCTAATTATTAAGTTCATTGGTAAAGGCGATGCCATTTATACTGCTGCCGGTTACATAAAAAAGAGTTTCACACAATAAGCATGAAACTCTTATAGGCGCTATACAAAAATCACAACATCAATTACATGAAGGAAGCGGCGAAGGAGCACTGGTACTAAAATTATTGTCTTTCCAACAATTGTTAGTGCCCGAGCCATCCCATAAAAGATCAACGCCCGGAAGAACAATTGGAAGTACCGGCGGGTTGGAACCGTTGTTTTTAAGAACGTTTTTGTGAATGTATGCGCCATCGGGGTTTGGTTCGATGTCAAAAGAATCAAGAGGAATACCTGCGAGTATTGCAAGCACAACCGTGCTAAAAACAGTGATACCTGAAAAATTGTTTCCTGTAACTATATTCTTCTCAACAGTGGTGTTGTCTGTACCAAGAACAAGAATACCAAGACCGGGAGGAACTACCGATTCAAAGGAACCGGTTTCACCAAAATTTGGATGGTTGTTGTTGTACACATGATTTTGGCCTACATAAACATTGTTCGATGTTTTAATATCTTTTTTTGGCAGAAGATCAATTAATATTCCGCAAACATTATTATGAGATTGATTATTGGTAACACTAACATCGGATGAATTTTCTACTTCGAGACCGTTTACGTTTTCAAACGCTTCATTGAATTGCATTGTAACGTTTGTTGACTGACCAACATATATGCCGGTATCCGTATGTCCGCTTACTTTGCAATGTTCGATAATACCATGTGAAGAGTGAACGGGAAAAATTCCGTATTCTCCATTATTGATCGCTGTTACATGAGAAATAGTGAAATTATCAACGCTGTCGAGCACTACACCGTTCTCTTCAAAATTTTTTACAGTTATATTTTGCAATGTAAAACCATCACCGGCATCCGTTACTGATATGCCATCTTCTTCATCGCCGGGATTTTGAATAATTACACCGGCTTCGTATGTTGTTAGTCCAACGAGTTTTATTCCTGCTTTTGAAACCGTGATAGCTTCAGAATATGTTCCGGGTTCAATTTTTATAAGAGCACCGGGGGCTGCAGCGTCAACCGCAGCTTGTATTGAACTACCTGCATGCACAATTATATCGGCTTTTGCATCTGCAAGGTTTGATGAAGTGACATTTAGATCAGATGATTCTTTCTTACAGCCATTAAAAATCAAAATCACAAGTAAAAAAGACAATGATGTAAATAGTGATTTGAAACGATCAACCACATTCTTTTGGATGATTTGCATAAGCACCTCCTTTATTTGAATTGTTATGAATTTTTTGTAACAGATTCTATTCTCTGAATAAAACTCCGGACTAATTGAAACAATCGCGGACAGTTAATATTTTGGCGAAAAATTCCGATTGCAATATCGATTGCCTTTGGGCAAAAAGCTGTCAAATTTGATTCAAAAAATGTCGCTTTTGAATCAAGATTGGAAATATGACAGATGATGGATGGATCCGAAGCAATTTTGAAAATGAAATTAGAGGTACATGCTTTGAGTATAATGAAAGCATTTAATAAGGTTCTCGTTCAATCAATAAATTATTTGATTTAATGCAATAGAAAAGATGAAAATTAAACATCGGGTAAAGAAGTGTGAGAAGCAAACTGATTCATTATAAATTCTGCGGCTTTATAAAAAACAGTTTTGACAAGTACATTTCTTTCACAAAACTTTTCGGTTGCATAAAATAATGTTAGTTTCGTTTTGTGCTAAAATGGAAAGCCAGGACTGCTGAATTTATTCATATGAAATCCATTCGTATCAGAATGACTGATATATTTTTTGTGTTCCTTTTTTTTGTTCTCATTCTTATTTCATATCTCTCATACAAAAGAATGGATAACCTTCTAAGTGTTTCTCAACTCATCGTTAAAACAAACATTATAAAATTAAAACTTGAACAAACGCTTTCTTATTTAAAAGACGCCGAAAGCGGGCAGAGTGGTTATTTGCTTACAAAAGATACTGCATTTCTTCATCCTTATTACGGTGCACTTCAAAAGGCAAAACAAGAAACTTCAGAAATCGAGTCGTTAATTCTGGATAATGAAGAACAACAAAAAAATATAACTGTTTTAAAAATCCTGTTGAATGATAAATATAACCTGTTGAATTATGCTTTGAGAATTTCAAAAGATACATCTCTTTCAGAAGTGGCATTTCAACCTTATATAAAAGCAGGCAAAACGAAGATGGATGATATAAGAAATATTGTGGCTGTAATGATAAAAAATGAAGATGATCTTTTAGAAACAAAAATAGCAGAGCAACGACGATATGCATTAGCAACGCCCTTTTTCTTAACCTCGTTGAGTCTTCTTTCACTCGGCATATTGATCATTTCTTTTTTCAGAATAAAAAATGATTTAACTGATCAGAGAAACATGAAGTCCGCACTGCTTATTCAAAACGAAACATTCAGACATGCGGAAGAAAGTTCAGGGCAGGGAAGTTACGCGTGGAACGATAAAACACAAACGCTCACTTTTTCAGATAACTTTTGCAGGTTGTTGGGTGTATCTCCCGGCAGCCTTAAATCATTTGAAGATTTTGCCGGGTTCATTCATCCTGATGATAGGTTGTCTGCACAACAAGCTGCTACAAAAGCTTATGAGGAAAAAAATTCTTTTGATATAAAATTCCGGATTATTACCGGGGCCGGGGTTCAAAAACATGTAACTGCGACAGGCAAGAACATTAACAATGAACAGGTAAGTATGATGGTTGGTACACTGCAGGATGTTACAAAAGATACAATACTGAATCAAGAACTTAAACAAAGAGAACAACAATTAAAGCAGGCACATGTTCTTGGAAAAATTGGGGTTTGGGAAACCAACTTTGTTACAGGAAAAATTACATGGTCTGATGAACTCTATAAAATTTTTGGTTATGAACCGGGAGAAATTGACGCATCAAAAAATTACGGTCATGATATTCACCCTGATGATCTTCCGATATTAACAAAGGCAATACAAAAAGCCCGTGAAACGGGAGAATCATTTAAGCTGGAGTTTAGAAGGTTTGCCAAAAACAAACAAGTAAAATATGTGTATTCTACAAGTGAAGTGAAAAAAGATGAGAATGGAAATGTGATCGGGCTATTTGGAGTTACCATGGACATTACCCAATTGCGTGAAAAAGAAAGACAGCTACGCGAAAGCGAATTGTTTAGTACAAAAGTTGTAGAGTTGCTCCCAAACATCATATACATATTTGATCTTGATAAAAGAAAAGATATTTATCTCGCAGGAAATATATCGGCACTTCTTGAGTATGATAAACAAAATAGTTATGACAGCACGGATATAATGAATGAACTAATTGATTCGAGGGAATATGACAAAATAAAAATACATCATGCAAACCTGCGGAAAGCTGCGGATAATGAAATTCATGAAATAGAATACCGATTTCTTTTTAAAAACGGAAAATGGAAATATATGCTTTCGCGTGATATGGTATTTAAAAGAAAGAAGAATGGGGAAGCAACGCAAATTATTGGTGTGGCAATAGATATTACGGAGTTGAAAACTTCCAATGAAAGTTTAAAAACATTGAATGATATTTTCCTGAAGAAAAATGCGGAACTCGTACAAATGAATGCGGATCTTGAACAAATGAATGCAGAACTTACTTCGTTCACTTATATAGCAAGTCATGATTTGCAGGAACCGTTGAGAAAGATCAGAACATTTTCAAATCTTATTATAGAAAGGGATTCAAATACCTTATCGGAAACTGCAAAGGAATATTTTGTGCGCATTACAGGTGCTGCTACAAGAATGCAAAATCTTATCGAAGCACTTTTAAGTTATTCACGTACCAGTACGTTAGAGGTGCAATATGAAATGGTGGACCTGAATAAACTTGTTGATGAAGTAAAGAATGATTTGTATGAAATAATCAAAGAAAAAAATGCAATTATTGAATCCTGTAACCTGCCTTCTTTAAGAGTTATTCCTTTACAATTCCATCAGTTATTTTTAAATATTATAAACAATGCAGTAAAATACAGCAAAAATAATGTTTCCCCATATCTGAGAATTACAACGGAACTTGTAAACGGACGGGACCTGGTAAACATTGGGTGCAGTGAAAAATATACATACTGGAAAATTAGTTTTGCCGATAACGGTATTGGTTTCGAGCAGGACTATGAGCATAAAATATTTGAGCTCTTTCAAAGGCTGCATGGAAAATCGCAGTACCCGGGAACAGGCATCGGTCTTGCAATTTGTAAAAAGATAGTTTTAAATCACAATGGTATTATAAAGGCAATGGGTAAACCGGGCGAAGGTTCTGTATTCAGTGTTTATATTCCTCATGACCTGTGATTATATAAGTGCTTATATGATTTGTAAAGCCGAAATCTTTACGTTTACCTCTTTATTGAACAAATTATTCCTGTTGCAGAAATACGTCAAAGCTTTTTAATATGGTCTCATCTTTCCAATCTCTTTCCAGCATGATCTTAATAATACCTTTTGCGTTGACAAGAGACCATTGTTTTAAAACAAAGTAATTAGCGCCGTTTTTAAAAGCATCTTCAATTTTATCAAAATAAACAGAGTAAAGAATAACGGGAGTTTGATCAAATTCTTTGTATGCTCTTATCCTTTTTAAACATTCTATGCCATTTACTTTCGGCATATTAAAATCGAGAAAGATTATTTGAGGAGCGATCGTTTTTAAAATAGTGTCGATATTTTCAGGTTCATGCAAATATTCGATCACAGCGGCAGGATTAATTTCATGAACGACTTCTGAAAATACTTCATAGTCATCTTCATCATCATCCACATACAAAATATAGGAAAGCATAGGTTGTCGTTTACCGGATGTGTTTATTCCGGTTCCAAAAATAAAGAATAAACTATTATTTGAAACGATTTCATATCACGTTCATAATTTCAGAAACTTTTATGCAAAAATTTTAACTTGTCCTGCTGTATTTATGACTAAAAAATTAAGATAACTCAATAAAAGCAAGATCAATCAGAATAGGATCTATTTCTAAAATATCATTTGTACTTAACATAGCTTGAAATTTTTTGGAGGCGCAAGTAAAAAAATTTCAACAACAAAAAAATAATTCCAGGAATGTTTTTTATACAATGCTGTTGATAAAGATTTTTCAAAAATTGTTTTGATAGATAATGTTGTTTGATCAGTTTAAAATATCGGAAATGGCATTTATCAACACCTTCATATTATCCGGTTTTGTAATGAACTTAGCAGCGCCTAATTTATATAACTCTTCTATTTCTTTTTTATGTGATGTAGTGCTATAAACAATAACCGGAATATTTTTAGATTGCGGATTTGATTTCAATTTTATCAAACATTCCTTTCCGTCAACACGTGGCATGTTCAGGTCGAGAAAAATAAATTCAGGATTTATCAGCGTGTTTTCAATGAAAAGCAAAGCTTCTTCTGCGTTGGTAACAGAGATGCAATAATATGGTTTGTTGCTTTCGTACAAAGCGTTGCAAAAAAACTGAACGTCATCGGGATCATCATCAACTATTAAAATCATTTTCTGCATAAGACAATTGGATTTTGATGAATAAAAGTAATTAAAATTGAAAGTTGCAAAAAAGAATGTTTATCCAGCTGCAAAATTAAATTCTTTTATAAATGACATTAAATTTGATTTGATTAGATTACGCGATATTACAATTATATACTTTCACGTTTATTGCGTTATAATTATCCTTATGCTCGATCAATATCCGGGAAAAATAAATAATATTTCGTTTTACCCTATATATACAAACACATTACACTTTGTGGAAGATGCACTTGATGCGGGGATCGCTGAAAAAAATTTTGTAACAGGTGAAGAAAACTGGTCGCCAAAATTTTTTGATTTGCTTGGATACTCGGAAAATGAAATAGCAGGAACAACGGAAAATTTTATCAATAATCTTCTTCATCCAGATGATAAAGAAATGTTTTCAAATGCAGTAGAGAATCTTCATAAAACTTTAAAATTTAAAAAGACCGAAATACGTCTTAAAACAAAACAGGGAAAGTACAAATGGTTTGAGAATACGAATATGATAGAGTTAGATGAATTTGGAAAACCTTTGCGCATAATTGGAACAATTATTCCAATCAACAAAAAAAAAAATTTGCAGTTGCAATTGCAAAAGAGTGAAGAATTATTAAATGAAACAGCCTCGATCGCTAAAATAGCGGGACTTTCTTACAATGTAATCACCAAAGAACACAATTGGTCCAAAGAGCTATACAACATTTATGAAGTTTCGGAAGATTATAAACCATGCACTGAAACCAACAGGCAGTTTTACAATCCTGAAACACTTGCATTTATATGGAATACGATAGATAAAACTATAAGTGATAATATTCCTTTTAATATAGAAGCATCTATTATTACCGGCAAAGGAAATTTAAAGTGGCTGAGAGCAATTGGTAAACCTGTAACAAACATAAATGGAGAAGTAATTTATGTAAATGCGGTATTGCAGGATATTACTGAACTGAAACAAAAGGAATTAGAACTAAAAGAATACAGAGAAAAGCTGGAGAAAAGTGAAAGAATACTTCAGACAACCAACCATCTGGCACGAATAGTAGCGTTGGAGTATGATGTTCCCTCTAAGCAACTTTACTGGTGTCGCGAATATTATAATTTATATGAAGTATCGCACTATCATGTGCCCGGTTTAAGAAAAGATCTTATTTTTTATAAAGAAGAATACAGAACAGCACTGCTTAATCATATTAATGATGCTGAACAATTTGATAAACCTTATAACATGGAAGCAGAACTTGTTACTGCAAAAGGCAACCATAAATGGGTTAGAATAATTGGTGAATCTGTAAAGAACGAATTTGAAGAAGTGATTACGAGAAAAATAAGCATTCAGGATATTACTGATGTGAAAAAGAAGCAACTTGAATTACAGGAGTCAGCTAAAATTATTGCTGACAGGAATGGAAGACTTAGCAATTTTGCTCACATAGTGTCACACAACATGCGTACACACACAAGTAATATAAGTACGTTGATTGAGCTTATGAAAAATGAAACTAATGAAGAAGTAAGGCAGGAACTTTTATTATTGTTGCAAAATGTTTCAAATTCATTAAATGAAACTTTAAAAGATCTTTCAGAAATTGTACATGTACAAACTCAAACTAAAAATGTAATATCAACCGTATCAATTGAGCATGTATTTGATTCTGTTATGAAAGTATTAAGTGCAGATATTTTTAAAACTGAAACTTTAATAGAAGTGGATTTTTCAAACTGCCCTACCGTTGAATATGTTCCGGCCTATCTTGAAAGTATAATGCTTAATCTTATTTCAAATTCAATAAAGTATAAACACCCTGAAAGACACGCTTTAATAAAAATAGATTCAGGAGTGGAGAATGGAAGACCCGTTTTGAAAATTGTCGATAATGGATTGGGTATAGATCTTACTCGTAATGGTGATAAGATTTTTAACCTGTATCAAACATTTCACAATCATCCGGAGGCCAGGGGAATAGGTCTTTATATAACAAAAAACCAAATTGAAAGCATGGGTGGAAATATAGCAGTTGAAAGTATTGAAGGAAAAGGCACAATTTTTAAAATAAATTTTTAGATGAAACCGATTTTATGTTTTGTTGACAATGATGAAGTGTATCTTTTTCTCATGAGAAAAATGATAGAGAAAAAATATAAAGACAGTAAAATGCTTGAGTTTTATAATGGATTGGAGGCAATTGAGTTTATAAAAGAAAATATTCACGATACTCCTTTACTTCCTGATATTATTTTTCTCGATATCAATATGCCTGTAATGGATGGGTGGGAATTTATAGAATCATTCACAAGAATAAAACACAAAATTACCAAACCAATTACAATTTACATGGTCAGCTCGTCTGTTGATGATGCTGACATAGAACGGGCAAAAAACATCCAGGAAATTTCAGATTTTATATGCAAACCAATGACGATCGAAAAAGTAAATCAAATTTTCGGGGTAACAGAATATATATCCTAAATGACGCGTTCCTAAGTTTTTGATTCTGATTTTAAAAGAACCTGCAGAAAAGGCCCCTCATTATTTCTACGACGTTGATCTCTACAGTTTTCTAATCGATAAATAAAAACTGTCTTAATCTCTTTTGTCTTCTTTTCCCTGATAGCCATGTGCTTTAAAATCCCAAAATGAACCCCATTTTTCTATAAATCGGAAAAACATGCGAAAAAATGATTAACCGCTACGTAAAAAATAATTGGTATGGCATTTGCTTGAATTATTTCGGTTTTTCATAGGATATTGGATTTTAAAACAGGGCTGGATTTCTATTCAGGCCCTTTTTTATTTTAATTACTTTCTTTCAAACCTTCTACAATAAATTAGTCAGCTAACAGAAAAAGAGTGTGTTATTAGAAGTGTAAATGTTGAAGTGAGACCTTAAATTTATTTTTTATCTGAAAACAATGCGCGCTCTTCTACTCCATAATTAAACTCTTCCCCGGCTCAGCAAGCTTACTCTTTTTATATCCGTATGAAAAATAAAATATCAAACCGAGCACTAGCCAGGAACCAAACCAGGCCCAGTTTTCACCCGTCATGCCCGTAAGCAAGTACAAGCATGTTGTAAGACCAAGCAACGGAATGAGTGAAAAACTCTTTAGAAAACTTACAATGGAAAGAAGAATGACAATGATCCAAAAAATAATAGTTGAAATATTCAGCGATGCATTCTCTTCTGTGATGTTGAATAAACTTGCAAAATAATTTTTGTTGAAAAACTGAATAATGATGATTGCGGTAATCACCAGTAATGGGAAAATATATTTGCCGTTAATGTATGGCATGTGGAACTTGCCCTCAACCTTTTCTTTTCGCGGAATGAGCAATACACCACCACAAACCAATACAAATGCAAAGAGTGTTGCAATGCTTGTAAAATCGAGTACAAATGTTTTATCGGTGAAGAGGATAGGAACGCCAACGATCAAACCTGTAATAATGGTTGAGAAAGACGGCGTTTGAAATTTTGGATGTATACGCTGAAAGGCACGTGGCAGTAAACCGTCGCGACTCATACTCATCCAGATTCGCGGTTGTCCCATTTGAAACACAAGCAACACACTTGTCATGGCAATAACTGCCGCAACCGATACAAATAATTGCATCCATCCTATATTTTTCACTTCGAAAATTTTCGCAAGAGGATCACCAACTCCCTGGAATAAATGATAATCCAATACTCCTGTAAGCACAAATGCAAGCATGATATATATTACTGTACAAATGATCAACGACAGGATCATACTTCGGGGAAGATCGCGTTGCGGATTTTTACTTTCTTCAGCCATTACGCTTACACAATCAAATCCAATATAGGCAAAGAATACACCGCTTACTGCGCTCATCACGCCGCTAAATCCGTTCGGCATAAAAGAATGTACACCTGCATCATTTGCAGGAGTCCAGTTTGCAGGATTTACATAATAAGCCCCTACAGCTATCACCAATATTACAATGCAAAGTTTAAGTACTACCATTATGTTGCTGAAGTTTCGTGATTCTTTCACACCAATAAAGACAAGTATCGTAATAAATAAATTAATGACAAGTGCAGGCAGGTCAAAAATTATTTTCAAACCTCCAAGCACAGGTGCAGTATTCCATGCATTAATAAGTTCTGCATTAACTGAATTATTTAACACAGCTTCTTTAGCCTCCACATAACTGCATGTGAGATAGTCGGGAATGTTCACATTGATGCGATGAAGAAAGGAAGTAAAATAATCGCTCCAAGAAAATGCAACATAAATATTGCCGATAGAATATTCCATTATCAAAGCCCATCCAATGATCCAGGCGAACAGTTCACCAAACGACGCATACGCATAAGTGTAGGCGCTACCGGCAACCGGAATGCGGCTTGCAAATTCTGCATAACACAAGGCAGTGAATGTGCAGGCAACAGCACAAATAATAAAAAGAATTACTACACCGGGGCCAGCCTTGTACGCAGCTTCACCAAGACTGCTGAAACTACCGGCGCCAATAATCGCAGCAATGCCAAGAAAAGTAAGGTCACGTAAAGTAAGCACACGCCTAAGTCCGCCGGCACCACCATGCGCAGCTTCTTCGTTGGTAGCGGCATCTCTTAATATCTTTTCAATTTTTTTTGTGCGAAAGAGTGGGTGACCCATGCAAGACAGTTTGGCTATAAAAGTAAAATAGTGAAAGCATGTTATGTGTTAAAATTTTTTATGAACCCCACTATAGATAGTAATGGCATCGGTTGTTGCGTCGCACTCTTGTACTGTTGAATAGGGAATGGGCAATAGCGAATAATAAATAATCATTCTAACTACAAATTATAAATTACTATAACTAATGTTCCCTCTTCACTAAAAAATTCGCTAATTCTTTCAATGGTTTTTTTCTTGATGAAACCACTGCAATTTCTTCAAGATGATAAAAAGCCTTATCAAGAAATTGTTGCTTCAGATCTTTCGCCCAATCATCAACGTTACAAGCTTTAAAAATTTCCAGAACACATTTCACTTTTTGTTCGTGGTTATTTTGCATTAAATGTTGCAATTGGTTTTTCTGTTCGTCATTTGCTACTTGTAACGTGTGAATCAGCAAGAAGGTTTTTTTATTCTGGCGAATATCGCCGCCAACATTCTTTCCAAATTTTTCAGGATCACCAAATGCATCCAGATAATCATCCTGTACCTGGAATGCGATACCAAGATTTTTTCCAAACTCATGCAAATGCTGGCGATTGCCTTCACTCGCTCCGCCAAGTATTGACCCTAATTGAAGACTTGCAGCAAGCAATACGGAAGTTTTTAATTCAATCATTCGAATATATTCTTCCAGTGAAACATTTTCTTTCTTCTCAAATTCCATATCGATTTGCTGACCTTCACAAACTTCTCTTGCGGTTTTATTGAACAATGACAAAACCGGTTGGAGATAATTTGTTTTTATTTTATTCAAATAATCATAGGCAATAATCAGCATTACATCGCCGGCAAGTAATGCTGTATTGTTGTCGAATTTTGTATGCACTGTTTGCATTCCGCGCCGAAGCGGAGCCGCATCCATTATATCATCATGTATCAAGGTAAAATTGTGGAATAGTTCTATCGCTGATGCAACATGCCACGTATCGGGATTGATTGCATCAAACAATTCATTGCCCATTAAACACATTACAGGTCTGACTCTTTTTCCACCTATTCCTAAAAAATAATCACACGAAGCGTATAACGTTTCAGGGACGGAAGGAAAATGCTTTACTTCAAATTTCTTTTTAAATTCAGCAGATAGTTCTTCAAATGAATGCATCATAGTGTTAAGTGTAATGTTGCAAAATAAAGAAGGTTGCTTTTAATGTGCAAATCTGGAAATGTGAAAATGTGAAAATGTGGTAATTTGAAAACTTGAAAATATACAAATCTCCAAATATGCAAATGTGCAAATGATGAAATTACAGTAATTATTACTTTTACCTTAAACGCAATCAATGAAAAGATTGAAACAACTGCTTGTAGCCTTGTTCTTTTGCATAACAATGATGCGGCTTTCGGCACAAAATAAGATCGTTGTTTTTCAAACTGACTTTGGATTAAAGGATGGAGCAGTATCTGCTATGAAAGGCGTTGCCATGAATGTTTCATCTGATTTGAAATTGTTTGATCTTACCCATGAAATTCCTCCCTTCAATATTTGGGAAGCAGCATATCGCTTGCAACAAACAGCGCAATACTGGCCGGCAGGAACGGTGTTTGTTTCTGTTGTTGATCCCGGCGTTGGTACTTCAAGGAAATCTGTTGTACTCGAAACAAAAACAGGTTATTTCTTCGTAACGCCCGATAATGGCACGCTCACACTGGTTGCACAAAGCATGGGTATTGATGCGCTGCGAGAAATAGATGAAACAAAGAACAGAAGGCCGGGCTCAGGGGAGTCTTATACTTTTCATGGCCGCGATGTTTATGCTTATACCGGTGCAAGGCTTGCCGCAGGTGTAATAAAATTTGAAGAAGTAGGACCTGAATTACCAAATAAAGTTGTAACGATAGATTATCAGCAACCTGTTTTTGAAAATGGAATTATCAAAGGCAATATTCCGATTCTTGATATTCAATTCGGCAATGTGTGGACGAATATTGATAAAACAATTTTTACAAAATTGGGTTTGAATTACGGTGATAGTTTGCATATAATCATTTTTCACAACAAGGAGAAAGTTTACGATGGAGTAATGCCTTATGCAACTACTTTTTCAACAGTTGCAGCAGGTAAGCCTTTGTGTTATTTAAATAGTTTGCTGAATGTTTCTTTCGCGTTGAATGAACAAAATTTTTCAGAAAAATATAATGTGCACAGCGGACCTGAATGGAGCGTGAAGATTGAGAAATATAAACGGTAGTAATGTTGCTTTGATAGTTCTAATAATTTTATAACTACAAAAAATAAAATCATGTCAAAATGTAATTTCTCCATACCATTTTCGGGAAGCGTTGAACAACTTGTTGCAAAAGCAAAATCAGCAATTATAAATGCAGGCGGACAATTTTCGGGTGATGTTGCCGGAGGCGAATTCTCTCTCTCAACATTTGTGGGAGCAATCGCAGGCAGCTACGATGTAAGTCAATCAAATTTGAATATTAATATTTCTGACAAGCCGATGTTTGTAAGTTGTTCTATGATTGAACAGGAACTGAAAAAATATTTGCAGGAGTAATCTGCTTTGCAATTTCAAATCTGATCGCTAAAGCATCATAGCATTTCTGCAGATGAAAGTAATGCGACGCAACGAAGATGCCATGAAAATCTAAAGCCGGTATCATAAAAAATATCCCGATTCAAGTTCACAATCCCGTAACATTATTGGTTAAGGTTTAACTCAAAAAATTTCTTACTATTTATAACTTTATAAAAAAATTTTTATGAAAGAAGATGTAAGAGAAACTTTGCCTGTGAAAGCAAGTTTTTTTGACATGATAAAATCTCTGCATCAGAAGCAGGAAACCGTTCATGTTTTATATGATGAAAATGGCATCACGAGGACAAATGGTATTGTAACACAATTGTGTGAAGAAGATGACCATTCTTATTTTGTGCTTGACAATGGAACGCAGGTATATATTAATACACTGGTGGCTGTGAATGGGATTTTTGCCGCTGATTACTCGGAGTGCTAAAAGAAAATGCTTATGAGTTTTAAGAAAAATAAAGAATTGGTTCTTCAATTTTATGAAGAGGTTTGGGGTGAAGGAAATCTCGAATTTGCGAGGGAAGTTTTTCATGAAGATTATATAAGGCATGACCTGCGACCAGGTGATGCTGTTGCTGGCGCAGCAGGCCAGATGCAGATTGCAGGAGACTTCAGAAGGGCATTTCCTGACCTGGAAATTAAAATTGATCTTGTATTTGGCGACGATGAATATATTGCTGTGAGATGGACAATGGAAGGCTCCCATGCTGCGGCATGGGGAAATATTCAACCAACAAATAAGAAAGCAACGTTTTCAGGAGTGAATCTTTTTCGTTTTGAAAAAGGAAAAGTAATGGAGATATGGAATCATCGTGATGATCTTGGATTCTATCAGCAATTGGGTGTGTCCATGTATGCAGAGGAAACAAAATGATTTTATCTGCTATTTGCCAACTAAAAAAATTGCTTATGAATACATCAATCAGAAAGCGAAATTTTTTTGACACGGCTAACAGCCGATACGTTCTCATCTGAACACAAACCTTTAGAAAGAGATGTCGCGAGAAGCGAAACCGTGAAAAATGTTGCGGAGAAGAAGAGAATTTATTTCGCAGCCGGCATGCTGGTACTTCCAATGTCACGATACAGTTTCCATTCGCCATTTCGATTTTGCCAAACAACAACATATTTACCTTTGTCTAAAAGAGAGTTTTTAGAATCTTTCATTTCATAGTTTCCTGTTTCAATTATGAACAATGAATCTCCCGTAACATCATTCGTAACAAATGAAATTTCTTTAATCCCTGCCCGAATTGCTGATCCCCATGCGTTAAGTATGTCATTGCCCTTAACAGGTTCACTATTGTCAAGTAATAATTCTGCATCAGACCAATAGTGAGATGCTAAGGCTACTGAATCGCCTGCAGCAAATTGTTCTGAAAATTTCGTGTTAATACTGTCGATAAATGATTTTGCTCTTTGCATGTCAAAGATTGAACCTTCAGCTTTTGCAGTATTCTCCGCCGAGGTGTTTGAATTGCATGAAAGTAAATAGAGACTGCTTAAAGTTGCAGCTATTGAAGTTAGTGTACGGATCATAAAAAAGGTTTAGGTTGTAATATAAATAAAGTTGGCGGAAGTAATTTAAAATTTGGAAGGTGAAATTTTTCGTGGTTGAAAGGCTGATTCTTTTCATAAATATAATTTTCAATTTTTGACGATTTGAAAAAAACAACCTTACAACTTTGAAAAATTTTTTACAAGAGGTTTTATCAACGAGATAATTTTTTTAGTAATAGAAGTGCTCCGTTTTTAACAGGCGCTTTTCATTGAATAGTTATTCCGAAGGTTCGTAGTGATGAGACAGGTCAACTAATTGCTTTTTTTAAAAAATAATAGTTATATCCATCAGGAAAACTGCTTAGTATATGTTCAATCCTGTATCCATATCTTTCGTAAAAATGCGGAGCTTGAAAGCTGAAACTTCTAACCAAAATAGTAAAACATCCTTTGCTTTTTGCTTCTCTTTCTGCTGCTTCCAATAATTTTTTTCCTATTCCATTTTTCCTCACATTTTCATCAACCCAAAGCTCGGTAATTTCACATATACCAGCCCACGTCCATCCCGCAATACCAGCCACTAAAGTTCCGTGTTCATCATTAACAGTCTTCGCAAACAATGAGCCATCATACTTCATAATTTTTTTTGAATTAAACTCATATATTCTATCTTCCAGGAGATTGACTATTTGCAGCGGATCTTTTCCATCCTCTATCTGAAATTCTTTCATCTGTTTCTTTTTTATGCTGTACAAATAAATTGGTTTTGCTATTATTCGTCGTTTCTATTCTATGTTTTTGTAACGGTGCATTTAGATATCCAACATTAATACGTAGCTTTTTTTTATTGCTTACAACGGTTATAAATTTTAAACATCAATAAAAGGATTTGCGATCCGGATCGCGACTACACTATGATATTTTGTTATACTCCGGCAGCAACACTTGAATTACGGCAGCCAACGAAGCAAAAATTGAATGATTAAGTATAATTGAACGAACTAATCTCTTTGTAAAAAATTCCTGATGTGTAGTACAACTCAAATAAAAATTCTATTCTTTTTGTCTCGCTTGGAAATGATTGAGGAAGATAACAAATGACCGCTTTGTGTTTTTTCCACTCCGCTTCATAAAATTGAATGAAGCCATAATTATAATTTAGCACTATAATTGTCACTTAATTTTTGTAATGTCATCCAAGGATTATTATCAATTGCTCGGCGTAAAATCTAATGCTTCCACTGAAGAAATAAAAAAATCTTACAGAAGACTTGCATTAAAATATCATCCTGATAAGAACCCCGGCGATCTTTTAGCTGAAGCTGTATTCAAAGAAATCGCGGAAGCTTACGATGTTTTATCCGATGCAAAAAAGAGAGAAGATTATCATTACAAACGTTTTTATACTTATAACTACAAATATGCAGCGGCTCAAACTGCTACGCCGCAATCAATTTTAAATGATGCAATAAAACTTCAAAAACTTATAGAAAAAGCCGATCCGTTCAGAATTAATCGCGATGCTCTGTTGTTTCAACTGCAGCAAATTTTATCAGCAGATAATTTATCGTTATTGCTTGAGAAAAAACAGGCAGGCATAAATAAAGCAATTGTTGAAACGATATTGATCGTATGCAAACCACTTCAATATACTTATAGTGAAATAATAGCTGAACAACTTTGCATTCTTGCTGTCGGCAATGATAACCTGGAAAAAAAGATCTCAGAATTTTTAAATAACCAAAGAAAAAAAGATACATGGCGGCGCTATAAAGTAGTAGCGGCGCTTCTTGTAGCAATTATATTGTGCCTTATCATTTTTCTTATAAGCAAATGGTAGCAAAACGCAGACTTTTAAAAAAAGGATAAAAAAATCAAGAGACATTATTACGTTTTTAAAAAGAATAAGAGTTACCATTTTTTCAAAACTTTAATAGCATCATCGCATCATGTTTAAGTTTACTTTTCATATTTGTGAACTCTATTTATGAAAGCACTTTTTTAAAATAACTACATGAAAAAATTCTCCGGTAAAATATTCGCGTTATTGGCATTAATTATTTTATTTACAAATTGCAACAGGCATAAAGATTCAAAAGGAAATGTTATTGAACCATTAGAAGAAACAAAAACTGTAAAGCTTCCGGTTCCTGATCATATAGTTATTGTAGTTGAAGAAAATCATTCTTACTCTCAAATTGTAGAATCCGCCAATGCTCCT
>Ga0207657_10001054_pt1 | contig 29233 bp, 29 predicted proteins | sample KBSC33metaG_FD_184316 | JGI IMG/M metagenome (GOLD analysis project Ga0207657, IMG submission 184316) | Corn rhizosphere microbial communities from Kellogg Biological Station, Michigan, USA - KBS C3-3 metaG (SPAdes) (version 2) | ecosystem: Host-associated > Plants > Roots > Rhizosphere > Soil ...
TGCGGAAGCGGCGGCGGCTGCCGCCAGCCGGCTTCGCGCCGTCGCTGCGGGGCATGGCATGACCGGCGGCACGCTGAGGATGCCGCTGGTTGCGGCCCTGGCGTCGCTGCCCTTCCGCGCGAGCCTCGGCCTTCGTGCGCTGGCTGGCGTGAACGAACCGGCGCTGCTCGGCCTGCTTTGGCGCGGGCTTGAGTGCGCGGGTTGCCGCCACCGCCGACGCGAAGTCGCCGGGAAGCGCATCGACGACGAGCCTTTGCTTCGTCAGCCGTTCGATATCGCGGAGATTACCGCGCTCGTCGGGTGAGCAGAAGGCGATTGCGATGCCGTCGGCTCCGGCGCGCGCTGTTCGGCCGATGCGGTGGACATATTGTTCCGGGACGTCCGGCAGGTCGAAGTTGAAGACGTGGCTGACGCCCGGGATGTCGATCCCGCGCGCGGCAATGTCGGTCGCGATCAGCACCTTCACTTCGCCCGATTTAAACTCCGAGATCGCCCGTTCGCGCTGCGCCTGGCTCTTGTTGCCGTGGATGGCGTTCGCAGGAATTCCCGCCGCTTCGAGCAGGCGCACGATCTTGTCGGCTCCATGCTTGGTGCGGCTGAAGACCAAAGCGCGCTCGACCGGCTCCGAGCGGAGGAGCTGGATCAGGAGCGCGGTCTTTTCGGCCTGGTTGACCATGGTCAGCCGCTGCTCGATCCGATCGACCGTCGAGGCGACGGGCGTGACCGAAACTTCGGCGGGATTGGTCAGATACTGGTCGGCGAGCTGTTTGATCGCCTTCGGCATCGTTGCCGAGAAAAACAGGGTTTGCCGCTTCGCCGGCACCAGAGCGACGATCCGCTTCAGCGCGTGGATGAAGCCGAGATCGAGCATCTGGTCGGCCTCGTCGAGGACGAGAATCTCAAGCTCGCGAAGCGTCAGCGCCCGCTGATCGATCAGGTCGAGCAGGCGGCCGGGGGTGGCGACGAGCACGTCGAGACCGCGCTGCACGGTGCGCACGCTCTTGCCGTTGGGAACGCCGCCGAAGATGACGCCCACGGAAAGCTGCATGAAGCGGCCATAGGTGCGGGCGCTGTCGGCGATCTGCGAAGCGAGCTCACGCGTCGGCGCAAGCACCAGCATCCGGATGTGGCCGGGCTTCAAAAATTGCGGGCGGTCCGCGGCGAGCCGCTGGAGCGACGGAAGCATGAAGGCCGCCGTCTTGCCGGTGCCGGTCTGGGCGATGCCCAGGAGGTCGCGACCGGTGAGCACGGTCGGAATGGCCTCGCTCTGGATCGGCGTCGCTTGGGTGTAATCCTTAGCTGCAAGCGCATCGAGAAGGGGCTTCGAAAGCCCCAGGTTCATGAATGACATTGATGGAATCCAAATATGCGGGCGGCGCGCGACAAACGCACCGCGAGCGGGTCAAAAAGCGCCCCGCGTGAAAAGGAGAGCAGGAAAATCGAGACGCGGGCCGGTTACCGCCGAAGCGTTGAACCGTTCACGCCGCTTGGAATAAGCGCCTCGTGCTGCGGTGCGATATAGAGGCAGACGCCGAAATGTCCACCCACGCTAGTCGCCTGCGATCGCTCCCGGGAGAACATGGAAGCGCGACGCGGTGCCGATACCGTCGAACAAGGCGGCCTCGGTCGCGGTCATCCACACCTGGCCGCGCCCCCCCAGGCGGGCGAACAGGGCCGCGCGCCGCTTCGGGTCGAGATGGGCAGCGACCTCATCCAGGAGCAGGATCGGGGGCGCTCCGCGCCTGTCGGCTACCAGGTCGGCGTGGGCGAGGACGAGGCCCAGCAGGAGCGCCTTCTGCTCGCCGGTCGAGGATTGGGCGGCGGGCATGGCCTTGGCGCGATGGACGACCGCGAGATCGTGCCGATGCGGGCCCACGAGCGCCCGGCCTGCAGCGGCATCGCGTGGGCGGCTTGCGCGCAATTGAGAGGCCAGATCGCCGCCGTTCCAGCCATCCACTGCAAGCTCTGCACTGGCGAAATGGTCGTCCGGCGCATCCGACGTGCGCTGATCGAGCGCCGCGACGGTCCGCGCGCGTGCGCCGGCAATCGCCGCGCCATGCTCCGCCATCTGTGCTTCCAGCGCGTCCAACCACGCCGGATCGGCGCCGTTCGGATCGGCGAGCAGCTTGTTGCGCGAGCGCATTGCAGCCTCGTAGCGGGACGCATGGCGTGCGTGGCTCGGTTCGAGGGCCAGCACCAGGCGGTCCAGGAAGCGACGCCGGTCCCCCGCGGGGCCGGTGAACAGCCGGTCCATCACGGGCGTGAGCCAGAGCACCGAAAGCCATTCGCCGAGCGAATTGGCGGAGGCGGGCGCCCCGTTGATGCGGACTTGACGACGCTCGGGGGCGGTTGGGACCGTCCCTGTTCCGATATCGATTTGGTCAAGGCGCGCCGCGACCGCAAACCCGCCGTCGCCGCCTTTGCGGGCCATCTCCGATAGCGCTGCCCCGCGAATTCCGCGTCCGGGCGACAGGAGCGACACGGCTTCGAGAAGATTGGTCTTGCCCGCGCCATTATCGCCATAGAGCAGGACGAAGCCGGGCCCCGGCTCGATCAGCGCATCGGCGTAGGACCGGAAGTCGGTGAGGGCGATGCGGCTGACGTGCACTTTACGTCATTGCGAGACGTGAAGCGGCGAAGCAATCCGGAAGCTGGCTCAGACCCTCATGGGCATGAGAACGTACAAGGCATTCGACTTGTCGTTCTCGCGGAGCAGGGTCGGGGCCGCGGCGTCTGCGAGGTGGACCTCGACCGTGTCGCCTTCGATCTCGCTCAGGATGTCGAGGAGGTAACGGGCGTTGAACCCGATCTCGATCGTGTCGGAGCCGTAATCGGCGGGAAGCTCCTCCGTCGCGGTGCCGCTTTCCGGCGAAGTCACCGACAAGGTCACCTTGTCGCGGTCGACGCTCATCTTCACCGCGCGGGTCTTCTCGCTGGCAATGGTCGAGACCCGGTCGACACCGGCCGAGAAGGTTTTCGGGTCGAGCTTCAGGAGCTTGTCGTTCGCGGTCGGAATCACGCGATTATAGTCGGGGAAGGTCCCGTCGATCAGCTTGCTGGTCAGCACCGCGCTTCCGAGGCCGAAGCGGATCTTGGTCGCCGATAGCGAAACCTCGACGGTTCCCTCGACCTCTTCGAGCAGCTTGCGAAGCTCGGCCACGCACTTTCTCGGCACGATCACGTCTGGCATTCCGTCGGCGCCGTCGGGCTTCGGGATGACGACTCGGGCCAGCCGGTGACCATCGGTCGCCGCCGCCTTCAGCTGGTCGTCGGCGACGTGGAAAAAGATGCCCATCAGGTAATAGCGGGTTTCTTCGCTCGAGATTGCGAACCGCGTCTTGTCGATGATCTGACGAAGGGTCGCGGCCGGAAGCTCGAACGTCGTCGGCAGTTCGCCTTCGGAAATCACCGGGAAGTCGTCGCGCGGAAGAGTCGACAGATGGAAGCGGGCGCGACCCGCGCTGAGGTTCATCTTGCCCTCGGCGACGTTGATCTCGACCTGGCTGCCCTCGGGCAACTTGCGGACGATGTCGAACAGCGTGTGGGCGGGAACCGTGGTCGCGCCCGGCTGGTCGACGTTGGCGGGCACGCTCTCGTCCACCTGGAGGTCGAGGTCGGTCGCCATCAGGCGGATGCTGTTGTCGTCGCGCGCCTCGATGAGCACGTTCGACAGGATCGGGATGGTATTGCGGCGCTCCACGACCGACTGGACATGGCTGAGGCTCTTCAAGAGTGTCGCCCGTTCAATCGTCGCTTTCATCGCGCGCACTGCCCCCGTCACAACTTAAGGTTCGCTCTTTTATAGCGAGCGTTCGCCGCCGTTCCAGAGTCTAGCTGCGCGAAATCGCGCTTACCTGCCCTGCTGCGGCTGCTGTCCGTCGCCGGCCGCGGTCGTCGGCGGGGTCAACACGGCATCGATGTCGTGGATGACACCGTTCGAGGCCTTGATATCTGCCTTGCTGACGGTTGCTTTGCTCCCGTCTCCTCCGGTCAGCACGATGTTGCCACCGTCCTTGGTGGCGGTCAGGGTCTCGCCGCCCATTGTCGCCAGAACTGCCTTGCCCTTGCCGTTTTCGATCGCCTTCGAAATGTCGTCCGAAAGGATGACGCCCGGAAGAATGTGATAAGTGAGAATGCGCGTGATCTCGGCGCGATTCTTGGCATCGGACGGGTTCTTCAACGCATCGCCGGTGGACTTCCCGAAGGCGTCGTCGCTTGGAACCAGGACGGTGTAGGGGCCGGGGCCGGCGAGGGTCGCGTCGAGGCCGACGGCCTTTGCTGCCTGGAAGAACTTGCCATTCTGGTCGATCGAGGCGGCGATCGTCTTGTCTCCGGCGGCTTCCTTGGCCTGCGAGCTCTGCTGCGGAGCGGTGGTGTTGCCCGTGCCCGATTTGCCGCACGCGCCCAGCGCCAGAGCGGCAGCGCATACGCACAAAGGTAACGTCTTCAACATGCGAACGTCTCCTGACGAGAAAACAATACGGCCCCGCAACGCTTGCGGGGCCGTTTGCGATCCATGGGGATCTAGGTCAGTGCCGAGACGACCAGGGCGGTCACCAGCTGGCTCGCCGGGTCGACTCGATAGATGTTGCCGTTCGAGTAGCGATACCAGTCGTTCGGCGTGTCGTAATAGGTCGCCCGATAGTCGTACGGCACGTTGTAGGCGCTGTACCCGATCGGAAGCGGCTGCCCGATTGCAAGCGAATTCGGGCTGAGCAGCGCGGCCACCGCAGTGATCAGGCTGGTGGTCGGATCGACCTGGTAGATGGCCCCCGGTGCGTAGCGATAATAATAGTCGCTCGTGTCGTAATAATAGGGCCTGTACTGGTAGGGCACGTTGTACGCCGAATAGGCCATCGGCATCATCTGCCCGTAGCCGTAGCCATAGCCGAGCATCGGATTGACGTTCTCGATCAAGCCCGAATAGGGGTCGACCTGGTACATGTAGCCGTCGGCATAGCGGTAATCATAGTCAGGCGACGACGGGTAGAACGGCTGATACGCCGCCGGCACCCCGTAATAAGGATAGGCCGACGGGAACGGCTGTCCGACCGTGTAGCCGAGGCCGAAAAGCGGCAACAGCGAACTGATGACGTTGTCGGCTCGGTTGACCCGGTACATGTAGCCGTCGCCATAACGGTAGTAATAATCCGGCGTCGGCGCATAGATACTTTGCAGCCTGACCGGCAGGTCGCGGAACGCGACCCGATCGCCGATGTCCCCGAGACGCTGGCCGACGAACTGGCGCGCCTGGCCCGGAGGCATGCACGCAACCGGCTTCTTGGCCAGGCCCGGAGGGCAGCCACCGACGCCATAGCCCAGGTTTTCGGCAAAATTCGCGCGCCCGCCATCGCGAACCCGAACCGGAGCTCGCTGGTTCTCGCGGACCGCCATCAGCGGCCCGTTGTTGCGGCCGAGCGCCTCGTTTCGGCGGGCCATCTCGCGACGGACCTCCTGACGATTGTCGTTCCGGCCGCGCTCGGCGGCACGAACCCGTGCGCGGTTCATTTCACGGCCGCGCTCGGCGGAGCGAATGTTTGCTCTCTCGTGGTTGCGGCTGCGCTGCATCTGCATTGCCGCCCGCATGTCACCGCCGCCGCGACGTTCGCGAGCCTGCGCCCGCATCTCTCCGCCGCCGCGGTTCTGGTGCGCCTGGGCACGCCCCTCGCCGCCGCCCCGGCCCTGCCGGGCCTGGGCACGGAACTCGCCGCCGCCGCGGCCCTGTCGAGCCTGCGCGCGGAACTCTCCGCCGCCCCGGCCCTGTCGAGCCTGCGCGCGGAACTCTCCGCCACCGCGGTTCGAGCGAGCCTGTTCGCCGTGGCCGCCGCCACCGCCACCGCCACGACCCTGGGCAGCAGCATGGCCGTCGCCATTACCGTGACCTCCACCTCCGCCATGCGGACCCGCAGAAGCCGGAGCGGCGATCGCCAGGGCGGCCACGCCTGCGGCCAAAATCAACCTGGTCATGATAAAACTCCCTTCGTTTCAGGCTTTCAACGAAGATGTGGGGAGGCGCGTTCCTGCGACCAAGTTCGCTTCAACTGCGACGAGCCGCAATTCAGCGCACCAGGGTGAATGGCGGATTTCCGAGGCGCTCAGGCTTGCGGAGAGTCCTCGACCCAATCGAGCCGAAGCCGACGGGCAGCCAGGAACATCAGGATCGCCGCGATGAGGTAGAAGATCGTGCCACCAACGGCCGCGGCGCGGAGGGCATCGGCGCCGTAGCTTCCCTTCAGCGCATCCGAAATCCGGCCGATCAGCAGCGGTCCGACGCCGAGGCCTATGAGGTTGTTGATTAGAAGGAAGCTCCCCGAGGCGGTCGAGCGCATCCGCGCCGGTGCGAGGTGCTGGACTGCGGTGATGACCGGGCCGAGCCACAGGATGTTCACCGCGTTGCCGACGAGGAGGAGCGGCCACGCGACCCACAGGTTGGGCGCCATCAGCCCGGCTGTCCAGGCGAGCGTCGACAGGACCCATGCAATCGCCGGCAGGCGCGCGTACCAGGCCTTGTCGCTTGCGCCCAGCCTGTCCGCGAGCCAGCCGCCGGCGAAGACTCCCGCCGTCCCGCCGATCAGCAGAAGCGAGGACAGGAACTGTCCGGTCGCAACCAGCTCCAGGCCGAAGCTGCGCATGATGACCGCCGGGGTCCACAGCGCGAGCGCATAGCCGATCAGCGAGCTGCTGGAGGATGCGAAGGCGAGCAGCCAGAAGGACGGCTTGCGGGCAAGAAGGGGAAAGACTTCGGTAATCGGAGCTGCGGCGGCGGACGGCTTCGCCGTCGGCACGTCGCGCACAAAGTAGCGCAGGATCGGCGCGAGTATCAGCCCCGCGACGCCCATCACAAGGAAGGCCGAGCGCCAGCCGACCCAGTGGGCGAGATAGGCGCCGATCAGCGATCCGCCGGCCAGGCCCAGAGGAATTCCGAGCGAGTAGATTGCGAGCGCGCGGGCACGCCGCTCCGGCGGGAAGTAGTCGGCAATGAGGGCGTAGGACGGGGCGACTCCCCCGGCCTCGCCAACCCCGACGCCCAGCCGGTAGAGGAACAGATGCGCGGAGCTGGTGGCGGTACCGCACAATGCCGTGAACGCGCTCCACACGGCGACCGAAGCCGCAATGACTCCGCTTCGGCTGGTCCGATCCGCCAGATAAGCGAGCGGAAGGCCGAGCACCGAATAGAGAAGGGCGAAGGCGAGGCCGCCGATGGCCCCGAATTCGGTATCGGTGAGATGCAGTTCGGCCTTGATCGGTTCGGCGAGGATGCCGAGGATCTGGCGGTCGAGGAAGTTGAAAATGTAGGCGAGCAGGAGAAGCGACAGCAGGATTCGCGGGGAGGAAGACGCGCCGGCGGTGCTACGGTTTCTCTGGCTCATGCGGCCGCGATCAAGGCACGGCCCGGAGGAATTCGTCAATCGCCGCGATCGCCTCTGGCTCCGTCAGAGCCGGCGCGTGCCCGACCCGCGGGATGGCGGCAACCTGCAACGCGGGCGCGGAACGCTTCATGCGCCGCGCGATCTCGACGGTCGTCAGGTCGGACAGCTCGCCGCGGACCAGCAGTGTCGGCCGCCTTCGGGCAAGCCGCCGGAACAACAAGGCCGCAAGCAGGCCGCGCGTCCTGACCGGCTTCCCGGCGTGCGGGGCGGCAATCGCCGGATCATAGTCGAGGACAGGGCGCCCCTTTTCCGCACGGAAGGTGCGGCGCGCGAACCCTTCCCAGTCCGATTCGGAATAGTTCGGAAAGGCAACGCCATTGGTGCGCCGGACATAGTCCGTCGCGTCGTCCCATGTCTCGATCGCTGAGGACTTGCCGGCATAAGCCAGGATCCGCTCGATCCCGTCCCTGCCGACCTCCGGGCCGACGTCATTGAGCACCGCCGCGGCCACGGCCCGCGAGCGAACCGCCGCGAGGGCCATGGTGATCAGCCCGCCCATCGATGTCCCGACGAACACGGCACGGGCCATACCCAGGCGGTCCATGAGGTCGAGGATATCGCGCGCATAAACGCGGGGCTGGTAATTCTGCGGGTTCGGATCGCTGCCGGAGCGGCCGCGGCCGCGGATATCCGGGACGAGGACGCGCCGCCCGCTCGTCGCCAGTCGGGGCGCGACCTCCTCGAAATCCTTCGAGTTGCGAGTGAAGCCGTGCAGGCAGATGACCGGGAGCCGGCAGCCGCCGCTCCCGCCCGCATAATCGCGGGCGTAGAGCGTCAGGCCATCGCGCGAGACCCACTCGCGCTCGACGAAACCGGTCATCTTGGCGGCCGCTTCTCCGGTCAGAAATTGAGGCCGACTGACAGCCACACCTGACGCGGGTTTCCGTAATAGGCGGTCAGCACCCCTTCCTTGCCGAGCGTCGGTATCGGATTGCCGGCATTATTGAGGATGAACGCGCCCGTGTAGGGATCCTGCTTGAGGAAGTTGTAGCCGGACGTGATGTATTTCTTGTCCGTGAGGTTCTTCCCATGGAGGCCGATTTCATAGCGGCCATTGCCCGAGCGCCAAACGAGATTGGCATCCCAAAGCGCGAAGCCCTTCTGGTCGAGGCCGGGGATCGCGGTTTCGAACTGCTGGCTCCTGCTGCGATAGGAGAGGGTCGTGTTGGCATCGAGCCGCCCACCCCAGGCCGGAGTGTTGTAATCGAGCGATCCGCTGGCCGTCCATTTGGGCGTGTTCTGAATGTGCCGGAACGGCGCCATGTTGACGAGCTTGGGGCCTCCCGGGAACGGCACCCCGTTCTGGTCGACCGCCATGATCGTGAAGAACTCGCGATATTTCGCGTCGAGATAGCCAAGCGTGCCCGCGAAGTTGAACCGGTCGCCGGCAGCGGCGATGTCCTCGGCGATGCGAAGGTTCGATTCAACCTCGACGCCACGGAAGCGCGCCTTACCGGCGTTGGTCGTCTGGCCGCAGAAACTCTGGTTGCCAAGGGCGTCGATGCACCCAACCGAGGCGGGAACCTGCACGTTTTTGTACTCGGCATCGAAGATCGCGGTGGCAAGCTGCAGCCGCCCAAGCGAAGCCTTCCAGCCAAGTTCATAGCTGTCCACCTTTTCGGGGTCGAACGCCATGTAATCGAAGATGCCCTGCGGAGTCTGGACCGGTGCCTGGGTCGACTGGCCGCGCGGATCGAAGCCGCCGCCTTTGAAGCCTTTCGAATAGCTGATGTAAATATTCTGGTTCGGGGTCGGCTTGAAACTGACCGACGCGCGCGGAGTGAACGCCTTGTCGGTCCTGCGGCCTTCGAAGTTCGACGTCGGAGCGCCGAATGGCGTGCCCACGTCGAAGCCGCTGGACCCGCCGAGTTCCGGCGAACCGCCAAAGATGTAGCTTTGGCGGAAGACCTTCGCGTGACGCTTGTCGTTGGTGTAGCGACCGCCGAGCGACAGGCTCCACTGCGGCGAGAAATTATAGGTAAGGTCGCCGAACACCGCCCATGTCTTGGTTTCGACATCGCCCGCGGTTGCGGCGGTGAAGCCGAGACCCGGAATGGTCGTGTACAGGCGGACGTCGAAAATGTCCCTGGCGGTGGCGTTCAGGTAATAAGCGCCGACAACCCCCTGTAGGGGACCTTTGTCGGCGACCAGCTGGACCTCCTGGCTGAACTGGTGGTTCTTATAGATTGCCGGAACATCGACATCGACGGCGGGAAGCGCGTCGAAGTCGATCGGCGTATCGCTGCGGTCCTTGCGATAGGCCGTGATCGTCCGGAACTTCAGCCAGTCGTTCAGACCCACCTCGCCCCACAGCGCGATACCGCCGCCGCGAATCTTCTGCTTGGGATCGTTGAGGGCGCCGCGCGAGTCGAACACGTCGCTGAGCACCGGCGCGCCGCTAGCGAGGCCGGGGATCAGCCGGTGGCCCCCGCGCGGATTGCTGTTGTCCCAGGTGTAATCGCCGGACAGGCGGAAGAAGACATTCGGGTTCGGCTCGAGCTCGACCGTGCCGCGGGCCGCCCAGATGTTCTTGTTGTAATTATCCTGCCCGGTCGTGAGGTTCGTGCCGAAGCCGTCGTGGCTGAGCCGGGCGACCGACGCGCCGACGCGAAGCCCGCTCGCGATCGGCGTCGAGCCGGTGACGATGAGGTCCGTCTGCTTGTAGGTGCCGAGATTGGTCCGGATCTTGAGCTGCGGATCGTCCGGCAAGCGACGGGTCACATATTTGATCGCTCCGCCGATGGTGTTGCGCCCGTAAAGCGTTCCCTGCGGCCCGCGCAGGACCTCGATCCGCTCCACATCGTAGATGTCGAGGACCGCCGCCTGCGGACGATTGAGATAGACGTCGTCGAGATAAATGCCGACCCCCTGCTCGAAACCGGCGACCGGATCCTGCTGGCCTACGCCGCGGATGAAGGCGGTGAGGGTGGTATTGGTGCCGCGCGAGACTTCCAAAGTGACGTTCGGGGTCGATTCGCCGACGTCCGTGATATCGATCGCACCCTGCCGGCTAAGCTGTTCGCCGGAAAAGGCGGTCACCGCGATCGGGACGTCGAGCAGCGCCTCATTGCGGCGGCGCGCAGTGACGACGATTTCCGTGTCGCTCGCGTGCGCGGCCTCAGGCTGGGTCTGCTGGTTGGTCGGGATCGACGGGCTGGTTGCCGGATTCTCCTGGGCGTAGGCCGGCGCGGCATAGGCAAGGGCCGCGGCCGAAGCGAACAAGACGGAGCGAGCAGAAATGATTCGCATTGTATAAAATCCCCTCCCACTGCGCATTCCGGCCACGGATTGCGCGAATGTGAACAGGACTATACTGAAAGGTGAACCGGCTTTCAACTTTTGAAAGCGCGAACTTTGAATGGGAGCCAATGCGGGGATGAGCGAGGCGGAGAACAGCCCTGCAAGCGAAGGAAAGGCGCCGCGGACCGCGCGCGGCGAGCGAACGCTGCGCAAGATCCTCGACGCAGCGCTGGAGGAGTTCGGCGAACGCGGGTTTTCGGAAGGGTCGATCGTCGGGATCACCCGGCGCGCGCACGTCGCGCTCGGCACCTTCTACACCTACTTCGACAGCAAGGAGGCGGTGTTCAAGGCGCTCGTCAATGACATGTCGATGCGGGTCCGCGATCACGTCGCCCCGATCCTTGCGTCATCCGCCGGCACCCTTGAAGGCGAGGGCAAGGCGCTCGAATCCTATCTGGAGTTCGCGCGCGCCCACAAGCATGTCTACCGAATCATCGACGAGGCGGAATGGGCCGACCCGGAGGCCTTCGAGAAGCACTACCGAACCACCGCCGACCGGATCGCTGCCCGGCTGGATGCGGGAAAGGCGAAGGGCGAAGTGGCGGGCGCGAAGGCACCGCTTGCGAGCGAGGTCGAAGCCTGGGCGATCATGGGGATGAACGTCTTCCTCGGCCTTCGATTCGCGCTGTGGGGCAAGGAAAGGCCTGGCGAAGTCGCGGCCATCGCCAACCGGATGATCCGCGAGGGACTGAAACCCTAGGCTTCCAGCTCCGCGGCAAGGACCGAAAACCGGTCGATATCATCCTCGTCGTGATAGAGGCCCAAGCCGATCCGAAGAACGTCCCCGCGCACGTCGACGATGCAGTTCCTTGCAGCGAGATCGGCGCACCAGCGCTGCGCATCGAGCGAGCGGAAGGCGAGAAAGCGAGCATGCGGCCCTTCCCCGAGCGGGTTCAAAAGCTCTGCCGATGCGAACGGCGTGCCGTTGAGTTTCTCAAGGAGCAACTGCTGGAGGCTGCCGACCCGGGCGGAGATATGGGTCGTTTCGAGGCCAATCTCGACAAGCATCCGCCGCACCGCGTTGAACCGGTACAGCCCGGACGCGTCGAACGTCGCCCCCATGAACCGCATCGCATCCTTGCTGTAGCCGACCTGCCCCGGGGGCAGCGTCAGGTCTTCGAATTCTGCGTACCAGCCGGTGATTCGCGGGCGCGGGCCGAAACCGGGCGGCGCGTGAAGGAAGGCACAGCCCTCCCCGGCCATCGCATATTTGTACCCGCCGGCGAGATAGAAGGCGGATTGAGCCGCGGTTGCCGGGAACGGCGCGTCGACGGCCATGAAGGCGTGATAGCCGTCGATCACTACCCACGGGCCGTCCGGACGGGCGAGCGACGCCAACTCGGCTACCCGGTCGAACGTCCGGCCGCTGCCGAACAGCACCTGGCTGACGAACAGGAAATCGTGAGCGCCCGTTCGGGCTGCGTCGAGAAACCGGCTGGAGAATGTGTCGAACGGTTCCACCGCGATCCTCTCGACGATCGCCGCGCCAGCCTCTTCCCAGCGCGCGAACTGCCGCCGAGCGCTATGAAATTCGCCGTCGCTGGTCAGCACCCGCACCGGCGATTTTTTCGACGCCGCGGCAAACAGCCGGACGATCAGCTCGTGCGTGTTGGGAGCAAAGACGATGGCTTCGGGTCTGTCCGTGCCGAGCTCGGTTGCGACATGGCGCTGCGCTTGCGGCCAGACTTCGCCCATGATCCGGTCCCATTTGCGGTCGGCAAGGCGGGCGGCATCGTCCCAGCATTCGACCTGGCCGTCGAAGCTCGCGTCCGGCCACAGATGATGGCTGTGCGCGGCCATGTGCAGCCGCTCAGGATCCGCTCCAAGGCTCCGCGAAAACAGCGCCTTGAAGCTCAAAGTTCTGTCCTTAGCGCCCACAGCTCCGGGAAGGCCCGCTTGTCGAGAGTCGAGCGCAGATAGGGTGCGCCGGCGGAGCCGCCGGTCCCGCGCTTGTTGCCGATGATGCGCTCGACCGTGAGCACATGCTTGTGCCGCCAGCCGGCGAGTGCATCGTCGATATCGAGAAGCTTTTCGGCGAGCTCGTAAAGCTCGAACCAGCGCTCGGCATCGCGATAGACCTGGAGCCAGGCGCCGGCGAGCGCGTCAACCGAGCGGTCGCCGACATTGAAGCCGGCGCGCTCCAGGGCGTCGATCGCCGCTTCGCGCAGGCTGGGCTCATCGAGAGCCGATTCCAGACGCGCTCGCCCGGAGCTGCCCTCGGCATGCTGCTCCAGGAACGCGGGGTTCTTGAGACCCAGTCGAAACTCGATCTCGCGGAACTGCTCGGACTGGAAACCCGAGCTGGTCCCGAGGACGTCGCGGAACTTCAGATAATCGACCGGGGTCAGCGTCGAAAGAACGTCCCAAGACAAGGTCATGACCGCCTGGATCCGGCTGATCCGGGCCATCGCTTTATAGGCTTCGGCGAAGCGGTCGTCGCCGACAAGCCCGATCGCCAGCCGAAGCTCATGAAGCATCTGCTTCATCCACAGCTCTTTCGTCTGGTGGATGACGATGAACAGCATTTCGTCATGGAGGTTCGACAGCGGCTGCTGTGCCGACAGCAGCTGGTCGAGCTTGAGATAATCGGAATACGTGATTCCGGCTGGCGTCGCGGTCATGAATCCGTCGTTAGGCGAAACCGTGCGAACGCAAAAGCTTCGGGAAACTCCCTAGTAGGGGCCACTTCCCCCGCTGGGCGTCATCGGCGAATTCACGGTGCCGATATTTCCGAACAGGTCGTTGAACAGTGAGCTCTTGCGGCCCAGCGTCGGAGTCCTGTCGTGCACAGGATCGATCTTTGCGATCAATTCCTTGCCGGTCGTCTGCATGGTCGCGACGTTGCCGGCCGTGTCGAAAGCGATGTGGAGAACCGTCTGCTTCTGCACCGAGGGATTGCGGAAGGCGAACGTCTTCGTGTCACGCGAGACATAATACCAATCGCTGTCGCCGAATTCGCCGGTGAAAGTCGGACGGCCGAGCATTCGAACCACCGAATCCTTGTTGTCGACCCCAGGCTGGATCGCGGACACGAGCTGTGTATCGATGACGGAACCGCGATGGTCCTTCATGCTGACGCAACCCGCAAGCGCGGCTGCACCGATCAGCGCCGTTGCGATCTTTGCCACCGCAGCTCTCATTCCAACTCGTCTCCCGGATTCGCCATCAACACGTTCTAGACAGGACTTGTCGCGCAGCGGCAATCGCCAATATGCGCTGTGACGGCACGCACGCAACCCTCACTCGTGGTAAGCAAGACTATGCTTCGATTCCTGTTCCGCAGATTAACGGGCGAGCCGAGCCGCGGCCGGGCATTGTTCGACGAAGTGGTGACCGAGGCGCGGCGGCCGCACTGGTATGTCGAAGGGGAGGTCGCCGACACGATCGACGGCCGCTTCGCAGTGCTTGCGACAGTCTGCGCCTTTTTCATCGTCAGGCTCGAATCGGGAAGTCCGGCTGGCGACGCCGCTTCCGCGTCGCTGACCGAACGCTTCATCGAATCTATGGATTCGGAGCATCGCGAGCTCGGCCTCAACGATCCCGGCCTGGGACGGCGCGTGCGCAAGCTGGTGGGCGCCCTCGAGCGCCGCGTGGACCAGTGGCGCGACGCCGTCCATGAAGAGAGCGGCTGGGACGAAGCCGTGATCGCGAGCCTCTATCGGGGTGAGCCGCCGAGGGACGAGGCGCTTCGCCACAGCTCGAAGGCTTTGTCCGAACTTTGGGAGCGCCTCGGCAGGACGCTGGGGGAGGGCGAGGCCAGGTGAGCAGCGACTTTGGACATCGCATCGCGCTCGACCGGATTCGCGATGGAGACCGCGTCGATCTCGTCGCCGACGATCGGGAACGGGCCGCGATCGCAGAGCGGCTCGGCCTACGGTCGCTGGAGCGGCTGGAAGCCCATGTCCGCCTTGCGCGCGACGGCGTTGCGGTCCGCTCCAGGGGACGCCTTCGGGCCTCGCTTGAGCAAAGCTGCGTCGCGACCGGGGAGCCGGTTGCCGAGCATGTCGACGAGCCGTTCGAGATCGTCTTCGTTCCGGAGCCTCGCGAGGACGCGGATGAGGAAATCGAGCTTGCGTCCAAGGACTGCGATATCGTTTTCTACGATGGTGCCGCGATCGATCTTGGAGCGGCGATCGCCGACACGCTCGCTCTCGATATGGACCCGTACCCGCGCAGCGCGGGCGCGGAGGCCGCGCTGAAGGAAGCCGGTATCCTCACCGAGGAGCAGGCGGGGCCGTTCGCCGCCCTGGCGAAGCTCAGGAAGGGGCGCGACGGCTCCTAGGTCCGATCCTAGAAGGGAACGTCGTCGTCCAGGTCGGTGTCGAAGGTGGCCGGCTGCGGCCGCGACTGCTGGCGCTGGTTTCCGGCGGAGGAATCGCTGCCGAAATCCTGGTCCGCATAATCGCCGCGGCCGCCGGAGCCGCCGGAGCCGCCGCCATCGCGGCTGTCGAGCAGCACCAGTTCGCCGCGGAACCGCTGCAGCACGATCTCGGTCGTGTAGCGGTCATTGCCGTCCTGGCCCTGCCATTTGCGGGTCTGAATCTGGCCTTCGACGTAGACCTTCGAACCCTTGCGCAAATAGCTCTTCGCGACCCGGCCGAGATTCTCGTTGAAGATGACCACATTGTGCCACTCGGTCCGTTCCTGGCGGTTGCCCTCGCGATCCTTCCAGCTTTCCGACGTGGCAATCCGCATGCTGACGACTTCGCCGCCGTTGTTAAGCGACCGGGCCTCCGGGTCCGCGCCGAGGTTTCCGACCAGAATGACCTTGTTGACGCCCGCCATCTCAACTCTCCTGTCTGGCCGGCTGAAATAAGCGAGCGTTCCCGCGGATTCCAGCCCCTACTCGGCCGCCGCGAGCCGTCGTGACGAGCGGCTGTTCCACGCGAATCCGATGAGGAGGATTGCCAGCGTCACGACCTGGACCGTGATGCCCTGGACCGTTGGGAAGATTCCAAGCACCGCGATGCGCGGAACCCAGCCGGCCGAAGTCACCGCGACGAGGCCCGATTCCTGAAGAGCGGCGATGCCCTTCCCCGCCAGGACCACCGCCAGGACAGCGACCAGCGCGGAGCTGTAGGCGAAGAATTTGCCGATCGGCAGGCGCTGGCTGAACTTCAGCATCAGCACCGCGATCACTGCGAGTGCAAGCGCTCCCCCCAGCGCGCCCGCGACGAGCGCCTCGAGATGCTCCTGAGCGGCCATGGCGGCGTAAAAGAGGATTGTCTCGAACACCTCGCGATAGACGGCGATGAAGGCGAGGAAGAACAGGAACCAGGCGGACTTTTTCGACAGCGCGTGGCCGACCTTCTCCTTGATGTAGCGGTGCCATTCGTCGGCCTGCGCCTTGCCGTGCATCCAGATGCCGACGAACAGCAGGACCAGCGCCGCCAGGATCGATCCGAAGCCTTCGGTCAGTTCGCGGCTTGCGCCGCTGATGCTGATCAGGGTCGTCGCGAGGAGCCAGGTCAGGCCGCCGGCGACCAGTGCGCTGATCCAGCCGGCATGAACCGGACGGACCATCTCCGGCCGGTCGCCCTTGCGAAGGAAGGCGAGCATGCCCACGACGATGAGCAGCGCCTCGAGCCCCTCGCGAAACAGGATCGTGAACGCGCCGAGGAAGGTCGAGGCGGCAGTCGCCTGGTCCGGTGCGAGGGCGGCTTCGGATTCGTCGAACAAGGCGTTGAGCGAGTTGATCCGGCCGCGGACGTCGGCGGCGGGCTTCCCCGCGGCAATTGCCGAGCGCAGCTCCCCCATCGCCGTTTCGACCCTGGACACAAGGGACGCGTCGCGCGCGCCTAGCACGCCCTCGACCGGCTCGAATCCGTCGAGATAGGCAGCGAGAGCGAGGTCCTTCGCACCGTTCCGGTCACCAGCCTCGTAAGCCGCGAGGCTCTGCTGGAGCTTCTGCCGGGCAATGGTCAGCGCGGAGGCGCCGGTCGATGTCACCGCGTCGGGATTGCTCCGCAAATAAGCGAGAACCGCCGCCGCCTTGTCGTCGCCCACCTGTTTCGCGAGCGCCTTTTCGGAAAGGCCGCTGAGCGCATCCAGATTGGAGATGCGCGAGCGAAGCTGCGCGTCGCCCTCCCAGATCGCCTTGCCCTGCGCCTGCAACGCCTCCGGATACGCGAAGTGGCTGACGTAGAAGGCGAGCGCCCATTTCTGCTCCGGCGGAAGGTTGGAGAAGCTCGCCATCGCCGTGCCTTCGAGGCCCTGGTCGATCACCTGGTAAAGGGCGAAGGGGCTGCGCTGGTCGGCTCGCTCACGATCGGCGAAAGCGATCGGATGGGGATCGAGCTGCTTGGCCATTGCCGTGTCCGCATGGCCGGTCATTCCGTGGCAGGCGGCGCAGGTCTGCGCGTACATCCTGGCTCCGAGCTTGAGGTCGGGGGCCGTTCGCGGGCCGAGCGGCACCGGATAGGCATCGAGGAGCGCCTTGCCGAGCCCGCGGGCGATGTTGGAGACCCGTTCGGGCGACTGCTTTTGCGCGATTGCCGACCTGAGCTCCGCGCTTGCCGCCAGCAACCTGGTCTTTTCGGGCTTGGCCGGCAAAGCCTTGAGCCGCTCTTCGACCGATCCGGCGAACTCCTGCATCTCGGCATATTCCGGCGCGCTGATCACCTTCCCGCCGGAAACCGCGCCCGAATAGTCGACCGCGAGATAATCGAGCAGGCGCCAGGCGGTCTGGGCGCCATTATCCTGGGCCGCGGCCGGCATGGAAAAAGCGAGCAACGCGGTCGCGAACACGGCAAGCCACAGCCGCGCGGCGCGGCTTACAGCGGAGGTCATCATGGGACCGGCGCCTACTCTAATTGCAAGTGATTATCAATAACGCCGTGGGCGGCGCCGAAACTCCTAGCGCGGCGGATAGCGCAGACGACCGAGGAAGCGGCTGACGCTGAAATGTTCCTGGGCGCGCCACCCGGCCTTCCACTTTTCGAATTGCATCACATTATCGATGCGCCGGTCGAGGAAGGCGGCGGTGTCGCTCCATGCTTCGCTGGAATCCTCGAGCCACGCAAGCAGGGTCGAACCATAGACCGCCCCAAGCGTCATCCGTTTCGTATAATGGTTGAAATCGGTGCTTGTATCGCCGGCAAGGCGCCACATCAGGTCCGCCGTACGCCAGGCGATTCGGGTCGCGAGCGGTACGTTCTGCGGCATAGAGAGGATGGACAGAGCGCTCCGCACCGCCTCGCGCGCCGGCCCCATGATTTTGAGGCGCGCCCAGACGAGCGCCCGGATTCGCTCGCGAATCTTCATGCTCGCCAGCTTGGCGGCCGGAAGTTGCCTGTCGAGCTCGCGGTCCACGCCCTGGATGTAGGCGTCGACCATTGCCGCCCTGCGTTTCGGAAAGGCGATGCGTGCCTGGGCGGGATCGATCCCGAGCTTGGCGGCGGCCGATTCAACCGCCTTCGCAGTCCAGCCGTCGAACACCGCATTCTCGCCGACCGCCAAGGCCAGGCGATCGCGGATCTGCTCGAGAGGACTCGGGTCGGCCATCACGGCCTCAACTGGGCTGCTCCGCCGCCCGGCGCAAGCCCCGCTCCGGAAGCCGCACGAACACGAGCGCCGAGGCGATTGCGATCGCCCCAATCCAATCCGTCGCGGACAGCGTCTCTCCATAGGCAAGCCAGCCGATTGCAGCCGAAATTGCGGGCTGCGTCAGAAGGGCCAGTCCGACGACGAGCGGCGGGAAGACGCCGATCGAATAGACGAGCAGCCCCTGGCCAACGACCTGGCTGGAGAGCGCGAAGATGATCAGGGGAGTCCAGTCGTGCGGCCAGATCGTCTCGTCGAAGCCGAGGCTGATCGCGAGCAGGATGGGGGTCGAGAAGAGCGTCACCAGAAGCAGAAGCGGAAGCGGCTTGAGCCGCGTGCGGGCCCGTTCCACGAAGATCAGATAGCCGCCGTAGAGGAAGCCCGCGACGAGGGTCAGCAGGTCGCCGCCCAGGTTCTTCGGGCTGAGCTCGTAGCTGCTGCTCATCAGCAATGCAGCGCCGAGCACTGCGAGCGCGAGCGCGCCGGCTTGCCGGACGGATGGCAGCCGGGCCGCAAGCACCAGGCCATAGATCGCGAAGACGAAGCTGCCGCTGTTTCCGAACAAGGTCGCATTGCCGAGCTTGGTCATTCGGATTCCGGCGTTCCACGCGGCGAGGTCGAGCGAATAGAAGATCGCCGCAACGAGGAGAATGATGACGAGAGTCCGCTTCGGCCAGTGTGGCTGCTGCCCGGACGCCCGGGCGAGGAACCACAGGAAAGGCAGCGCCAGCGCAAGCCGCCAAAAGCCCGTCGCGACCGACCCGGTATCCGCCAGCCGAACCAGCCACGGGCCGAACGCCAGCGCGACATTGCCGAGCAGCAATGCCGGAAACGCGAGAGGGTGGGGATGCTGCGAGGTGCGGGTCAAGCGCCGTACTTGTCGCGGAGGTCATAGAGCGCGAGGGCGGCACGCGCCGCGTCCCCGCCCTTGTCCCCCTTCTTCGGGTCGGCGCGCTCGATCGCCTGCGCCTCGTTCTCGACGGTGAGAATGCCATTGCCGATCGCGAAGCCCTGCACGGTCAGCTCCATCAGGGCGCGGGCGCTCTCTCCGGCGACGATCTCGAAATGATAGGTCTCGCCGCGAATGACGACTCCCAAAGCGACGAAGGCGCAGTAGCGGCCGCTCTTGGCAGTCAGGCTGATCGCGCCCGGCAGCTCGAGCGCGCCCGGAACGCTGATCACTTCATAATCGTGACCGGCGGCCTCAATGGCCGCACGAGCGCCCTCCAGGAGCATGTCGTTGAGGCGCGGGTAGAAGCGCGCTTCGGCAATCAGGATCGTCGCCATGACCTCAAGCCTGCCGTGCGTCAGTCGAAGGGCTCGCCTGAATGGGGCGCTCGGCGACGATGGCAAGGCCATAGCCGGCGAGCCCGATCGGCGAATGACTCGTATTCGACAGCAGGATCATGTCGTGGATCCCGAGCGCCGCGAGGATCTGCGCGCCGGTCCCGTAGCCGCGAACCGCATCGCCCCCTTCGACGGGCTTGCCGGCGCGAAGGTCGATGGACCGGGACAGGGATCCGGCCGCGGCGGCGTGAAGCGCGACGACGACACCGGAGCCTTCGCGTTCGATGGTCCGCATCGCACCCTGGAGGACGCCCGACCGCGGCCCTTGCTCACCGAGCACATCTGCAAAGAGGTCGAGGCTGTGCATCCGCACCAGCACCGGCTGATCGGTGTCGAGCGTGCCGTGGACCAGCGCCAGCTGCTCCTCCCCGCTCGCCTTGTCGCGAAACACCTGCGCTTCCCATTCGGCGCCACTGCTGGCCCTGAAAAGGGTGGAGGCGGTGCGCTCGACGAGGTGATCCTTCTTGAGTCGGTAGGCGATGAGGTCACGAATGGTGCCGATCTTCAGGCCGTGGTCGCGCGCAAAATCCATCAGGTCGTCGAGTCGCGCCATCGAACCGTCGTCACGCATGATCTCGCAAATGACGCCGCTTGGGTTGAGGCCCGCGAGCCGGGCGACGTCGACGGCCGCTTCCGTATGGCCCGCACGGACCAGGACTCCGCCCGGCCGGGCGACTAGCGGGAACACGTGGCCCGGTGACACGATGGCATCGTCACCGTTGGCCGCATCGATCGCGACCGAAACCGTGCGCGCGCGGTCGGCGGCACTAATGCCCGTCGAAATCCCGTCCTTGGCCTCGATCGAGACGGTGAAAGCGGTCTCGTTGCGGCTTCGGTTAGTGCGGGTCATCGGCTCCAGACCGAGCTGGTCGGCACGATCCTTGGTCAGCGCCAGGCAAACGAGGCCGCGTCCATGCCGCGCCATGAAATTGATTGCGTCCGGAGTGGCCATCTGGGCCGGAATCACCAGATCGCCCTCATTTTCCCGGTCGTCGTCGTCGACGAGAATGAACATCCGCCCGTTCCGGGCTTCGTCGATGATGGTTTCGGCACCGACCAGGACATCTGTCGTCCCGCGCTGGATGAGTTTTTCGAGCCGCTTCAGCGTATCGGCGGTGGGGTTCCAGTCCGGAGCACCCAACTTGCGCAGGCTGTTTGGGTGGAGGCCGGCGGCGCGGGCCAGCGCCGCGCGGCTCACCTCGCCGGTATCGATGATCGCGGTCAGTCGGTCGATCAGGGTCGTGCTCATGCGGACGCCAATAGTCACATCACAATGTGATGAAAAGTGAGAACAGATGTGTTCCTATTGTGCGCGGGTAGAGATCATCCGGTCGATATAGCGAGCAAGAACATCGACCTCGACATTGAGTTGTCGCCCGGCCGCGGCCGAACCGAAACTCGTATGCTCGGCTGTGTGGGGGATGATGTTGACCGAAAAGTGAGTCGCGGCGTCGTCCGCCTCGCGCACCTCGTTGACGGTCAAGGAGACGCCGTCGAGAGCGATCGAGCCTTTCGGCGCAATCAGGGCCGCATAGTCGCGGGGAACGGCAATGCCGATCCGTGTCGATCCGCCCTCGCGACAAATCCCGACGATCTCGCCGATGCAATCCACGTGGCCGGTGACGAAATGGCCGCCGAGCTCGTCACCGACGCGGAGCGAGCGCTCGAGATTGAGCTTCGAACCCTCCTTCCAGAGGGCGTTCGCCGTCCGCGACAGGGTCTCGGTCGAAACATCCACGGCGAACCAATCGTCGCCCTTGTCGACGACGGTAAGGCAGACGCCCGAGCAGCAGATCGATGCACCGAGATCAACGCTTGCCATTGGGTAGCCGCAGCGGATTTTGAGGCGCAGGTCAGAGCGTTGCTCCGCCATGATGACGGTGCCGACGTCGCTGACGATCCCGGTGAACATTCCTTCCGACTAGCCCGCGCGGACCCGCTCGTAAACTTCGAGCCGGTCCACTCCGAGCGTCTCCTCCCGGGCCTGGCGCCATCGTCCGTGGGCATCGGCAATCGCGTCCAGACCGACATAGCCGAAGCTTGACTTGCCCTCGCCGACGATGATCGGGGCACGGTAGATCAGGATGCGGTCGACGAGGTCCTCTGCAAGGAACGCCGTCGCCGTCGCCGATCCGCCTTCGACCAACAGATCGTTGACGCCATGAAGTCGATACACATCCTTCGGAGAAGAAAGGATTTCCCAACCGTCGACCGCTTCGCCGCGAGTGAGGAGCGCGCGCCTGGGCGAGCGTTCCTCCAGCCCGGGCAAGCGGACGTCGAGCCTTGGCCTGTCAGCCATGTAGGTGCCGCGCCCGACGAGGATCATGTCGGAATGCGCGCGCTGCAAATGGACGTGCCGCCGCGCGTCCTCGCCGGTGATCCACTGCGATTCGCCCGACGGAAGCGCGATTTTGCCGTCGATTGACAGCGCCAGCTTCAGGGTGATCCGGGGCCGTCCCAGCTTCAGGCGCGTGAGATAACCCGAAAGCGAGTCGGCTGCCGCCTTGCCTCCTGTCCCCACCTTGACGTCGATGCCCGCCTTCCGAAGCTTCCGAATCCCTTCGCCGGCGGTACGCGGGTCGGGATCCCTCATGGCGATCACGACTTTCGCGGGCCCGGCTTCAACCAGAAGGTCCGAACAGGCCGGACCGCGTTCGCTGATATGGGCACAAGGCTCCAGCGTGACATAGACCGTCGCGCCGTTCGCCTGCTTGCCCGCCCGCTTCAGTGCCACGGCTTCGGCGTGCGGGCGGCCGCCCGCTGCCGTGGCCTCCCGGCCGACGATCTTTCCTTCGCGTGAGACGATGATGCAGCCGACATTAGGGTTGGGCGCGGTCGAGCCGCGTGCCGCTTCCCCGACCGCGACGGCCTGGGCCATGTAGCGAGCGTCGCCGCTCACTTCATCCCGAGCTTTTTCTCGAGTTCCTGGAATTGCCGCTGCTTTTCTGCCTGGTACGCATGCCGCTTCGCCTGGTCCTTCTTCTGGTCGGCGATGATGTCGGCGTCGGTGCGGTTGGCCGCGTAGAGCTGCACTTCGACAACCTGCGGCGGAGGCGCGGTCCCGATCTTCGAATCGACCATGAATTCGATGACGATCACCGCCGTCACCAGGAGTGCGAGCGCTGCCCCGATCACCTGTTCGCGGCTGCGCTGCCGCATGAAAGCGGCGAGGTCGCTGAGCGCGGCGCGCGGGCCGACGGGATGGGGAAACCAGGACATGGGCGCAAGATAAGCGCTCCGTCCCGGTCTCGCCAGTCAGTCGTCGAGCTGGAACCTCAACGTGATCACCGTCGAACTCGCGACCGGCTGTCCGTCCTGGGTCGCGGCCCGGTAGCGCCAGTGAGCGAGAATGTGACTGCGGGCGGCGGCGAGAAAGACGGGATCGGCCGACCCGACGGGATCGACGGCCGTCACTCGCCCGCGTGCGTCGATCGTTAGCCTGAGCTCCAGGACCGCCTCTTCCTGCGCGCGAAGCTTGCTCTGCGGATAAGGCGGCTTGACGTCAGAATCCCGCGTCGCGAAGCGCGGCCCCACCCGTACCGGCTCGGCCGGCGGCGCGACCTTGAGTGGCCCCGGATCGACCACCGGGCCCGGAGCGAAAATCGGCGGCAGAGGGATGGGGTGGGCGTCGGTCGCCGGCCGCGAAATCGGGACGATGGGGGTCGCCCGATCCAGTGCGCCGTCGCGCTGACGGGCCGGCGGCGGCGGGTTTTCCGGAGGCGGCTTCGCCTGGTCGATCAGGTCGATCCTCGTGATGGTCGGGATGAACGGACGGACCGCATCCATCTTCGCAGTCATCACCACCGCTATGAGCGCCGCGTGGCCGGCGACGATGAAAACAAGAACGCGCGGGTGGCGGCGGCGAGCGGCATAGGGAGCAACCGAAGCGTAGGTCATCATTGCCCGACTCCTTTGAACGCGAGTCAACGCAATGTTACAACATGACGCAATTCGCCGGAAGCGAAATCGTTTCGATTGCGATCGGAGTTAAAGCTTCGCGGCCGCTTCGAGGCGACGGACCACGCGCTCCTTGCCGATCGCTTGAACGAGCCCCGCCATTTCCGGGCCGCTGTCACGCCCTGTAATCGCGAGCCGCAGCGGGTGGAAAAGCGCCCGCCCCTTCTGGCCCGTCGCACCCTTGACCTCATTCACAAGCTGCTTCCACGGCTCGGCCGACCAGTCGAGGGTCGGCGCCGCGGTGGCCGCTTCGCGGACGACCGAGCGCTCATCGCGATCGAGTTCCGGCAGGGCGATTTCGCCGTGAAGCACCGGCAGCCAGTCATCCACGTCGCCGATCCGCTCGAGATTCGGCCGAAGCAGTTGCCAATCCACCGAAGTTGCAGAGGGAGGAAGTCGGTCGCGGACCGAGTCGAAATCGAGTGCGTGAACGAGCTTCGCATTGACAAGCTCGACTTCGTGCAGGTCGAAATGTGCCGGGGCACGTCCAAAATGCGCAAAATCGAAATCCCTCGCGAGCTCGGCAAGGCCGTGCGCCGACTCGACCGGTTGCGAGGTGCCGATTCGCGCCAGCACCGACAACAGCGCCATCGGCTCCAGCCCGGCATCGCGCACCGAATCGACGCCGATGGCCCCGAGCCGCTTCGACAACTTGCCCTCGGCCGCGACGAGCAGCGCCCCGTGCGCGAAGTGCGGCTGATCGCCCCCCAGCGCCTCGAACATCTGGATCTGCACGGCACTGTTGGAGACATGATCTTCGCCGCGAACGATATGTGTGATCCCAAGATCGACATCGTCGATGACACTCGGCAGCAGGTACAGCCAGCTTCCGTCCTCGCGCCGGACGACGGGGTCGCTCAGGAGCCTGGGATCGAACCTCTGCGGGCCCCGGATGAGGTCGGCCCATTCGATGGGTCGGCCGTGATCGAGCCTGAATCGCCAGTGCGGCGTCCGCCCCTCCGGCGCCGGCGCATCCGCGGGCTTGCGCTCATAGACCGGCGGGAGCCCGCGTCCGAGCAGCACCTTGCGGCGAAGCTCCAGCTCTTCGGGGGTCTCGTAGCAGGCATAGACGCGGCCCGCCGCTTTCAGCCGCTCGAATTCGCGTTCGTAGAGGTCGAACCGTTCCGACTGGCGGACCACGGCATCGGCGTTGAGGCCGAGCCACTCGAGATCGTCCCGGATCGCCTGGTCGAACGTGGCCGTCGAGCGCTCGCGATCGGTATCGTCGATGCGCAGGAGGAACTTGCCAGCTCCCTTCAATGCGAAGAGGCAATTGTGAAGCGCCGTCCGGATATTGCCGACATGCAGCCGCCCGGTCGGCGAGGGCGCAAAACGGGTGACGACGGTCATCGGCCCGTCCTGAAGAAATTGGTGATCGGATAGCGGCGATCACGCCCGAAATTGCGCGTGCCGATCTTCACGCCCGGGGGAGCCTGCCTGCGCTTGTACTCCGCTCGGAGCATCATGCGCTCGATGGACGTCACCAGCGCCAGGTCCGCGCCTGTCGCCAGCGCCACTTCCTTCACCGACATTTCCCTGTCGACCAGCCCTTCCAGGATCGGGTCGAGGACGGAGTATGGCGGCAGGCTGTCCTGATCCTTCTGCCCCGGGCTGAGCTCGGCTGTCGGCGGCTTGGTGATCACCCGTTCCGGCATCACCGGACCGCCGGGCCCCAGCGCGCCGCGCGGCGCGTTGCCGTTGCGCCAGCGCGAGAGCGCGAAGACCGTCGTCTTGTAGGCGTCTTTCAGCACCGAAAAACCGCCAGCCATGTCGCCGTAGAGCGTCGCATAGCCGACGCTCATCTCGCTCTTGTTGCCGGTGGTCAGCAGCATCTGCCCATCGGCATTGGACAGCGCCATCAGCGTAACCATCCGAAGGCGCGCCTGGATGTTCTCCGCCGCCACGCCCTGAAGGTCAGGCATCATTTCGCTAAATGCCTGAACTGCCGGAATAATCGGAATGACGTCATGGCGGCAGCCAAGCAGCTCGGCGCACTGCCGCGCGTCTTCCAGGCTCTCGTCGCTCGTATATTTGGAGGGCATCATCACACCCCAGACCTTGTCGGCCCCGAGCGCATCGACTGCGACCGCCGCGGAGAGAGCGCTGTCGATCCCGCCCGACAGGCCCAGGATGACGCCGGGAAAGCCGTTGCGCTGCAGATAGTCGCGCAGGCCCAGCATCATCGCATGGTAGATGTCCTCGGGATAGCCATCGAGTTCGTGCCGCTCGCGCGTCGCGCAGCGCCAGCCGTCCGCTTCGCGCCGCCACTCGGTCAAAAGCAACGCCTCGTCCCAATCCGGCATCTGCACGATCAGCTCGCCGTCCGGATGAACCACGAAGGACGAGCCGTCGAACACCAGTTCGTCCTGCCCGCCAACGCGGTTCAGATAGGCCATCGGCAATGCCGTCCCGAGCGTCCGGGCGCGGACCATCTTCTGCCGGATCTGGTCCTTGTCGAGCTCATAGGGGCTGCCGTTGGGGACCAGCAGCAATTCCGCGCCTGCCGACGCGAGGGCGCTGCAGGCCGCCTCCCACCAGATATCCTCGCAGATCGGGACGCCTATCTTCACGCCCTTGTATTCGAGCGGGACTGGGAGCGGCCCTGCGGCAAAAATGCGCTTCTCGTCGAACGTGCCGTAATTCGGGAGCTCGTGCTTCAATGTGCGGCCCAGCACCTTGCCCTCATTGGCGAGGACCATGGCGTTATAGGTCGCGCCGTCTTGCGCGAGCACCGTTCCGAACAGCATCGCGGGTCCAGGCTCGGTTGTCGCGTCGACCAGCCGTTCGGCCGCCTCCATTGTGCGCCGGACGAATTCGGGCTTCAGCACCAGATCCTCGGGCGGGTAACCGGTCAGTTGAAGCTCCGGATAGAGCACCAGGTCCGCGCCCAAGGCCTTGCGGCGGATGTCGAGCATTGCCGAAGCGTTGGCGTCGAGATCGCCGACGCGCTGGTTCATCTGCGCGAGGGCGATGATGAGGCGATCGGGCCGTGTGGCTGCCATAGCGCGCCTTTAACGCGCGGACGCCGATCGGCAACCAAGGCTTTACGGGAAACGCTTGCGGTGTCTAAGGCAGCCGCTCCGCCGTTGGGGAACATCGCGCCATGAAATTGCTCGCCGGGAACAGCAATCCGCCGCTGGCCCGCTCAATTGCCGACTATCTCGAAATGCCGCTCACCGAGGCGAGCGTGCGCCGCTTTGCCGACGAGGAAGTCTTCGTCGAGATCAACGAGAATGTCCGCGGCGAGGACGTGTTCGTCATCCAGTCGACCAGCTATCCGGCCAACGACAATCTGATGGAGCTCCTGATCTGCATCGACGCGCTTCGCCGCGCGTCCGCCAAGCGGATCACGGCCGTCATCCCATATTTCGGCTACGCGCGGCAGGACCGCAAACCCGGGCCGCGCACCCCGATCTCGGCCAAGCTCGTTGCCAATCTCATCACCGTCGCCGGCGCAAGCCGGGTGCTGACGATGGATTTGCACGCCGGCCAGATCCAGGGCTTCTTCGATATTCCGACCGACAACCTCTTCGCCTCGCCGGTGATCGCCGCGGATATCCGAGCGCGCCTTTCGACCGACAAGCTGACGATGGTTTCGCCGGACGTCGGCGGCGTGGTGCGCGCGCGAAGCCTCGCCAAGCGCCTCAACAACGCGCCCCTCGCCATCGTCGACAAGCGCCGCGAGCGCGCCGGCGAGTCGGAGGTCATGAACATCATCGGCGACGTCGACGGTCGCACCTGCATCCTCATCGACGACATCGTCGATTCGGCTGGGACGCTCTGCAATGCAGCGGCCGCGTTGAGGCAACAGGGCGCGACGGATGTCTATGCCTACTGCACCCACGGAGTCATGTCCGGCGGAGCAGCGGCCCGAGTCGCGGCGTCGGAGCTCAAGGAGCTGGTCGTCACCGATTCGATCTGGAGCGGCGGAGCGGACGAGGAAGGCGGGAAGGTCCGCCGACTCACGGTTGCGCCGCTGCTCGCCGAGGCGATCCGGCGCATTTCGGACGAAGCCAGCGTATCCAGCCTGTTCGACTAAGGTGTGCAATCTCTACCGGATCGAGAAGAATCCCGACGCAATCCGGCGATTGTTTGAGGGCGTCCGGATTCCGCTGACCTTCCCCGAAGGCGTGCCGAACATCCAGCCCGCCGACATTCACATCACCGACCGGGCGCCGGTGGTCCGCTGGAATGCCGATCACGCCGAGCTGGTCGTCCGCCGCTGGTCGTGGCCGAGCCCGAACGGCAAGCCGGTCTTCAACATGCGATCCGACGGACGCGAGTTCCCGAAGGACCGCTGCCTCGTCCCGCTCGACGGCTTCTACGAATATACCAAGGGAGAGGACCCGAAGCAGAAGCGCAAGGCCTGCTGGCTGTTCCGCCCTGCCGAAGGACAGGAGTTCGCCATCGCCGGGCTGCTTCGTCCAAACACCGACGTCGGCGAGGCGTTCACACTATTGACCGCGCCGCCCGGACCCGATGTCGCCATCTACCACAACCGCCAGATCGCTCTGCTTCGCCCGGACCAGTGGAAGAGCTGGCTCGACGGCAGCGCCAAATCGCTCGACCTGCTGCACCCCACCGCCGCGGGCGAGCTGGAGGTCGCCGCCGCTTGATCTTTTTCCTCATCGCGCGCGTTAGCAAGGCATGCCGACAGTCCTGATCACCGGCGCGAACAGGGGCATCGGCCTCGAGTTCGCGCGCCAATATTCCGCCGACGGCTGGGACGTCGTCGCCACCGTCCGCGAGCACAGCCCGGAGCTGGACGCGCTGAATGTCCAGGTCGAGCGCCTCGACATGCGCAACCTCGATGCGGTGGCGACCTTCGGCGAACGGCTGGATTCGCTCGACCTGCTCATCGCCAATGCCGGGACCTACGGGCCGAAGTCGCCGCAAAGCGGGCAAGACGGGGAGGAGTGGCTGGAGACGTTCGCGATCAACGCCGTCGCACCCTACCTCCTCGCCCGGTCGGTGCTTGAGCCGGTCGCCCGCTCCGAGGGCAAGCTGATCGCCATCAGCACGAAGATGGGCAGCATCGAGGACAATACATCCGGCGGCTACATCGCCTACCGCTCTTCGAAATCCGCGCTGAACATGGCCTGGCACAGCCTTGCGATCGACAACTCGGGCAAGGTCATCTGCGCCGTGATCCACCCCGGCTGGGTCCAGACCCGAATGGGCGGCCGGTCGGCACCGCTTTCTCCGGAGGACAGCGTTTCGGGAATGCGAAAGGTCATCGACGATCTCACTCCGGAGGACTCCGGTGCCTTCTTCAGCCACGACGGATCGCGGATTCCCTGGTAGGTTGCCTCCGGGGCCGCTCCCCTCTATAGGCGCGGCCTTTCCAGACTACTGGAACAACGACGAACGGCCCGGCCGGTAAAGGGCTGCCGTGGCGGTTCAACAACGTCCCCCCGCTTTCGCGGGGGCTAGAGAGAGGACGAAAATGCCCAAGCTCAAGACGAAGAGCGGCGTCAAGAAGCGCTTCAAGCTCACCGCCACAGGCAAGGTGAAGCATGGGGTCGCCGGAAAGCGCCACCGGCTGATCAGCCACAACGCCAAGTACATCCGCCAGAACCGCGGCACAGAGATCCTCGCCGACGCCGATACGGCGCGCGTGAAGCTCTGGGCTCCGTACGGCCTCAAGTAAGGAGCGC
>Ga0207657_10001055_pt1 | contig 29226 bp, 34 predicted proteins | sample KBSC33metaG_FD_184316 | JGI IMG/M metagenome (GOLD analysis project Ga0207657, IMG submission 184316) | Corn rhizosphere microbial communities from Kellogg Biological Station, Michigan, USA - KBS C3-3 metaG (SPAdes) (version 2) | ecosystem: Host-associated > Plants > Roots > Rhizosphere > Soil ...
GCCTAGAATCCCCGTGTGGAGCACGATTCCCTCAAGGGCCAGCTGCTGATCGCGGCGCCGATGCTGCTCGATCCCAACTTCCGGCGCACCGTCGTGCTGCTGCTCGAGCACACGCCGGAGGGCGCGATCGGCGTCGTCCTCAACCGCCCCTCCGACACCGAGGCGCGGGAGGCTGTCCCCGACCTGCGGGCGGTGCTGCTGGACGACGAGCCGATCTTTCTGGGCGGCCCGGTGCAGCCAGAGACGGTGATCGCGCTGGCCGACCACAACGACCCGCTCGCCGACGAGGCCATCTGCGGCTCGATCGCGTCGCTCGAGTTCGACGAGGACCCCGACAACCTGCACAGCTCGGTCAGCCGGGCACGGGTGTTCGCCGGGTACGCCGGCTGGAGCACGGGACAGCTCGAGGACGAGATCGACGAGGAGGCCTGGTTCATCGAGCAGGCGCTGCCGGGCGACGTCTTCAGCACCGAGCCGGAACGACTGTGGTCGTCGGTGCTGGAGCGCATGGGCGATCAGTACCGGCTGCTGGCACGGATGCCCGAAGACCCGCGCATGAACTAACTTGTCCCCACCCGTGCGAAGGGAGCGAGATGAGCACCATGCAGAGCGGTACCGGCTGGAGCGTCGCGCACGTCGATGAGGTGCCGCCGGTCAAGCCCGACTGGCCGGACACCTGGAAGTCGATCCGCCACCATTTCGGCGTATCCGCGTTCGGCATCAACGCCGTCACCAAGGATGAGGGCAAGGTGCTGATCCCTGAGCACCACGAGCAGGAGTCGGGGCAGCAGGAGGTGTACTTCGTGCATCGCGGCAGCGCCCTCGTCACCCTGAACGGCGAGACGGTGACGGCCGGCGCCGGCGCGGTGGTCGCAGTCGAGCCCGGCACCTCCCGCAAGTTCGAGGCGACGTCGTCGCCGACGACGCTGCTCGTGATCGGCGGCACCCCCGGCAAGGCGTACGAGATCGGGGACTGGGAGAAGTAGCGCCGACCGTCAGGGAACGGTCAGGCGCTTCTGATAGCAGACGCTCTTGGGGTCGGTCAGGTACGGCCCCCAGCAGGGGCCGCGGCGGTAGCCGGCCCGCTCGTAGAGGCGGATGGCGTCGAGCAGGCGGTCGCCGGTCTCGAGCCGCAGCGTGTCGAAGCCGAGGTCGACGGCCCACCCCTCCAGAGCCTCGAGCACCATACGGCCGATGCCGGCCCCACGCTCCTCCGGTGCCACGTACATGCGCCGGATCTCGCCGCCGCCCTCCGGGTGCCGGCAGATACCACCGCATCCGATCACCTCGCCCTCCCGCAGCGCCACCAGGAACACGCCCTCTGGTGGCACGAACTCCTCGTCGCGCGGCGGCGCCCCGGATCCGCCCTCGCCGCCGTAGCGGGCCGCCATCTCGGCCTGCTGTCGGATGGTCATCTCGGTCAGCTCGCTGAGCCTGCGCGGTTCGATCCTGATCGACATCCGGGCAACGATAACCCGCCAATGTGTGGACGGTGATCGCTGCGGGTAGCACCCCTGCATGTCCGATGGACAGCGACATATACCCGACACACCAACCGGTCCGGCGCCACCCGAGCACGACCGCGACAGTCCCGACCTGCCGCGTCGCGACGCAGGGGAGCCGGCCGAGGGAAACCTCGTGAAGGACGGTCAGGTGCGCACGGATCACCCGTCCACCGGCGAGCCTCAGAAGGGACGATCCTCTCAGGGCGAGGCGGGCGATACGGCGGCCGAGTCGGTGATCGAGTCGCTGCAGGCGGACTCCAGGATCACCAAGGGCAGCGATCCGGATTCGCCGGTGGCGGGCCTGCTCGCGGCTGCCGCGGCCGCGAACGGCCCCCTCGACGAGAGCGGATACCGCCGGTTCCTGGCGAAGACGGATCTCGGCTGGGCCAGCGTCGAAGACCTGGAAGCCCGCTACGGCTCATTCCAGTCCGCGCTGGCCGAGGCCGGCATCGCGCCGGCACCCTGAGCCGTCAGCCGGCGCCGGCGTGGACGGCGAGGCCGCCGACGCGGTCGAGGTCGTCCGCGAGCTCACCCAGATGCTCGTACACCGCCTCGGCGCCCGCGCCCTCGAGCTCGCTGCGGGCGAAGCCGCCTGTCAGCACCGTCACCGCCGGCAGCCCCGCGGCCGAGGCGGCCAGGCAGTCCCACGGCGAGTCGCCGATGACGACCGCCGCGTCGCAGCCCGACTGCTGAAGCGCGATCTGGATCGGCTCTGGATCGGGCTTGGATTGCGACCCGTCGGCCGCCGAGGTCGATGCCCAGACGAGATCCTCCGCCTCCAGCAGACCGACGTAGTACTCCACCTCGTGCCGCTCGGCCGAGCTGACCAGCACCGCCACGACGTCACGGGCGACCAGACGTTCCAGCAGGTCGCGGGCGTGCGGCAGCGGGACGACCCGATCCCGGACCGCCGCGAAGCGGCGAGCGTGCTCATCGATCGCCTGCTCCGCCACGCTCGCAGCGTCGCGCTCCCCGAGCAGCTCCTCGAGCAACCGCTCACCGCGCATGCCGATCAACCTGTGCGCGCGGGAGGTGGGGACGTCGAATCCGCACGCGCGGATCGCGGATGACCATGCGCTGGCATGCAGGTAGGTGGAGTCGACCAACGTGCCGTCGATGTCGATCAGCGCCGCCATACGGCCGCCAGCGTTGATGCGCTCGGTCACGTCACCGTCCCGTGAGCATCGCAGGCACCGGATCGGGCTCGGGCTGCGGGATGTCCGGGACAGGAGGCTGCGGATCCGGCTCACCGGGCGGCGTGGGCGGCTCGGGAATCGGCAGCGACGGATCCGGCGGCACAGGGGTCGGCGGCGCGCCCGGCGGCTGAGGCATTGACGACTCTGGCATGCGGGGTGACTACCCGAGCCGCGTTGCCGCGAAACCACGCCCCGGAGAGACGGGTTGGGGCCGGCCGATCGGCCGGCCCCAATCTGCCGCTACGGAGTGACCTTGTCGACTCCGCTCTTGATCTTGTCGGCGGCGTTGTCCACGCCCTCCTTGAGATCGCCCTTGGCCTGGTCGCGCTTGCCCTCGGCCTCGAGCTCGGGATCGTCCTTGAGCTGACCCGCCTTCTCCTTGGCGGTGCCCTTCATCTGATCGATGTTCTCACCCATCTCCTGTACCTCCTCCCGGATGCATCATTCGGTCATGGGGTCCATGCCCGCGGCAGGGCCGGACGAAACGACAGACGCCGAACGGCCCGGCCATCTCGCGCGCCTGCCCAGTAGCGCGAGCAGCGCGGGTGCCAGCAGGGAACGGACGAGAAAGGTCTCGACCAGGATGCCCACGGACATCACCGCGGCCAGCTCGCGAAACGACCGGATCGGGATCAGCGCCACCAGGGCGAAGCTGGCAGCCAGCGACAGCCCGGCCGCACGGATCGCGCGCGATGCTCGGGGGGCAGCGCTCGCGATCGCGTCGCGCATCGGCCGGTTCTCCCCCTCCGCCCAGATCTTGCCGACGATCAGCACGTTGTAGTCCGAGCTCAGCGAGACCAGCAGCACCGCTCCCGCGAACGGCACGTAGTAGGTGATGTCGGGGTATCCCAGCACGTCCTGGAAGAACCAGACGGTCAGCCCCAGCGTTGCGGCCACGCTCAGCACGTTCACGGCCAGCAGCACCAGCGGCGCCAGCAGCGCCCGCATGAACACCGCCATCAGCACGAAGTTCACCAGCAGCACCGCGAGCGCGATCTTGAGCGCATCGCCGGAGACGGCGTCGACCGAGGACTGCGCGAGCGCCGTCTGGCCGGCGTACTCCACGGAGGCGCCTCCAAGACCGGCTGAGCGGGCGAGCCCCGGCATCCGCGCCTGGAGCTGGGCGAGGTCGCGAACCGCGGCCGGCGACAGCGGGTCGGTGTCCGACACCAGTACGAACCTGGCCGCCCGGCCATCAGGCGTCAGGAACGGCTGCACGGATGTGCCGCTGACCTGCTCCGACGGCCCCACGGCGCCCGCGAAGCCCGGCTGGCGGCGGAGCTCCTGCTCGAGCTGCGCGAGCCCGGCGGGCGGAAGCGCGGCTCCGCGATCCTGGACGATCACCTCGAGCGGGGCCAGGGCTCCGGCCGCGAACCCGGCGTCAGCGGCGCGGGCGGCCACCCGCGGCCCGCTGTCGCTGGGGAGCCCTGAGATCACGTCCACGCCCAGGTGCAGCGTGCGGGCCTGCAGGCCGGCGATCACCAGCACCCCTACGCAGGCGACACCGATCAGGGTGGCCAGCGGCCGACCCGCCGCGAGGTGCGCGATCCGCTGGCCGATCGGCCTGCCCGCCGCCACCTCGTCCCCGGCCTGCTGCGGTCGCGTGGGCCACACGGCAAAGCGGCCAAGCAGCGCGATCAGCGCGGGCACGAACACCAGCGAGACCAGCATCGCCACGGCCACCGTGGCGGCCAGCGCCGGCGCCAGCTCGCGGAAGAAGCCGAGCGACGAGGCGCGCAGCGCCAGCAGGCTCAGCGACAGGATCACGCCGCCTGTGAAGACGATCGGGATCACGGCCCGTGCGCCGGCCGTCGCCGCGTCACGGGACTCCGCCCCTGATCGCAGCTGGTCCCGGAACTCCGACAGGAAGAACACGGCGTAGTCGGTGACCACCCCCAGCAGCAGCGCCACCACCAGCGGTTCCACCTCCTGCGGCAGCGAGCTGCCGCTCAGCCGCGCGATCTCGGTCAGCGCCCACAGCGTGATCGGGAAGGCGACGCCCATCGTCGCCATCGTGACGATCGCGGCGCCGGGAGCCCGGAATACCGCGAGCACGATCACGGCGATCACCAGCACGGTCAGTAACTCCACCAGGCCGATCCGGTCCAGGATCAGCGTGCCCTGCTCGATCCGTGCCGGGGTGACCCCGGTGACCCCGACCGGTGCGGCGTCGGGCCCCGCCGCCTTCAGGTAGGCCTGGGCCGCATGCGTGCGCTCATTCGGCGTGTACGACCCATCGAACACCAGGTGGGTGATCGCGGTGGTCGAATCGCCCGTCGAGGCCGGCGCGCCGGGGACGTTGATGAACGGTATGGCCAGCCGTGCCCCGGATCGGCCCTGGCCGCGGCTGACCGCGACGGCCCGCGAGATCACCCGCGACTGGGCATCGTGGCTGAGGCCGTGGGGGTCGCGCTGGACGACGATCACGTCGCTGCCGGCCGGAACGCGAAACAGACGCAGCGAGTCGGCCTGGGCCCGCAGCGCCGGCGAATCCTTCGGGATCAGGTTGAGCACCGGGCCACCACTCTCGAACGGATTCGCATGCAGGCCGGCCACCACCGCCGCCGCGACGAACGCCGGCACCACGAGGAACCGCAGCCGAACGGCGAACCAGGCGAGCGCGCGGGTCGCGAGCCCGGAGGTGTGCGGCCGCCGCCTCACGCTGGCTCAGCTTCCGGCGTCCCGGGGACGCGTTGCAGCTCGGCGTCGAGCTCGGCGCCCACCAGCAACGCCAGGCTCGACAGCCACAGCCAGGTCATGGTCACGATCACGGCCGCCAGCGATCCCCAGACCTTGTTGTAACCGCCGAAGCGGTCGGCGTAGATCGCGAGCCCGGCCGAGGCGATCAGCCAGACGGTGACGGCCAGCACCGCTCCCGGCGTGATCAGCCGGAACCTGTGCTGCTCAACGTCCGGTCCCAGGTACAGCACGCCGCCGAACACGAACAGCAGCCCCAGCACCAGCAGTGGCCAACGTCCGTAGTCCCACAGCCACGAGACGGCGGCGACGCCGGTCTGGTCCTGCAGCCAGCTGCTGATCGTCGGGCCCAGCACGAGCATGAACACCACCAGTCCCACCGCCAGCAGCGCCACCAGGATCATCAGCAGGGCCACGATCCGCTTGCGCACGAAGCCGCGCGTCTCGGTCAGCTCGTGGGCGGCGTTCAGCGACCACATCACCGTCTGCATCGCGCCGCTCAGCGACCACAGGGCGAACACGGCGCCCACGGCGATCATGACGTCGCTCCTATCGGACGCAAGCAGCTGCGTCATGCTCGCCCGCACCAGCGCGAGCACGCTGTCGGGCACCAGGCCGTTGAGGTGGTCGAGCAGCGTCTGCATCGACCCGGGCCCGACCGTTGCGCTGAACACGCCCACGGCCAGCAGCAGCGCCGAGGGGATCGCCAGGAAGCCGTTGAAGGCGATCGCCTGGGCCAGATGCGGGATCTGGTCGGCCTGGGCATGAGCCACCGCGCTGATGACCACGCGGCGAAAGCCGGGCCTCGGGGAGGGTTTATCGGGGGTATCTGCATGCATGCGGCCTCTTGGTTTTGGAGAGGTGCCGGCCGGGAACGTTCCTCCCGGTGGCTATACCTGATTGGAGGAACAATCATGCCTATCCGCACCGAGGGAGTACCGGGGACGATCCGGCGGTCGCCTGAGAAGGTGCGCAGGACGTACCGCGAGACGCTCGACAGCGCCCACCAGCAGTACAGCTCAGAGGAGCGCGCGCACCGAGCAGCCTGGGCGTCGGTCAAGCACGTGGCCGAGAAGGTCGGCGACCACTGGGAGCTGAAGGACGTGCAGGGCCCATCGGACGACCAGGACGCCCAGCGCGGCGCGGCTGCGCTGAACCACCCCAAGCCCACGGCCGGCGGCGTTGACGTGCGCGGCCATACCCGGGACGAGCTCTACGAGCGCGCGCGACGGGCGGGCGTCAAGGGCCGTTCCAGGATGAACAAGCTGGAGCTGGCCCAGGCCATCGCCCGGCGCAGCGGATAGCGGGCCGGTCACCCTCGCGTAAGCGGCGTCGCAACTACGCTGCCGGAATGGAGCCGATCCGCGTAGTCACGTGAGTGCTCCGGCTGCGGCGAGCTTCACGTTCGAACCCCTGTTCGCGATCGCCGCCGCCGCGGCCGCGGTGCTGTACGCCCGCGCGGCCCGCGGCCGCGACGTGCCGGTGTGGCGGCTGCTGGTCTTCGGCCTCGGCCTGCTGCTGGTGGTGGTGCCGCTCAACTCGCCGCTCGAGACGCTGGCCGAGCACTACCTGCTACTGGCGCACCTGCTGCAGAACGCGATCATCGCCGACTGGGCGCCACCGCTTCTGATCCTCGGCCTCACGCCCGCCATGCGGGCGGGGATCGAGCGGCGCGGCGGCCGCCCGCTGGCGGCCCTGACGACGCTGCCGGTCGCCCTCGCGATCTGGCTGACCGGCTGGTACGGCGTGCACCTGGCGCCCACCTACCAGGCGCTGCTGCGCCACCCAGAGCTCCTGAACCTGGAGCACGCCTTCCTGATCAGCATCGGGCTGATCTTCTGGTGGCCGGTGTTCGGCGCGACCAGGCGGATCGGCGGCGACATCGTGCTCTACCTGCTGGCCGCGTTCGTCGCGGTCTCGTTCCTGGGGCTCGCGTTCACGTTCATCACGCGGCCGTTCTACCCGTACTACGTCGAGACGCCGAGGCTGTGGGGCCTGTCTCCGAGCGAGGATCAGAATCTCGGCGGCGTGATCATGAACGCCGAGCAGGCGATCGTGTTCCTGTCGGCGCTCGTCTTCGCGATCGCCGCGCTGCTCGACCGCCAGGACCGGGAGACGGCCGGCTACCGCGACTGATCGCGGCGCAGCGCGACCGCGGCGGCAAACAGGGCCACGGCGAACACCGCGGTCTCGGCGAGCACCGCGACCGCCCCGGCGATGCGCTGGTCGGTGAGCGCCGACGCGCCGCCCAGCTTGGGCGTGTGCTCGTAGAAGCTGTAGAGCGGGCTGGGATAGAGGGCGATGAAGAAGTCGAGCGGCATCATCATCACGAGCGCGATGAACAGGTAGAGCACGCGCCGGGACGGGCTCAGGTACCCGGGAACGATCTCCGCCCACCAGAACAGGAGGCCGGTGACGATGAACACGAGGTGCTCCACGCCCAGCGCCCAGCGGTGCTCGAGCGCGTAGTCGTAGACCACGGGCACGTGGATCGCGTACCAGGCCACCAGCCACAGCAGCATCGCGACGGCCGGCTGTGCCAGCCGGCGGACGATGCGCAGCCGGTCGACGGCCAGCACCATCGGCGTCAGCAGGCCGAGGATCAGGAGCGGCGGGGCCCAGTCGGCGATCATCACGTTCTGGAGCAGATGGAAGCTCAGCATCGACGTCAGCGCGAGATGCTCGATCGGCGAGAGCAGCGCCACTGCGATCAGCACCAGCCCGGCGGCGAACAGCGCGCAGCGCGCCGCCTGCACGGGCACACCGCGGCGGCGGTATGACCGGGCCACGACCGCGTAGTCGACCGCGAACACGACGACGGCGATCGCCCATTCCGGATCGAGGGAGGGTTGCCAGGGATCAAGCATCGGGGGCGGCGCGAGCCTACCGCCACCCCGCTACTGCGTGGGCTCGTCTCGCGGGCCGCCGACCCGGGCGCGGAACACGTGGTACGTCCAGCCCTGGTAGAGCAGGATCAGCGGGACGAAGATCAGCGCGACGACCGACATCACCGCCAGCGTGTAGTGCGCGGAGGCCGTGCCGCTGACCGTGAGGCTGTTGGCGAAGTCGGTGCTCGAGACCATCACCCGCGGAAACAGGCTGACAAAGAGCGTGGCCACGACCGCGATCGTGCCCAGCCCGGTCATCGCGAACGCCCGGATCTGGCTGCGCCGGCGCACAAACACGACCGCGAGCAGGTAGGCCGCGATCCCGATCGCTGCGGGCAGCACCGGCGGAAACACGCTCTTGTCGTTGCGGTCGACGGCGACCACAACCGTCCAGATCAGGAACACGGAACCGAGCGCCGCCGCGACCACCGACAGCCGTCGTGAGGCGGCGCCGGCTCGCTCCAGCAGATCGCCCTGTGTGCGCAGCGTCAGGTAGGTGGCGCCGTGGAACGCGAAGATGGCGACCACCGCGACGCCAGCCAGCACGGTGTAGGCGTTGAACAGGTCCCAGAACGTTCCGTCGAAGTCGCCCTGCGAGTTGATCGGCGTGCCGTACAGGAGGTTCGCGAGCCCGACGCCCCAGATCAGCGAGGCGCCGAAGCTCCCGACGGCGTTCGCCCACAGCCACGCTCGCCGCCAGCGCGGGCTCGTGCTCTTCGTCCTCCACTCGAACGAGATCACGCGCACGATCAGGAAGAACAGCACCGCCAGAAGCGCGACGTAGAGGCCCGAGAACATCGTCGCGTACCAGGCCGGGAACGCCGCGAACGTCGCGCCGCCCGCCGTCACCAGCCACACCTCGTTGCCGTCCCAGACCGGCCCGATCGAGGCGAACATGGCATCGCGCTGATCGTCATCGCGCGGCAGGAACGGCAGCAGCATGCCCACGCCGAAGTCGAATCCCTCCAGCAGGAAGTAGCCCGACCAGAGCACGGCGATCAGCACGAACCAGAGGTTCTGAAGATCCATCAGTAGCCGACCGCCGGCGTCGGGGAGGTCTCGCCCGGCTCGCCGGCCGAGCTCGACGGGTCACGGCCCGCGTAGCGCCGCATCAGCCAGATGTCGAGCACGCCCAGCATGACGTAGAGGCTGACGAAGATCGTGAGGCTGATCACGAGCCAGGTCGTTCCCACCGCCGGCGAGTTCGCATTGGAGGTCTTGAGCAGCCCCTGCACGATCCAGGGCTGGCGCCCGAGCTCGGTCAGGAGCCAGCCGAACGTCGTGGCCACGAACGGCACGAAGCTCGTCACCACGCCGATCCAGAGGAACCATTTCAGCCGCTCCAGCCGCCGCTTCCAGAACAGGAACGCGCCCACCAGTGAGACCAGGGCCACGACCGACCCCGCGTAGGCCATGCCGCGCATGCTCCAGTAGATGGCCTCGACCGGCGGTAGGTAGTTGCCCCTCCCGTACTGCCGCTCGTACTGGTTGTTCAGCTCGGTCAGCCCCGTTACCTCGCCCTTGAACGAGCCCGTCGAGAGGTACGACAGCAGCCCCGGGATCTCGATCGAGAAGGTCGGCGTCTGGTCGCTCTCGCTGAAGCCGCCCACCTGGAACAGCGAGAACGCGCACTTCTGGCAGTCCTTCCACTGGGCCTCAGCCGCCGAGATCTTCATCGGCTGCAGCTCCGTGACGAGGATCCCGAAGTGGCTGCCGAACCACATGTTGAAGCAGGACACGGGCACCAGCACGATCAACGCCACCTTCGCCGCGGGCCGGAACAGCTCCACGTTGCGGCCGCGGGCGAAGTGCCAGCAGCAGACCCCGAACACGACCGCCGCACCGCAGGTGAGGCCGGCCAGGATCGTATGCACGAACGCGTAGATCGCCCAGCGGCTGGTGAGCAGCGCCGACACGCTGGTCAGCACCGCCTGGCCGTTCTCGATCTTGTAGCCCACCGGATCCTGCATGAACGAGTTCGCGACCAGGATGAAGTAGGCCGACAGCCAGGTGCCGGCCACCGCGATCCACAGCGTGGCGAGATGCACGCGCGGCGACAGCCGGTCCCAGCCGAAGATCCACAGCCCCAGGAACGTCGACTCCAGGAAGAACGCCGCCAGGCCCTCGATCGCGAGCGGCGCGCCGAACACGTTGCCGACAAACTTCGAGTAGACCGACCAGTTCATGCCGAACTGGAACTCCTGGACGAGACCGGTCGCAACGCCGATCGCGAAGTTGATCAGAAACAGCGTGCCGAAGAAGTGCGTGAGCCGAAGCCACGACTCGTCGCCCGTCCGCCGCCACAGCGTCTGGAAGACCGCCACGATCGGGCCCAGTCCCAGCGTCAGCGGTACGAACAGGAAGTGGTACAGGCTGGTCGTCGCGAACTGGGCCCGCGCCAGATCGACGGTTGTGGCAGAGACGAGGATCACCGGCGCAGGGTCGAACATGGGCTGCCGCGTCGCATCATCCAGACCGCACGAAACCCTCTTGCACGGGCGGATACCATCTGCCGATGCTGCGACTTCACTACATTCCCGGCACCGCCGCGATGGCACCGCACGCAGCCCTTGCCGAGGTTGGGGCCGATTACGCGTTGGTTCTGGTCGAACAGGACGACCGCGGGCAGCGACCCTCGGCGTACCTCTCGCTCAACCCGTGGGGGCAGGTGCCGACTCTGGAGGACGGCGATCTCGTCCTGACGGAGGCGGTCGCGATCATGCTGCACATTGCAGATCGCTTCCCCGAGGCCGGCCTCGGTGCCCCCGTCGGAACACGTGCCCGCTCGGAACTCTACCGCTGGCTCTCATACCTCTCCTACGCCGTGCAGACGACCTACATGCACTGGTTCTACCCCGAGCGGTTCACGACCGACCCCGACGGGGCAGCAGCGATCAGGGACCGCGCGTCCACGACGCTGCGCCGGCACATCGACTGGATCGACGGCGAGCTCGCCACACGCCCATGGCTCGTCGACGGGGCGCTGACCGGCGCCGACCTGTTCCTCTTCATGCTCACGCGGTGGGGCCGTTTTCAAGAGCCGCCGGCATGGGATTCGCCGAACCTGGGCGAGCACTTCGAGCGCGTGCTGCAACGGCCGGGCGTCCAGCGGATGATGGCGGAGCAGGGGCTCGAGTAGCTCCCCATATGCAAGAAGAGGGATCGGCCTGGTCGGGCCGATCCCTCGTATCGGGGCGCCGAGATTCGAACTCGGGACCTCACCGACCCGAACGGTGCGCGCTACCAGGCTGCGCCACGCCCCGCGACAGCGCCGGATTATCGCACAGGTGCGTCCGGCGACCCGCCGGCATCACGCCTGGCGCAGTAGGCGTCGAACGCCATCAATTTGCGCAGCCAGCGGCCCTGAGCCTCGACCTCGATGTCGTACAACAGCCGGTCGAGCTCGAAGATCCTGACCGCCCGGTCGATGCCGGCCTGGATGCGGGCGCGGAGGCCGCCACGCGCCGCGCCGTTGAAGGAGCCTCGGGTGACGCGGCGCGTGGCAGGCGAGGGCACGTGCCCATCCAACCGCTGCTCCAGCGACACGATCCCCCTCATGCCCGCCACACTGCACCACTCTCCCCGTGTTGACAAGGGGGTGGGGCCAAAACCACCCACCCCACCCTACTCGAAGGGCTCCGGCAGCCGCCACAGCGTAGACTCACGCGCGTGATCACGTGCCCTCGATGCGCCGTTGAAAATCCGGAGCAGTCGCGCTTCTGCAACGCCTGCGGTGCCTCCGTTGCTGCCGCAAGCGAGCCCGCCCGCGAGGTGCGAAAGACCGTCACCGTGCTGTTCTGCGACGTGGTCGGATCGACCCAGCTCGGCGAGCGGTTCGACCCCGAGATCCTGCGCGACCTGATGGCGCGCTTCTACGCCGCCATCCGTGAGCCGGTCGAGCGCCACGGCGGCACGGTCGAGAAGGTGATCGGCGACGCACTGGTCGCGGTGTTCGGCATCCCGGCCGTGCACGAGGACGACGCCCTGCGGGCCGTGCGTGCCGCCCTCGAGATGCGAGACGCCGTTGCCGGCATGGGCGAGATCCGTGCCCGGATCGGCGTCAACACCGGTGACGTGCTGGCCACCGGCGCCACGCAGGGCGACTCGCTGGTGGTGGGTGACGCCGTCAACGTCGCCGCCCGGCTGGAGCAGGCCGCCGCGCCGGGCACGGTGCTGGTGGGAGAGGCCACCTGGGCGCTGGTCGCCCATGCCGCCCACGGTCGCCAGGTGGAGCCGCTGGCCGCGAAGGGAAAGAGCGAGCCGCTGGCCGCCTGGCTGCTCGAGAGCGTCGACCCGCTGGCGCCGGGCCACCGCCGCCGCCTCGACCTACCCATGGTCGGGCGTGCGACCGAGCTTGGGCTCGTGCGTCTGACCGCCGACCGCACGGCGCAGCTGCGGCGCCCGCACCTCGTGACGATGCTGGGGCAGCCGGGCATCGGCAAGTCGCGCCTGGTCTCGGAGCTGCAGCACGCCGAGGAGGCAACCACGCTGGCAGGGCACTGCCGGGCAACCGCGTCAGCGTCGCCCCTGGAGCCGCTGGTGGAAGCCGCGCGGGCGGCCATCCCGGACGGGCGTTTCACCGAGCGGGCGGTGGCCGCACTCATGCCGGACGATCCCGAAGCCGCCTCGGTCACCGCCTGCCTGGCCGACGCAGACAACGCCGGGACGGTCGACCTGTCGTGGGCGGCGTCGCGCCTGATGGGTGCGATGGCAGACACGGGCATGGTCGTGATCGTGTTCGAGGACGTGCACTGGGCGGAGGATGCGCTGCTCGACGCGATCGAGCAGCTGGCCGACCGTCGCAGGCAGCGGTCGCTGCTCGTGGTCTGCACAGCCCGGCCCGAGTTCGTCGACCGCCGCACCGGCTGGGGCGCCGGCGCAAACACGCTGTCCCTCGCTCTGGAACGCCTGAACGACGCCGAAACGCGCCACCTCCTGCTCCGCGCCAGCCCGGGGCTGCCGGCCGACCACGCCGATCGCGTGGTCGCCGCCGCGGAGGGCAATCCGCTGTTTGCCGAGCACCTGGCCGCGCTGATCGCCGACCATGACCCCTCCGTCGGACTGCCTCGATCGATCCAGGTGCTCCTGAGCGCGCGGCTGGAGGCGCTGCCCGAGCCCGAGCGCGAGGTGGTCAGCGTTGCCGCCGTGGCCGGCCGCGAGTTTCCGGTGGCGGCCGTCGAGGCGCTGACCGGCAGGGATGTCCAGGCGGAGCTGGGCCGCCTGGCGCAGCACGAGCTGGTCGTGCGAACCGGGCGGCACGGTCGCCGGCAATTCTCCCACACCCTTCTGCAGGAGGCCGCGTACGGCCTGATCCCGAAGCAGCGGCGGGCGGAGCTGCACACGCAGATGGCGGGCTGGCTCGACGATCAGGGGGCGTCCGACGCGGCCGTCGGCGATCACCTGGATCGTGCCTACCGGCTGCGAGCTGAGCTGGGACTGGCCGACGGGACGACCGCCGCGATCCGCGAGCAGGCCGGGACGCGGCTCGCGACGGCCGGTCGGCGCGCGGATGCGATGGGGGAGCCCGCGCGCGCCAGCCTCCTGCTGGAGCGCGCGCTGGAACTGCTCCCGGACCGTAGCCCGGTGCGGGCAGCGGCCATGGTCGAGCTGGCGGCGGCCGGCTGGAACCTTCTGTCCCGTTCCGAGCGCAGGCGCCTGTTGGACGAGGGAGCCGAGCGGGCAGCCCAGCTCGGCCTGCGCGCCCTCGAGCTGCGCGCACGCGTGTTGCGGCTGGGCACTTCAGAGGGGCCTTACGACGACCGCCGCGCGCTCGACGAGACCAACGCCGCGCTCCACGAATTGGAGACGCTCGGCGACCAGCGCGCCCTGGCCGCCGCCCTCTGCACCCGAGCGGAGAGCGAATGCAACCTGGGCCAGGCTGCCGACGGGCTGGTGTCGACGCGCCGTGCGCTGGACGCGCTTCGCAGCTCGGGCGACGATGCCGTCTGGGCGCTCGCGATCCTGGGCGACACGCTGATCGACTCACCGGTGCCGGTACCCGAGGCCGAGGCCGTGCTCAGCGAGCTGATGGACGAGTTCGGGGTGCGACCGACTTTCCGGTTCGAGCTGTTGCGATGGCAGGCTGCGCTCGCCCAGCTGGGCGGCGATGACAACCGTGCGTGGCGACTGCTCGACACAGCCCGCGGCCTCGACCGAGACCTGGGGCGCCGCACCGGGCTGTATCTGACCCGCACCGAGGCCTTGATGCTGCGGCGCGCGGGGCGGTACGAGGAGCTCCGGGGCATACTCCTGCCGTACATCGCAGAGCTGGAACGGCTCGAGCGTCCTGAGGCGCCGGTGGCACGCAGCGCGCTGGTGGAGCTGGAGGTGCGGCTGGGGAACCTGGATGCCGCCCGCGCGGCGGCAGCCGGGCTCGAGGACGCCGACGGGTATGAGCCGTCGACCCGCTCCCGGATGGCGCTGGCCGAGCTGCACCTGTTCGAGGGCGAGCCCGAGCGGGCCCTCGCCTGCGCCCGGGACGCGGCGAGCGTCGCCGCCGGCGGCGACTGGCTGCTGCTGAACGCCGACGCCCGGCTCACGCTTGGCCGGGTGCTCGCCGCGGCCGGCGATCCAGCTGCGGGCGAGCAGGCTCGCTCCGCGGCCGAGCTGTACGCGGCCAAGGGCTACGCGGCAGGAGTGGCGGAGGCCGAGTCGCTGCTTCGCTGATCGACCTGGCCCGCCGCGGGTATGCTCGTCGGCCGATGGCCGAACGCGACCAGATCGTGAGCTTCCTGAACGAGCTGCTGGACATCGGCGCCTACCCCGATGGGATGCCGGTCGGGATGCAGGTGCCGGGCGCGGCCCGGGTGCGCCGTGTCGCGACCGGCGTCAGCGCATCGCTGGAGCTGTTCCAGCGCGCCGCGCAGGAGGGGGCGGACCTGCTGATCGTCCACCACGGCCTGTTCTTCGGCTCCGGGCCGCGGCCGCCGCTGAGCGAGCAGGACCGCGACCGGCTGAAGACGCTGTTCGACCACGACATCACGCTGGCCGGGTACCACCTGGCGCTCGACGCGCACCCGCAGGTCGGGAACAACGCGATCATCTGCGACCGCCTGGGCGTGGCCGAACGGGAGCCCTTCGGTGTGCACGGCCCCCACACGCTCGGCTTCGTCGGCGTGCTTGACCGGCCGCTCTCGATCGCGCAGCTGGTCGAGCGCGTCGAGCAGCAGATCGGGCCCGGCCCGCTGGTGCTGGGGCGCGGCCCGGACAGCATCGAGCAGGTCGCGGTGATCAGCGGCGGCGCGTCGCAGTACGTGGCGGCGGCGGCCGCGGCCGGCGCGCAGTGCTTCATCACGGGCGAGCCGAACGAGCAGGCGAAGTGGGCCGCGGACGAGGCCGGCATCCACTGCATCGCCGCCGGCCACTACGCGACGGAGGTGTTCGGCGTGCAGGCGCTGGGAGCGCTTGTGGCCGAGCGATTCTCCGTCGAGCACGGCTTCATCGACATCCCCAACCCCGTCTGAGCGATTGACGCCGTCCAGGCGCCAGGCTACGATCCGCACATGGATACGCGATCGGAGCAGGCCTGAGTTGCCGGCGATCAGCGAGAACCGAGGGGTGACCTGACACCCACCGAGCGAGCCGCGCTTGGTGGGTTTTTTGTTGCCCAGATCACCTACGACAGGGAGTAGGACATATGGCGAATCATCTGACGCCGGAGGAGCTCTCGAAAGAGTTTGACCTGAAGCGCGAAGAGGTGATCCGGCTCTGCCACGAGCAGTCAGTCCCGATCTACCACGGCAAGATTGACAAGAGCCTCTTTGCAGCTGTGAAGGAAGTCAGCGCCCTCCAGGCTCAGTAGGTGACCCCACTGGGGCCCCGGCGGGCGCAGCGCCCGCCGGGGCCCCGCGTATGCTCGTAGCCTTGACCCGCCGCCTGATCGCCACCGTGTTGCTGCTGCTGTTCGCTTGGCCGGCGTCCGCGTCCGCGTCGCTCAAGAGCGATATATCCGCGATCGTGGCCTCCTCCCGATTCGGCGGCCCCACCACCGGTATCGCCATCTGGGACAGCACCGCCCACCGCTCGATCTTCCGCCTGCACGAGCGCACGGAGCTGAAGCCGGCGTCCAACATGAAGCTGACCACCTCCGCTGCGGCCCTGGCCGATCTGGGCATCACCGCACGCCTCTCGACCCGGGTCTACCGCACCGGCGTGCTGTCGGGCGACAAGCTCACCGGCAGCCTGTGGCTGGTTGGGGGCGGCGATCCGTCGCTCTCCACCGACATCTTCGCCCGGCGCGCATTCGGCGGTGCCGCCGGCCACCTCTCCGATCTGGCGGCGGCCGTGCGCGCGGCCGGCATCCGGCGGGTCACCGGCCGCGTCAACGGCGACGCCACGATGTTCGACAGCAAGCGCACAGGGCCGTACTGGAAGCCCTCCTACTGGCAGGATTGCCCGCCCATCTCGGCGCTGTCGGTCAACAAGAGCCTGATCTCGTACTTCGGGCCCGAGAGCTACAAGCACCCCGTGCTGCACGCGGCAACGGCCTTCCGGGGCGCGCTGAACGTGCGTGGCGTGAAGGTCGGTCACGACCCGCGCACGGGGCAGCTGCCGGCCGGTGCGACGCTGGTGGCCAGCGAGCCGTCGCCCCGGATCTCACGGCTGGTGCTGCTGATGAACCGCGCATCGGACAACTACTTCGCCGAGGTGCTGAACAAGCGCGTGGCGGTGGCCGTCGGCATGGCCGGCACGATGGCCAACGGCCGCCGCGAGACGCGGCGCTACCTGAACTCGCTCGGCGTGAACATGCGCGGGGCGAAGCTCTACGACGGCTCCGGCCTGTCGCCGCGCGACCGCCTCTCCGCACACCAGATCCTGGCGCTCCTGAACAAGGTCAGCAACCAGAGCTATGGCAATACGCTGCGAGCGTCGCTTCCACTGGCCGGGGTCAACGGCACCCTCAGCAACCGCATGCGGTCCGGCCCGGCCCATCGAAACGCGCAGGCAAAGACCGGCACGCTGGACGACGCGTCCGCCCTGTCCGGCTACGTGCACAGCCGCAACGGCCACCAGATCGTGTTCTCGATCCTGGTCAACCACCGGCGGCTGAACATCCTGGCCGCGCACAAGCTGCAGGACCGGATCGTGCAGGCGCTGGCAGGCAGCCGGCCGCGGGGCTGAGCGGGCTCAGCCCGGCAGCTCCGCCTCCAGCTCGTCCAACGAGACGACCGCCACTCCCAGCTGCTCGGCCTTCGCCAGCTTCGAGCCGCCGCCCTCGCCGGCCACCAGGTAGTCGGTCTTCTTCGAGACCGAGTCGGTAACCTTCGCCCCCAGCCCCTCCAGGTGCTCACGGATCGAGTCGCGCGAATACCCCTCGATCGAGCCCGTCACCACGACCACCTTCCCGGTCAGCGGCCCGTCAGGCGCGCGCTCACGGCGGGGCCCGCTCAGCTGCACGCCGGCCCTGCGCAGCCCCTCCACCACCTCGGCGTGCTCCTCGTCCAGGAACCAGCTCGACACGGCCTCGGCGATCACTGGGCCCACCCCCGCGGTGGCGGCGATCTGCTCCGGCGCGGCATGCGCGAGCTCCTCGACCGAGCCGAACTCATCGGCCAACAGCTGCGCGTTCACGTACCCGACGTGCGGGATGCCGAGTGCGAACAGCACGTTTCCGAACGGCCTGCTCTTCGAGTGCTCGATCGAGGCGATCACGTTCTCGGCCGACCGCTCCTGGAATCCCTCGAGCGGCAGCAGGTCGTCGACCGTCAGCGCGTACAGGTCGTGCGGTCGCGTGATCAGCCCCAGCTCCAGCAGCCGCGCGACCAGCTTCTCGCCGACCCCGTCGATGTCCATCGCGCCGCGGCTGACGAAGTGCTTCAGCCACTGCAGCCCCTTGGCCGGGCAGGCGCGGTTGGGGCAGCGGTGCATGACCTCACCCGGCACCTTCACCACCGGCGTGCCGCAGGCTGGGCAGTTCGCCGGCATCCGCCAGGGACGCTGCCGCTTTCGCTTGTCGCCCTCGACCAGGTGCGGGCCGACCACCTGCGGGATCACGTCGCCGGCCCGCTGCACGATCACGGTGTCGCCCTCGCGGATGTCCTTGCGGTTGATGTCCTCCTCGTTGTGGAGGGTGGCCATCGAGACGGTGACGCCGCCCACCACCACCGGCTCCATCACGGCGTAGGGGTTGAGCGCGCCGGTGCGACCCACGTTCACGCCGATTCGCAGCAGCTCCGTCAGCACCGTGGTGGGAGCGAACTTGAAGGCGATCGCCCAGCGCGGGTCGCGGTTGACCGACCCCAGCGCTCGCTGCTGGGCGTAGCTCGAGACCTTGACCACACAGCCGTCGATGTCGTAGTCGATGTCCTTGCGCCGTGCCTCCCACGCCCGGCAGGCCTCAAGCGCCGACTCCACCGAGTCGTGCAGCTCGACCCGCTCGCTGGTTCGGAAGCCCTGCTCCCGCAGCCAGGCCAGCGCCTGCCAGTGCGACTCCAGCGGCAGCCCGTCGTGCGCGCCGATCTGGTAGGTGAATATCGACAGCGGCCGCGAGGCGGTAACCGCCGGATCCTGCTGGCGCAGAGAGCCCGCCGCGGAGTTGCGCGGGTTCATGAACGTGGGCAGGCCGGCCTCGGCCCGCTCCGCATTGACCCGCTCGAATCCGGCCAGCGGCAGGTACACCTCGCCCCGCACCTCCACCATCCGCTGCTCCGGGATGCGCAGCGGGATCGAGCGGATCGTCCGCAGGTTGGCGGTCACGTCCTCGCCGTGCACGCCGTCCCCGCGCGTCGCGCCGCGCACCAGCACGCCGCCCTCGTAGACCAGCGACACGGCCAGGCCGTCGATCTTTGGCTCGGTCACGAGCTGGAACGGCTCGCCCTCCCCCAGCCGGCGCACCAGCCGCTCGCCCCAGGCCAGGAACTCCTGCTCGTTCTTGGCGTTCGCCAGCGACAGCATCGGCTGAGGGTGGGCCACGGTCGCGAACTGCGTGGACGGCGGCGCCCCCACCCGCTGGGTCGGCGAGTCCGGCGTTACCAGCTCGGGGTGGTCGGCTTCCAGCTGTAGCAATTCGCGCAGCAGGGCGTCGTACTCCGCGTCGTCGATCGACGGCTGATCGAGCACGTGGTAGCGGTGGTTGGCCTCGTTGATGCGGTCGCGCAGCTCGGCCGCCCGCCCCTCGCCGCTCATGCCGCCACCTCGCTCGGCGACTCGAACACCAGGTCGGGCAGCTCGGCCAGCAGCTGCTCGCGCGAGAAGATGTCGCCCCACATGGCAGCGGCTGCCGTGACGCCGGCGCCGTGCGCGGCGCGCAGGTCGAACGGCGAGTCACCGACGTACACAGCCGCGCCCGGCTCGGCGCTGAGCTCACGCAGCGCGAACAGCAGCGGAGCCGGGTCGGGCTTGTGGGCGGCGGTGTCCTCCTTGGCGACGATCACCTCGAACAGCGACCGCTCAAGACCCAGGCAGTCGATTCCCAGCTCGAGCGTCGAGCGGATCTTGGCCGTGACGATGCCCAGACGCGCCCCGGCCGCGTGCAGTCGCCGCAGCATCTCAGGGACGCCGTCGAACCCGGCCAGCAGCTCGCCATGGGCTGCCTGATTGTGCGCGACGTACACCTCGAACAGCTCGTCCGCGCGCTCACCCGCCAGGTTCCGCGCCTGCTGCTCGAGCGTCAGGCCGATCCCGGCCCGCAGCACGTCATCGTCCGGCACCGCGCCCAGCACGCGCTGCGCGGCGTACCGGAACGAGGCCAGGATCAGCGCCTCGGAGTCGGCCAGCGTCCCGTCGAAGTCGAAAAGCCACACAGAATGCTCGGACATGTACGGCATCGTAAAACCGATGGCCTGACGGCGGCGTAACGCCCCGCATGACCCACTTACGATTCACTCGCACCGCTCTGGTGCTGGCGCTGGTCGGAGCCGTCACGCTGGCAGCAAGCGCCTGTGGTAGCAGCAGCGGCGCCGGCAGCTCGGCCCCCACCGTCACGGAGGCGGCGGGTGGCGGCGGGGGCGCCCCATCCGGCAAGACGGTCGATGTCACGCTGAAGGACTTCTCGATCGCGGTCGCGCAGGCCGGCAGCCTCGCTCCCGGGGCCTACACCTTCCACGTCACCAACAACGGCCCCTCCTCGCACAACCTGACCGTCAACGGCCCGGTCGTGTCCGGCATGGCCACCCCGACCTTCGCCGCGGGCGGCAGCATGGATCTCACGGTCACCCTCGAGAACGGCAGCTACGACCTGTTCTGCTCTGTCCCCGGCCACAAGCAGCTGGGCATGGACACGCACCTGATCGTCGGCAGCGGCTGATCCGACAACGCCGCTGATCTGGCTGGTACGGTGGGCGCGTGACCGCGCCTCGCACGCTGCTTCTGATCCGACACGGCGAGACGGCCTGGAACGCCGAGCGGCGGTTCACGACACGGAGCGACCTGCCGCTCAGCGAAGTTGGGCTGGAGCAGGCCGGCGCCGCGGCGGAGGCGCTCGCGGCCACCGGCATCGATCGCGTCTACAGCTCGCCGCTGCAGCGGGCGCGGGTGACCGCCGAGACGATCGCCGCGCTCCAGCGAGGCCAGCCGGCGGTGGTCGCCGACGACCGGCTGAGGGAGATCGACGCCGGGCCGTTCGAGGGCCTGACCGAAGACGAGCTGCGGTCGGGACCGATGGCCGGCGATTACGCCCTCTGGCACACGAACGCCGAGCCCGAGTTCCCCGATGGCGCGGAGACGTTCGACGAGGCGCTGGCGCGGGCGGCCGCGTTCCTGAACGAGCACGCCCTCGAGGCGGGCACCACGCTGGTCGTCAGCCACGGCTCGCTGACCCGGCTGATCGTGTCCAGCTACTTCCTGGGCGGACCGCCACCGCTGCACCGGCACCTGTGGCTGGACAACTGCCGGATGGCGGTGGTCGAGTGGCACGGCGGCTGGCCCAAGATCACGGGCTTCAACGTGACCGTCCCCTAGCTCCGGCTGCTACAGGCTCCAGCGACCCAGCGCCTCGATCCCCAAAGTGCTGGTCAGGTCGAGGTGGATCGGCGTGATCGCGATCTTGCCCTCGGCGATCGCGCGGAAGTCGGTGCCGGGCTCGTCGTGGTAGGACGGCTCGTCACCGTAGATGCGGTAGCGGCGGTGCCCGGCCGCGTCGGCCTGCTGCTCCAGCGTGTCCGCGTAGATGCGCTTGCCCAGCCTGCCCACCGCCACTCCGTGCGGCTGGGACGGCACGTTCACGTTCAGCACGGTGCCGGCCGGCAGCCCGTGCTCGATCACGCGCCCCACCAGCTCGCCCAGAAAGTCCGCCGCCGGCCCGAAGTCGTAGTCCTCGTGCCGCCGGAAGTCGGAGCCCGATGCGGTGGGCGCGCCCTGAGAGATCGCGATGCCCTGGATGCCCAGCAGGATGCCCTCGAAGGCCGCCGCCACCGTGCCCGAGTAGGTGACGTCGTCGCCCAGGTTGTAGCCGTAGTTGATGCCCGACACGATCAGATCGGGCCGCTCGCCGACCAGCCCCAGCTCGCCGAAGCGGACGCAGTCGACCGGCGTGCCGTCGGTTGCAAAGCCGGTGCTGCCGTCGCGCAGCTCGACCTCGGCCACGGTCAGCGGGCGGTCGATGGTGATGCTGCGCGCGGAGCCGCTGCGATTGGAGTCGGGAGCGATCACGGAGACGCTGCCATGCCGCTCCAGCGCCTGTTTGGCCTCGAACAGGCCGCGCGAGGTGATGCCGTCGTCGTTGGTGAGCAGGATGTGCACCGGGCCTCAGTCTATGGGGCGGCCGTAGTCGACCCCGATCAGGGTCAGTCCCTGCGGCGGCGCAGTGCGGCCGGCGTCGCTGCGGGGGCGGCCCTCCAGCAGCCGCCGGAAGCGCTCCGGGTCCGGGTGCTCCAGCATCGTTCCCACCAGCACCCGCACCATGTGGCGCAGGAACGCGTTTGCGGTGATCCGGAACTCGTAGCGCCCGTCGGTGTGCGACCAGGCGGCGGCCAGCACCGTTCGCTCGAAGAACACGTGCTTCGTCTCGGTGGGCGTGAAGGCGCGGAAGTCGTGCCGACCAACGATCGCCTCGGCACAGGCCGCCAGCGCAGCGTCGTCCATCCTCCGCACCCGGTGCAGCTGGAATCGGGCCAGGAACGGGTCGGCCGCGGGCGCGGTCTCGATCCGGTAGACGTAGCTGCGCGAGATCGCGTCTGCGCGCGCGTCGAAGCCGTCCGGCGCCTGCACCAGGTCCCGCACGGCGATGTCGGACGGGAGCTTGCTGTTCACGGCGCGCTCATGCAGCATCCGGGCGGCGTCGAACGAGATCACGTTCGCCGCGGCGTGGACGCCCGCGTCGGTGCGACCGGCTACACGCAGCTCGGCCCCGCCCACCGCCGCGGACACCGCCGCCGACACGGTCGGGACATCCGGTTGTGGCGCCCAGCCGCTGTACGCGGTGCCGTCGTAGGCCACCGTCGCGCGCAGGCGCATCAGTCCGGCGGGCCCACGCGAAAGTCGTGCAGGGCCGCGGCGAACGTGCTGCGCAGCCCGTCGAAGGCGGCATCCGGGGCCGAGGCGACGATCGCGTAGCCGACATCGTCGACCAGCAGGCACCACATGCGCTGGCGCATCACGCGGTCGTCGTAGCGCCAGCGGTAGGTGCGCCGCACCGCCGCATGGCCCGCGACCGTCGTCTCGCGGTCCTCCAGCAGGTCGACCCCCTCGAAGCCCGCGCGCACCGCGGCATCCTGCATTGCGGCATACCTGGCCAGCGTGGTGCCGCCGTCGACCTCGTCCATGGTCACGACCAGCGAGGGCGAGCCCTCGCCGTCATCGGGGCCGACGTAGGTCAGCACCGAGCGGTCGACCCAGCCAGGCGGCAGGCCGAGGGTGACGCTACGCGCGCGCGACCGGCTCGTGGTCAACGAGCTCGATGTAGGCCATCGGCGCGGCGTCGCCCTGCCGCGGGCCCAGCTTGACGATGCGCGTGTAGCCGCCCGGACGCTCGGTGAAGCGGGGCGCGACCTCGTGGAACAGCCGGTGCACGCTGTCCTTGCTTCGCAGGTAGGCGACCGCCTGCCGCTGGGCGGCCACGTCGCCCGGGTCCTTGCGGGCGAGCGTGATCAGCTTCTCCGCGATCGGCCGCAGCTCCTTGGCCTTGGCCTCGGTGGTCTTGATGCGGCCGTGCTCGAACAGCGAGCCCGCCATGTTCGAGAACAGGGCCTTGCGATGAGACGCGTCGCGCCCCAGCTTGCGGCCTTTGCGGCGGTGCCTCATCTCCTACTCGGCTCCCCGCAGCGTGAGACCGTGAGCGGCCAGGGTCTCCTTGACCTCTTCGATCGACTTCTTGCCGAAGTTCGGGATCGCAGCCAGCTCGGCCTCGGTCTTGGCGACCAGGTCACCGATCGTCTCGATGCCGACCCGCTTCAGGCAGTTGTAGCTGCGCACGCCCAGCTCCAGCTCCTCGATCAGGATGTTCTCCATGCCGTGGGCACTGGGGGCGGCCACCTCGGCGCCGCCGCCCTCGGGGCGGATCGCCAGCTCCGCGGCGTCGATGTCGGTGAAGATCGACAGGTAGCGGATCAGCAGCTCGGCGGCGTCCTTGACGGCGTCCTTGGGCGTCATCGAGCCGTCGGTGGTGACCTCGAGCTTGAGCTTGTCGAAGTCGGTGCGCTGCCCGACACGGGCCGCGTCGACGTCGTAGGAGACGCGCCGTACCGGCGAGAAGATCGAGTCCACCGGGATCACGCCGATCGTGGTCTCCGGCCCCTTGTTGCCGTCGGCGGCGACATATCCGCGACCGCGGGCGATCGTCAGCGTCATCTCGAAGCGGGCACCCGCGCTGAGGTTGCAGATCTCGAGGTTCGGGTTCAGGATCTCGAGGTCGGCGGGCGCCTCGATGTCGGATGCGCGCACCACCCCGGGACCGTCCTTCTGCACCTGCACCTCGACCTCGCCCGACTCGCCGTGCAGCTTGCAGATCAGGTTCTTGAGGTTGAGGATGATGTCGGTGACGTCTTCGCGGACGCCCGGCACCGAGGTGAACTCGTGGGCGACGCCCTCGATCTTGACCGAGGTGACGGCGGCACCCTCCAGCGCGGACAGCAGCACGCGCCGCAGGCTGTTGCCGAATGTGTATCCGAAGCCGCGATCGAGCGGCTCGACGACGAACGTGCCGGACTGGTCGCCGACGTCTTCGGATGTGATCTTGGGAATGAAATCAAGCATGTCTGTGCAATCGCCCCTTGGTTCTTACTTGGAATAGAGCTCGACGATCAGCTGTTCCTGCACCGGCGTGTCGATGTCCACGCGGTCGGGGAGCCGAAGCACCTTGCCCGTGAGATTGTCATGGTCGGCCTGCAGCCACGGCGATACCGACGCGGTCAGGTCTGTCGCGTCGGTGACCGTCGCCTTGGCGGCGGCGGCCTCGCGCAGCGCGATCACGTCGTCCTCTCCGACCTGGAAGGACGGGATGTTGACGCGCTTGCCGTTCACCTCGAAGTGCCCGTGGCGCACGAGCTGGCGGGCCTGCGAACGCGACGCCGCGAACCCGAGCCGGTAGACGACGTTGTCGAGCCGCAGCTCCAGCATCCGCAGCAGGTTCTCGCCGGTGATGCCGCTGCGCTGGCTGGCCTTCTCGTAGTACGAGCGGAACTGCCGCTCGAGGATGCCGTAGTAGCGGCGCGCCTTCTGCTTCTCACGCAGCTGCAGCAGGTACTCGGACTGCTTGGTGCGGCCGCGGCCGTGCTCGCCCGGCGGGTAAGCCCGGCGCTCGATGGCGCACTTCTCGGTCAGGCAGCGCTCGCCCTTGAGGAACAGCTTCATGTTCTCGCGGCGGCACTGCTTGCACTTGGGGCCGATCATTCGAGCCATGACTAGACCCTCCGCCGCTTGCGCTGGCGCACGCCGTTGTGAGCCTGCGGCGTCACGTCCTTGACGCCCATCACCTCGAGGCCGGCGGCCTGCAGCGACCGGATCGCGGTCTCACGCCCGGAGCCGGGGCCTTTGACGAACACCTCGACCTTCTGGAGGCCGTGCTCCATGCCCTCGCGGGCGGCGGCGTCGGCCGTCACCTGCGCCGCGAACGGCGTCGACTTGCGCGAACCCTTGAAGCCGACGGCGCCGGCGCTCTTCCACACGATCACGTTGCCCTCCTTGTCGGTGAGGGCGACGAGCGTGTTGTTGAACGAGGTCTTGATGTGCGCCTGGCCGATCGCAACGTTCTTGCGGGCCTTGCGACGGACGCGGCCGCGGGTGCCGCCTCTACGTGGTGCTGGGGGCATTCAGTCCTTTCCGATTTCAATGACGCGAAAACTCACGGCTATTTCTTGCGCTGCTTGCCGACGGTCTTCTTCGGCCCCTTGCGGGTGCGCGCGTTGGTGCGGGTGCGCTGGCCGCGCACGGGCAGGCCGCGGCGGTGACGAACGCCCCGGTAGCAGCCGATCTCCATCAGGCGCTTGATGTTCTGGGAGCGCTCGCGGCGGAGGTCACCCTCGACCGTCAGCGACGCATCGATGTGGTTGCGGAGCCGGGCCACCTCTTCCTCGGTCAGGTCGCGCACCTTGGTGTCGGGGTTGAGCCCGAGCTCCTTCAGCACCTTGTTCGAGGTCGAACGGCCGATCCCGAAGATGTAGGTGAGGCCGATCTCGACGCGCTTCTCACGCGGGATGTTGACGCCTGCTATGCGTGCCATATCGAGCCTCCCTTATCCCTGCCGCTGCTTGTGGCGCGGGTTGGTGCAGATCACGAGCACGTTGCCGTGCCGGCGGATGATCCGGCACTTCTCGCACATCGTTCTCACGCTGGGTCGAACCTTCAACTGAGGACTCCTTGGGGACGCGCCCCGCCACGGGGCAAAAACGGCCGCGGGCATACGCATTCACCCCGCCGGGCAAACGAGAATCCTATCATCCCGTCGCAACCTGGCGCGCGGTCGACCGCGGTGTCAGCACCCGCGGACCCGCCTCGGTGACGGCCACCGTGTGCTCGATGTGCGCGGCCAGGCTGCCGTCGTCGGTGTAGACGGCCCAGCCGTCCTCGCCGCTGACCACGCCCCAGCTGCCGGCGGTGATCATCGGCTCGATCGCGAACACCATCCCGGGGGCCAGCTTCGGCCCGCGGCCGGCCGGCCCGTAGTTGGGGATCTGGGGGTCCTCGTGCATGCTGCGGCCGACGCCGTGGCCGACCAGCGCGCGGACGACGCCGAAGCCGTTCGCCTCGACCACCTCCTGCACGGCGTGCGAGATGTCGCCCAGGCGGTTGCCGGGCCGGCACTGCGCGATGGCGGCGTCGAGGCTCTTCTGGCAGACATCGATCAGCGCGTAGGCCTGCTCGGAGACGGTCCCGATCGGGACCGTGACGGCCGAGTCGGCCACGAACCCGTCCAGCGTCACGCCCACGTCCACCGACAGCAGGTCGCCGCCCTTCAGCTTGTACGAGCCGGGGATGCCGTGCACGATCATCTCGTTGGGCGACGCGCAGATCGACCCGGGGAAGCCGCGGTAGCCCTTGAAGGTGGGCACGCCGCCGCAGGAGCGGATGTACTCCTCGGCCAGCGCGTCCAGCTCTGCGGTGGTGACGCCCTCGCGGGCGCTGGCCTCCATCAGCTCCAGCGTCGAGGCGACCACCCGGCCGGCCCGCGCCATGATCTCGATCTCGGCTGCGGTCTTGCGAACGATCATGAGCCATCCCCCAATCGGGCCAGCAGGGCATCGATCTCGGCGGAGACCTGCTCGCGGGTGCCTCCGGCGTCGATGCGCACGACCAGGCCGGCCGCGTCGTAGTGGTCGACCACCGGCCTGGCCGCCTCCACCCACTGCTTCTGGTAGCGGGCGCGGATCACCGGCTCGGTGTCGTCGTCGCGCTGGTAGAGCTCGGAGCCGTCGATGTCGCAGATGCCGCGGGTCTTCGGCGGTGCGCTGATGAGGTGGTAGACGTGCTCCGCCTCGCGACAGACACGACGCCCTCCCACCCGCTCCAGCAGCTGCGCCAGGCCCAGCTCGAAGACCGGCACCGACGTGATGCCGCGGTCAAGCTCTGCCAGTGTGGAGTCCAGCGCCTGGGCCTGGGCGAGCGTGCGCGGGAAGCCGTCCAGGATGAACCCGCCCACGGTGTCCGGCGCCGACAGGCGCTCGCGGAACATGCCGATGATCACGTCGTCGGGCACGAGGTCGCCGCGGGCCATGATCCCCTTGGCCACCAGCCCCAGCTCGGTGCCGTCTCGCACCGCCTCGCGCAGCATGTCGCCGGTGGCGATGTGGGCGAGCCCGTGCAGCGGCGCCACGCGCGCAGCCTGGGTGCCCTTGCCAGCCCCGGGAGGGCCCATGAAGATCAGGTCGAGAGGCACCTGCGGCCTACTTCAGGAAGCCCTTGTAGCTGCGCATCGAAAGCTGCGACTCGATCTGACGCATGGTATCGATGGCAACCCCGACCACGATCAGCACGGAGGTTCCGCCCAGCGCACGCGCGGTCGCCGTGCTGAACCCGCCGAACTTGATGAACAGCGTCGGCGCGGCGGCGACGGTGGCCAGGAACAGCGACCCGGCCACGGTCAAGCGCACCAGCACCGACTCGAGGTACTGCGCGGTGGGGCGGCCGGGGCGGATGCCGGGGATGAAGCCGCCGTACTTCTTGAGGTTGTCGGCCTGCTCGAGCGAGTTGAACACCACCGCCACGTAGAAGAACGTGAACGCGAAGATCAGCAACGACTCGCCGATGATGTAGGGCCACGACGTGAACTGGAACCACTGCGCCACCCTCGGGCCGAGCGTCCCCGGCAGCAGGCTGGCCACGGTCGCCGGCAGGATCATGATGGCCGAGGCGAAGATCACGGGGATCACGCCGGCCATGTTCACGCGCAGCGGCAGGTAGGTGCTGCCGCCCGAGGTCATCCGCCGCCCGACCATCCGCTTGGCGTACTGGATCGGGATCTTGCGGATCCCCTCCTGCACGTAGACGACGCCGGTCACGACCGCCAGGATCACGATCGGCAGCGACAGCTTCTCGAATCCGGAGCCGTTCCACCAGGCGTTGATGCCGGCCGGAGCGCTGGTCAGGATGGACGAGAAGATCAGCAGGCTCATGCCGTTGCCGATGCCCTTCTGGGTGATCAGCTCGCCGATCCACATCAGCAGCGTGGCGCCGGCGGTGAGCGTCATGACCACCAGCACGTAGCTGCGCAGCGAGTGGTCGACCAGCACGTTGCCGAGGCTGGTCGCGCCCAGCAGGCTGGAGTTGTTCGCGAACGCGTAGGCGTAGCCGAGGGACTGGGCGGCGGCCAGGGCGACGGTCAGGTAGCGGGTGTATTGCGTGATGCGCCGCTGGCCCAGCTCGCCCTCCTTCTGCAGCGCCTGCAGCGACGGGAACACCGGCGTCATCACCTGCAGGATGATCGACGCGGTGATGTAGGGCATGATGCCCAGCGCGAAGATCGAGAGCCGGCTGAGGCCGCCGCCGGAGAAGGTGTTGAGCAGGTTCAGGAAGCTGGAGCCGCCGACGTTGATCGCGTCGGGGTTGACGGCCGGCGCCGGCAGGTGCGAGCCCAGCCGGTAGATCGCCAGCATCGCCGCCGTGAACAGCAGCTTCGTGCGCAGGTCGGGGACGCGCCAGGCGTTGAGGAAGTTCTCGAGCACTAGCTCGTAGTCTCACCGTTGTCGTCAGAGGTGTCCGTGGCCTCGGCCACGGGCTCGTCCTCGGCGGCCGCCTGCTCGGGCTCGGCGGGCGCCTCCTCGGCCTCCGGCTCGGCTTCGGCCTCCGCCCCAGCCTCGGGCTCGGCCTGCTCGGCCTTGGCCGCCTTCTTCTGCTTCGGCTTGGGCGCTGCCTCGGCCTCGGGCTGCTCCTGCTCCTGCGAGTCGGCGGCCGCGGCTGCCTTGGCCCGCCGCTTCTTGGGCTTGGCGTCGGGGTCGGGTTGGGGGCCGACCAGCACAACGCTGCCGCCGGCGGCCTCGATCAGCTCGACCGCCTTCGCCGAGAAGCGATGCGCGTGGACGGTCAGCTTGACCGTCAGCTCGCCGCTTCCGAGCACCTTGATCGGGTGCTTCA
>Ga0207657_10001056_pt1 | contig 29204 bp, 28 predicted proteins | sample KBSC33metaG_FD_184316 | JGI IMG/M metagenome (GOLD analysis project Ga0207657, IMG submission 184316) | Corn rhizosphere microbial communities from Kellogg Biological Station, Michigan, USA - KBS C3-3 metaG (SPAdes) (version 2) | ecosystem: Host-associated > Plants > Roots > Rhizosphere > Soil ...
GGGGATATGATCTGCACACCAGGTTTCCGTCACTGGTTCCGGATCTGCTCGATCCCTACTTCGTGTCGAAACCGTCGGAGATATTCGAACACTTCCTGATCCTGAGCTGCCTCAAATCCAAGATGGGTGTATTCAATGGTTGGTTCAACGGTGACTTTGCCAAGTGTATGGCACGTAACGAAAACAATCTCTGGGTTGCGACCGCTATTACTTTGAAGAATACGTTCTTCGGATTTGTCATTGGTGTGTCGTCGGGTTTCGCAGCAGGGTTGCTATTGGGTCGATCCGACCGCCTTAGCGACATCTTCCAGCCGTTCATTACCGCGGTGAATTCGATCCCTCGCATTGCGCTGGCGCCAATCATCGTGTTGGCGTTCGGGATCGGCGACACATCGAAGATCATGACGTCGTGGATCGTGGTCGTGTTCCTGGTGTTCTTCAATACCTTCGAGGGCGCGCGCTCGATCGACGAGGGCTTCGTCAATGTGGCGCGGCTGCTTGGCGCCAGCGAATGGCAGATCACCCGCACGGTCGTGATCCCTTCGACGATGGCTTGGGTATTTGCCTCGCTTTCTCCCGCGATCTCCTTTGCGCTGATCGGCGTCATCGTCGGGGAATTCATCGGCGCGGAGCGAGGAATCGGCCGCCTGATTATCGAGTCGGAGGCGCGGGCGGAAGCTTCGGGAATGATGGTCGCTGTGATCGTGCTGATGCTGGTGGGGGTAGCGCTTTCGGCCATGATCTGGCGACTGCAGGCCTATCTGTTGCGCTGGCAGCAGCATAATATGGTGGAGTAGCGGATGCAGATTATTGGCAAACAAAGGGTCTTCCGATGGGCATACAAGTCTACGGATTTTGGCGGTCGATTGCATCATTTCGCGTGAGGGTTGCCCTTAGGCTCAAAGGACTGCCGTTCGAGGAGATTCCGATCGACATTCTTTCCGGCGAACAATTCAAGCCGGGCTATGAAGCTGTTAATGCCGAGCGTGTGGTGCCGACGTTTATTCACGACGGCCATTCCGTGTTTCAGTCGCTGGCGATTATCGAATATCTCGACGATATTCAGCCCACACCGCGGCTAATACCCGCGGATGCGAAGGAGCGGGCCTACGCGCGTTCGCTGGCACTGATGACGATTGCCGACGCGCACCCGCTGGTGGTGCCGCGCGTGCGCAATCATCTCGGCAAGGCATTTGGCGCCGATGCCAAAGCGATCGAGGATTGGGGCAAGCACTGGACCGCCGAAGGGCTTGCGACATACGAGCGCCTTCTCGCGCGCCGGGCGCCTGCGCCTTTTGCCTTAGGCGCCGAACCTGGCCTCGCAGACATCTGCATCGCCGGGCAGGTGGTGGGCGCGCATTTTCTCAAACTGGAACTGAGCGGGTTTCCGATGGTGGCTCGCCTCGCCGACCGGTGCTTCGAGATGCCGGCTTTCGCGACATCTCATCCGTTCGAGCAGCCGGGGTTCAAGACGGCAGGCGCGCATTGACTGGCCTGCGCTTCAGACATCGAGGCCGAGCACCCTGGCGGCATTTCCACCCGCGATCTGGGCCAACATTGTCTCGTCCATCCCGCGCACCCCCGCAACATGTCCGATCGGATTATATTCGGCCATGTCGAACGGGTAATCGGTACCCATCACGATACGATCGGGGCCGAACACGTCGATCAGGTACGCCAGTTGGTGATAGGTAAAAACTACGGTGTCGAGATAGACCTGCCGCAGATAGGTCGTCGGCGGTAATGGCAGCTGGCCATGCGAATCCTGCCGCGCGCCCCAGGCGTGATCGATTCGCCCGGAGTAGCCGGGAAGATAGCCGCCGCCGTGTACGGCCATTAATTTCAGATCGGGGAAGCGCGCCAGCGTTCCCGAAAAGATCAGGTTGTGAAGCGCGAGCGTCGTATCCAGCGGATTTCCGAGAACATTGTTGAAATAGAAATGGGTCAGACGTTCGCCATGGGTAAATCCGTTCGGATGCATCATGATGAACGCTCCGAGCTGCTCGGCCCTCGCAAAGAACGGCCGGAATTTCGGATCGGACAGTTCCTGGCCATCGACGTTGGTCAGGATCTCGACGCCCTTCAATTTCAGCTCGGTCATGATGTAGTCGAGCTCGCGGACCGCGATTTCCGGCTCCTGCAGCGTAACAACGCCGAGCCCGACGAATCGGTCCGGCTTGCGCGAGCAATATTCCACCACGCCATCATTGGCGAGCCGATGGGCGGCTTCCGCGATTTTTGGGTCGATTGAATAGTAACACTGGCCGGGGGCGGGGGCCACCACCTGAATATCGATGCCCATACGGTCAAGATCGAACAGACGGCGGTCGATGGTTGTCATGACTTCGCGCACGTCATTCTCCTGCTGCGCATTGATTTCCTTGCTGGCGGCATCCGCAAAATGCGCAAGCGGGATCCGGCTGATATCGATATGCGGTTGGGCCAGCTTGGCGGCCTGGGGAACTATGATGTGCGCGTGAATATCGATCGTGGCCGACGACGGGCGCCGGGCGAGGCCGTCGGCGTCGTGGATGCGTGCGGCGGTGCGGCCATAGCGGTTCTTGCGATCGATCATTTTATTTTCTCTGCTGTTTGATTGGCTGTTCGGGGGGTGTGATATGACGACAAAGTTTGATGATTTAAGATTTAGGTGCGGTGGCCGGGCGTTGGGTCCAGCGTACGGAAATCGCGGTTGCGTCGGCATCGCCCAGGCCGGCAGCTTCCGCTTCCTCAAAGCAGGCCAGGGCGCTTGCCGTGACGGGAAGCTCGGCATGGATTGACGCGCCGAATTGAACCGCTGTCGCCAGATCCTTCTTCGCCGCGCTAAGGCCGAAGGCGGCTTCGCCCATCGGCGCTCCGCCCAACACCTTGGCGATAGCAGCGCCGCGTCCTTTCATGGCGGTCGGCGTGCCGGCGGTGTCGGACAAAATATCGATTAGCCGGTCGGCGGGAAGATTGAGCGGCTTGCAGATCGCTAGCGCTTCGCCAAGCGCCTGCCAGTACACCAGCAGCGGCAGATTGACCGCAAGTTTCATGGTCGCGCCCGAACCGAGCGGCCCGACGTGTTCGATACGGCGACATAATTGCTCAAGAACCGGCATCGCCCTGCTGACATCCGCCTTCGCACCCCCGACCAGACCGAACAGCTTGCCTTCCTTTGCCGGGCCGGTGCTTCCGCCCACCGGACATTCGACAAAGGCAGCGCCCTGCTGCAACACCGAAGAACCGTTCGATTTCATCGTGTCCGGGCGCACCGTGCTCATATCGATCACGAGCGTGCCGGCGAGCTTGGATGTCAAAATGCCGTTTGGCCCCCGGTAAACCGCCTCGGTTGCCGCGTCATTCAGCAACATCACGATCACAACTTCGCAGCCCTCCACGAGCTCGGCCGGAGACGCTAACAGCTTTGCACCCGCATCGATCAGGGGCTTTGTCTTTGCTGAATTACGATTCCAGACGCCGACTTCATGTCCGACTGACATCAATCGCTGCGCGATCGACGATCCCATCCGTCCAGTTCCGCATACACCGATTTTCATGGCCTGACCTCAACTCGAGAGTGGATTGTTAGCCTATTGAGCATGAAAGACGCCGAGATTTTGCGCAATCAGCTCCTCATTATCCAAAATTTCGTTGGCGCTGCCGGCGAACACACACCGTCCGGTGTTGAGGATGACTGCCTGATCCGCAACGTCGAGCGCCAATTTTAGATTTTGTTCGACCAGAACGATGGATTGTCCTTCCTCCTTCAGACGCCTGATGGTGCGCCCAACCTCCGCCACGATCAGCGGCGCAAGGCCTTCCGACGGCTCGTCGAGCAGAAGCACCCGCGGATTGCCCATCAGCGCCCGCCCGATTGCCAGCATCTGCAGTTCGCCGCCGGACAGCGTGCCGGCAAATTGCGCATGGCGCTCGCGCAGCCGAGGAAACATGGTGTAAATCCGCTCGACGTTCCATGGTTTGCCGGTCGTGCTCTCGCGCTGCTGCGCCACCACCAGGTTTTCCCGAACCGTGAGAGACGGGAAGATGCGACGCCCTTGCGGCACGAGACCGATCCCCAACTGCGAAATGCGTTCGGGACCGAGTCCTTCGATCGATTCTCCAAATAGCGTGATTTCGCCGCCCCGGGGCTTCAGAAAACCGATGATCGTCGAGATGCAGGTGGTCTTTCCCGCGCCGTTGCGCCCCAGCAGCGCCAGCACGCCGCCCGGCTGCAACGAAAAGCTTACGCCGTGCAATATATGGCTGTCGCCATAGAATGCATGGACGTTGGTCAAACTGAGCGCGTCAGACGCCAAGATACACCTCGCGCGTTCGCTCGTCCGCGATCACGGCATCGCGGTCGCCATCGACGATCACGCGGCCGTAATTCAGCAGCGTCACGGTTTCCGCGAGATCAAGGGCGGTATCCATGTCATGTTCGATCATGATCACGGTGGTCTGCCGCGGTATCGACGCGATCAGCGACTTCACGGTGGATCGCTCGGTGTTTGAAAGACCCGCCAGCGGCTCGTCCAGTAACAGCACGCGCGGCTTTTGCGCAAGCGCCATCGCCAGTTCAACGCGGCGCCTTTCGCCATAAGCGATATCGGACACCGGATGTTCGGCCAGATGCAGGAGGCCGACCGCATCGAGGACTCGATGGGCTTCGGTTGCGAGATCGCCGTAAAATGACAACGGCCGCCACATCTGCCAGCGCGAAGGGCGTAAACCGAGCAGACCGAGCGTGACGTTGTGCTCGAGTGTATCGTCTGAAAACAGCGTAATGATCTGGTAGGTTCGCGACAGTCCAAAATGCGCGCGCGTGTAGGGCGCAAATTGCGTAACATCCGTGCCGAACAGTTTGATTTGTCCCGAATTCGGCCGCATATCGCCGCTGATCTGATTGAACAGTGTGGTCTTGCCGGCACCATTAGGACCGATGATCAGACGGCGTTCGCCTGGTCGTATCGCGAGCGACACGTCCTGTATCACCGAAAGGCCGCCGAATGCCTTCTTGAGATTGATGACTTCAAGTGCATAGTCCGACATCAGCGGGGTCATCGCGATCCCCTGCGTAATCCCGTTGCAAGCCTGCTTAAGCCGGGAACGATTCCCGTCGGCATTACAAGAACGATAAACAGGAACACCAGGCCCAGCAGCATGTTCCACCGTTCGATGTAGGCCGAGGCGTAGTTCTTCAATAGCAGCACGAGCGCCGCGCCGACTACCGGGCCGCCAAGCGTTCCCGAGCCCCCGGCAATGACGCCGAGTAATGCTTCAGCCGAGCTCGTGGTCGAAAGTGAGGTCGGGTGGATATATTTATTGTAATAGACATAGAGCAGTCCGGAAACGCCGCCCCAAAAGCCGGCATAGATGAATGTGATCCATCGGATCATCCAGGGATTGAAGCCGAGCGCAGCCATCCGACGTGGCTGGTCGCGTACGCCTTTCAACGACGATCCGAATGACGACGACACGAAGATCGCCATCATTAGATACGCAAACGATGCCACAACCAGCGCGAACCAGTAAAACGATGCTGCGCTGTCGAGCGAAATGCCAAACGGCATCGGCCTGGTCAGGCCGGCTATTCCATTGTCACCGTTGGTCACATTGGACATCCGATAGGCGAGCCCCCACAACACCTGCGACAAAGCCAGCGTGATCATGAGAAAGCCCAGGCCCGTGGCGCGTAGCGCGATGACGCCGAAGAAGGCGGCCATCGCGGTTGTGCCGGCGATCGAGATAACGGCGGCCGGCCCGTGTCCAAATCCGTAGCGGCTGGTCAGCAGCGCGGAAATATAGGCGGCGACGCCGAGATATGAGGCGTGTCCCAGCGAGGTCATGCCGCCATAACCCACCAGGAGATTAAGGCTGAGCGCGAAAATTGCCGCGATCAGGATTTGGCTGGCCAGATTGATATAAAAATCGCCTGCGAAGGAGGGCAGCAGGAAAAGTGAGATAACAAGCAGGGCTGAGGCAATCCATTTCATGCGCCGACGCGCCCAAACAAGCCCTGGGGCCGGAACGCAATGACGAAGATCATCGGCAGGAACAGGATGATATAGGCCAGCTCCGGAAATAGCGCCGTGCCGAAGGTATAGATGAACCCGATGATGAAGCTGCCGATAAACGCGCCTAGCAGACTTCCAATGCCCCCCAGAATGACGACGATCAGCGCCAGCGGAAGCATGTCGGCATCAAGCCCGGGGTAGGCGGACAAGATCGGTCCACCCAGCACGCCGCCGGCGCCGGCGATGCCAGCCCCCAGACAAAATACCACCGTAAACAAATTCGAGACGGGGATTCCGACCGCCCGCGCCATCTGCCCGTCGTCGACGCCGGCGCGGATCATGGCTCCCAGGCGCGTTCGTTCTAGCAGAAAATAAAGCATGACCGCGGCGCCGATGGCGCATCCCACCAGCACCAGCCGATAGGTTGGAAACACGAAACCAAGGACGCGCGTCGGCGATTGCAGATTTTGCGGCGTCGGCACCGGTATCGAATCGCCTCCCCACAGCAGCAGGCACGCATCGGAAATGATGAATGACATGCCGAGCGTGACCAGCACCTGTCCGAGCGGGTTGGTCTTCAGTCGGGTCAGCACCAGCCGTTCGAAAAGACCGCCGATCGCTGCGACCGCAATCCCGGCGCCAAGCGCCGTCACCCAGATGTTCAAGCCATCGAACGAACGCAGCGCTATCGCCCCGAAATACGTACCGAGCATGAAGAACGCGCCGTGCGTCAGGTTTGCCAGTCTCATCAGGCCGAAGATCAGCGAGAATCCCGACGAAAGCAGAAACAACAGACCGCCAAGCGACAGGCTGTTGAGACCCTGGATGATCCAAAACTGCATCGTCTGCCGATCTTGTATGGAAAAGTTGCGAGACCGCCGCGCCGCAACGGAAGCAGAGTTATTGCTCCAGGTTCTTTGCCGGCGGATAGTCGCGCGAATACACCGGATTCTTCAAGAATGCGGCCTTGTCGTAGGTCCAGAACTGGGTGACATCCGGGTAAGTCTTGATGACCGAATTTACCAGCCGCCCGTCGCTCTTTGTTACTTTGCGGATGTAAACGTTGCCGATCGCATTGCCGAATTCGTCGAACTTGACAAGCCCGCGCACCGTCTCTGCGTTGCTGCCGCGGATCGCCGTCATCAGGTCTTTCTTGTCTTCCACGTTTCCTTTCGTGGTTTTTAGCGCAGCCTCCAAAACCTCGCCCGAGACGTAGGTACTGCCAGCGTAATAGCCCGGATCGTATTTGAACTGCTTGCGGAATGCCGGCGCGAAGACCCTGTTGAGCGGATTGTCCAGTTCCGCCGAATACCAACTCGTGGTCAGAATTCCCAGTCCCTCGTCGCCCATATTGCGAAGCACGGATTCGTCGAGCGCCGTCATGCCGCCGATGACGGCCATCTTGTCTTTCAGACCGTATTCGATGAATTGACGAAGGAACCGGAATCCGTTCGAGCCGGCGGTGCCGAGGAAGATCGCATCCGCACTCTTCACCTGGGCGACATAGCTGCCATAGTCCGGTGTCGCCAGAGGCGTGAAGATCTTCTGGATAATCTTGCCGCCATTGTCCTCGAAGGCACGCTGGAAGCCCGCGCACATTTCATGTCCGTAGGCAAAGTCGTCGGCGATAGTGACGATCTTTTTGTACTTCAATTCCCTGGCGGAATATTCGGCAAGCGGGTAGGCGCATTGCGCCGACGTCGACGTCAGGCGGACAAACCACGGGCTTGGGTGCCGCTGCGTCATGTCCTCCGCCGCTGCGACGCCGAGCGTAGGTATTTCCTTTTCCGTGAGGTAGTCGGCGATCGCAAGCGCCTCGAAGGCGGCGAGCGGGCCGATGATGCAATGGATATTGTTCTTTTCGATCAGCTCCTGGGCCTTGGTGCGCGCGGTCGCCGGAACGCCCGCCGTGTCTGCGACAATCAATTCGATCTTGCGGCCCGCGAGGGTGTTTTCACGCTCCTTCAGGAACATCGTCAGGGCAAGCTCCATGTCGATGCCGCCGGAGGCCAGCGGTCCGGTCTTGGCCGCCAGCAGACCGATGCGGATCGGTCCACTATTCTGGGCAAAGACGAGATTGGGAGCCGCCATGCTGACGATACCTGCACCGGCAACGCTTGAGACAAATTGTCGTCGCGATATCGTCATGGATCCTCCCCGAAACTCTGCCGACTGTCAGTTCTACGGCTGTTGTTGTTTGAGTGATTTATCGGACGGAAGTTATAAATGATCAAGTGATAACCATGGCGCCACTGGGCATACCGGGATATTTTGGTGGCGCCCGAGAAGGGATAGCTTGAAATCTACGAATGTCATTGATGCAGTGCGGTAACACGCGTCCCTTCATTTGCCGGGTCTGATCTCGCGGTTCGGCGACCTCCCGAACGGCGAGCGTGGCGGCTATTTTCGACTCCGAGCATCGGATTTGGGATCGGTAATAATGGTTTTCTTGAGCACTTCGAATACGGCGGCTGTGTCCTGATCGCCCAGACCCATCGCCATCGCCTCCGTATAGACGGGTTGGGTCAGCGTAAACAGAGGGGTTGCGCAGCCAACGTCGTCGGCAAACTCGGCAATGATCGCCATGTCCTTTTTCCAGGTAGAGACCTTCATGGTCGCGGGCTCATAAACACCTTCGACCATCATGGGCGCGCGCATCTGAAACATCCGTGAGCCACCGGCGCCCGGGCCGACCATGTCGACGACCATTTTCGGATCGAGCCCGGCGCGCTCCGCCAGGATCATCGCCTCCGCCGTGGCGACGTTGTGAATCGCAACCAGGAGATTGGCGACGAATTTCATCCGGCTGCCATTGCCGAAGGTGCCAAGATCGGCGCTTTGCTTGGCGAAGTCGGAGAACAGCCCTGCACAACGGGCAATGGCGTGACCGTCGCCGCTGGCATAGACCACGAGATCGCGAACCTTTGCCTGCGCGCCGGTTCCGCTCAGGGGGCAGTCCAGCGCAATATGGCCGGCTTTCTTCAGGATGGCTTCGAAGCGAAGCTTGTCGGCGATGCTGAGCGTGGAGAGTTCGACCACGATCCGCGGCGACTGACCGGAATTGGCGATTTCATGCGCGACATCCACCACCGCTGCCGGAGTGGGAAGGCTGGTCATGACGATGGGCGCGTCACGCGCGACCTGACTCGCGTCGCCGGCGATTGTGACGTTCGCCTGTGCAAGCTCGGCTCGTCGTGCGGCGTCGGTATCGAAACCGACCACTCGCCATCCACGATCGACGAGGTTGCGGGCGATTGCGCCTCCCATGATGCCAAGCCCGATAATTCCAACGGTCCTGTCCATAAGAGTTCGTTTCCCAGCTGTCGAATTCGGTTGACGGGCAACGCCGCCCGCGCCTTAATTAGTGATCGGGCGATAAACAATCGTCAAGTTGCTTCGACCGGTCAAGCAGGTTTCGTCGTGACGCGGCGCATTTTTTGACGGAGGCGAGTGGTGAAGGTTACCGGCTTCAATCACCTTTCAATCGGCACCAGAAATCTCGCGGAGTCGGTAAGATTCTACGAGACGGTGTTGGGCATGCAGACCATCCCCAGCTACAATTTTGGCTTCAAGACCAAATATCTCCGCTGCGGCGATCTGCAATTGCACATCTTCGAGCTGGAAGATCAGGTTCCGTTCTATCAGCACTTTGCAGTCGATGTAGACGACTTCCATGCAGCCTACGACGCAGCGAAGGCGATGGGCGCCCTGGACTCGACGGCATTTCGCAATCCGGTTAACGAACTGCCGGATGGCTGCGTCCAGATGTACTTGCGCGACCCCGCGGGAAATCTCATCGAGATCGACTGGCCCGACGTCGAGACGCTCGATCGTTCGCGAATTCCCGAGATGAAGCTGTTGACCGAGTTCGCCGCGCAAAACGAAGAAGGGCTGGCTGCGTCCCTGTATCTCGACCGGCCGCATCTCAAGACCGCGCGCCGGGCGAGATAGCGAGGAGCCGCAAAATGGCAGGTGTTGGTCGAAAGCCAAATGCAACCCCGTCCTCGGGGTCGGATGCGGACGACCGCGCCTATGCGGCCATGATTGCCCGTGCCAAGGCGCTTATTCCAAACTTGCGCGACCGCGCTCCGCGGACTGAAGAGTTGCGGCGTCTGCCGCCGGAAACCGAACGCGATCTGCATGACACCGGGTTGTTCCGGATCGTGCAGCCGAAGCGAGTGGGGGGCTCCGAATTCGATTACGTCGCGTTGGTCGATTGCGCCGATGCGCTGGGGCAGGCCGACGCGTCGGTGGGCTGGAATTTTGCCAATCTCGCTAGCCATCACTGGATGCTGGGTATGTTCGACAAGCGCGCCCAGGACTTGGTCTGGAAGAACGCTGATGCGCTGATTGCGTCTTCGTTTATATTTCCGGCCGGCCGGGCCAGGAAAGTCGACGGTGGATATGTGCTGCGCGGCAGTTGGCCGTTTTCGTCAGGGGTGGATTCTTGCGAATGGAATATGCTTGCCAGCGTTGTTTCGTCCGAGGATGAAGCTGACGGAATCGAGTATCGGATCTTTCTGCTCAACAGGAGCGACTACAAAATCAAGGACACCTGGAATGCCACCGGATTGAGGGGAACCGGATCGAACGACGTCGAGGTCAGAGATGCCTTTGTCGCCGAGCCGATGACGCTTGCGGTAAGCGACCTCGCCGGTGGTCCGACGCCCGGCAGCGCCGTCAATCCGAATGCACTTTATGAACTGCCGGTCTTCTCATTGTTTCCCTATGTGCTTTCCGGCGTTGCCTTGGGGAACGCACAAGCCTGTCTGGACGATTATGTCGAAGTCGCGCGGCATCGCGCCTCGACCTACAATCGCGCCAAACTCGCCGACCTCCAGAGCACGCAGATCAAGATTGCCGAGGCTTCCGCCAAGATCGATGCCGCCCGCCTGATCATGCGTTCGACCTGTATCGAGGCGATGGCCGATGCGAGGCGCGGCCACGTTCCAGGTACAGCCGCCAAGACCAAATTGCGGCGCGATGGGGCTTATTCCGTCAATCTTTGCACCGAGGCGGTGTCATTGCTGTTCTCGGCGAGCGGCGCGCGGGGGCTGTTCACAATAGGAGCATTGCAACGGCAGTTTCGTGACGCCCACGCTATCAATTCGCACCTTGCGTTCAATTTCGATGCGGCTGGCACAAACTACGGACGAGTTGCGCTTGGCCTGCCATCCGAAAACCTGACGCTTTGAGGCCGGCGGATGACCGACGCGCCAAAGCATCCGATCAGTCCGGATCCAGCCAACGAGTTGGCCAGCGATAGTTCGGTCATCGATCCCAGGGATTTTCGCAACGCGCTGGGCACCTACGCCACCGGCGTCACCATCATCACGGCCGCCATGGCTGACGGCAAGCCCTACGGACTGACCTGTAATTCGTTCGCGTCGGTGTCGCTGAACCCGCCGCTCGTGCTCTGGAGCTTGGGGATATTTTCTCAAGGCATGAGCATTTTCCAGAACGCCAGCCATTTTGCGGTCAACGTCCTCGGCGCATCGCAGCAGGCCCTCGCAACAAGATTCGCACAGTCTTCGGAAAACAAGTTCGCCGGCGTCGAATGGAAGCCGGGCCTTGGCGGCGCGCCGCTTCTTGCCGACAGCGTTGCAAATTTTCAATGCCGCGCGGCCAACCGATACTATGGCGGTGACCATGTTATTTTCCTCGGTGCGGTTGAGGCTTATACCTATAACCGGCAGGAGCCGCTGCTGTTTGCTCACGGCGGCTACGGTCGATTCTTCACCGCTGACGACGATTAAGCGACGCCAAAGCCATGACAAAGAAAGCATCGTCCAGACGCGCGCGCGCAAAGCAGAAGCGGCTATCGCCGGATGATCGCCGCAAGGAGTTCGTCGCCAGGGCGACGGAATTCTTTTCGGAGCAAGGATTCGGTGGCGGGACGCGCGATCTGGCGCGCCGGCTCGGCGTCACCCAGCCGCTGCTGTATCGCTACTTTCCGAGCAAGGACGATTTGATCAAGGAGGTCTATCGCACGGTTTATCTCGAGCCGCTCGATACCGGCTGGGAGAAGCTGCTGACCGACCGATCCCGGCCGATCCGTGATCGGCTGCAGGAATTCTACAATGCGTATACCAAAGTGATTTTCACCCGCAAATGGCTTCGCATCTATCTCTACTCGGGTTTGAAGGGGCTGGACATCAACCGCTGGTACGTCGGCGTGGTACGCGACAAGATACTGACGCGCATCATCAGGGAGTGCCGCCATGAAGCAGGGCTTCCGGTGCAAAGCAAGCCGACCGCGTCCGAGCTGGAAATGGCATGGGTGTTTCACAGCGGAATTTTTTACTACGGGGTACGCAAGTACATCTACGAATCTCCCGTGCTCGAGGACAAGGAACAGATGATCAGCGATGCGCTTGACGTTTTTCTGGCCGGCTTCGAACGCGTTTTTGGAGCCGCGGTGGCCCCCAGGCGGGCGCCGGTGAAGGCGGTGGGCTGAGCCGCCTCGGACTATTCCGCAGCGTTGGACTGTTTCAAAATGCCGGCATTAACTCGCGGCATGACCTTTTCGGCCATCATGATCATGGATTGCCGACCAAGCTCGCGGTCCTTCCAGTCCTTGCCCGCATACAATAGCGTGCCGAACTTGCCGACCTCGTCCTGGAACGCCAGCAACTGATCCACGACGCTCTCCGGCGTTCCATAGATGATCAGCTTGTCGCAGATCATTTCCAGCGTCACTTCATCGTCAGGCTGATCGCGGCGCGTTTTGAACAGCTCGATGCGGCCATTCCTCTTCAGTTTGGTGAACAGCGAGCGATAGTAATAGACGTAAGGTCCGTCAGGGTCGGTCGCGTAGGCTTTTGCGGTCGCCGCGTCCTTCGCAACAAACACGCTCTTGGCAACGCGCCAGTTCGCCGGCTCGGCAGCGCGGCCGCCGCGCTCACAGCCCTCGACATATCTAGGCCAGTGGCTTTTCACCCAGGCCGGCATCAGGAAATTTGCCGAGATCGGATCCCAGCCGCGGGCGGCAGCCTCGGTGACGCCCTTTGAGAACGGCGCGACGGCGGTCACGACGATGGGGGGATGCGGCCGCTGCAGTGGCCGCGCAATGAAGCCCTGGCCGACCTCCTCGATCAGGGTCTTTTGCGTCGAGATGTTCCAGTATTTTCCGTTGAAATTATAAGGCGGCTCACCGGCCCAGATATCCAGAACCTGGTTGATGGCTTCAAGAAACATCTCGTTGCGGTTGGCGTCGAGATTGCCGAACAGTTCGGCGTCCGACAGCAGTCCGCCGGGGCTTATGCCGAAAATCAAACGTCCGTCGAGCATGTGATCGAGCATCGCCATGCTGGCCGCGACAGCGGCGGGATGGGTGTTCGGCATGTTGATCGTGCCGGTTCCCAGCCTGATCTGCTTGGTGGCGGCCGCGATCCAGGCGATGAACGCGATGCAAGAGGTAATGTTCTCGGCCTTGTCGGTGACGTGTTCGCCGACATAGGCTTCGGTAAACCCCAACTCGTCGGCCAGCAGGAACGCTTCACGGTCTTCCTTCAGGGATAGCCGCCAATCCTTGTCAAGAGGATGGATCGGCATCGTAAAGAAACCCAGATTCATTGCCTGCTCCTCCCTGGGGCCGATTTGGTGAGAACCAAACCGTGCGTCGTTCGCGAGATTATCACAAGTCCAAAAGTCGAACCTTTCGAAATAATCGGTCGATAAACAAACTTGACCTTTAATGGTTGCCGCCGTCTAATCCTGACAAAATACGCCAAAATCCGGCCGGGGAAGGTCACGCCAATGAAAGCCTCGGCTTTCAGCTACGCACGCGCAACCAGCGTTGTGAACGCGTTGGAGCTGCTCGCGGCGCACGGGGACAAGGCGAAGGTGCTGTCGGGCGGCCAGAGCCTGATGCCCGCGATGAATCTGCGTTTGATTTCTCCGGAACTGATCGTCGATATCGGCGAGATCGCCGAACTGCGGGGCATCGGGGTGAGAGGCGATGTCCTACGCATAGGTGCGCTGACCCGCCATGTCGATCTCCTGAGATCGCCGGAGATTGCCGCGCACGCGCCGTTGCTGAAGGAAGCGGTGGCCCATATTGCGCATCCCGCGATCCGCAACAGGGGAACCCTCGGCGGTAGCCTCGCTCATGCCGATCCCGCTTCCGAGCTGCCGGCCTGCATGGTCGCGCTCAATGCGACCATCGTCGTCAGCGGTCAGGCTGGCGAACGGCGGATTGTGGCGGAGGATTTCTTCACGGGAATTTACGAGACGGCCTTGTCGGCGCAGGAATTGCTGATAGCTGTCGAACTTCCGGTCGCGCAGAAAAATTCCAAGCATTTCTTCCAGGAATTCGCCCGGCGGCACGGCGATTACGCCATCGCCGGCCTGGCGGCGCAGGCGATCGTGCAACGCGATGTGTTCACCGACCTTCGCATGACATTCTTTGCCGTGGGCGACCGGCCGGTACTGGCCAAGGCCGCGAGAAAACTGGTCAACGTCGCTCTCACGCCTGCCGTGTTGTCGGATGCATCGACGGCGCTGGGCGATGAGCTCGATCCCCAGGAAGATCACCAGGCCTCCGCTTCCATGCGCCGGCATCTCGCAAAGGTGCTGCTTGCGCGCTGCGCGTCCGCGCTTCTCGGCCGCCCCGACCTCAATGCCGGGGGACCTGTGTGACGGCGCACATGGAGATCTCGCTCGACGTCAACGGGGAGCGCGTCGAGGCGCATGTTTTGCCGCGGCTTAATCTGGCGGACTTCCTGCGGGAACATCTGAGGCTGACAGGGACGCATGTCGGTTGCGAGCATGGGGTTTGCGGCGCGTGCACGGTGCGCGTGAACGGGGAGATCGTTCGTTCCTGCCTGATGCTGGCGGTGCAAAGCCACGGGGCATCTGTCGAGACCATCGAGGGATTGTCCGACAGCGGCGAGATCGCCGATCTGCAGGCTGCCTTTCGCGATCGCAACGCGTTGCAATGCGGCTTTTGCACCCCGGCAATGCTGATGGCGGCGCAGGATTTGCTGAAGCAGCAGGCTGATCCGGACAGGGAGCGAATACGCGAGCATCTTTCCGGCAATTATTGCCGCTGCACCGGCTACCAGGCCATTATCGATGCGATTGAGACCACGGCGCGCCGGCGCATGGGACGCAAGCCATGACCGGCTCAGCCACACATCCCGAAACTCTCTCGGCGCTGGATCGGCCGAACTCGTATATCGGCAAGGTAGTGCCAAGGCCTAATCTTGAGCGGCTGATGCAGGGACGCGGACTTTATGTCAGCGACATGGAACTGCCGCGTATGGCCCATGTGGTGTTTCTGCGTTCGCCCCATGCCCATGCGAAGATCATTGGCATCGACGCCGGCGCCGCGAGGCGCATGCCGGGCATTATCGCCATCGTAACAGGTAAGGAACTTGCGGCCGTCATCACGCCCTGGATCGGCGTGCTCTCGCATTTAAAAGGCCTCAAATCCGCTGCCCAGCATGCGATCGCGATCGATCGCGTCTGCTGGCAGGGCGAAGCCGTCGCGGCTATCGTGGCGACAAGCCGCGCCATGGCCGAGGACGCGGCGGAAACCGTCTCGGTTGAGTACGAGGAGCTGGATGCGGTGACGGACATGCGCACCGCGCTCGATCCGGAAACCCCGGTGATTCATCCGTCACTGGGCGATAACCTCGCCTTCGAGCGCAACCTCGACGCCGGTGCCGTCGATGCGGCGTTTGCCGACTCCGACGAGGTGGTGGAAGCGGAATTCATCTTTGGACGGCACACCGGGGTGACGCTGGAGCCGCGTGCGGTAGTGGCAGACTGGAACGCCGCCGAGGCGAGGCTGACGATCTATCAAGGCACGCAGGCGCCGCACATGGTGCAGAACATCGCGGCCATCCATCTCGGGCTTGAGGAGTCCCAGGTTCGCGTGGTCTGCAAGGACGTCGGCGGCTCCTTCGGCATCAAGGTCCACATTTACGCCGACGAGATGGCCACCTATGCGCTGTCGAAACTGTTGCGGCGGCCGGTCAAGTTCGTCGCCGACCGGGTCGAAAGCTTCAACACCGATATTCACGCGCGCGACCATCGCTGCAAGGGGCGGATCGGCGTCAAGCGCGACGGGACGATCACGGCGTTCGAGATCGACGATCTCACCGGCATCGGTCCTTATTCGATGTATCCGCGCACCAGTGCGATCGAAGCGAATCAGGTCGTCAATCTGGTGGGTGGGCCGTATTTGACCAAAAATTATCGTGCGCGGGCCCGGGTCGTGTTCCAGAATAAAAACGTGATGTGCCAGTATCGCGCCGTCGGCCATCCGATCGCGTGCTCGGTGACGGAAGGCCTGGTCGACCTGGCTGCGGCAAAAATCGGAATGGATCCGGTGGAAATTCGCCGCCGCAACCTCATTGCCGACGACGCCTATCCCTGCGCGTCGCCCTCGGGTCTGAGATTTGAGCAGTTGTCGCATCACGCCGCGATCAACAAGCTGATGGCGATGATGGCTTATGACAAGCTGCGCGCTGAACAGGCGGCATTGCGCGACAAGAACATTCATCGCGGCATAGGCATTGCCAGTTTCATCGAAGTCACCAATCCGAGCGCGGCCTTTTACGGTGTCGGTGGCGCCCGCATCTCGTCGCAGGACGGCGTCGCCGTGCGGCTGGACGCCCAGGGTTCGGTGATCTGCCAGACCAGCATCACCGAGCAGGGGCAGGGCTCGGAATCGCTCACCGCGCAGATCGTCGGCAGCGTGCTGGGTGTCTCGATGGAGCGTGTCCGCGTCATTCTGGGCGATACCGACAACACGCCCTATGGCGGCGGTACCTGGGCATCGCGGGGCGCCGGCATCGGCGGCGAAGCCGCGCTTCAGGCGGCGAAGGTCTTGCGCAGCAATGTCCTGGATGTCGCGGCGGCGATCCTGCAATCTTCTTCCGCCGAACTCGACATCGTCAACAACGCGATTGTGAGCGCGAGCGACGGCTCGCCCCGAATCGATCTGAAAGAACTGGCGCGGATCGTCTATTTTCGCCCAGATACCTTGCCGCCGGGGATTCAGCCCGAGTTGATGGCGACGCGCCACTTCGTGCCTCGCGAATATCCGTTCGCCTTCACCAATGGGGTTCAGGCCTCATGGCTTGAAGTCGACACAAATACAGGCTTCATCAAGCTGCTCCGGCATTGGGTGGTCGAGGATTGCGGCACGATCATCAATCCGCAGCTGGTGGACGAGCAAATCCGGGGCGGCGTGGTGCAGGGCCTTGGCGCGGCGCTGTTCGAAAAATGCATCTACGATGAGCGCGGTCAGCTGACCAACGCCAACATGGCCGATTATCTGGTTCCGATGTCCCGCGAAATGCCCGACATAAATGTGGGGCACGTGGTGTCGCCGACATCGGAGACCGAGTTGGGCGCAAAAGGCGCGGGGGAGGCCGGGACGGCGGGAGCGGCCGCGGCGGTGGCCAACGCCGTAAATGATGCGCTGAAGCCATTCGGCGCCGTTATTTCCGAGATTCCGCTGACGCCACAGGTTATCCTGATGGCGCTGGGGCGAATTTGAACGAGCGGGCGCATGTCCCGCTTTGGCTTAAAAGCGGACGCGACGCTTTTTCATTGTGATGTTGGCTTTGTTCATTCAATATACCACCAAAAAACGAGACATATGGGAGGATCAATGAAACGCAGGACACTTCTCGGCGGAACGATCACCGTCGCAATGCTTGGGCTGACTTCACGCGTTGGCGCTCAGCAACCGCCGATTAAAATCGGCATGAGCATGCCGCAAACCGGAGGTCTTGCGGGGGGCGGCAAGGCTTCGCTGCTTGGCATCGAGATCTGGCGCGACGATGTCAACGCCAGGGGTGGCCTGCTCGGCCGCAAGGTCGAACTTGTCGTCTACGACGACAAATCGAGCGCTTCAGAGACTCCGGCGATCTACTCGAAGCTGCTGGATGTCGACAAGGTCGATCTCCTGTTTGCGCCCTATGCGACCGTGCCGACGGCGCCGATCATGCCGCTCGTCAAGCAGCGCGGCCTGTTGCTGATCGGCAACTTCTCGTTCCAGGTGAACAGCAAGGTTGGCCACGACATGTGGTTCAACAATGCGCCGTGGGGGCCGCCCGACAGCTGGGCGGTATCGTTCCTCGATATCGGCCAGAAGGCCGGCGGCAAGACCATTGCGCTTCTGGCGGCAGACCAGGAGTTCGCCCAGAATCTGGCGCTGACCGCGAGGGATGTCGCAAAGAAGCGCAACATGCCGATCGTCTTCGACCAGGCCTACCCGCCCAACACGGTGGAATTCTCCAGCATTATCCGCGCGCTCAAGGCGGCCAAACCTGACATCGTCTATGTCGCGTCCTATCCGCCGGATTCGGCCGGTATTTTGCGCGCCGTGAACGAGATCGGGATCGGAGACAACGTCAAGATTTTCGGCGGCGGCATGGTCGGCCTGCAATTCGGAGCGGTGATGGCGAATTTGGGCTCGCTGCTCAACGGCGTCGTCAACTACAACTCATGGCTCCCGGAACCGAGCATGTATTACGAGGGGACAAAAGCGTTCTTCGAAACCTACGCGAAACGGGCCGTGGAAGCCAAGGTCGATCCGCTGGGCTACTATCTTGCGCCATTCGGCTACGCCAGCGGTCAACTTGTCGAGCAGGCCATCAAGGCGACGGGGTCGCTTGACCAAAAGGCCATCGCAAAATATCTGCACGACAACGAGCACAAGACCATCGTTGGCCCGATCGCGTTTTCGGCGGACGGCGAGCGCAAGGAAACCGCGGTGCTGCAGGCCCAGTTCCGCGGCGTCGTGGACAACAACATCGAGCAGTTCCGCAGCTCGGGCAAGCAGGTGATCCTGTTCCCGGAGAAATTGAAATCCGGCGATCTGGTCAGTCCCTTTGAGGCCGCCCGCAAGTAAGCCTCGCGGTTTTTTCGGAGCAATGGCGCGGCTGTCCGGGATCAGGGCAAAATGATCCCGGGCAAGGAATCGGATCACCCGGCATGCGCGACCGGGGAAGCGGGCTCAAGGCGGTCAAGGGGGACCTCAATTGTTTTCAATGGATCTGCTGCGCGATGCGGTGCTGATCGGTGTGCTGCTCGGCTGCTTCTATGCAGCGGTCAGTCTCGGATTGTCCATCTCGTTCGGCCTGCTTGACGTCCCCCACGTCGCGCATCCGGCCTTTCTGGTGCTGGCGTCCTACACGGTGTTCTTCCTCAACGAGAACTATGGGATCGATCCGCTGCTGGCGGGACTGCTGGTCACGCCGTTATTCTTTCTGCTCGGTCTCGCCGTCTACCGCCTGTATTACGAAACGTTCGAAAAGCGCGGCAGCGACGCCGGCGTACGCGGCATCGCGTTTTTCTTCGGCGTCGCATTCATCATCGAAGTACTGATCATTCTGCATTTCGGTGTGGACCAGCGCTCGGTCACCGCGACCTACGTTGGCAAGGCCTGGCGGATCGGCGATATGCGGATTCCGTTTCGGCTGGTGGTCGCGTTTGTGGTCGCCGCCGCGCTGACGATCCTGCTGACGCTGTACCTGTCGCGAACATTCATGGGACGCGCGATCCGCGCGGTCGCGCAGGACCAGGAGGCGCTGCGGCTGATGGGCGCCAACCCGATCCGGATCAAGCAATGGGCGTTCGGCATTGCAACCGGCGTGCTCGGGATCGCCGGTGCCTTGCTCATTATCGTCGCTCCCGTCGAGCCGACACTCGACCGCACCTATATCGGGCGGACATTCTGCGTCGTGGTCATGGCGGGGCTCGGCAGCATGACCGGAACGCTCGTCGCCGCCATCATCCTCGGCGTCGCCGAAACGATCGTCCTGACCCTGTTCGGCGCCTCCTGGGCGCCGGCTATTTCGTTCGGGATGCTGCTCGGCGTTCTCGCCGTCCGGCCGCAGGGCCTGTTCGGCAGGCTATCATGAAGCGTAACGGTAGCTTTTTCTGGATCGGAGCGACCGTGTTTCTCGCCGCCGCCCTGCTGATGACGCAGATCATCGGCAACCAATATCCCTTCTTTGCCTGCTACGTGATCCTGCAATTCATCGTACTCGCCGTCGCATGGAGCATCCTTGGCGGCTATGCCGGTTACGTGAATTTCGGCACCAGCGCGTTTTTCGGCGTTGGCGTCTACACGGCCGTATTCCTGTTCAAGGCTTTTGGCGCGCCGCTCGCCGCGCAGATCGCAGCCGCAGCCGCCGTCGGCGCCCTGATGGGGTTCGCCCTGGGCCTCCTGACCTTGCGCATGCAGGGCATCTTCTTCTCGATCGCGACGATTGCGCTGACGATTGTCATCGAGACGTCGATAACGAATTGGCGATACGTCGGCGGCGCGGCCGGCATTCAGATGCAGCGGCCGGTGGTGACGGAACCGTTCAACAACTATGTGCAGATGCTGTTTTTCGTCCAGGCGCTCCTCGTGGTGCTGGCGGTTGCGATCTCGCGCTACATTCAAAATTCATGGATTGGCCGCGGCTTGCAGGCGCTCAAGGACGACGAGCTCGCCGCGGAATGCACGGGCGTGCCGACCCTGCGGCTGAAGCTGCTGGCGTGCGTCATCTCCGGGGCGCTGATGTGCGCGGCCGGCGCCCCTGCCGCGATGTATCTGCAATACGCGGACCCCTCTTCCGCGTTCAATCTCAATTACTCCGTCTCGGTGCTCGCGATGTCGCTGATCGGCGGGACCGCGCATTGGGCGGGCCCGGTCGTCGGCGCGATCCTGTTGGGCACGACGCAACAATTGCTGACCGTTACCATCTCGTCGGAAGTCAACGTGCTGGTACTCGGCGTGATGCTGGTGTTGTTCGTGGTGGCAGCACCTGAGGGCGTCATTGGCCTGATCCGAAGGGTTCGCCGCAATCGCAACGAGGGCAAGGCATGATGCCCCCCGAACCCCAGGTACCCTTGCTGCGGATATCAGCGCTTACCAAACGTTTTGGCGGCTTCATCGCGCTCGACAATGTCAGTGTCGACATCCGTCCGGGAGAGCGCTTCGGCCTCATCGGCCCGAACGGCTCCGGAAAGACCACGCTAATCAACTGTATTTCCGGCGCGTTCCGTACCGAGGCCGGCACCGTGGTGTTCCGTGACGAGGACATCACGCAGTTGCAGCCGCATATGCGCACGCGCCGCGGCATTGCGCGCAGCTTCCAGATCCCGCGGCCGTTCAAAAGCATGACGGTTGCCGAAAACCTCATGGTCGCTCTCGACTTCGCGGCGGTCACGGACGAGCTCGTCTCGGCTGCGCAACGACGCGACACCATGATGTCAATCCTGACGCGGATGGGTCTCGCGTCGAAGGCCGACGTGTCGGCCACGAAGCTTAGCCAAGTGGAATTGCGCAAGATGGAACTCGCCCGCGCGATGGCGACACGCCCAAACCTCCTCATTTCCGACGAGGCCATGGCCGGCCTTTCCAGCTCGGAAGTCGACGAGGTGCTTGATCTGCTCATGAGCCTCGCGAGTCAGGACATCACCATCATCATGATCGAGCACATCATGCAGGCGGTCATGCGTTTTTCGGACCGCGTGATGTGTCTCGACGCCGGCAGGATCATCGCGATCGGCACGCCGTCCGAAGTCATGGCTAACCAGCGCGTGCAGGAGGCCTACCTTGGCACTTAGCCTTGCCATCACTGACCTTGATGCGGGTTACGGCGCCGTGAAAGCGCTGCGCGGTGTCACGCTCCATGTCGAGGCTGGCGAGACCGTCGCATTGCTTGGCACCAACGGCAACGGCAAGAGCACGCTGATGAAGTGCGTCGCCGGCCTGGTTCGGCCCGAGCGTGGAACCATGTCGCTGACGATCGACGGAATGGCGCACGATCTAACCAGGCTGTCGACTGAGGCCATCGTCGATCTCGGCGTGGCGCTGGTTCCCGAGGGGCGGCGGCTGTTTCCCAAGCTGACCGTGCTGGAAAATCTGATGCTCGGTGCCTTCCGCAAGGCCGCCCGGCGCAATATCGACCGCAATCTTGCGCTTGCCTTCGAAACATTTCCGGCCCTCAAGGGGCTACAGAGCCAACTCGCCGGCACCATGTCAGGCGGGCAGCAACAGATGCTGGCCATAGCGCGCGCGCTGATGTCGTCGCCACGCCTGTTGTTGATCGATGAGCCTTCGGTAGGCCTGTCGCCGCTGCTGGTCTCGCAGACCATCGCCAAAATCGGCGAGCTCAATCAGCATCTCGGTCTGACTGTGCTCATGGCGGAGCAAAACTTCAATCAGGCGATCCGGATCGCCGATCGCGGTTACATTATCGTCCATGGTGAAATCGTCGTCGCGGCCGATTCGGTCGACGAATTGAGAGGCAACGACATCGTCAAGCGGCTCTATCTCGGCGGGATCGCATGATTGCCTCGCTGAGTCGAATGGACATCTCATTTTCTTCCCCGATGCGCAGAGTAAACGTCGCAGCGATGTTCGAGATTGTCGACAGCGTTTGGGAGCCCACCTCCTGGATGTTCTACTCCGCCGCGGCGCTGGTCAGCGTCTCTGCCTGCCGGGTGGTGACGACCACCTTGATGGCGTCTTCGACCCGATCTCGTGCGTATCGCAGCGCGGTGGGCAGATCGGCGAGCGCGAAGGTATGGGTATGAATTTTTGTCGCGTCGAGCCGCTTCTCCGCCATCAAGGCCATGGCGCGGCGCGTGGCGCTGCGGCCTTCGCCGCGTATCCCGTAGATGTAGATATTGTTCTTCACCAGATGAGCCAGATCGGTCGTCACCGGGTTATGCGGAAATGCCGCGAGACATATTTTCCCACCGCGATTGGCCATATGAATGGCCTGATTGACGGTAGCTTCGGTGCCGGCGCATTCAATCACATAATCTGCGCCGATGCCTCCGGTGAGCTGTTTTACGATATCGACCGCGTTCTCCTCAGTGATATTGACAACACGGTCGGCGCCTAACTCCTTGCCAATCGCGAGACGCTTGGCACGCGTGCCCGTCAGGATGACCGGGTTTGCGCCAAGCGCTTTTGCCACAGCCACGGCGAGCAGTCCGATGGGTCCTGGGCCGATCACCACCACGCTTTCACCGGCAACGAGGCCGCCGAGTTCGGTCAGGCCGTACATGGAGGTGCCGGCGGTGACGACTAGCGTCGCTTCCGCGTCGCTCATGGTGTCGGGTACCCGCGCCAGCGTGTTGACATGATTGATCGCGTATTCGGCGAAGCCGCCATCGGTGGTGAATCCGTTGGCGCGATGACCCTTGTCGAGTTTCCCGTAGTTGAGGCAGGAGGTATACATGCCCTGTCGACACCGTTTGCACTGACCACAACCGGCATGAATTTCCACACTGACGCGGCCGCCGATTTCGAACTCGTCGACACCAGGTCCAAGCGCGACAACCGTGCCCATATATTCATGGCCGGGCGTGAAATTCTTGTTGAAGGGCAGGCCGCCCTGAATGCTCGCCGGCGAGCCGCCATGAATGATCTCAAGGTCGGTTGCGCAGATCGCAACGGCGTCGATGCGGACCAGAACTTCCGCGCGTCCTGGAACCGGGGTAGGTTTATCGCGCAGGAGAACCTCGTCCGGATCGCCCAAAACCCAGGCCTTCATCCGCTCGGGAACGGGAAATTCGGGTAATGTCTTAACACCCGCAGGGTCGTACATTGGCGCGGATCCCTGGTTCAATTGGACGGTTTGATGTGAAAAGCATTTCTAACCGCCCTCTGCCCGACTGCAATTGGTTTTTCGTCCCTGACGTTCGAAAGGGGCAACCTGCCAGACGCGGCCGCCCATCAACGAACCCCGGAGGCTGACAGTTTATAGATTTCAAGCGCGTCAGCATCCGCGCCCCGCGCTGATTTGGCCAATCTGAACAGTTGCGCGGCGAGCGCCGCCATCGGCACCGGACTCGATGTGTCGCGAGCGACATCAATCACCGTATCCAGATCTTTCAGCATTGTTGCGACATGGCCGAGCGGCGGGGAGTGAATGCCCTGCGCCATGCGCGGCACGAACAATTGCAGCGGTATAGAATCGGCAAAGCCGCCGGCAAGCGCCTCCGGCAGCCGTTTGGCGTCAATCCCGGCGTTGACCGCCAGCCGCGTCGCTTCCGCGAGCACCGCCATGGCGCATCCGACGATCACCTGATTGCAGAGCTTCGTGGTCTGGCCCGCACCGGTCGGGCCCATATGCGTGAGCCTTCGCGCCATCGTCAGAACGTAGGGCCTCACCCTTTCGATATCGGCGGCATCGCCTCCGGCCATCACCGCGAGCGTGCCTTCCTCGGCCCCCATGGTGCCGCCGGAGACCGGCGCATCGATCCAACCGATCCCGTTGGCTGCCTTCAGCCGCGCGGCAATGGCGCGTGCCGCCTCCGGATGGATCGACGAGAAGTCAACAACGAGCTTTCCTTGGCCGCTTACTGTTGCAACGCCATTGGCGCCGAACACGACCGCTTCCACGGCAGCGGCATCGGTGAGACACATGAAGATGATGCTGGCGGTGGCGGCAACGTCGCGCGGGTGGGACGCGGCCTTCGCGCCTGCCTCGACCAGAGCGGCGGCTTTGCCGGAAGACCGGTTCCAGACCGTGACATCGTGGCCGGCGTTCAGCAGTCGCCGCGCCATCGGAAATCCCATCATCCCGAGCCCGAGATAGCCGAGCCTTTCCGCATTCGTTACCTCGGCCGCGCGAACCTCAGCCATTCCATTTCTCCTGTTACCTGCACCGGAACCGCAAAGTGTGCGGCCTAAGCACCCAAAACCACGACATGCCGTGGTTCAACGCTAATGTAAACTTCCTCGCCTGTCGCCAACGGCTCCAGCGCGGCACAGCGGGCGATCAGGTGCTGCGTGCCCCAACCGAGGTGAACCATTTGCACCATCTCAAGCGCGTGTTGCACCTTTTCCCCGATCTCGGCGGCCACGGTACGTCGTATGCGCAGTCCGTAGGCTGTTTGACAACTGATGCATTTTGACGCCGCGTCCGCGCTTATAACGCTGTGCTCACCACCGCCGCGGCCGCGCCAATTTAGGGGTGGGGTCACCCGCATCCCGACCTTGCCGGGCAACTACAAGCGAGCCCGGCGGCTTGCCTGATCCTTTGAAGCATGAAAGGCTTACGCGCGGGTTGTCTTGCGATGAGGCCTGTTGGCATCGGGAAAGTGGAGTGGGCATGATGCGGATACCTTCGAAATGGATTTTGGCAGCCGGGGCGGCCGCTGCCGTTTTTGCCGGCGTGAGCTCATCTCACGCGCAACAGACGATCCGCGTCGGCTGGACCATTCCGGCCGAGGAATCGAAATACTGGATGATGCGCAGGCCGGCGGAATTTCCCAATCTCGGCAAGACCTACAATGTCGAATGGACGCAATTCCAGGGCACCGCGCCGATGACGCAGGCGCTCGCCGCCGGCGCGCTCGACTGCGCCACGCAGGCGCCGTTGTCGCTCGCGAACGGCGTGGTCGGCGGAAACCTGAAAGCCTACATCGTGGCGCAGCACGTCTTCGAAAAGCCCGGCGGCTTCTCGGTCTATTGGGCCGTGATGGACGATTCCCCGATCAAGAAGATTGCCGACCTCAAGGGCAAGACCGTCGGCATCTCCGTGATCGGCGGCGGCACCTACGGGCCGTTCGCGATGCTGCTGCAGAAGAACGGTGTGGACCCCAAGAAAGACATCAAGCTGGTCGAGGTCGGTTTTGCGGTTTCCGAGGACGCGCTGCGGCAGGGCCGCGTCGATGCCGTGAACATGAACCAGCCTTTCGCCGCGCGCGCCGAGGCCAAGGGCGGCACGCGCAAATTGTTTTCGCTGTCTGAGGAAATGCCGAACATCGTTCACATTCTTGAAGCCTGCCGCGCCGACTTTGTCGACAAGAATCCGGATCTGGTAAGAGCTTACGTGCGCGATATCACCTCCGGCATGAAGAAGGCGCTGGCCAATCGCGAGGAAACGCTCAAGGTCGTCTCCGAACAGCTGAAGGCGCCGATTCCCGTGCTGGACACCTACCTCCTCAAGGACAATGATTTCGGCCGTGACCCCGGTGCCGCACCAAACTTCGAGGCGATCCAGAAGATGCTCGACATCTACGCTGCGACGGGAATGCTGCCGAAGATGGACGTCGCGCAGTTCAAGCACCCGACCATCGTCGCGCCGCTGCAGTAGGGAATCGTCATTGCGAGCGCAGCGAAGCAATCCAGAGGGTTGGATCCCAGGCTTACTGTGGATTGCTTCGTCGCTTTGCTCCTCGCAATGACGAGGAGTACAGCTCAGTTTTTTTGGCGTTTCGAGTCAGGCCGCAAGAGACTGTACGCATGAAGAAGTGGCGATCCCGCGTGACGACCGATGGCCTCGATCGTGCGCCGCACCGCGCTTTCATGCGGGCGATGGGGCTCGACGACGAGGCGCTTGCCAGACCGATGATCGGGGTCGTCAGCATGAAGGGCGAACAGACGCCCTGCAACATGACCCACGATTTCCAGGTCGATGCCGCCAAGGCCGGAATCGCGGAGGCCGGCGGCACGCCGCGGGAATTCACCACCATTTCGGTTTCCGACGGCATCAGCATGAATCATGAGGGAATGAAATTCTCCCTGGTTTCGCGCGAGTTGATTGCCGATTCGATCGAAGCCGTGGTTCACGGCCTTGCCTACGACGCCTTGATCGGTTTCGGCGGCTGCGACAAGACGCTTCCCGGCGTGATGATGGGAATGATCCGCTGCAATGTGCCGTCGATTTTCATCTATGGCGGCAGCGCGCTTCCCGGGCGGTTCGAGGGAAAAACCCTCACCGTGCTGGATTCCTATGAGGCCGTCGGCGGCTTCATGACCGGCGAGATCGACCAGGCGACGCTTGCCGGCATCGAGCGGGCGTGCCTGCCCAGCATCGGCGCCTGCGCCGGCCAGTTTACCGCCAACACCATGGCGATGGTTTCGGAGGCAATGGGGCTGACGATGCCCAACGTGTCGATGATTCCCGGCGTTTACGCCGAGCGCGCGCAGATTGCGCGCCGGGCCGGGCGCCTGGTGATGCAGATGCTGCAGCGAGGCGGGCCATTGCCGCGTGAAATCGTCACGCGAAAGTCGCTGGAAAACGGCGCGGCCATCGTCGCCGCTACCGGCGGGTCGACCAATGCCGCGCTGCATTTGCCGGCGCTTGCCAACGAAGCCGGCATTTCCTTCACGCTAGACGATGTCGGCGAAGTCTTTGCGCGAACCCCCCTGATCGGCAATTTGCGTCCGGGCGGGAAATATACGGCGAAAGACGTCTACGATATCGGCGGCACCGCCGTCGTGATCCGCGCGCTGGCCGAAAGCGGTCACATTGACGGCAGTTGCCTGACGATTACGGGCAGGACGATTGCGCAAGAATATGGGGAGGCGAATGCTCCGGACGGCGAAATCATCTACTCTACGAGTACGCCGATCATGGCTGATGGTGGCGTCGCGGTTTTGAAGGGCAATCTCTGCCCCGATGGTGCCGTCATCAAAATTGCCGGCCTCAAGAACCTGATGTTCGAAGGAAGCGCGCGGGTGTTCGAAGACGAGGAGGAATGCGTCGATGCCGTCCGCCATCGCAAATACGCCGCCGGCGACGTTCTCGTCATCCGCAACGAAGGGCCGGTCGGCGGTCCCGGCATGCGCGAGATGCTGGGCGTCACCGCGCTGATTTACGGGCAGGGGATGGGGGAGAAGGTCGCCCTCATCACCGACGGACGCTTTTCCGGAGCGACTCGAGGGATGTGCATCGGCTATGTCTCGCCGGAATCGTTTATCGGCGGTCCGCTGGCGCTGGTGCGCGAAGGCGACCGTATCAGGATCGATGCCGGTAAGCGCCGCATGGATCTGTTGATCGACGACAATGAACTGACAAAGCGGCGGCAGGTCTGGAAGCCGCGGCCGCCGCGGCATCGGGCCGGAACGCTCGCCAAGTACGCGCGTCTGGTCGGGCAGGCGCCCGGCGGCGCGGTCACGCATGACGGCGCGGCGGAATGGCCGTGGTTCGATTAACGGTCGTGGGGCCGGTTGTTCCAAGTCTGACGCCTCAAGTTCCTGCGCTGGGGACGGCCGTGCGTGTTGATTGCGGGACTGCAGTGCCGTATACGACCGCAACCGGGGAGCATCATCATGACGCTGTTTGCGAAAATCTTTACGACGAAAACCTTGTTACAGATCGTCTTTGTCCTGGCTGCAACGGTCATGATGAAGGCGATGAGCACGCATTATGATTTCAGCTGGGCCACCGCACTCGCGCTAGGATAAGCTTACCGTCCTGCTTCCGGCCCATGCCGCCCGTTCCCTGTCGGCCGACCCTCGAAACAGCATCGCCAAGCCCCGCGAGTTTCCGCTATGCTCCGTCGTTGGCCGAAGAAATTCGGGAAGGCGGCTGTATGCCGGGAAAAAAATGAAGGCATTGCCATCGCGGTCGGATGTTGAGGCGGAGTCCGCGCCGGCGCGAAAGCCGGCGGCTGCGATGATCGAGATCGATCGGGTCTCGCAGATTTTCCAAACTTCCGGCCGTCAAGACCATCTGGCGTTGTCGGAGATATCTCTGACAATCGAAGATGGCGCCTTCGTCTCGATTCTCGGGCCGTCCGGCTGCGGAAAATCGACGCTGCTCTATATCGTCGGCGGCTTTGTCAATCCGACGCAAGGCGCGGCGAAAATGAGGGGTAAGGCGATCACCGGGCCCGGCCCTGATCGGGGGCCGGTGTTTCAGGAGTTCGCGCTGTTTCCCTGGAAGAGCGTGCTCGGCAACGTGATGTATGGGCCCCGCCAGCAGGGCGTGAAGCATGCGCAAGCCGAAGCGCAAAGCCGCCGCCTGATCGAGATGGTCGGCCTCAAGGGCTTTGAGAATTTTTATCCCAAGGAATTGTCCGGCGGGATGAAGCAGCGCGTCGCGCTGGCGCGCACGCTGGCCTATCACCCCGCGGTGCTGTTGATGGATGAGCCGTTTGGCGCGCTCGATGCGCATACGCGCACGCGGCTGCAGAACGATCTGCTCAACATCTGGGAACGCGACCGCAAGACGGTGCTGTTCGTCACCCATTCGGTCGACGAGGCGGTGTTCCTGTCCGACAAGGTCGTGGTGATGACGCGCGCGCCGGGCCGCATCAAGCAGGTCGTCGACATCGAGCTGCCGCGGCCGCGCCGCCGCGCCGAACTGCTGCTGGATTCCCGCTATCAGAAATACGTCGTCGACATCGAACGCCTGATCGACGATACCGGCATCGACGAGTTGCATCCATGATTGCTTTGCGCAGCATCCCGTCGAAAGCCGCGCCGTTGCTCGCGGTTGCCGG
>Ga0207657_10001057_pt1 | contig 29199 bp, 26 predicted proteins | sample KBSC33metaG_FD_184316 | JGI IMG/M metagenome (GOLD analysis project Ga0207657, IMG submission 184316) | Corn rhizosphere microbial communities from Kellogg Biological Station, Michigan, USA - KBS C3-3 metaG (SPAdes) (version 2) | ecosystem: Host-associated > Plants > Roots > Rhizosphere > Soil ...
CAGGCATTCGCGCTCGGCATGGGCGCGCGCTGACAAGCCAATGAAAAGGGGCGCCGCAGCGCCCCAAATTCCTGCCGATGTGCGCCCGCTGGCCTACTTGGCCGGCGCGGCAGCGGGTGCCGGGGCGGCGGGTGCCGGAGTCGCGGAAGAATCGAGCTGCTTGCGCAGCTGCTCGGCGCGATCCTGCAGCACTTGCTCGAGGGCGGCGCCGCCGGTCGTATCCTTGCGGAACTCGTCGAAGGTCAGCGCGGCCTGGCCATCATAGACCGAGCCGAAGCCCGCCAGGCTGATGTTGACCACCAGGTCCTTGTTGGCACGGTTCTTGGCAATCAGGCTCAGCGTCGCGCCGCGCTTCAGCGCTGCCACGTACTGTTCGTTTATCACCAGCTGGCTGGCGCACGACTGCGGATCGCACAGCATGTAGGGCACGCGAATCGGCTTCTGCCCATCGATCTGCCAGGTCAGCCCGAACGGCAGCAACACCCCGAGCGGCACGGCGGCGACCGCCAGCAGGCGGCTTTCCTGGCCGGGATCGTCGCGCAGCAGGAACGAACCGAGGAACTGGTTGTTGGCCACCACCACCTGCCGCATGATGCAGGCGCGCTGCCCGGCGGCCTTCTGGCCCGCCGGAATGGGATCGCAGACCTTCAGCCAGTTCTGTTCGGCGGGTCGGTTGGCCGCGGCATTGTCCTGGGGCAGGCCCTTGGTGGAGGGCGTCGGCGTCGCCGCATCCTGAGCCCCTGCCCCCGAAGCCGCGCCCGTCGGCGCGGGCGCCGGGGTGACCGGCTTGGGCCCTGCGCTCTGCGCGTCCAGCGCAAACGTCGTCGCGCCGAGCGCGACGGCCAGTACGCCGGCGACGAGATAGGTCTTGAGGGTCATCAGGCTATCCTTGGAATTATTGTCGTCCCGCGCCGCTGGCAGCGCGAAAGGCGCGCCGTGGTTCAAGGTTGGAAATCGGGCAATAACATGACCGAAACGCCGTTTGCAAAGCATTATCGGGCAAGTGTGGTAACGGCATCGGCCGGCTGGGCAAGACGCGCCATGCGCGACAGAATTGCGGCTGTCCCCTTGAGCCTTGCATCGGGGGTCGGCCAGTCGCGGGAAAACACCAGCTTCTGGTCCGGTTTGAGCCGCGCATACATGGCCGGATCGGAGACCAGCCGGACGAGACCCGCCGGATCCGGGAACTCGTTGTGGCGCAGCGTGACGACGGCGCCCTTGGGGCCGGCCTCGACCTTTTCGACATTTGCCGTGCGGCACAGCGCCTTGATCAGGATGATCTTCAGCAGCGCTTCAACTTCAGCCGGCAAGGGCCCGAACCGATCGATCAATTCAGCTCCGGCCGAATCTATCTCGCGGGCGTCCGCGAGGTCGCCGAGACGCCGATAGAGCTGCATGCGCACCTGCAGGTCGGGCACGTAGTGCTCGGGGATCATCACCGGCATGCCGAGCGCGATTTGCGGGCTCCACTCGTTCTTGTCCTCGTAGTCGGCCTCCCCGGTGCGCAGCGACGCGACCGCCTCCTCCAGCATCGCCTGGTAGAGCTCGTAACCAACTTCCTTGATGTGCCCCGACTGCTCCTCGCCCAGCAAATTGCCCGCCCCGCGAATATCGAGATCATGGCTTGCGAGCTGGAACCCGGCACCGAGGCTCTCGAGCGATTGCAGCACGGACAGGCGCCGCTCGGCAGTATCGGTCAGCTTGTGGTTGGGGGGCACCGTGAACAGCGCGTAGGCCCGCTGCTTGGCCCGCCCGATGCGACCGCGGATCTGGTAGAGCTGGGCCAGCCCGAAATGATCGGCCAGGTGCACCACCAGCGTATTGGCATTGGGGATGTCGAGCCCGGATTCGACGATCGTTGTCGACACCAGCACGTCGAACTTGCCATCATAGAAATTGTTCATGATGTCGTCGAGTTCGGTGGGCGGCATCTGGCCGTTGGCCACCACGAACGAGACTTCCGGCACCTGGGTGCGCAGGAACTCGGCGATATCCGCCTGGTCCTTGATCCGCGGCACGACGTAGAAGGCTTGCCCGCCGCGATATTTTTCCCGCAGGAGCGCTTCGCGAATCGACAGGGGATCGAACGGCGAGACGAAGGTGCGCACCGCCAGCCGGTCGACGGGCGGGGTGGCCAGCAGCGACAGGTCGCGCACGCCGGTCAGGGCGAGCTGCAGGGTGCGCGGGATGGGCGTCGCGGTCAGCGTCAGCACATGCACGCTGTCACGCATGCCCTTCAGCCGCTCCTTGTGGGCGACGCCGAAATGCTGCTCCTCGTCGACCACCATCAAGCCCAGGTCCTTGAACTGGATGGATTTCGACAGCAGCGCGTGGGTGCCGATGACAATGTCGACCTGGCCGTCGGCAAGCGCCTGCTTGGTAGCCTTCAGCTCGGCCGAGGTAACCAGCCGGGACGCCTGCGCGACGCGCACCGGCAATCCCGAGAAACGCTCCTTGAAGGTCTTGAAGTGCTGCCGCGCCAGCAGCGTCGTGGGCACCACCACGGCCACCTGCTTGCCCGACAGGGCGACGAGGAAGGCCGCGCGCAGTGCCACCTCGGTCTTCCCGAAGCCGACATCGCCGCATACCAGCCGGTCCATCACCTTGCCCGAGGTCAGGTCGTCATAGACCGCCTCGATGGCAGCGAGCTGGTCCTCCGTCTCCTCGTAGGGGAAGCGGGCGGCGAATTCCTCATAGGCACCCGAAGGCAGCTCCACCGGCTCGGCCTTCGACAGCAGGCGCGCCGCGGCGATCCGGATCAACTCCTCTGCCATGTCGCGGATGCGCTTCTTGAGCTTGCTCTTCTTGGCCTGCCAGGCGACGCCCCCCAGCTTGTCGAGCTGCACGCCAGCGTTCTCGGACCCGTAACGCGACAACAGCTCGATGTTTTCGACCGGCAGATAGAGCTTGCCGCCCGCGTATTCGATCTCGACGCAATCGTGCGGCGCCCCGCCCGCCTCGATGGCCTTGAGGCCGATGAAACGACCGATGCCGTGGTCCACATGCACGACGAGGTCGCCCGCGGCGAGGCTTGTCGCCTCGGTCAGGGCGTCGGAGGCCTTCTTGCGCCGTTGCGGCCGGAGCAGCCGCTCGCCGAGAATGTCCTGCTCGGAGAGCACCACCATCGTGTCGGTCGAAAAGCCGGTCTCGAGGCCAAGGACCACCAGCGCCGTGGCCACGGGCGAGGTGGTTTCGGCGTCGCGCCAGTTCTCGGCCAGTCGCGGATGGGCAAGGCCGTGGTCCTTGAGCACCTGCGCCATGCGGTCGCGGGAGCCTTCCGACCAGCAGGCAATGACCGTGCGCCGCCCGGCCTTCCGTTCCTGCTGCAACAGGTTGACCACGGCCGTGAACAGGTTGACGTCGGTTGCCTGCCGCTCGGCGGCGAAATTATGCGCCAGCCGGCCACCGGCCTCCTCGACCTTCACCCCGGGGTCGGGCGACAGGAATGGCGAGAGCTGGATGACGTCGCCGCCCGCCAGCTCATAGGGACCACGGCTGGTCTCGTATAACAGCTTCGGGTCGATGGGCTTGTAGGGCGCGCCGGCGGTCGCCGTGTTGGCGGCTTGGCGGGCCTGCTCGCGGGCCTCGTAATAGTCCTTGATCTGGTTCTGCCGGTCGCTGAAGGCGGCCCGGGACTGGTCGTCGAAGATGAACGGCGCGTCTTCGGTATAGGCCGCAAGGCCTTGCATTTCTTCATAAAAGAACGGCAGCCAATGCTCGACGCCGGCAAACCGCTGGCCGGCGCTGACCGCCGTATAGAGCGGGTCGCCGGCGGTGTTGCCGCCGAAGGTTGCGGTGTAAGTGGCACGAAAGTGGCGGATGCTAGCTTCAGTCAGCAGCACCTCACTCATCGGCGCCAGCGCGATCGAGGGGAGATTGCCGGTGGTGCGCTGGGTTTCCGCATCAAACGTGCGGATGGTTTCGAGCTGGCGGCCGAAGAAATCAAAGCGGAGCGGCGCATCGCGTCCCGCCGGATAAAGATCGATCAGCCCGCCGCGCACCGCAAATTCACCGGTTTCGCGCACCGTGGGGACGCGCAGATAGCCGTTACCGGCGGCCCATGCGATGAGCTTGTCGCTATCCACCACCTGCCCGGCAGCGGCCGAGAACGACATGCCCGCCACCACCTCGCGCGGCGGCAGCTTCTGCACCAGCGCGTTGCAGGTGGTGAGCACCACGGCGCCCCTGGCAGCATCACTGGCGAGCAGCGACAGGGTGGTCATTCGCGCCGCGATGGTGACGCCGTTGGGCGAAACCCGGTCGTAGGGCAGGCAATCCCAGGCGGGGAGCGGCAGGATCGGATGGCCGGGCAGCAATTGCCCCAGGATTTCCGTCATGCGCTCCGCCCGCCGGCCATCGCGGGCGACGAACACCGCGGCGACGGGCGCGTCGGGCGCGGCCTTCAGCCGGTCCTCGATTTGTCGGGCCAGCACGATGGGCTGCATGCCGTCGGGCACGTTGGCAATGACGCGGGTGGGCTGCGCCAGGGCGGGAAGGTCGAGTTTCAGGCTCACTTGCGCGCCGCCATCGCCATTCTGTAGTCGACGAGCCGCCCGAGCAGTTCCGCGTCGATGCCTGCCGGCACCGCCTCCTGCCCCATCACCCACTTCAGCAGGTCGGTATCGGCTTCGTCCATCAGCGCTTCAAGCCGCTCGAGTTCACTCATATCGAGCGTAGCCGCGTGCGCATCGGCAAACGGACCAAGCACCAGGTCCATCTCCTTGGTGCCGCGATGCCAGGCGCGATAGCGCAGCCGCCGGCGGCGGGCATCGAGCATGCCAATAACAACAGGTTCATCGGCGCTTTTCGCGGCGTCCATGATTGGGCAGGCCTCATCTTGTGAATGGCCTGTGTACGCCGACGCCACGGCCGCCTCAACATGAAAGCGGCGCGGGCGCTAAAAGCGCTCTTGAATGAACCTATTCTTGTATATACATAAAACATGGAAATCAGCTTCGATCCCCAAAAGCGCGACAAGGCGCTTAACGAACGTGGATTGGATTTCCTTGAGGCAGCAGCCGTGTTTGCAGGGAGAACCTACGATCGGGTCGACAGTCGTTTCGACTATGGCGAAGTCAGAACCATCACAATTGGCCGCCTGCGGGGACGCATGGTGGTGGTGGTGTGGACGCAGCGCGGCGCTGCCCGCCATGTAATCTCGATGAGGAAAGCGAATGACCGCGAACAAGCCTACTACAAAGAATTCCTGGGTTGATCCGGACGATGCTCCAGAATTGACGCGGGAATGGTTTGCCGAGGCCGACCAGTATGAAAACGGCAAGCTCGTCAAGCGTGGCCGACCGCCCGCTGATCGGCCAAAGAAGGCGATTTCGCTTCGGGTAGATGGCGATGTGCTCGATCGCTTCAAGGCCGACGGGCCGGGTTGGCAGGGGCGCATGAACGAGATTTTGCGCAAGGCCGTCGGCCTCTAGCTTGCCGCGCCCCGCTTCGCTCGATCCGCTGTTCCGGTCGCTCCACTCCATCAAGGGGGTGGGGCCGCAATTGTCTGCGCTGATGACGCGGTTTTTTGGTGCGCCCGAGGGGCAGGAGGCGATCGCCCTCGATGTGCTGATGCACATGCCGGTCGGCGCCATCGACCGCCGCCGCATGGAGGGGGTCGCCAACACCTATGTCGGGCATGTCGCAACGCTGAAACTGCACATCGACCGGCACCAGCCGCCGCCGCGCGGCAAACCGCAGGTGCCGCACCGGGTGTTTGCACACGACGCGACCGGCGATATCCAGCTGGTGTTCTTTCGCGCCACCGGCGGCTGGGTGGCAAAGGCGCTGCCGGTGGGCGAAGAGCGGTTCGTTTCGGGCGAGATCGGCTTCTTCAACGGCGAAAAACAGATCACGCACCCGGACTATATCGTCGCCCCGGACCAGTTCGAGACGCTTCCGCTGGTGCAGCCGGTCTATCCGCTGACCCAAGGCCTCACCTCCAAGGCGCTGACGAAGGTAGTTCGGCAGGTGTTCGATACACTGCCCGACCTGTCGGAGTGGGCGCCCCGCACGCGGCTCGACAGTTTTGGCTGGGCGAGCTTTCGCGACGCTATGCGGGCCGTCCACATCCCGCAGACGCCACTCGACGGGGATCTCGCGGGACCGGCGCGCATGCGGCTCGCCTATGACGAATATCTTGCCGGGCAATTGGCGCTGCTCCTGGTGCGCTCGACGCTGGTGGCGCCGCGCGGCATTGCGCGGACCAGGACGGGGCAGATCGTCGCCCGGGTGGTGGCCGCCCTGCCCTTCGCGCTTACCGCCGGGCAGCGCCAGGCGATTGCCGACATCCATGCCGATTTGACGGCGCCCGAGCGCATGTCGAGGCTGCTGCAGGGCGACGTGGGCGCCGGCAAGACGGTGGTCGCGCTCATGGCAATGGCAGCGGTCGCCGAGTCGGGGGCCCAGTCGGCGCTGATGGCCCCGACCGAACTGCTCGCCGCGCAGCATTTCAGGACACTGAAGCCGCTGGCGAGCGCGGCCGGGCTCAACATCGTCCTGCTGACCGGCAAGCAGCCGGCCGGCGAGCGCCGCGCGGCACTCGAGGCCATCGCCTCGGGCGAGGTGACCATCGTGGTCGGCACGCACGCACTGTTCCAGGCCGGCGTCGTGTTTCACGACCTCGGGCTGACGGTGGTCGACGAGCAGCACAGGTTCGGCGTCCATCAGCGGCTGGCGCTGAGCGAAAAGGGCCGCCACGCCGACCTGCTGGTGATGACGGCGACACCGATCCCGCGCACCTTGGTGCTCACCCATTTTGGCGATATGGCGGTCAGCATCCTGCGGGAGAAGCCGGCTGGGCGACAGCCCATCGATACTGCTGTCGCGCCGATGAGCCAGTACGGCCGAGTCGTCGAGCGTTTGCGGGCGCGCGTGGCTGAGGGCGCCCAGGCCTTCTGGGTGTGCCCGCTGGTCGAGGAATCCGACACGCTGGAGGTTGTCGCGGCGGAGGATCGATACGCCGAGTTGCAGCAGGTGTTCGGCGATGCGGTCGCCCTCGTGCATGGCCGGCTGAGCGCCGCGCAGAAGCAGGACGCGATGGATCGCTTCATCCGCAACGAGGCAAAGATCCTCGTCGCCACCACCGTCATCGAAGTTGGCGTCGACGTACCCAATGCCAGCATCATGGTCATTGAGCACGCCGAACGGTTCGGCCTGTCGCAGTTGCACCAGTTGCGGGGGCGGGTGGGGCGCGGGGCGGAGCGCTCCTCATGCCTGCTGCTCTACAAGGAGCCGCTGAGCGACACCGCGCGGGCGCGCCTCGAGGTCATCCGCTCCACCGAGGACGGCTTTGTCATTGCCGAGCGCGATCTCGAATTGCGCGGCCAGGGCGACGTGCTCGGCACCCGGCAGTCGGGCATGCCGGGCTATCACCTCGCCGTGCCCGACATGCACCGGCACCTGCTCGAATTCGCCCACGCCGACGCCCAGGCGGCGCTCGGCGGCAATCCCGGCCTGACGGGCCCGCAGGGTGAAGCGCTGCGCACGCTGCTCTATCTGTTCCGCAAGGATCAGGCCGTGCAATTGCTGCGCGCGGGATAGAAACGCGTAGCGGTCCTATCGACTCCCTCCCCCCTTGCGGGGAGGGATGGGGTGGGGGTCCTGCCCGGGCACTGCGCCAGCGGAGCGCCCCCCCTGCCGGACCCTCCCCGCAAGGGGGAGGGATGATCGGCTCGCCGCGCGGCGATCCCGCTAGCTCAGATCCAGCGCGAACAGTTTGAGCGTCTTGAGGGGCACGTGCTGCAGCATGGCTTGATGCGTCGCCAGCAAGACGACACGCGGGGCCATGCCGGCGGCCAGCGCTTCGAGCCAGCGCTCGGCCACGAGGCACCAGCGGTCGCCGGGCCGCAGGCCCGGGAAGGCCATTTCAGGGCGGGGCGTGCTGAGATCATTGCCGCGCGATTTCGAGAAGGCGAGGAAATCCGACGTCATCTCGGCGCAGACGACATGGCGGCCCAAATCGTCCGGACCTGTCAGGCAGCGGCCGGTGCGAAAGAACCCGGTCAAGGGATCGGACGAACACGGTTGCAGCGGCTCGCCAAAAACGTTGAGTTCCGGCCCGAGGGGGAACGCCGGCTTATTCAACGGTGACACTCTTGGCGAGGTTACGGGGTTGATCGACGTCGGTGCCCATCGCCACCGCCGTGTGATAGGCGAGCAATTGCACCGGGATCAGCGCCAGGATCGGCGCCACGAATGGATGCACCTTGGGGATCAGGATGATGTCGGCGACACCCTGCCCCACGGCCTTGGCGCCGTCGCTGTCGGTGATCAGGATGATCTTGCCGCCGCGCGCGGCAACCTCCTGCATATTGGAGAGGGTCTTTTCCACCAGGTCATCCGAAGGAGCCACGACGATCACCGGCATGGCCTCGTCGACCAGCGCGATCGGACCGTGCTTCAGCTCGCCCGCAGCATACCCCTCGGCGTGGATGTAGCTGATTTCCTTGAGTTTCAACGCTCCCTCGAGAGCAACCGGGTAGAGCGGGCCGCGGCCGAGATAGAGCACGTCCTTGGCCTTCGACAGACGCTTGGCGATGCGCTCGATCTGGGCTTCGGCGGCCAGCGCCTGCGACACGGCGCTCGGCAGCTCGACCAGCGCTCGCACCAGTTCATGTGCCTGGGCGGCATTGAGGTGCCCGCGCGCTTCCCCGGCCGCGATCGACAGGGCGGCGAGGATCGTGAGTTGCGCCGTGGTCGCCTTGGTCGAGGCCACCGCCACTTCCGGACCGCACAGCGTCGGGAACACCACGCCGGACTCGCGGGCGATGGTCGATTCCGGCACGTTGACGATCGAGGCCAGCGTCTGTCCCTGCGTCGCGCAATAGCGCAGCGCCGCGAGCGTATCGGCCGTTTCGCCCGATTGCGAGATGAAGAGCGCCACTCCGCCCCGATCGAGCGGCGGCTCGCGGTAGCGGAACTCCGAAGCCACATCGACATCGACCGGCAGCCGGGCATAGCGCTCAAACCAGTATTTCGATACCAGCCCCGCCAGGAACCCGGTGCCACAGGCGGAAATCGTCAGGCGCCCCAGGCTGGCGAAATCGAACGGCAGCTTGTCGCGCAGCGCCACCGTCTCGGCCGCCATGTCGACATAATGGGTCAGCGTATGGGTGATGGTTTCGGGCTGCTCGTAGATTTCCTTGGCCATGAAATGGCGATGATTGCCCTTCTCGACCAGCGCGGCAGAAGCGCTCGAAGTGGTCCTGCGCCGCTCGACGATGTGGCCCTCGAAGTCGCGGATGACAGCGCCGGCCGGCGTGATGACCGCCCAGTCCCCCTCCTCGAGATAGGCGATGGAACTGGTGAAGGGCGCGAGCGCGAACGCGTCCGAGCCGAGAAACATCTCATCGTGCCCGAAGCCGATGGCGAGCGGCGAACCCTGGCGGGCGGCGATCAGCAGCTTTTCCTCGCCGGCGAACAGGAAGGCGAGACCGAAGGCGCCCCGCAATTGCCGCAGCGTTACCGCCACCGCCTCCTGGGGCGGCAGGCCGCGATCGAGCTCGCGGGTCACCAGCAGGGCGACGACTTCCGTGTCGGTGTCGGTCTTGGGCAGGTAGCCGTCGGTCGCGAGCTCGGCGAGCAGCTCGCGATAATTCTCGATGATGCCGTTGTGGACGACCGCTACCCGGGCGGTGGCGTGCGGATGAGCGTTGTTTTCCGTCGGCCCGCCATGCGTCGCCCAGCGGGTGTGGCCGATGCCGATGGTGCCCCCGAGGGGTTCTGCCTGCAGTTTGTTGGCGAGGTTGCCGAGCTTGCCCGGCGCCCGCCGCCGCGAGATGGCGCCATTTTCGAGCGTCGCAATACCCGCGCTGTCGTAGCCCCGATATTCGAGGCGCCGCAGCGCTTCGACCAGCCGCCCCGCCACCGGCTCGACGCCGATAATGCCAATGATGCCGCACATGGCGGGAGGCTCCTATCTTTTCTTCGACGCCTTGAACGCCTCGTTGCGCGCCCGGATTTTCGCCGCGTAGTCGGGCTTGTTGACCTGCCTGGCCCGCCCCAGCGCCAGCGCGCCAGTGGGGACGTCCTCGGTAATCACGCTGCCCGAGGCGATATAGGCATTGTCGCCGATCTCGACCGGCGCCACCAGCGACGTATTTGAGCCGATGAAGGCGTTGGCGCCGATGATGGTGCGGTGCTTGTTGATGCCGTCGTAATTGCAGGTGATGGTGCCTGCCCCGACATTGGTCGCCGCGCCGACGCTGCCGTCGCCGATATAGCTGAGGTGATTGACCTTGGCGCCCCTGCCGATCTCGGCCTTCTTGATCTCCACGAAATTGCCGATATGGGCGCCGTCGGCAATCCTGGCTTCCGGCCGCAGCCGGGCGAACGGACCGATCTTGGCGCCGGCACCGACGATGGCGCCTTCTATGTGGCTGAAGGCGTGGATGATGGTTCCTTCGCCGATCTTGACGCCCGGGCCGAACACGACGCTCGGCTCGATGGTGACGTCGCTGGCGATCTCGGTGTCGTAGGAAAAATACACCGTGTCGGGATCATGCAGCGTCACCCCGGCCTTCATGAAATCCTCGCGGCGCACCTCTTGGAACAGCTTTTCGGCCCGCGCCAGTTGCGCCCGGTCGTTGACGCCCATGACGTCGCGTTCGGGGGCGACCGCGTAGCCGACCTTCTTGCCGGCGTCGTTGGCAAGGCCGACGAGGTCGGTGATGTAGTATTCGCCCTGCGCGTTGTCGGTGGTGACCTTATCGATGAGGTCGCGGAATACTTCCGCCCGGAACGCCAGGATGCAGGCGTTGCAGAGCCCGATCTCGCGCTCGGCGGGGCTGGCGTCCTTGTGCTCGCGGATGGCCAGCAGCCGTTCGCCATCGGTGATGAAGCGGCCATAGCCGGTCGGGTCGTCGGGCATGAAGCCGAGAATCGCCACATCCATGCCGGCATCGAGCCGCGCGGTGACGAGGCGGAAATTCTCCGGCCGGAGCAGCGGATGGTCGCCATAGACCACGGCGACATAGCCCTTGGCATCCTGCCACAGGTCCCGCGCGGTGGCGGCGGCGTGCGCCGTTCCCTTGCGTTCCGCCTGCTCGAAGAACACCGCCTCGGGCAATAGCGCCGCAATGCTGGCCCGCACCCGGTCATGGGCGGGCGCGGTGACGACCGCGATGCGTTGCGCGCCGGCGGCGGCCGCAGCGCGCACGACGTGCCCCACGATCGGCAGGCCGCCGACCGGGTGCAGCACCTTGGGCAGGCTGGAGCGCATGCGGGTCCCCTCGCCCGCGGCCAGAATGATCGCCAGTAGATCTGTCATACCGTCCCTCGTTCGCCGCGCCACCCTTGCGGCCCGGACAGCGCGAATTTATGGCAAGCGGCGACGCCGCTCGCCGGCAGTGCCGATTGTGGCAAGGCCGATTCAGGCTCCAAATATATGGCAGTAAGCGCTTGGAAAACCGCTAACCAACGTTCTGAATGGTTAAACTTGGCGCAGCCGATGATTCGAGGCATCCCGGAGAGATAAGCATTGGCGCGTGCGGCTGACCAGTTTCGTCGATCCGACGTCACCCTTTGGGGCATTGTGGCGGCCATCGCCAGCGGCGTGGCGTTGCTCAGTGCCAGTGTCGCAACCTTGGTGCCGGCCCAGTTGTTCGCCGGCCTGCACGAATCCCGGATGGTCGACCCCAGGGGCGCGCGCATCGAGGCGCAGCTTGCGGAGCTGGCCGGCGCCAGGGCGGAACTCGCCGGGTGGCGCGCCACGGCGGCAGAACTGCAAAACGCCAATACCACGCTGGCGAGCCGCTTCGATCAACTGGTCGAGCAGACCGCCGGGGTGCGCGCGCGGGTCGGGGCGCTCGAGGGCGCCCTGCCGCGACTGGTCGAGGATTTGCCGCAGCGTTCCGAGCTGGCCCCCCCGCTGGTGACCGGCTCGATTGGAGCAACGCAACCGGAAATGGTCGAGACCACCGTTCCCGACGCCGATGGCGGCACCATGCGGCTGCGCCTTACCCCCTTGGCGCCGACCTCGGACACGGACCAGCCCATGCCGAGCCTTTTGGCGCCGAGTCCGATGATGCCGCCCAGCCCGCTGCTGCCGACCGTCAATCGACCGGCCGAGGCAAGTCCTGTGGCCGCCGCTTCGCCGCCGCCGCCGGTCGACGAACCGGCCGATGTTGCGAGCCGTCCAGTCTTGGCGCCCCCGAGCCCGGCGACGGCGACACGAACGATACCAGCCTCGCGCCCGGCAGATGACACGGCGGGGCCACCAAGCTCGGGGGCGACGTCCCCGGCGACGATTGCGGCGGGCGGGTCGGGCGGCGTGGCGTTGGCGAAAACCACCAGCGTCACGCCGCCCCCCTCCACACGCCCCGCACAAGCGGCGGGAGCGCTATCGGGCGAAATTGCTTCGGTCGCCGCGCCACCGGCGCGTGTCTCGCCGGCCAATGTGCGTGCCATCGGCGTTGCGGTCGGGCCGGCGGTCCAGCCCGCAGGGGCGCTGTCGGCGTGGGAGGGCCTCGCTGCGAAGATCGGCGTGCTGCTGGTCGGAACGTCGCCGCTGCTGGCCAACGATCCGGCCGGCAGCACCGGCAAGGTGCTGGTTGCCGGCCCGATCGCCAGCATCGCCGCGGCCACGACGCTCTGCGGCAAGATCGACCGCGCCGGTATTGCGTGCACGCCGATGCCCTATGTCGGGGTCGAACTCGCTGCCTCCAGCCCCGGCACTACCGCCCTGCCCTGAGGGCCCCGCACCCGAATTGCGGTTGACAGCTTGGGGCGAGGCACTATGTTCCGCGCCGACGCCCGGGGGCTGTCAGCGCCCGAGCCATCGCTCGACCCGGGCCGGCCTCCCGAGGTGTCGCGGCCGCGGGCAGCACCATCAGAGGCCGCACGCGATCGGGCGCCCGTAGCTCAGTGGTAGAGCATCCGACTTTTAATCGGATGGTCCCGGGTTCGAATCCCGGCGGGCGTACCAGCTAAAACATCGACAGGATGACCGTCGCAAGCCGTGGCCGGAAGCGAAGTGGCGCACGGTTACCGCACGGCACAAATGAAAAGGCCCCCCGGTTTTTGAACCGGAGAGCCTGCCTGACCGCAAGTATTCCAAGGTCGGGCACGGCCATCGCCATGCAAGACGCCATTTCAAGCGCTGCGGCCGGCGATCACGGGCTGACAGGCAAAGGTGTAAGGGCTACGCGCCCTCGGCCGTTCCCTGCGCCCGGCGTTGCTTCCGCCGAATCCAGATATAGGCACCCCCTACCGCGAGGATCGGCACGCCGATGCCCGCAATCGGCCCGGGGGCGGAAACAGTCTTCTTGAGCTGGCCCGGGGGGCCATTTCCGTCCGGACCACCGCCCTTGTCGGCGAGAGCCGGAACCGTGCTGCACAGCGTCACAAGCGCGAGTGCCGCAACATTAATCAACAGGCGTGGACTGACCATGAGACCCTCCTCAATGACAGCCGCGTTAGCTAGGAGGGAGTCGGCTGCCGGAGAGTGAGTGTGTCACCTTCGTTTTTCCCCACAAACCAGCAATATGGCGCATTGGGCTAGCCCAAACGGGCTATTGGGGCATGCGTCGTTCAGACCCGGTTCATGTCGCTCAGATACATTCGGAAACATTCCAATTTCCGAGGACTTTCCATCATGAAGACCTTCGTTTCGCTTGCTGGCGGCGCCGCGCTTGCCGTGGCGTTGTCCTTGGCGCTCGCATCGCCCTCTGCCGCCGACCCTGCCGGCGACGCCCTCGCCGGCGGCATGCTCGGCTTCATGGCCGGCGCGGTAGCCGGCAGTGCGGCCTCCGGCGGCTATTACGATGGCGGGCCGCGCTATGGCGGCAGCTATAGCTGGCGGCGGCATGTCCGCGCCTGCTTCCGGGCCTATGGCGATGACTACGATCCCGCCAGCAACACCTATATCGACGACTACGGCGACGAGCGCCGCTGCCGCCTGTAGACGGTCCAGCACTCTATCGTGCCGTCGATCGTCGGATCGACGGCACTTGCGCCTATTTCGCCCTGATCGCAGCCCAAAAACTGTCATCAGGGTTCTTTTACTTATGGCGTGCTAGAATATACCCCAGTATGGGCGACCATTTGGGAGTTGTCTGTGCCCCATGACATCGAGCGATTTATCCGAATACAGAATCCGGACACTCGCAGCGACGCAAGCAGCCCCTGGCGCACGATCCCGAACTGCGAGAAGCTTCGCGTTCTCGATTACCTGACCTTTATGGCACCCAACGAAGAAACGACGATCGACGAACCGCGGTCGGTCTTTCACATCCACTTCGTCGAGGGCATCCGCAAGGGATCGCGCGTCATCTACCTCGGCAGGGTGTTCAGCGTGCTGACGGTCTCGGACTCGAAGCGCCTCGTCGGCCTTGAGATCTGCTGCACGCCCGAGGTGTCGCCGTCACCCCCGCAGCCGGTGGAATTGCGCAAGCAGTCCCTGCGTCGATGAATCGTGGTGCTCGGCACTCGCCGTCCCCTCGACCGCCGGGAGCAGCGCCTTGGCGAGTTGCTTGCCAAGCTCGACGCCCCACTGGTCGAACGAGTTGATGTTCCACACCGTCCCCTCGACAAACACCTTGTGCTCGTAGAGCGCGATGAGCTTGCCCAGCGTTTCAGGATCGAGCTGGCGATAGATCAGCGTATTGGACGGACGATTGCCCTCGAACACCTTGTGCGGGGCGAGCGCCTTGATGGCCGCCTTGTCGAGGCCTGTGCCCTTCAACTCGCTCATCACCTCGGCTTCGGACTTGCCCAGCATCAGCGCCTCGGATTGGGCGAAGACGTTGGCGACGAGCTTGGCGTGGTGCGGCGGCAGATTCTCATGCGGCACCGCGGCGATGAGGAAATCGCAGGGGATGACGTCGGTGCCTTGGTGGATGAGCTGGAAGAACGCGTGCTGGCCATTGGTGCCGGCCTCACCCCACAGCACCGGCCCGGTCGACCAGTCGACCCGCTTGCCACCGAGGGTGACATGCTTGCCGTTGCTCTCCATGTCGAGCTGCTGCAGGTAGGCCGGAAGCCGCGACAGCCGCTGGTCGTAGGGAATGACCGCCTGGGTGGCGAAATGCCAGATGTTGCGGTACCAGACCTCGATCAGGCCCATGATCACCGGCAGGTTCCGCTCGAGCGGCGTGCCGCGGAAATGCTCGTCCATGGCGGCCGCGCCCTTGAGGAACGCGGCGAAATTGTCGAACCCCACGGCAATGGCGACCGGCAGCCCGATGGCCGACCACACCGAATAGCGGCCGCCGACCCAGTCCCAGAAGCCAAAGATCCGATCGGCCCGGATGCCGAACTTGTCGCAGCCGTCGAGATTGGTGGAGACTGCGGCGAAATGATCGTTGACCGCCGCGTCCCCGAGCGCCGCCGCGATCCAGGCCCGCGCCGAATGGGCGTTGGTCATCGTCTCGTCAGTGGTGAAGGTCTTGCTGGCAATGATGAACAGCGTCTTTTTCGGGTCGAGGTATTTCAGCGTGTCGTGGATGTGAGCCCCATCGACGTTGGAAACGTAATGGGCGCGCAGATCGGCCCGCGTGTAAGGCTCGAGCGCCAGCGTCACCATGGCCGGCCCGAGGTCGGAGCCGCCGATGCCGATATTGACGATATCGGTGAACTGCTCACCCGCTGCGCCACGGACCGTTCCATCGCGGACCTGGTCCGAAAACGTCCGCATCCTGGCCAGCACGGCGCGCACGTCCGGCATCACGTCATGCCCGTCGACCATCACCGGGTTGTCGCCCTGATAGCGCAGCGCCATGTGCAGGACGGCACGATCTTCGCTGGTATTCATGTGATCGCCGGCCCACATGCGGTCGCGGCGCGCCTCAAGCTCGACGGTGCGGGCGAGATCGAACAGCCCCCCCATTACCCCCGCATCGATGCGGTTCTTCGAATAGTCGAGCAGCAAATCTTCGAAGCTGGCCGAAAAGGTCGCGAACCGCTCGGGATCAGCGGCAAACATCTCGCGCATCGTGGTATCGGCGAGGCGCTTGCGGTGTTTTTCCAGCGCGGCGAAGGCGGCTTTGCGTCCGGCCATGGGGTTCCCTTTCAGAGCGGGGCGAGGTCGCCTTGCGACCAGCCGGCGCGAGTTGCATCGGCATAAGCCGCGAAGCGGCTGTCGGCAATGGCGTCGCGGGCGCCCGCGACGAGCTCCTGATAGTAGGCGAGATTGACCTGGCTCAGGATCATGGCGCCCAGCATTTCTTCCGTCCTGACCAGATGATGCAGATAGGCCCGTGAAAAGCGCCGGCAATTGGCGTTCGGCGACTGCTCGTCGAGCGGTCGCGGATCATCTTTATGACGGGCGTTTTTCAGATTTATGACACCGAAGCGGGTGTAGGCGTGGCCGTGCCGGCCGGCGCGGGTAGGATGGACGCAATCGAACATGTCGATGCCGCGGGCAATGCCCCCCAGAATGTCGTCGGGCTTGCCGACGCCCATCAAATAGCGCGGCCGGTCGGCCGGCAGTTCCGGCGTGATCTCGGCGAGGACGCGGAACATCGTTTCCTGCGGTTCGCCTACCGCAAGCCCGCCCACCGCATAGCCGGCAAAGCCGATGGCTTTCAGCCCTGCGGCCGAGCGGGCCCGCAACTCGGCATCATCGCCCCCCTGCACGATGCCGAACAGGCCGCGCTGCGGCTGGGTGCCGAACGCCGCCTTGCTGCGGTCCGCCCAGCGCAGCGACAGCTCCATCGCCCGCTCCATCTCCGGCCGCTCGGCTGGCAGCGCAATGCATTCGTCGAGCTGCATGATGATGTCGCTGTCGAGCAGCGTCTGGATTTCGATGGAGCGCTCCGGCGTCAATTCGTAGGCGCTGCCATCGATATGCGAGCGGAAGGTGACGCCGTGCTCGGTGAGCTTCCGCAATTGCGCCAGCGACATCACCTGGAAGCCGCCGGAATCGGTGAGGATCGGCCGAGGCCAGTCCATGAAAATGTGCAGGCCCCCGAGCGCCGCGACCCGCTCCGCGCCGGGCCGCAGCATCAAATGATAGGTATTGCCCAACAGGATATCGGCGCCGGTCTCGCGCACCTGCTCGGGATACATGGCCTTGACGGTGCCCACGGTGCCGACCGGCATGAAGGCGGGCGTCTCGATCCCGCCGCGGTGAGTGGCGATGCGGCCGCGGCGGGCCATGCCATCCGTGGCGAGCAGGGCGAAGGAGAAATCAGTCATGCCGCGGGCTATAGCCGGTCCCGCCCGCGCCTGTCATCCCTTCTGCGGCTGGTAGCGCAGCAGCACGCCGCCGGTCTTGAGGGGACGCGCCTCGAGCAGGTTCATCCTCACCGCTTCAGGCATCGGCCTGAACAGCGGCGCGCCACCCCCGAGCACGATCGGCGCGAGCCCGATGCGGTATTCGTCGACGAGGCCTGCGGCGAGCAGCGGCGCCACCAGTTCGGCGCTGCCGAAGATGTAGATATCGCCCTTTGCCTCGCCTTTCAGCGTAGCGATGGCCTCACGGGCCTCGCCGCGGACCAGGCGGGTATTGTTCCAGTCCGCCCGCGCGAGTGTGTTGGAAATCACCACCTTGGCCTGCGTGTTCATCCGGTCCGCGATCTCGCCGGTCTCGGCCTGCCAATAGCCGGCCATGCCCTCATAGGTCTTGCGGCCGAACACCAGCAATTCCATGCCGTCGAGCTGTTCAGTCGACAGCGCCTCGAGCTCCTCGCCGTAGATGGTGCCGTGAAACTCGAGGTCCCAGGCCGACCTGCCCTCAAAGCACCCGTCGAGCGACATGACGTTCCAGACGATCAAACGCGCCATTCCAGCCTCCATAACTTAAGTTCGCGCTTAAGTAACTGCCGAACCTCGCTGCCGTCAAGACCCTCGGCGTTCCCGACCCATCAGCGCGTGCCGGCCTCAACTTGCGAAGCGCGGAACAGCAGGCTGGCGTCGCCGTAGGAATAGAAGCGGTAGCCCGTTTCGATGGCGTGGTGGTAGGCCGCCCGCATTGTGTCGAGGCCGGCGAACGCGCTGACCAGCATGAACAGGGTCGAACGCGGCAGGTGAAAATTGGTCATCAGCACGTCGACAACGCGAAATTCGAAGCCGGGAGTGATGAAGATATCCGTCTCGCCCATGAAGGGGCCCAGCTCGCCGGTGGCTGCGGCCGCACTTTCGAGCAGGCGCAGGCTGGTGGTGCCAACCGCCACGATGCGCCCGCCCTTGGCGCGCGCGGCGGCGATGCGCCCGGCCGTAGCCTGGGTGATTTCACCCCATTCGGTGTGCATCTTGTGGTCGACGGTGTCGTCGACCTTGACCGGCAGGAAGGTCCCTGCCCCGACATGCAGCGTGACCTTCTCGACCTCGACGCCCTTCAGCATCAGGTCCTGCAGCAGCTTCTCGGTGAAATGCAGCCCGGCAGTCGGCGCCGCCACCGCCCCTTCCACGGTGGCGTAGACCGTCTGGTAGTCGACGGAGTCGCGCTCCTCGGCGTCGCGCTTGCCCCCGATATAGGGCGGCAGCGGCATGGCGCCATTGGCCTTGATCGCCTCGTCGAGTTCGGCGCCCGACCGCTCGAAGGCCAGCGTGACCTCGCCGGCCTCGCCCTTGCCGGTGATCGTCGCCACGAGCTTGCGCCGGCCGCGGCCGAGCTCGACGCGGTCGCGCAGGTTAAGCACCTTGGCCGGCCGGGCGAAGGCCAGCCAGTGATTGGCATCGAGCCGCTTGTGCAGGTTGAACGACACCTTGCGCCGGCTCTCCCCGCGCAGCCGCAGGCCGGAGAGTTCGGCGGGAATTACCTTGGTGTCGTTGACGACCAGCACGTCGCCGGACGTCAGGATCTCGATCAGGTCGGTCACCTGCCGGTCGGCCAGCTTCCCCCCGGGCCCGACGACCAGCATTTTCGCCGCATCGCGCGGCTCCACCGGATGCAGCGCGATGTGGCTTTCCGGCAAGTCGAAGTCGAATTGGTCTACCCGCATATCTGCCTCAGAACAGGCGGATGAGGAGCACACCCGCCACCAATAATACCGCCCCGGCAATGCGGCCAAACGATAGTTCGCGCACGGCAAGACCCATGAAGCCGATACGGTCGAGCACGATGCCGGCCAGCAATTGTCCGGCGACCGACAACGCCATGACCGCCGCGGCACCGATCCGCGGCGTCAGGAGAATTGCGGCAGTGACGTAAACGGTTCCCAGAGTGCCACCGGCAAAGTAGAGCCACGGCGCCGGCGCGGCCCAATGCGGCCCGCTGCCCTGCACCCGCGACACCACCAGCATCACCACCACCAGCACGACCGCGCCGGCGAGAAACGACATCGCCGCCGCCGCGACCGGCATGGCAAGGTCCTTGCCAAGCTGGGTATTGAGTGGCGCCTGCACCGCGATGCACGCGCCGGCAACCACGCCAAGCAAGGCCCAGAGCACCGCATCCATCGGCCGTACTCCGCCTTGCGCCGCCAATTTGGTCAGGCCGCTTCGTCAGCGGCGACCCGCACGGTCACCATCTTGTCGGGATCGCGCACCGGCTCGCCGCGCTTGATCTTGTCGACGTTTTCCATGCCTTCGATGACCTTGCCCCACACCGTATACTGGCGGTCGAGGAAGCCGGCGTCATCGAAGCAGATAAAGAACTGCGAATTGGCGCTGTCGGGGTTCTGCGACCGGGCCATCGAGGTGGTGCCGCGGACATGCGGCTCGCGATTGAATTCCTGTTTGAGGTTCGGGTATTTCGACGACCCGGTGCCGGTGCCCGTCGGATCGCCGGTCTGGGCCATGAAGCCGTCGATGACGCGATGGAAGACGATGCCATCGTAAAAGTGCTCGCGCGCCAGCTTCTTGATGTGCGCCACATGGTTGGGCGCCAGGTCTGGCCGCATCTCGACAACCACCGTGCCTTTGGTGGTCTCGATGATCAGGGTGTTTTCAGGGTCCTTGTAGTCAGCCATCTTGGCGTTCCTTACTTGTAGTCGATCTTGGCGGAAATGATCTTGTCGGGGTCGGTAACGGTGCCGTTGTCGTCCGGGTTGCCACGCTTGATCTTGTCGGCGGCATCCATGCCGGCCACGACCTTGCCGAACACGGTATACTTGCCGTTGAGGAAGCTGCCATCGCCGAACATGATGAAGAACTGCGAGTTGGCGCTATCCGGATCTTCGGCGCGAGCCATGCCGACGGTGCCGCGGACGAACGGGGTAGCAGTGAATTCGGCCTTGATGTTGGGCAGGCTCGAACCACCCGAACCGTCGCCCTTCGGGTCGCCGGTCTGGGCCATGAAGCCATCGATGACGCGATGGAATTTCAGCCCGTTGTAAAAGCCCTGGTCGGTCAGGGTAATGATCTGCTTCACGGTTTGCGGCGCGAGGTTCGGCTCGAGCTCGATGTCGATGGTGCCGTTCTTGACCTGCAGCAGCAGGTGCGGCGTGCCGGTTGGCGCGGCGGCGATCGCCGGCAGCGCGACGGCCGCGGCGACGACCAGCGCCAGCGCCGCCGCCAGGCGGATGATGAGTTTCATTTCTGGTTCAATGCCTTGAAGACGATGGTGGGGACAAAGGCGGAGATATCGCCGCCGAGCTCGGCGATTTGCCTGACCAATGAGGCAGAGATGTGCCGCACATGCGGGCTCGCCGGCAGAAACACGGTCTGGATGTCGGGTGCCATCTGCGCATTCATGCCCACCATCTGCATTTCGTAATTGTAGTCGGTGGTATCGCGGAGGCCACGGATCACCAGTTTGGCGCCATTCTCGCGGGCGGCGGCGACCATCAGGCCGTCGAACTCGGTGATGGTGAATGCCGTGTCGGTGCGCTTGCCGATCGGCTCCATGCAGCGGCGCAGCAGGTCGAGGCGCTGGTCGTGCGCAAACAGCGGCGCCTTCGAGTGATGCGTGCCCACCGCGATGACGAGGTGATCGACCAGCCGGCAGGCGCGTTCGATGACGTCGAGATGGCCATTGGTGACGGGGTCGAACGAGCCGGGATAGAAGCCAACGAGCGTGGTCATGGTCCCCTCCTGCCCCGGTTCGAATGCGCGGGTTTCATGTCACGCCTGCGTTTGCAAGGCAAGCCAGACGGCGGCGCCGATGATCAGGATGCCGGCGACCCGGTTGACCAGTTCGATGCGGCCGCCGGTCAGCGCGCCGCGCGCGTAGGAGGCGATGAGCAGGTACCCCGTATCGGTGATCAGCGCGGCGCCCATTTCGATCAGCCCGAGCACCAGCACCTGCGGCCAGGCGGGAAAGCGCGGATTGACGAATTGCGGCAGGAAGGCGCCGAAGAAGATCAGCGCCTTGGGATTGCCCCACAGCACCAGAAAGCCGGAAATCACCTGCCGCAGGGGACTGATGGCGGTTTCGGCCCGGTCCAGGGAGAGGGCGTGGCGCTTGGTCAGGTAGCCCCAGCCCACCCATAGCAGATAGGCAGCGCCGGCATATTTGATGATGTCGAAGGCGCTGGTGACGACGCTGGTGATGGCCGCAAGCGCCACCGCGACGCACACCACCATGGTGAGGCGCGCGATCTGCGCCCCCAGCTCGAGCCAGAGCCCGGCGACGAGGCCGCGCGCCAGCCCGGTGCCGATCACGGCCGAAACGGTAATCCCGGGCACGAGCACCACCACGAACGCGGCGATGGTGAAGGGAATGAGCGTGGCGAGGGAGAACATCAACCGGGCCGGCCGGCAAGGAGGAAGGGCGACATCATCGTTCCGTCAGACTCGCCTCGCGGCGGATGAGGGCAGAAAAGGCTTCAGGTCAAAAAGAACTTCAGGCCCGTTTCAGCAGCGCCAGCCACACGCCGCCACAGATCAGCACGGCGCCCGAGACGCGACTCACCAGCTTCACGCGCGCGGCGCTCAGCAGGTGCCGGGCGCGGCCGGCCAGCAGCGCATAGAGGCTGTCGGTGACCGAGGCAATGGCCATGAAGGTCAGGCCGAGCAACAGGATCTGCGGCAGCGCCGGGTGCGCCCGGTCGACGAACTGCGGCAGCAGCGCCCCGAGAAAGATCAGTGCCTTGGGGTTGCTCCAGATGACCACGAAACCGCGCCACGCATCCTGCCAGGGGGTGCGCGGGCGCCCCGCCCGCCCTTCCCCCAGATGGCCATCGGAGCGCAGCATGCCGATACCGATCCAGACGAGATAGGCGGCGCCGGCGAGCTTGATCCAGTCGAAAGCCCAGCCCATGAAGTTCACGACCGCCTCGAGCCCGAACGCCACCACGATCACCATGGTCAGCATGCCGATCTGCGTGCCGAGGATATTCATCAGCCCCGCTCTGGTGCCGCGCGCCAGCGAGCTGGCGATCACGACTGTGACCGTGGGGCCCGGCACGATGGTCAGCACCAGGCAGGCGGCAACATAGGTGAAGATGGTGGATGGGATGAACATGGCGGCCCCCGACGGGCGGGGAACAAGCCACGCCGCATCGTGAAACGCAAGAGCGGCGCAGGGGACGCGCCTTCAGCCCGGCGGAGTTGCCACCGAAAGTGATGCGACCACCACCCCCTCCCCAGCCCTCCCCGCAAGGGGGAGGGTGTTCGGCTGAGGTTGCGGCTTGGCCTGTGGCGCGCCACTTTCACCACCCGGCACCCCTACCCCTTGCGGGGAGGGGGTCCGCCACCAGCAAGGTGCCGTGTAAGACGCGGCCAACTCTACCGATTCCTCCGCAAGGGGTGCCGGGTAGTGCGTGGTGAACGTCAGCCTTTCGGCCCGCACCACCGAATACCCTCCCCCTTGCGGAGAGGGGCGATAGAGCCTCGCAGTTCAGCGCCAGGTAGCGGCTCCTGCGTCTCCCTCCCCCTTGAGGGGAGGGATCAACGGTGGGGGTCCTGCCACAGGCACGGTGCCAGCGGAGCGACCCCCACCCGGCTGCCGCCACCCTCCCCCCAGGGGGAGGGATTTATGCCGCGCGGCTCCCGCTCTCCCTCCCCTGCGGGAAGGGCTGCGGGGGTCTCCAAGTCACCCCCTACTCCGCCGTCGGTGCGTCATCTCCCGCGCCGTCATTGCCCTCGCTGTCGTCGCGCTCGTCGCCGTCGGGCTCGCTGATCCGTTCGACCGACACGACCTTTTCGCCTTCGGCAGTGCGGAACACCCGCACGCCCTTCGAGGCGCGGGAGGTGTAGCGGATGCCATCGACCGGCACGCGGATCAACTGGCCGCCATCGGTGACCAGCATGATCTGGTCGCTGTTGTCGACCGGGAACGCCGCCATGAGGGCGCCGATCTCGTCGAGCTTGCTCTGGTCCGTGGCCTTGATGCCCTTGCCGCCGCGGTTGGAGATGCGGAACTCGTAGGACGACGACCGCTTGCCGAACCCCTTCTCGCTGACCGTCAGCACGAACTGCTCGGCGGCGCCCATTTCGGCGTAGCGATCGACCGACAGCGCGACGTCGCCGCCGCCCTCGCCGGCTTCCTCGCCCTCTTCGAACTCCTCCGGTTCCTCGACGCCGTTGTCTCCGTCCCCATGCTCGCCGGAAGTGGCCCGGCGGATGGCGCCCGACTGCTTGAGATAAGCCTCGCGCTCGGCCGGGCTGGCCGAGACGTGGCGCAGGATCGACATCGAGATGACGCTATCACCGGCGGTCAGCGAAATGCCGCGCACGCCGGTCGAGGTGCCGGTCGAGCCGGCCGAGCCGAAGACGCGCACATCGGTGGTCCGGAAGCGGACGCACTGGCCGCGCGCCGTGGTCAGCAGCACGTCATCGTTTTCGCCGGAGATCTCGACCCCGATGATGGTCTGCCGTTCGTTGCCGAATTCCATGACGCGCTTGCCCAGGCTGGTGCGCGGCACGCAATCGGAGAGGTTGTTGCGCCGGATCGAGCCGGTCGAGGTGGCGAACATCACGTCGTGCTTGGCCCACTCCGCCTCATCCTCGGGCAGCGGCACGATGGAGGTGATGCGCTCGCCATCGTCGAGCGGCAGCATGTTGATGAGGGCGCGGCCCCTGCCCTGCGGCTCGGCCACCGGCAGGCGCCAGACCTTCATCTTGTAGACTTGCCCGAGCGAGGAGAAGAACAGCACCGGCGCGTGAGTCGAAGCCACGAACAGCCGGGTGACGAAATCCTCGTCGCGCGTTGCCATGCCGGAACGGCCCTTGCCGCCGCGCCGCTGCGCCCGATAGGCCGAGAGCGGCACGCGCTTGATGTAGCCGCCATGCGTGACGGTCACCACCATGTCCTCGCGGGCGATGAGGTCTTCGTCCTCAAAATCGCCGGCGCTGTCCTCGATGCTGGTGAGACGCGGAGTCGAGAACTCCTCCCGGAGGGCGGCGAGCTCGTCGCGGATGATCTGCAGCACCCTTTCGCGCGACCGCAGGATCGCCAGATAGTCGGTGATCTCGCCGCCGAGGCCGTTGAGCTCGTTGCCGATCTCGTCGCGGCCGAGCGCCGTGAGGCGCGACAGCGTCAGCGCCAGGATGGCGCGGGCCTGCTCGTCGGAAAGGCGGAACGTGCCATCCTCGGCGATCTTGTGGCGCGGATCCTCGATCAGCAGGATCAGCGATTCGACGTCCTTCGCCGGCCAGTCGCGGGCCATCAGGCGTTCGCGTGCCGTCGCCGGGTCGGGTGCCGTCCGGATCAGTGCGATGACCTCGTCGATATTGGCCACGGCCACCGCGAGACCGACCAGCACATGGGCCCGGTCGCGCGCCTTGTTGAGGAGGAATCGGGCGCGCCGCGTGACCACTTCCTCGCGGAACTCGACGAATGCCACGAGGATGTCGTTGAGGCTCATCAGTTTCGGCCGGCCGCCATCGAGAGCGACAAAATTGCAGCCGAACGACGATTGCAGCGGCGTGAATCGGTAAAGCTGGTTCAGCACCACGTCGGAGACCGCATCGCGCTTCAGCTCGACCACCACCCGCATGCCGTTGCGGTCGGATTCGTCGCGGATGTCGGAGATGCCCTCGATGCGCTTGTCACGCACCAGTTCGGCGATCTTCTCGATCATCACTGCCTTGTTCACCTGATAGGGAATCTCGGTGATGATCAGGGCTTCGCGCTCGCGCCGCAGTTCCTCGGTGTGGACCCGCCCGCGGATCATGACCGAGCCACGGCCGGTTTCGTAGGCTTGGCGGATGCCGGTGCGACCGAGGATGATCCCGGCGGTCGGGAAATCCGGGCCGGGGATGAACTCCATCAGCTCTTGCGTGCTGAGGTTGCGGTTATCCAGCACGGCCAGGGTGGCGTCGATCACCTCGCCGAGGTTGTGGCTCGGGATGTTGGTGGCCATGCCCACGGCGATACCGCCGGCGCCGTTGACCAGCAGGTTGGAAAAGCGCGCCGGCAGCACGGTCGGCTCCTGCAGCGAGCCATCGTAGTTGTCGCGGAAATCGACGGTGTCCTTGTCGAGGTCTTCCAGCAGCGCGTTGGTGACCTTTTCCATGCGCACCTCGGTGTAGCGCATGGCGGCCGGCATATCGCCGTCGACCGAACCAAAATTCCCCTGCCCGTCGACCAGCGTCACGCGCAGGGAGAATTCCTGCGCCATGCGGACGAGGGAGAAGTACACCGCGTCATTGCCATGCGGGTGGTAGTGGCCGATGACGTCGCCCACCACCGTCGCCGATTTATGATAGGTGCGGTTCCAGACGAAGTTCTGCTGGTGCATTGAATAAAGGATGCGCCGATGCACCGGCTTCAGCCCGTCGCGCACATCGGGCAGCGCGCGGCTGACGATGACGCTCATGGCGTATTCGAGGTAGGATTTGCGCATCTCGTCGCCGATGGATACCGGCTGGATGTCCGAGGGCTCGCCGGCCCCCTGAGCGTTGTCTGGCGTGTCTGTCACTGCATCGATTCGGTGTTGGAAAAGCTGACACTCTTATAGACGATATTCCGCTGCGACGCGAACCCCGGTCGTGGCCTTAGGCCCGCTGCAGGATAGGCTGCAGGGCCGCTTCGCCCGGGCCGGTGGGGCGCCCTGCGGGAGGGGCTCGCCGCATCCGGGTGCAAGGCACGGCTCAATTCCGACCAGGACCGATTGCCCTATGGGTGCCCGCTGCCGAAATGGGGGCCGCACCCGGGACTCGCGCTTTGAGAACGCCTCATATAGTAATCGCGCCGGGGTCGGATCTGGCACGATGGTGGCCGGACGGCGGCCGTGGAGCGGGGCGACGTTTGCGCCTTCTGGCGGCCCCGTTGCTGATCGGGCCTTTCGACCGGGCCCCTCCTGGCGGGCCCGCTGGGCGGACCTAAGGCCGGTGTACTTGGATTCTTGAACCCGGCAAATTATGGTGCCGTCGCAGCAAATTGCCGGGGGGCAAGTTGTTTCATCGTTTGGAGACCGAAAGCATGACCCATCTTGGACCCCTCGCCCGCGCCCTCGGCGTCGCCGGGCTCGTGGCCGCCACCGGGGCCTATATGGCGCCCGCCTTCGCCGGGCCGGCCGAAATCACACTGCTCAAATCCTATGAGGGCAACTGGCGCGGCGCCGGCAAGGTGGTCGGCGCCGAATCCGAGAACGTCACTTGCCGCATGGCGCTTTCCCCCGGCAACGATGACAAGGTCAACTATTCGGGCCGCTGCCTGCTGGCCGGGGCAAACCTGTCGATCAATGGCACCCTCGCCTATATCGACGGCAGCCAGCGCTACGAAGGGGCGATGACCTCCAACGTCAATTTCTCCGGCGTTGCCGTCGGCAAGAAGCAGGGCAGCGGTATCGTCTTCAACCTCAAGTCACGCGGCATCAAGGATGACGCCAATCTCGAGGTCAGCGCCAGCATCGTGCTGACGCCCGGCGTGATCACGGTGCAGTTCAAGGCGACCGACACCACGACCGGCAAGGTCATCAACGCCTCGGTGCCGTTCGCGCGCACCTGACCGGCGTTCTGGCGGTCAAGTCAAAGGGCGGTCCGGGAGGGCCGCCCCTTTTCCGTTCGGCCCGGCCGAGGGACCGCCGCCCCAATAATGTGACCTCAGAACGGGATGTCGTCGTCCATGCCGCCAGACTGGAAAGCCGGGGCGGAGGCAGCGGGCCGGCGTTCGGCCGGGCGGCTGCTGGTCTCGCGCGGCCCCGAAAAGCCGCCGCCGGCGCCGGCGCCTTCGCCGTCATTGCGGCCGTCGAGCATGGTGAGGGTGGAGTTAAAGCCCTGCAGCACGATCTCGGTCGAATACTGGTCGACGCCGTCCTTCTCCCATTTCCTGGTCTGCAGCGCGCCTTCGATATAAACCTTGCTGCCCTTCTTGAGGTACTGTTCGGCCACCCGGGTCAGCCCCTCGCTGAAGATCACCACGCGGTGCCATTCGGTCTTTTCGCGGCGCTCGCCGGTGGTCTTGTCGCGCCATGAATCGGTGGTGGCGACGCGCAGATTCACCACCTTGCCGCCGCTGGGCAGTGCCCGCACTTCGGGATCGGCGCCGAGATTGCCGATCAGAATGACCTTGTTGACACTGCCTGCCATGATGAAACGTCCTTTTGTGTTCCGCGGCCCGCGCCTGGGGGCCACTACCTACCGGCCGGCATTCTACGATTGCGAGCGCCATAGCGCCCGCAGTTTCACCGGCCATCCACAGTAACTGTGTTCACTATATGTTCACAACAGGCGCGCGTCAAGAACCGCTGTCGACGCTCTTGACCGGCGCCTCGATGTTCTTAATATGTTCTCGCTAACCGGAAGAATCGCGATCTGCTGCGAAGGGCGCGGCGCCGCTCTACTTGCGGCCGGTCGAGGTTCTGCCTAATTATGGGCGTGGCGCCTTCAGCCGCTCCCGATCACCGATTTTCCTGCGTTGCGGCGCCCCGAGCCGTTGCCGCTTACCCGTGGACCCACTATGGCCGTTGCCCCGACACCGAACCGTGAAATCGTCATTCGCGGCGCCAAGGAGCATAACCTCAAGAATATCGACGTCCGGCTGCCGCGCGACAAGCTGATCGTCATGACGGGGCTGTCGGGGTCGGGAAAGTCCTCGCTGGCGTTCGACACCATCTATGCCGAGGGACAGCGCCGCTATGTCGAAAGCCTCTCGGCCTATGCGCGGCAGTTTCTCGAGATGATGCAGAAGCCCGACGTCGAGCAGATCGACGGGCTGTCGCCGGCCATTTCCATCGAGCAGAAGACCACCAGCAGAAATCCACGTTCGACCGTCGGTACGGTCACAGAAATCTACGACTATTTGCGCCTGCTCTACGCGCGCGTCGGCGTACCCTATTCGCCGATCACCGGCCTGCCGATCGAGAGCCAGACGGTCAGCCAGATGGTCGACATCGTGCTGGCACTGCCCGAAGGCACCCGGCTCTATCTGCTGGCGCCGATCGCGCGCGGCCGCAAGGGCGAGTACAAGCGCGAGCTCAACGAGCTGATGCGCAAGGGCTTTCAGCGCGTCAAGATCGACGGTGAATTCCACGACATCGAGGACGCGCCCAGCCTCGACAAGAAGCTGAAGCACGACATCGAGGTGGTGGTCGACCGCATTGCGGTGTCGCCCGATCTCGGCACCCGCCTTGCCGCCAGTTTCGAGACGGCGCTGAAGCTGGCCGACGGCATCGCGTTTGGCGAGTTCGCCGACGAACTGGATGCGAAGGGCGTCCCTAAGCGGTTGATCTTCTCGGAGAAATTCGCCGATCCGATCTCCGGCTTCACCATTCCGGAGATCGAGCCGCGGCTGTTTTCGTTCAACAATCCCTATGGCGCCTGCCCGGTTTGCGACGGCCTCGGCTCCGAGGCCAAGATCGATCCGAACCTGATCGTGCCGGACGTCGAGCTGTCGCTGCGCGATGGCGCCATCGCCCCCTGGTCGCGCACCTCGGCCCCCTATTACCTGCAGACGCTGTCGGCGGTCGCCAAGCATTTTGGCGCCTCGACCGGCACGCCCTGGGAAGACCTGCCCGAGGAAGTCCGGAACGCGGTGCTTTACGGCACCGGCAAGACGCCGATCAATTTCGTCTATGACGACGGCCTCCGGACCTACAAGACGACCAAGCCATTCGAGGGCGTGATCGGCAATCTCGAGCGGCGCTACAAGGAGACCGAAAGCGCCGGCATGCGCGAGGAAATCGAGAAATACATGTCCTCGGCGCCGTGCCTCGCCTGCAATGGCTTCCGGCTGAAGCCCGAGGCGCTGGCGGTGAAGATCGATGGCCTCCACATCGGCCAGGTCACCGAAAAGTCGATCCGCGCCGCCGCGGCCTGGTTCGCGGCCCTGCCCGCGCACCTCACGCCGACGCAATTGCACATCGGCGAGCGGGTACTCAAGGAGATCCGCGAGCGGCTGAATTTCCTCAACGACGTTGGGCTCGACTATCTGACGCTGGCGCGCAATTCCGGCTCGCTGTCCGGCGGCGAAAGCCAGCGCATCCGCCT
>Ga0207657_10001059_pt1 | contig 29185 bp, 27 predicted proteins | sample KBSC33metaG_FD_184316 | JGI IMG/M metagenome (GOLD analysis project Ga0207657, IMG submission 184316) | Corn rhizosphere microbial communities from Kellogg Biological Station, Michigan, USA - KBS C3-3 metaG (SPAdes) (version 2) | ecosystem: Host-associated > Plants > Roots > Rhizosphere > Soil ...
CTCGAAGCGGAAGCCTTTCAACACGCCCTGGCTTTCTTCCAGGAAAATCATGGCTAGCGTGTAAGGTTCTTCCCCGGTTGAGCAACCGGCGCTCCATACCCGAATCTGGGGCACTGCGCTTTTCGCCTGTGCTTCCACGATTTTGGGCAACACGATCTTGCGCAACGCATCCAGCTGGGGTTGGTTACGAAAGAAGCAGGTCTCACCCACCGTTATTCTGTTGAGAAGATTAACCAGTTCCGAATTGCGGCTCGTCGCCAGCACCTCGTAATAGGTGCGCAAGCTGGTTGCACCCGCCTCTTTCATACGGGAAATGCAGCGCTCCTCCAGGGTGTGGAGTTTATTGTCGGAATAGAAGATGCCCGCCTCGGTGTAGATAAGATCACGAATCCGAACCAAGGTGGGGTTTGACGCAAAACTCGCCGTACACCCGGAATGTGGAACTTGCGTCGATGTTCCCATAGCCACCTTAGGCGAAGGAGTACGATTTTTGCCGCTCTGGCCCGCTAATCAAGGCGGCCGGATCGAGCACCAGTCGCACTCGGCCGTCTCCGCTTATCGTGGCGCCCGCGATGGTCGCACAACCCTGGAGATAGGATCCCAATGGTTTCACTACCGTAGACTCTTGCCCTACCAATTCATCCACTAGTAAAGCGATCTTTTTGTCCCCGATACCCAGGACCACTACACGGCGCCCAGCGTCTTTTCGCGAGTCCAGCCGGGCGTCAATTATTTCGGCGAGGCGCAGCAAAGGCACAGTCTCATTCCGCAGCTGCAGCACTTCACGTCCTTCGATGGTGTGGATTTCCCCCACCTGGATGCTCGCCGTTTCCAGTACGGTGCGGAGGGGCAGAGCGTAAGTCTCCTCAGCAACTCGCACCAGCAGCACGGGCAGAATCGCCAGCGTGAGAGGTAACTTGAGAAGCACGGTCGTGCCCACGCCCAATTTGCTGTCCAAATCAATGGTGCCGTTCAGCTTCTTCAGATTCGAGCGCACCACATCCATACCAACGCCGCGGCCTGATAGGTCACTGGTCTTCTCGGCTGTGCTGAACCCGGGGAGAAAGATGAAGTCCAGAATTTCTCTCTGGGAAAGAGAACCCACCCGCTCCGCAGAAACCAAGCCCTTCTCTACTGCCTTACGTGCCACACGCTCGGGATCGATGCCAGCGCCGTCATCGGAAACACTGATGACGATTTGATCGCCTTCCTGACGAGCCTCCATGCGAATAGTTCCGTGACGCGGCTTTCCGGCAGCGACTCGCCGGTCCGGCAGTTCCAGGCCGTGATCCAGGCAATTACGCACCAGGTGGACAAGAGGATCTCCAATCAACTCGACCATGGTCTTGTCGAGCTCGGTGTCCTCGCCTAGCAGCACGAGTTCGACTTCCTTCTGCAAGCTTTGCGCAACGTCGCGCACCAATCGCGGAAACCGTCGAAACACGGTATCCACGGGTACCATGCGGGTCTTCAATCCTGCGACCTGCAACTCTTCGGTGATGAAGCTCAACCGAGCAGTGGAAAGGCCGAGCGCCGAGTCCAATGCTTCGCCTGAGATTCTGCCGCTGACCAGGTCGCGGTTGATCTGGACCAGCCGGTTTCTTTCGAGCACCAGTTCCCCGATGAGATTGACCAGCTCATCGAGCTTGCGTACGTCAACCCGCATGCTTTGCGAGCCAGATGATTTCGCCAGCGTGTCTGCAACTCGCTGCTGGTCGGCCATGGCATTGCCCACTTCCGCGGGAGTTGCCAGACCTTTCTCCACAATCAAGTTGCCCAGCTTGGGGCTGACAGGACTGCTGGCTTGCTCGGCAAGAATCCCGGCCAGGGCGGTTGGTTCGAGTACGTTTTGGTTGACCAGTATCTCGCCTAATCGCAGGGGCGCCTCAGAGCTGGTTTGCACGGCCTGTAATTCAGCCAGCAGGGGCTCGAGCGAGTACTCTTTCAGTCCCCCTTGCCGGATATCCTCCAGCATTTTGCCGATCTGGTCGCGAGCGGCCAGCAGCACATTGGCGACGCGGGGGCCGAGGGTTACATCTCCCCGGCGTACCGTGTTCAGAACGTCTTCCGCTCGATGGCTCAAACGCACGACCGCCTCGTAGCCTAAGAATCCCGACGTGCCCTTGATCGTGTGCATGGCCCGAAACACGCGATTGAGCAGTTCTGGATCCTTAGGCGACGATTCGAGAGCAATCATGTCCTGATCCATCCGTTGCAGCAGCTCTTCGGATTCGATGAGGAACTCGCGAACCAGAGTTTCGTCTTGTGAAAAGTTGTCCACGATAGCGTGCCCAAGACAGCCGAGCTTTTCAGTTAAGCCTGCCCTACGCCTGCCACAAGCGACTCCTCGGATTCGCTCATCAGACGATCTACGTCCAGGAGAATCAGCAAGCGGTCATTAAGCTTGCCCACGCCCGAGACGTATTCGCGTTCCACTTTTCCCAGCCGGGGTGGCGGTTCCACGGTATCGGCAGGTATCCGCAAGACTTCCGATACGGAGTCCACCATGAAACCAAGCACCGTGCCTTTGACTTCTACCACCACAATGCGTGTCTGCTTATCCTGGGCCAGGATCTGCAGGCCAAAACGCTTGCGCAGGGCGATCACTGGAATGACCTTCCCGCGCAGATTAATGACTCCTTCCACGAAGTCAGGAGAGTTAGGCACTCTCGTCAGCTGCTGCACTCGGATGATTTCCTGCACCCGCAAGATATCGAGGCCGAATTCTTCACCTCCCACATGAAAGCTCACCAGTTGCAGCAGTTCGCCATGTGACTGGTGGCTCTGGTTAGCTACGGTGCCGATCGCAAGATGGGTTGCGTCCACTGCTGTCTCCATATATTTCTCCTTCGCTCAGTCTCTCTGCAGCCCTACCGGCCCGCACCGGCCGCGAAGGCCTTTGGTGCACTGGTTCCAGCTTGCGCCCCGTGACTTGGACGCGAAGTCGCGAAGTGTGCGCCGTCGCTACCCAGTTGGAAGCTGCCAACCATCTTTTGCAGATCGAGCGCCAACCCTGAAAGATCCTGGCAGGCCTTTGCCGACTGCTGGGCGCCCACCGCGGATTCCTTCACCAGCTGCGCGATCTGGTCCATGTTGTTGTTCACCTGCTCGGTGGCGCTCGACTGCTCGGTAGCCGCCGTCGCAATGTGCGTGATCATTTCGCCCACCTGGTTCGACATATCGATGATCTGACGGAGTGAATCGCCAGCCGTTGCCGTGGATGTGACACCCTCTTCCACTTGCTTGGTGCCGGCCTCCATGGCAGTGACCGCTACCTTGGTCTCGTCCTGGATGTTCTTGATCATCTGGGCAATTTCCTTAGTGGCCGTCGTGGTGCGCTCCGCGAGTTTGCGAACCTCATCGGCTACTACGGCAAAGCCTCGACCCTGCTCACCCGCGCGCGCTGCCTCGATTGCGGCATTGAGCGCCAACAGGTTGGTCTGATCGGCGATGTCATCGATGACGCCGATAATGCGGCCGATCTGGTCGGAACTCTTGCCCAGCTCTTCCATCTTCTTCGCGGTTGCTCCGACCGACTCCGCGATGCGACGCATCTTGGTCAAAGTTTCTTCCACGATGCTGCCGCCATGCTTTGCCGTGTCCGCGGCCTTGCGCGCCGCTTCCGCTGCCTTATTGGAGTTGTCCGAAACCTGGAGAACGGTCGAGGACATCTCCTGCATGGCAGTGGCGACTTGCGAGGTCTGATCTTTCTGGGTCTCGGAGCCTTGCGCCTGCTGGGTCGCGGAAGAAGAAATTTCTTCGCTGGCGCTGGCCACGTGTTCCGCGGTCGAGGCGATCGACTGGATCATCTCGCGCAGACTATTCTTCATCTTGTTTAAGGCTATTCCGGCTTTGCCGATCTCGTCCTCCGAGACGACTTGCATGTCATCAACCGCCAGATTGTTACCTGCAATATGCTGGATGAGAGCCACCATGCGGGCCATCCCGCCGGTAATGGAACGCACGATGAAGAAGGCGACGAGGATCCCGACCACGAACCCACCAACTGCGAAACTGAGAATAATGGTTCGAGTACTGGACTCGATCGAGTTGCCATCCACCGCAGCATCAGAGGCGAGCTTCTCGATGATCTCCTGCAGGTCAGCCACGGAGGTACGAAGGCTAGTGCGCAGCTGTGAGGTTTCTGGGCTAAACGCCAATGCTTCCGCTTCTTTGGTTTTGCCCGCGCGACGGAGTTCAATTTGTCGATTGGCAATGGCACGCCATGCCTCAAAGGAACGGGTTATATCCGCGAACAGCTTCTTACCTTTCTCCGTAACTAGCAGCTTCTGTAACTCGTTGGCACCCTCCTTAAACTCCTGCTGACCGTCTTGATCCACCTTTAGCAAGTCTTCCTTTCCAGTTAGAAGGAAGCCGCGCACCCCCGTCGTCTGCCTTTCGAGTGCTGACTCCATCGTTTCGGCAAGAAGATTTTTCTTATCGTTTACCTGGATGCTATCGGTGACGGCACTGAGCCTGAACGTGCTGTAAAAACCGATGCCCGCAACCACGGTGATTACCAACAAGAGAGTGGCAAAGCCCAGGCCCAACTTCATCTTCAAACTCAACTTATTCATGGCGTGTCCTCCGCTGAAATCCGGCCCGGCTGCTGCGCGTCGACCTGTGCGCCGTCAAAAGCAGCCAGCTGGTTGCGCCGATAGCTCACAGCTTCGGTATTCGGCTCACAACCAAATCTGTTCATCGGCATGCGCATTGAAGACTTTAGCTGTTTGGATCTTTTTGGCGTGGCGGAGTCACCGCTGATTGTTGCGGAGATGAAAACTCCTAGCAGCTAGAAGGAGAGCGTGACGCGAGGCGTAAACACGAATGCGTCGTTGCTTCGTGCTCCGCCTGGGTTTCTGATGAATTGAAAATCGGGTACAAGCGATAAGAAACGCGTAAGTGACACCCGATAATAGATCTCGGCCGCTACCTCATGATCTCGCTCAAAACCGGCCTCATCAACGTCAGTAAACCGGACTGAAGTAATCCCAAAGCCGATTGCATCGTTCGGCCGCATGGCAAACGGGCTCTCCAATACGGCTCCGCCGCCCAAATGGCGGGTGAAGGGGCTTATCTCGGCATTGGCAGAGCCATACTGCAGAAACATGGAAAGCGTCTGTTCGCTTCCTTTTTCTGCACGAGCGTTTTTCCATAGCGCCTGTTCTGCGACAAGATAGTACCCACGCGTGGTGTTCAGCTCGTCGCCATCAAAACATTTCACCGGCCCCGAGATGCGCCACGTTCCAAAAGAAGATCGCCCTGGCAGTTCGTTGACGCTCAAGCGCCACTCCCTTCCGGCTTCGACAATCCACATGTTTTCCCGTTGCGCCGTTCGCAACAAGCCGGCCCCGAGTTGATAATGCCCGGGCTGAAGGAACACCGCTAGGCCAGGACGCGGTTCTGGATATGTGGGAAACGACAGAATCGTAGGACTGTAGCCCATCGACGAGTTTAGGAAATCAGCGGCAATCTTCACCGTGGCGAAGTCTGAGTTGGCATCGATTTTACCTGCCTTGAAACGAACCCGATTCTTCCACAACGTTTGTTGTAACCAGAGCTCGTATAAGTAGGTCTTTGATGAGCTGTCAATGTTCGAGAATCCCTGAGCATCTCCTACATAGTCCCCGCCATGTTCACCGAGATGATGCTTGACTCTCACCAAACCGCTGGATCCTTTCCATCCCAACGCTTTTTGTGCATCAAACCCGACCAATAGATCCAGCGAATATCGATTAAAACTGTGGACGGAGTCAGTCCCACTTCGAAAACTGCTTGACCAGTCATTGACCAGTGTCAGTTGCCCCAAGACTCCGCGTTCGTCGAGCCACGATTTGGCTCGTCTGGAATTCTCAAAAATCTGAGTCGCTAAGACGTGTTTCTCGGAACCTGGTCCAGCCTGGCCGAGGCAACAAGCGGCCGCGAGAAACATTATCGAGAAGATAGAGGGAACTCTCATTAGTTGGGACCTTTGCTGTTGTAAAGAGCTGATCGGGAAGCCCTCAAACCTGTCCTAAGGCGAAAATCGGCCTGGATTCCGTGTACTTAAGGAAAAAACGAGATGGAGGAGGTACGTTCGTTTAGCGAACGGAGGTCATATACCTGTGGTATCGCGTGAACCGCGACCGCGCTGCTGCCGTTTACGGCAGCAGCCGATTCAACAGATTGGCAAACTGGTACCGCACCGCAATCTGCCCGCGATAACGAGGGCCTGGCGTCGAATCGAGCCGGCGCGATCCAAACAGAGTGACTTCGAAATTCTGTGGCAGCATCCAGCGAAAGGTCGGCCCTATGCGCTTTCCAAAAACGTAAGAATCACCGTTCTGAAATATGCGTGCGCTTTCCCGCAGGAACATCGCGTCGGGGATGTCTGAATAAAAAACACCCGGCCGGAGTCGTTTCTTAGTGTCCAGTGTCTTGAACAGACTCGCGGACCAGCCAAACCTGGCGCCATCGGAGGCACGCACGATTGCTTCCAGAAAACCCTCATCTAACACACGCAGCGGGATCTTCTGCCAGTGCAGCGCTTGACGAGTGAAGCGAATGGTCTGAATCGAATCAAATTCCATCGACAAATCCTGGTTCGCCCCCCATTTTTTAGCAGCAAGTATCTGGATGTAGTTCTGCTCATCCATGCGCGGCAGACGGGCGAACACGTTAGGTTGTAAGAAGTCGCCAACGTACCCTATCGTGACGTTGATCCGCTCCGGCAGAGCTTTGCCAGGCGATCCCGAATAGAAAAGGCGATAGCCTTCGAGCCAACCATCATTGTCGGCGTAACTAGCCTCCGTGCCCGCCCCGCGGTCGAATTCAATCCCTCCCACTTGCGCTTCCAGGTGTTTACCGAATCTCTGTCCGAGAAAAAAAGACTTCAGATTGAAAGACCAGTGGCGTTCGTGCAATCCGACGCCGGTGTAGTCGTAGCTGGAGATGAAGTTGCCTCCAGACTCGCCGCGGCCCTGCAAGTAGGTCGTACCGTCACCCTTGACATTCAACTGCACCCGGGTACTCAGTTTGTAGTAAACGTCCCTGGCGGTTACCCTGCCTTCCGCCGCATCTACGTATCGGAAATGAGAGATGGTTTCGGCGGTAAGAAACCGCAAGCGGTTCGACAATCTCGGCCTAGGCAGAACGGGGGCGGAAGAGTCACTCGCCGAAGCTTCCGAATATGCGGTGATAGGCGCCAATAAAAACACAATGGTAAGTACCCAGGGCATGCCAGCAGATGAATGCAAGCGCATAGTGATCTCCCCAATGCAGTAGGATCGGCTTCGGGGACGGAAGCTTTAGCCAGTTCTCCTGCTGGTAAGTACCTTCGTGCCAAAGGTGCAGGCACTTACTATTGCAACATTTGCTGCGCCGTGGATGAGGCAAGCAGTGTCGTAGCCTCAAGCGGAGTGCCGCTACTTGGGGCTGCTCGTCTGCGGAGGCGGTGTCTTTCCCAGGATCACGATGTCGACTCTCCGATTTAAGCGCCGGCCTTCCTCGCTATCGTTGCCGGCGATGGGATGGAACTCGGCATAGCCTGCAGCAGAGAGCCGGGCAGGCGCGAACTGATACTTCACAATCAGCAGACGAACTAGTTCTGTCGAGCGTGCGGTGGACAATTCCCAATTGGAGGCAAATTGCGGGGTATGGATGGGAATAGTGTCGGTGTGTCCCTCGATGCGAATGCGGAATTCGCGATTCACCAGCAATTTAACGATCCGCGCAAAGGCCTGCTCGGACTCGGCCTTGATCTGCGCCGAACCGCTGGGGAAAAACCCGATCTCGCGTAAGCTGATCACCAAGCCATCTGGCGCTGTACGCAAGGCAAGTTCCCGCCGGGAAATCTCCGGCGCCAGGGCTTCTTCCAGTTCCTTACGTAAGGTGGACAAATCCCCTTCATCGCTCCCCGCCAGCTGCCCCGAGGGCACAGATGCGATTCGACCCAGGGCAGCCGTGCGCTGCGCGTTTTCTATACTCTGCACCACGTTGAACGGCATAGGGCTGGTATCACTTACGGGAACCCTACTGGTGGACGCGGGGAAAACACCGAGTTCCTGAAACGCGACTTGAATGGACAAAGCCAATCGCCCAACTTTGCGCTGATCCACTTGCGACGTGGAGTACATGACGACAAAGAAGGCAAACAGCAGCGTGATGAAATCCGCATAGGAAACCAGCCAGCGTTCGTGATTGGTGTGGGGCGCGGGCCGTTTTCTACGCGCCATGCGTGGCGGCCTTCGCCCGTTCAGCGGTGAGCGGGCTCGTGTCGGCAAGGAACCCCAGCAGCTTAGTTTCGAGCATACGCGGATTCATGCCCTCCAAAATGGAAACCACGCCCTCAAGCGTCATTTCCCGGATCGTCTGTTCGTCTCGAATGCGGATCTTCAGTTTGCCCGCCGCCGGTAAAAAGAAAAGGTTCGCGGCTCCCACGCCATAAATGGTGGCCACAAAAGCGACGGCAATGCCGCGGCCAACTTCATCAATCTTGTCGAGATGCTGCATTACCTGGATCAGCCCAAGCACAGCGCCGATAATTCCTATGGTGGGCGAGAACCCTCCCGCAGATTCGAACACACTGGGCACCTTGTCTTCGGCTTCGGCCTTAGTGTCGAGCTCTAGTTCCATGATCTTGCGCAGTTCTTCCGGCTCGGTTCCATCCACCGCGAGCATCAATGCCTTTTTGAGAAATGGATCGTGGATCTCTCCCAGTTCTGCATCCAGAGAAACAATTCCTTCCCGGCGCGCCTGATTGGCATAACGAACTAGATCTTGGATCACGGTTTGGGGACTGTTCTTGGGTTCAGTGAACACGTGAATCAGGCTGCGCAGAGCGTTGAGTACAACCGGCAAAGGATACTGAATAAGAATGGCACCGAGCGTTCCGCCAAAAACAATCATCGCCGCCGTCGGTTGCAAGATCTGAGAAAGGTTTCCGCCCTCCAGCAAGAGTCCGGCAACAATGCCGCCCATTCCGACGAGTACACCGCCCAGCGTGGCTTTATCCACAGTCAACTCCGTCAGGGTTCGGGTTGCGCCTCAGTTTCCGAGGCAGGCGGCGCGGGCACTGCGACCGATAACGACGGCCAGACTCCCCGGAGAATCGCGCGGCGGAATTGGAGGATGCGCTCCAATACCTGTTCCGCGTTTTCCCGCACCACGATCTTCTCGCCGCTGACCAGCGTGATCACTGTGTCGGGTGCCTGTTCCACGAACTTAATCAGGTCTGAATTAACGGCCAGAGGCTGGTTATTCAAACGCGTCAGCTTGATCATGAGTCCTCATTCGCGGGCACAGCCTGATCGCGGAGCGAGATACGCCCTGAAGAGAGCATCGGCGGGGCAGACACGACCTTTAGTCATTACGTCCCGCGGCACATTACCGAAGGCCACAGCCTCCAGAACATTAGTTTCTAAAGCCCTGCAGGCGGGTGCCGATGTGTGTGGACGAAGGCACTTCGGTTCCGGAGTGAGACAGACGGAACAGAACCTCCGCAGAACGAAACCTGGGGAGAACGTTCCAGGGAAGACGGGACCAAACAAAAAGGAGAAATCGAATGGCATTAAGCATTCTGAACAATATTCCGTCCCTGGCCGCGCAGAACCAACTCGCGATCACGGGATCAAACCTGCAGAGAACGCTGTTCCGGATGTCATCCGGTTCGCGCATCAATAGTGGTTCGGATGATGCTGCGGGCCTGGCAATCGCCGATGGGTTAAGAGCCAACATCACGGCTCTGACTCAGTCCGCACGCAACGCGAATGACGGCGTTGGCGCGCTGCAAGTGGCTGACGGCTCTCTGGCCCAGGTCACTACCTTGCTAAACCGAGCTGTCACGCTGGCCACTGAGTCAGCTACGGGCACGGTCTCCAACGCTCAACGCACCGCCCTGGATGCTGAGTTCACGGCGATCAAACTGGAAATTGATCGGATCGGCACGAACACCACATTCAACGGTACGGGCGTGTTCAGCGGGTCCGCGACCGACGTCTACCTTAGTGATTCCACCAGCGGTGGTGCCAGCACGATTTCGGTGACCACTGGGGCATTGTCCTCTTTGGGCATCGGCCTGGGTGCGAACGCCAGTAACACGCTGAGCGCCATCGGGAACGGGATCGCCGCCGAAACAGTAACCGTCGGCGCTAAGACCTACACCTTCGTAGCCGCAGCCAACGTTAACCTAGCCGCTAACAACGTGGCGATTGGTGCCACAACGGCCGATACGCTGGCCAATTTGGCAGCTGCCGTCAACGGCGGCCCTGGCGCAGGTGTGGCATACGCCACAGGTACCACCGCGAACGTGGATGCCTCAGCCGTTGCCGGCGCCTCCAGCGTCACTTTCACGGCCAGGGTTGCTGGTACCGCCGGCAATGCGATTGCGTCGACAGACACTGCCACCCTGATGGGCTTCAGTTCCGGCGCAACGATGGCCGGAGGTGCCGGATCCGCAGGTTTGACCACTGCGGCGGCGGCCCAGGCCGCATTAACCAACATCAACGCTGCTATCCAGTCGGTTGCTGCGACCCGCGGCAACATTGGTGCGGCAATCAACCGGCTCCAGAGCGCCGTCAACGTCATGCAAAACCAGACGCAGAACCTGTCTTCAGCTGAAGATGGGATCCGCGCCGCCGACATAGCTCAGGAAGTGGCGAACATGACCAAGTTCTCCATCCTGAACCAGACCGGCATTTCCTCGCTGGCGCAAGCCAACCAGATGCAGCAGAGCGTCCTAGCGCTGCTCCGGTAAGAGAACTCCAGGATGAGGTGGCGCAACCCACCTCATCCTGATTTTCCAGCCTAGCTGGGGAGTGTATATGCGCATCGACCCGGTACAAGTCGTTGCGAGTACAGTCCGGACCTCGACCGAAAAACCCAGGGAGAGGGCCACGGTTGAGCTGCGTCTTGCCAACACATCCCATGCGGTCCCCGCAGAAAGCAATGCGGGCCATGCTCCGCTTAGCACGCCACAGTACGAGGTAACCGTTCAATTTGGCGCAAACCAGGTAATCGTAACCAGATTTGTCGATCAAAAATCGGGAGAGCTGGTACAGCAAATTCCTAGTGAACAGGTCATGAAAATCATCGACACGATCCAGCAACTGCTGCAAGAGTCCTCGCGGCGAATGTTGGATATTTTCCGCTGATCGAATGCGAGGCAAGGCATGATCAACCTCAATATCACTCCGGGGTCGTCGAACACAGGAAGTGGCATTGACGTCACTTCCATTGTCAATCAGATCCTGGACTCGGAGCGCGGCCCCGAGAAGCTGATGCAAGCCCAGCAATCGCAAATCACTTCGGAATCGGCGGTCCTAAACAGGTTGAGCGTTAGTCTCAGTGACTTGAAGGACAAGGTTAATAACCTCAAAGATTTCACCGGCGCACTGAGCGGCATGACCGCGGCCTCATCGCAAGCCGATATCTTGACCGCAACGGCTCAAACCTCAGCTGTGGCTGGATCCCACGTAATCGTGGTCAGCCAACTCGCGACAACTTCTTCCGCGTACAGCAATGCCCTGGGCAGTTCTTCGACCGCGTTTGCCACCGGCACTCTCAACCTGCAGGTCGGATCCACGCCCGTGACCATCAACGTCGACAATCAAATCAATACCGTTGATGGCCTGGCGAAGTACATCAATGCGCAGTCGCTTGGTCTCAAAGCGAATGTCGTCCAGGACACGACGGGAACTCGCCTGGCGCTGGTTAGCACGAGCAGCGGTTCTCTGGGGAACATCGCGGTAATTGCGAATACTACAGGACTGACCTTGACGACTGTCGCGGGCCAGAATGCAACCCTCAACATCGATGGCGTGCCGATAAACAGCGCGAGTAATACGGTCACGGGAGCACTACCCGGGATTACTCTGAATCTGGCAAGTGCCGCTCCCGGAACTCAAGTCAGCCTTGAGATCAGCCCCGATAAGGCCAGGGCTGCACAAGCAGTGACCGACTTCGTCACTGCCTACAATACGGTGATCACTACGATTAACGGGCAGTTTGTCGTTAACACTTCCACAAACACCGCCGGTCCCCTTGCCGGGAATAGCTCTTTGCGGGCACTGCAGACCAGCCTGCTTTCTGATATCACCTATTCGCTTACGGGCAACAACGGCTTGGTCAGCCTGGCTTCGATCGGCGTTGACATGAAGAATGACGGGACCCTGACGGTCAACAATAGTGAATTGGACTCCGTTCTCAAAACCCAGTTCAGCGATGTGCAGAATCTTTTCCAGTCCATCAGCTCGGATGGGTTGGCTCGGCACTTCAGCTCCGATCTGTCCAACTTGACCGATTCAACGCGGGGTTTGCTGGCACTGAATCTTTCGCAAAACGCGAATACGCTTGCCATGCTAACCAATGAGATTAATGATTTTGAAGACCGCCTGTCGCTGCGCGAACAACAACTGATCAACCAATACAGCCGGATAGACGTAATGCTTCGGCAATATCCGCTCCTGGTGGCGCAGATCCAAGCACAACTGGGCGCACTATCTCAGAATTCATGATGGATGCCAACCTGAGCTATCGCACATCGTCCTCACGCGCGAGTAGCGGGGTTGGTCTCGTGATCCTGCTTTATGAGCAACTCGTGCAGGACTTGCGCCGGGCACTTACGGCCCTGGATAGCGGCGCGGTCGAAACTAGAAGTTTCGAGCTCGGTCATGCTCTGGAAGTGGTTGGCCAGTTGCAGGGCAGACTGGATATGCAGGCCGGGGGAGAAGTGGCTCACAACCTGGATCGCTTCTACAGCGCTCTTAGCGCAGGGATTCTGGACGCGCAGGTTAAATGCTCCAAGCCGCGACTGGACGGTTTAATCGATGATGTACTTTCCGTGCGGGAGGCCTGGCTCGAGGTGGAACGAAACATGCTGGAAGTCACTCCGGGTACCCAGCCGGCTGCTGTTCGCAATGGCAGAAGCGAGGAAGCTCAACTTTCTTCCTCCGGCAGAAAATGGAACGTATGAACCCCGAGTCGGTGCAAAGGCTGCGACAATTGAACCAGCGGCTGGAACGGTTCTTGGAGCAAATGCAGCAACCCGCCCCTTTGTCCAGTTCTGATGCGCTAACTGAATTGCTGATCGGCGTCGTCGAGGCGGGAGAGTGGATCAAAGAACGACCAGCAGCAGGGACCGATGGAGAAGCTGACGCTGTTCGGAGAACGTACCGCATGCTGCTCGAACGGCTGCGAGGAGTGTTGCCGGCGTTCGAAGTGCGACTCCGCATAGAACGGGCGCAGCTCGAGGCGGAGCGCTCTCAAGTGGCCAGCGCTTCGCAGTGGAGCACTACTGCGAGAACGACGCTTCCCCGTGGCTGAACATTTGCCCTCCCATCTCCCTGCGGCCCGAGATTCTAATACGCTTGTCGCGCAGATAAGTACGGCATGTGGAGATCCTGCGTGCGCCGCACGGCGTGCGCCTTACGAAGGCAACCGAAGGCCGGGGGCGTCTATTTCAGAAAATCGAACAGGTTCACTCGCGCAATCTGCCCGGCTGCCTGCAGAGTCGCCGTCCGGGCATTCTCCGCGTCCGAGAGACGACTGAGCGCCGCTGCCAAATCCGTTCCGCCGACTTTATCCTCCTCGGTGGCCAGTTGAAGCTTCACGCTGCCTAGAAAAGTCTGCTGGCTCTCCAGCTGGTTCAACGCATTTCCGTAGAAAACTCGCTGCGTTGTTACATGGTCGAAGGCGGCCCTGACACCGGTGACAGCCGCATCGATCCCAATGTTGTTTTGCAGAGACGTGATCAGATCCTGTATTGCCTGGAAAACCGGAGCGCCAGGGTCCGAGAACAGCTGGGACCCCGGCACATTGACCTGCAGCTGAAAACCTTCGCCCACAGCTACCGAATTGACGCCGGCATTGCCGTCATAACGAACTCCAGAGGGCTGAGTGGCGTCGAGCACAAAAGGAGTGGTCTTCGAGTTCGTGCCCGCAAATACAAAGCGGCCCTGGAACGACAGATTAGCGATGCCCACGAGTTGCGCCTGGATTCCGGTCAGATCGTCAGCCAGCGAATTGCGGTTAGCGTCGGAGAGAGTTCCGTTTGCACCCTGCACGCCGAGCGAAATGGCCCGCTGCAAAGTAGTCACAACCGAGTTCAGTGTGGCATCAGCGGTTCGCAGCTCCCCTTGAATGCTGGTAATACTGCGCAGGTATTGGTCAGTTTGGTCCGCCCGCGCATGGTTACCCACCAGCACGGCGGCGGCCGTGGGATCATCCGACGGCTTATTTACACGGTGGCCGCTGGAAACCTGGAGCAGAGCAGTCTCGGCCTCTTTCTCGGTGCGCTGCAGCGCCTGCAGTAGGTCATTGCTGGTGTTTGGATTAACACGCATGTTAGTACCTTCCCAGATTCACAGCTGTATCCATAACTTCGCTGATGGTCGAAACCACGCGTGCTGCCGCTTCAAAGGCGCGCTGGTAACGTAGAAGATTCCCAGCTTCCTCATCCAGAGAAACTCCCGAGATGCTGGATCGCTGATTTTCCAGCTGCTGCAGAATGAGGCCAGATGCGTCCTGCGCGGCCGAGTTGGTGGCTACCTCGTTGCCAACTTTAAAAACCAAATTGGCGTAATAGTCGGTGGGGCTCTGCCCGGCAGCTACCGCCTGATTGCGGATCGCAAGCAGCAACCCCAGGTTGCCGTTGCTTCCGGGGCTTTGATCGGAGCTGGCCGCCAGCAAAGCCGGATCGGAGACCTGGACCTTGAAGCTGCTGGCAGCACCGGTTACGCCGGCAGGTGGCGGAACGAAAAAGTCACCTCCGCCGTTGCCATTCAGATCGTAGCCTCCGTGGTGGACCGTGTTGAAGGACGTGGCCAAGCCGGCGGCCAGAATGTCCAAATCCGAAATAGTTGACGGCAGTCTTTGATCGCGCATTTCAATCAGCCCTGCCAGCTGCCCTCCCACCAAAGAGGCGGTCACGTCCGCGCCCTGGGCAAAGATATGCTGGAAACCGGATGGATCTGCCTGCGTGAGAAGTTGGAAGGAGCGTGATCCCGCCACCAACGCAGTGCCATTTGACGTCGTCAACGTGATGCCTTCATCACTCTGGATAACCGAAACATCAAGCAATTGCGAGAGCTGCCCGATTAGCACATTGCGACGGTCCAGGAACGCGCTGGCGTCCTGATGCACGTTCTCCATGGAAGCAATTTGGACATTCAATTGAGCGATTTGCTGAGTAACACTATTTACTTGCCGCACCGATTGCGTGACATTCAAGTCAAGATTTGAACGCTGTTGCTGGATATTGTGAACGACCGTCTGAAAGGCGGACGTCAAGTTTCCTGCCGCCATGATCACTCCGTGGCGCAGGGGGATACTTGTTGGGTCGGCAGAAAGCTGCTGAAGACTGTTGAAGAACTTTGAAAGCTGATCCCCAATATCGCCACTGCTACTGCTGAACATGACCTCCACTTGGCTCATGCCTGTCACTAGAGTCTCGAGCTTGCTCTGCTGTTGTTCTTCGGCATGGATGCGCAACTCGAGGATGGGATCGCGCAGGCTCTCGACCTTCTCCAGCAGGACTCCATTGCCGAAAGTCAGTGGACCCTGAATCACGGGATCGGCTTGTACCAGCACGGGCCGTTGTCGTGAATACCCGGCAGTGTTCAGGTTCGAAATGTTGTTGCTGGTTACGTCCAACGCTCCTTGTTCGGCGAGGAGCGCCCGTACGGCCATGGCCATGATTCCCACTAGACTGGACATGGACTTAGCCCCTCCTTCCCGCATGCTCGGGTACGTATTCAGCGGATCGAGGCGAATAGGTACCTTCCGAGAGCAGCGCCAGACGAACCAACATGTCGAACCATTGACGGGCGCGGCTAAGGAAAAAATGGTTGACCCGGTTGAGATGGCGAACCCGCTCTTCCAACGCGATGCATTGGTGCCGTAGGGCCGTCCGCTCCTGTTCGAAGCTGTCTTGCTGAAGGTCAGGCGGGTTGTCAGCGGATTTCAGGAGATGATTGTCCTGGCGGCTCTCGCGGCAATGCGCCTGAGCCTGCTTCAACTCGCGGCACAAAGTTTCCTGCTCGACCGTGAGCAGCTCGAATGCAGGCAAGTCCATGCGCACCAGCGCCTCCTGACCTTTGTTAATGGCCGAAGCTAGTCGCTCCATCACGTCCACATACTGCTGCATGGCCGCGAGCGCGCTGGTGTAGTCGGAGTTCATGGATCAGGCCAGACGGTCGATCTGGTGAGTTGGACGCTCCGGATCAGAAGTATTCTCCTTGTCTTGATCTCGTCCACTCTTAGGCGAGGGCTTGCGTCGAGCCCGCCGGACCTTCTCGCGCTCATTTTCCTGCGGCTTCGACTCAGCGATCCAGGAGCTGGCTGCCGGCCGCTCGGTCGAAAATTCACCCATTGCGTAACCTCAGTCGCGCTAGCGTCGCAACAAATCGGCTCGCGCCAAACCATCGGCCAGCATCGCGCTGGAGACCTGTTCTGCCTGGGGCTCATAGCGGCCTTCCTGCAAAGCGGTCTTCAACGACTGCACCCGATCCTTACGGATATCGGGAACATTGGCCACCAGTTGCTCCAACTCTCGAACCCGCGATGAACTAAACGACAGCTTAGCTTCGTCGCTGTGCGCCTGTGCTGGGGCGCCGGCCGACGCCTTCTTTTTCGCCGTACCGCTGGAAGCGCCGGATCGACTGGATTCGGTTACTTCTCTTGACCCAATATGTAAGTCAATCCTCATGGAGGCTCCTCCGTCCAGCTTTACCCTTGCAATTCTGTTATCGGCAGCGGCTAAGAAACCTTTAATGTCAACCTAACCGCTTCGTAACTTTACCGCATTCCAGCAGTAAAACTCTGAAACATCAATCACTTACAGCCGGGCCGTGAGCCGGTACCCGCGTCCCAGTTTGGTTGGCTCCTCGGGGGCTCTGGCTACGCACTTGTGAGCATGGCCATCGGTTTGGCGAGATTTTGACAACGCCCGAAAGCCGAACAGATAATCAGGCTGTGCCCCATCTTGTTGCTGATCTGACATCACCTGTTCTGAGACGCTCCTTTCGCAAAGGTTTTCCGACCGCCGCACGCGGCGAGGGAGTCTACATCTGGGACTCTGACGACAACCGCTACCTTGATTTCGCGGCATCGGCGGTCGTCAATTTTATCGGTCACGGCGTTAAGGAAATCGGCGCGGCCATGGCCGAACAGGCGCAACGGCTTGAGTTTGTTCACAGCAGCCACTTCACCACCGACGTGGCAGAAGCCTACGCCGCAGAATTACTCGCTTTTGCCGGGCCTGCTTTTGAGGGCGGAGCGGTGTATTTCACTTCCGGAGGCTCCGAGTCCACGGAGACCGCGCTGAAACTTGCCCGTCAGTATCAGGTGGAAGTTGGGCAGCCACGACGCTCGCAGATTGTAAGTCGGCAGCAGAGTTATCACGGCTCGACTCTGGGCGCACTTTCAGTTTCAGGCAATCGCCGACGCCGCGAACTCTATCTGCCGATGGTGCGTGAGTTCGCGCACATAGGAGTCCCTTTCTGCTACCGCTGCCAGCACGACTGCAGGGACGGCTGTAGAAACTGTGGTAAGCAATACGCTGCAGAGTTAGAGCGCGCTGTCGCTGCTTCGAACGAAGAAGTCGCGGGCTTCATCTTCGAACCGGTGAGTGGCGCCACGTTGGGCGGCGTAATACCACCACCCGGTTATTTGCAGAGGATTGCTGAGATTTGCGCCCGACACGGTGTGCTGCTCATTGCCGACGAAGTGATGACTGGAATGGGCCGAACCGGGCGCAACTTCGCGGTGAATCACTGGGACATCGTGCCAGACATTCTGATTGCGGCGAAAGGACTGTCGAGCGGATACGCACCTCTGGGCGCCGTGATTGCGAACGCCAAGGTGTGCGACGCGATTCGCTCGGGATCCGGAAGCTTCTTACACGGATTCACCTACAATGCGCATCCCGTTTGCGTCGCCGCCGGACGTGCGGTCTTGAGGTGTATTCAAGTCCAGCATCTGGTTGAGCGCGCCAATGACGCTCATCCAGGCAGCGCCGCCGCCAAGCTGAGGACTGCTCTTCAGCAGCTGTGGAAGTGCGAGGCCGTCGGCGACGTCAGAGGAATTGGCCTGCTGTGGGCGGTCGAGTTTGTCGCGAATCGAGAGTCGAAAGAGCCCTATCCTGCGGAGAAAGGGTTTTCCGCCCGCGTGGCGCAAGCATGTGCTAAACGAGGTGTGCTGGTTTACCCAATGCAAGGCTCGTTGGACGGCATTTCCGGTGATCACATCCTGATCGCCCCTCCAGCAATAATCACGGAACCGCAGATCGATTGGTCAATCGAACACGTGCGCGAAGCTATCAAGGAAGCGCAGGGCAGCATTTAGCATCAGTGTTTCACGGCATGTCGCCGTTTTTTCTTGCCCCGCTGCTCTGCAGACCTCGCCTGAGTGACATTCGTCTCAAGCTGGGCGCTATAAATGACGCTTACCAGGCCGGTGCTGTACCTTGATCTGCTAACTTGAGTGCCGTCATGGGATAGCCCTTCTGGAACAGCGCAATGCCGTCTCCGAGCAGAATCGGAATTATCGATAGATTGCAGTCGGGAGTAATGGGAGCAAGTGAGTACCTTGCTTTAGAGGGGCTAACAGGAGAGCGCATGTTTCAACCCGCAGAGCGACGGCAAGAAAGTTTCCTGGCCTCCACGGAGAAGTCAATCCTCATCTCGCTGGCCAGGCGCACACCGTCCTGGATCAACTCCGACCACCTCACGATTATGGGCTTCCTGGCACAAATCGCAGCGGGAGCCGCTTACGCGTGGTCACGCTGGAACCGATATGGACTGCTGCTCGTCATAGCCGCGCTGGCCTTGAACTGGTTAGGCGACAGTCTGGACGGCACCTTGGCCCGATACCGCCAGCAGCAGCGGCCCCGCTATGGCTTCTATGTGGATCACATGGTCGACAGCTTTGGAGCTTTGGCTCTTATGGGAGGTTTAGCTTTCTCCGGTTACATGCATCGCTACATCGCTGCAGCATTGCTCATCGCTTTTCTATTGCTGTCGATCCAGTCGTACCTCGCCACCTACACTCTGGGAGAATTCCAGCTTTCCTTCTGGAAATTCGGACCAACCGAGTTACGCTTGTTGTTATCGATAGGAAACATAGCCTTGTTCTTGCGCGGTCCCTTCGCACATCTTGCAGGCCGGGCTTTTCGTTTATTCGACATCGGAGGCCTGATTGGCGCGGTAGGCATGGCAATCATGTTGATTGCTGTGACCGTCAGAAATACCCACCGTCTTTACATCGAAGAACCAATCAGATAATTCGATCTTCACGCGTACAGAGACCTGCACTACCTGAATCCGACGTCAGGCGGTAAGCGCTGGCTTTCGCGCGCTTGTTCGACAATATGTTGTGACGATACTTGGACGCGTGCGCCCGACTCGGGCGCATACTCATTATCCAGCTTACCGGACATACCATATGCTGAGAACATAGGCGCCTCTTCATGAAACTGCTCGCGTGTGTCGTCGTCTTTCAGTTTGTCCTCAATTGAATCGGCGCATAGCCATTCGATCAATCTCTTTATCACGGTTTTTCCTCGTCTGCCTTGATGTTGCCAGTTTGTATGGCAAAGATTGAGAACTCATTGCGTGACATGAATCTGCTGTGGTTTCGCTGTCCAATGGGTCAAATGCCACCACGTACGCGTAAAGTGTGGACAAGTGCGACTTCTCAAAATGAGCGGCGGCAGCGGACGTTGGTCGAAATCAAAACTGTCGAGCATGTTGTTCGCAGCTTGATCGCGCTTGGTGAGGGCCGGCAGGCCGAACCTCTTTTCCACGAATGCCAGGAACGAAGAAAACTCGTAATTGGTGTGGCTGATGTAGCCGCGGCGCGAATACGGCGAAATGATCAGCAGGGGAACGCGCGGTCCTAGCCCGAACTGGTCTACTGAGGGCGGCGGAACATGATCATAGAACCCTCCGAAATCATCCCACGTCAAAAAAACCGCTGTAGAGTTCCAATCCGGGCCATTCATAACCGCATTCAGTTGTTCGACAGTCCAGTTCTCACCCCGGCAGGTGCTATACGGCGGATGCTCACTGGCTTCGCCGGTCACCAGCCAACTCACGGCCGGCAGGTGACCGTTCCGTGCATCCTCCACGAAACGGGTGTCGGAGAGGACGTTCTGGTTCCAGAGCGAGCCATTCCGGATATGGCGTATGGCATCCAGCGTGGACCACTGATAACCAAAAGTTCCTTGAGGCGGTGCATAGTACTTCCAGGTAACGTGTGCTTTTTCGAGCAGATCAACCAATGTCTGAAAATCGAAACAGGGTGGTTGCGCAGTGACGTTTCCGGCGCTGTCCATCACGTCAACTCGTTGATCGTCGTCTGCGTCACAACCCCAGGTCTCGGATGGGCCGGGATTGTTGATTGCGCCTCCCGACTGAGCGGCCACGGTGTAGAGATGATTCGGAAAACTGGGCCCGTTCAGCGAGGAAAACATGCGATCCGCAAGCACGAAGGCTTTGGCATAACGGAAATAGTTCGGAATCTGCACCTCGGTCATGTGCGTATACGGCAAGAGGTAGTTCGAGAGGTTTCCGTTCCGAATAAGATCGAAGTGGTCCATCCGGCCGTGATTGCTGGCTTCTATCGCTTCGCCTGAGGTGTGGCCGATGTCGTAAGGAGTTTCGTCAGGAGTAATTTCCAGCTTCACAAATCGCCCATCAGAGGTTTGTCCTTGGGTCGCACCATCGGCTCCCGGAAAAGTACCGAAGTAGGTGTCGAACGAGCGGTTCTCTTTAATGATGAAGACAACGTGTTCTATCTTCATCAGCCCAGGTCGCGAAGATGGCGGCCGAGGTGGCGACGCCGGCAGTCTTGCCTGATGTTGATGGCTCACATAGAAGGCAGTTGCGCCGATTGCTAACAAAACTACTGCGAACACGGTGCGCCTTGCTCCGGCTCTGGAAGCGCTGGTCATTTGCCCTTTCCTCGTTTGTCAGCCAGCGGCTTGCGGCGACCGCATCATCTTGCAAGTGATGCGTCGAGCTCCAATGAAAGCCGATGGGCAGACGTGCTCAACACGTTAGCTGGGATAGAAGCTGTGAAACGTAAGCTGGAGTCTTTCAGGCGGGGAAGGCAGGTGGGGCGCGCCCGGAGAAAGACTCCGGTACATTGAAGCGGATGGGGCTTTCAGCAGGAGGTGCGACATTGCCCAGCCAAGCAGCCCTTGTGATCTCAGGGAGCCTGCAAGGTATTGCAGCGCTGAAGGGGAGTGCAGTCCTGTTGTTCGGAGCCGAGAGCTGCTTCACGCTGCGTTTGCTCGCAGCCGGTTCCTCGACCTCCTGCTTTGCTGCCCTCAGGTCATCGCTGGCAGAAATAATCGGGAACAGAAGAACCAGGGAGCAGGAGACGGCAAGCAGGAAAGGCGCGAATTGTAAGCCGGAACGGCGTCGCACCCACAGACACAAGGATGGCGCAAACAACAACAGCCAGAAGATATCGAGTAATCGTTCCAAGAGCCTGTTCCGTCAGTGCTGACACTAGCCAAAATCAGAGCTGACTGTCAACCTAAGACGTTGTTTCGTGCTGCCCAGCACCCGGCTAAGTCAACAAAAACAATCCACTCTGATGGGCCTACCGGCAGTTCGAAGGTTTCCTGCAAAATTCCGGAGGATCACGGCCTCGCGCATTGTCCTGCGCGTATGAGTACTAAAGATCCGACGCCCGAGCTTAACCCAGAGCTGCTGCCGACCTATCGACCCTTCTTCTTCCTGCTGCTAGCGTCTCGGACATACGTAAGCCCGCGCTTGAGATCGCTTGTTAGGTCACCTGGGTCGGAGGCGATGTGAACGGGGGCGCCGACTCCTGACTCCCGTCCGAGCCAACGGCTAAGTTCTGCTTTCGAAGCTGTGACGTACCGGCCTTTCCGGGATACCGGCATGCCGGAGCGGGACCACCTTTGCGCGACGGCTGAAGGCTGTCCGAGAAACGCGGCGATCTGCACCCATCCACGTAGCTCATCTCCGACGGGAGACTCCGCGTCCTTCTTGCGAACGACTTTTTTCGCCGACTTGCGCTGCGGCATAGATCTCTCGTATATACGCATCGCGCAGCGATGCGCAGCCCACAATCTACACCTTTAGCTTCTCTATTACCTTGTCGCCGGGCACAACTCCCTTAGACGTAATCTGCTCCCGGAGTCTGCGCGACAAATTGACGGCCAGCGAACGATAGAAACGCGAGGCCAGGTGCGGAAACAGTTCGAAGAGATCGCTTAAGGCACTCCAGCTGAGCGCATATGCCTCAACGTCCTCATCCACGGTAGCAGTGGCGCTCGCCAGTGTGTCCTCAAGGAACGCCATCTCTCCGCAGATCTGCCCGGGCCCAATCTGCGCGATTTTAACGCCCGAGGTTTCAATACTGACTCTCCCTTTAACCAGGAGGTACACCATTCGTGTCTGCTTTCCTTGCTGGATCAGAGTGCTACCCTTTTTCACCACCACCAGCTTGGCTCGATCGACCAGCAGAACCCAATCATTTTGCGTTAGGTACTGCAAGCCGTTCTTTGCAGTCCGGAGTATGGAGACGAGTTGCTCCTGCGCAGGCTCGATCCGCTTATTCATAGAACTGAGGCTCTCTCCCGGTTCAATTCCGTAAATCAGAGGCAGAAGCGAAACATGAGCATAGCAGGGCCAATGGCAGAAAGGGTGTGCACGAGTAGATGCCCTCGCGTTCTGAACGGCGCAGCATCTCTCGTGCGCGTGAGATCAGGGTGAGCCACGCGGCGCTCGCTTCCCAAAGCTATGGGATCTCAATCAGCGCCAAGCCGTACGACGGTAGCGTAAGGGTCAAGCTGCCATTGTTCAGTGGATGCTCTTGCGACGGGGGCAAGACTGAAGCGCTAACCAGTTGCTGAATTTCAGTCTGGGTCGGATAGCGCGGCGATCCCATTTTCTCGTACGCCGCGTGATAATCGCCGTGGGAAGGATCGACAACCGAGACTCGCGAGCTGCTTGACCGGATTCCTTTGAACTGCAAGGTGAAGGTTCTTTCCATCCCTGGATGCTCAGGCGGCGCATAGTTCCACACCGCGACAGCGAGCGAGCCATCTTTTCTGCGCGTGACCAGAGCCGAATCGGAATTTATTTCCAGCCTCTGGTCGCCCAATTCATGCAGCAACTTGAACGCATTAAATGCTGGCTTGGGAATGCTGTCAGATGCGATCAGCCCGAACCCACCGTAGAAAGGCGTCTTCACCACTCCTTGCTCCTCGAAAACATCGGAAAAGGTCCAATAGGACATGATGTCGACCAGACCATCGCACTGCCGTATGGTGTCGGCAAGCCATGGCCCCATGTAGGCGGAGTCTGTGACATTGTGCTCATTCATGTAGCTGGCGTTGAACTCGCTCCAGATCAGAGGCAGATTAGGCATGGGTGATGCCTTGATCTGGTCGTGAACCTTCTTTACCGCACGACAAACCATCTGGTTGCGGGGAATGTTCTCGGTCGTCCCAAAAACATCCTGAGAGCGATCGTTTCCATAAACATGGCTGGAGACGAAGTCCACGGGAACGCGATTCTGTGCACAGTGCTGAAGGAAGGCATCGGCCCAGGCCGCCTGCGCGGTGGAAGGTCCGCCAACCCGCAGGCGTGGATTCACGGCTTTGATCGCGCGAGCAGTGTGGTCGTACAGCTCCCAATAAGTGGACTGCTTAGGATTGCCTCCCCAAAAATCAATGTTGGGTTCGTTCCAAACCTCGAAATACCATTGGCTGACTTCATCGATTCCATAGCGACCCACTAGATGCTTCGTAAACTCTGTTATAAGTGCATCCCACTTATTCCAGTCCTTAGGCGGAGCGACATTGGGGCGGTACCAGAACGCCTGAATGATTTCCTGGGAAGCCAGCTTCCTGGGCATGAAACTGAGTTCGACGAAGGGTCTTACTCCGTTCGCAAGCAGCCCATCATAAATCTGATCGAGGTAAGAGAAGTTGTAGATCGGCTGACCTTGCTCGTTCTCGTCGTAGATGCCGATTTCATCATGTAATATCGCATGAAATCTCACATAGCTGAATCCGGTAACCTGTCTTACGCTGTGTAAATCTCGGCGATAACTCTCGCGCAGGCTGAGGACAGCTCTTCCCGATCCGAACATTTTCTCCCAAAAATGGGGCATAGGATGCGCCGGCGCGGCGGCATCGATCACCAGTGGGGCGTTGCTGGAGGATTGCGATGAGGCGAGGCTGGCGAGGAACACCAGTAACGACGCTAGGATGATATTCCTCATGGGGATCTGCGGCAGTCCTTCCTACTAAATCGGTTTAGCGAGGGCCTTATATCATGCAGAATTTCCGAAAGTCAAGGCTGAGATGAGTACGGAAGACCAAGTTGGCCGCAGCCGACATACGACTCTCGTATCGCTGGGGACACGTGGCGTGGGTCGACCTTACTGGGGTTCCCGTCGCAGGCTGCCAGATATACCCCGGCGCGACTTCTCAAAAATTCACCGCTGATTCATATGTCTATGAAATACTGTCTGCGCTATGCCGATTCATGTGGGAATACAGTGTGAGAGCTGTGGGAAAGTTTTCTTTGTCGCCAACACTGACCGAATTGAGTTCCAGCCTTCTGAGTTTTACCAGTTAACGTGTACTCCACCCTGCAACGCAGTCCGAACCTTCTTGGCCTCTGACATGCGACCCTATTCCGTTTCGACTTATTCTTACCAGCGGGGCTTTGCAGGCGCCGGCGAGTATCAAGAGATGCGCCAAGCTGGCTGACCTCACTAGCATCATCGGGAAAATACTCTGCAAAAGACGAAAGGCACAGCCATCAGAGCTGTGCCTTGTTTCCAGTTGGATCCTGTATTTATCTTGCCGCCGCCGCCCGGACCGATCGGGATAGGTCAGCTGCTACATTCACTGTTCCACCGCTCACGCGAATTGTCCGCTGCCAAGTGCCGTAGCCATTCTTGCTCACCGAGATGCTGTGATTCCCCAGCGCAACGGGAACCGAGGACGGCGTGCTCCCCACGAAATTTCCATCCACATTAATTTCGGCGCCCGCTGGCGTGGAACTCACTGCCAGCATTGCGGCCGTCGAGTTCGAGGAGCCCGGAGCCGCACCCGGAGCGGCCAGCTTGGCTGCATCCACGCTCACTGCGCCGCTGGTGTAGACGTTGAATTCGTGACCCTTTGGAACGGTGATGTCCTTACCATGCATGAACAGAAACAGAGGAGCCGCGGGCCAGAACACAATGGCAGTTCCGACCATCGCGCCGGTCATGGCGCCGGTGTGGCCTCCACCTTTCACATCCTTGGCCCCGCGCAGCGCAACTTTGTCTCCCGTCACGGTGCGGGTGAAATCGATGTTTACATTGAGCTTGCCGCCTTTACCCATGCGGCCTTTGGGCTGTGCTTCGGTGACGGTTCCGATTGCAGCCGTTCCGTGCTTGATGAGGACGGTATCGCCTACCTTAACGTCGTCTACAACTTCAAAATCCACTCGATCGTCGGTGCGGGCATCGGCCGAGGAGAGGGATTGGGTGGTACGTAACCGAATAGGTGTGCCATCGTCCAGAACAACCGGCGCAGCCGATTGAGCAAGACTTTCGACTGCGATTAGGGCTAGAAGCGAGGTGATTACGAGCATTTTGCGGGTCATTTCTAATCTCCTGTTAAGACGTTTCGCGGGGGTAGCTTGCTGCTGTTCCGCTCTCAACAGGTAACGCGCACATGCACGCAGAAATGGCTCACGCAGGCCAAAGATTTTGTCGGGGAGGTTTGTTGCAGGACCGAATTGATGAACTTGGGGTCTAGGGCAGCTTATCAGTGGGCGAGGGTCGCGGCAGCCTCCGCGGTCTGGGTGGATAGCAGATCCAAGGCAGACTGACAGCGCGACACTTCCCTCGTCACTTTCTCCGGTTCTTCCGCATGAAGTCCGCTGAGAGTTCCGTTATCCCGCATGGCCTGCCATATCTCCAGGCTTTTCTGATACCAGGAGCGGGCGTCAATCAGGCTCTTTTTCTTCTGCTTCAGCGACGCATTGCCGTCGGAGCCAAGCTGAAAGTGAGCGGCTGCGATTTTGGAGTATGCCTCAGCCAAATCTTCACTGGCGCGGGCATTGTTGGGATCGGCCTTTACTCTCTGTTCGGCCAAACTCAAAGCCTTGTTGTAGAAGGATAGGGCTGCGGCACGATTCCCGGTCTTGTTGAACGCATCCGCAAGCCGCCCGTAGTTGTAGATCAGGTAGCGCCTTGCCCAAGCGTCTTTTGGATCGACTGCGGCAAGTTTCTCGTCTATGTCCACTGCCTGTTTGTAACGTCGGAGAGCACCCTGTGCATCTCCTGTTTTGAGGAGCACGTCACCAACGTTGGCATAGTCGATGGCGAGATCCCGACGGGCCAAGGCATCGTTAGGATTCTCATTGGCGAGTGTCTCATCCACCGGTAAGGCTTTCTGGTATTCCTGCAAAGCCTCCTGTAACTTGCCGCCCGCTTCATAGATTCCGCCGATCTTCTTGCGCTCGAGAGCAACGTCCCGGAGATAGCGGCGATCCTTTGGATCCTCTGCCAGCAGTGACTCGAAAATGGCCAAGCTTTGCCGCGTGTACTCCAACGATTGTTCCAGTTTGTTGTCGTCGGCGAGCACGTTGGCCAACCCGTCGTACGCGATGGCGAGATTCAGCTTGGATCCCTTGTCGTCGGGCGCCGAGGCGGCCAGTTGCTTCCGAATTTCGAGAGCCTGGTCAAGGTTCTTCAGGGAACCGATCTTGTCTCCGCTCTGAATGAGGACATCTCCAAGTTTGGTATATCCCTCCGCCAAATCACTGCGAGCCTGTGGATCGTTTGGGTTGTCGTGCGCAAGAGCTTGACGTATAGCCAGCGACTTGCGGAAGCTCTGCAGCGCGCCCGCCGTATCACCCAGGTTCGAGCGAACATCCCAGCCCTGCACATCCCCGACTTTCTCATAGGCTGTGGCCAACTCACGCTGCAGGGAAGCGTCACCCGATGACTCTTTGGCCAGACTGTCCAGGTACTCCAGCGCATCCTGAATGATGAGCTTGCGAGCCGGGGTTGCTCCGGGAAGATACTGGATGGAGTCGTGCACATCCAGCATCAGGTCGCGAGCCAGCTTTCGAACATCGTTGAATCGACGTTCGGCGCGAGCCCGCTGTGCCTCTGCGATGCGAGCCTCGCGAATCGTAACGAACAGCCCCGCCACTAAGGTCATAAAAACCATGGCGGTGGCCCCCACGCCCGCTTTGTGCCTCTTTACGAATTTGCCGGTGCGATAACCAAAGGTGTCGGAGCGCGCCAGGATGGGGAGGCCGTCCAGATAACGCTGGATATCTTCCGAAAGTTGTTCGGCAGAGGCATAGCGGCGGGCTGGTTCCTTGCGCAAAGCCTTAAGAACGATATTGTCCAGATCACCTGTCAGACGGCGCCGCAAGATGGCAGGGCGCTCGTTACGGGCATCGCTGATCTGCTCAGGTGTGACCCGGCGGGACCCTCCGTCACTGCCGCGAACTTCCTCGACCCGATCAATGACTGTGCTTGGTTTCTCCGGCTCAATTTCAGAGATGCCGCGCGCCATTGTCAGGGGATCGCGGGTGTCGAGTTGGTAAGGTGGGTGTCCGGTTAAAAGCCGATACAGAATTACACCGAGGGAGTAAACGTCACTTGCCGTTGTGATCGGCTCGCCTCGGACTTGCTCGGGGCTCGCATATTCTGGCGTCATTGCGCGCAACACCGTGCCTACCGGGTCAAGAGTCTGAAAGAAGAGTTCAGGGTCCAGCAGCTTGGCGATCCCGAAATCGAGGAGCTTTGGCGTGCCGTCTGCCATTACCAGGATGTTGCCGGGCTTGAGATCCCGGTGAACGACCAGGTTCTGGTGAGCGTACTGAACGGCCGAGCACACCTGCCGGAAGATCTTGAGCCTCTGTAGCGTATCCAGGCGGTGCGAATCACAGAACCGGTCAATCTCCTCGCCTTCGATGTATTCCATGACCAGGTAAGGGAGCCCTTCCTGCGTAGCGCCACCATCAAGCAGTCTGGCTATGTTGGGGTGATCGAGGCTGGCCATGATCTGCCGCTCGTTCTTAAAGCGGCGAAGATAATGTCCCGTTCCGAGGCCAGTCCGGACCAGCTTGATAGCCACCTGCTTCAGGTAATGGTCGTCCACTCGAACCGCGCGATAGACCGCGCCCATCCCTCCTTCTCCGATTTTCGAGATGGTTTGATAGGGCCCGATGTTCTTTCCGATCCAGGGATCGGCCGCATCGTGATCAGGGTGTGATTCCAGCCGGACGGGAGTTTCCAACAGATCCCCCGCGTTTTCGTGGTTGCTCAGCAGGGACTCCACCTCCTGGCGGAGAGAAGGCTCGGTGCAGACGCGGTCCAGATACCCCGATCGCTGATCGGAGGGGAGATCCACTACAGCGTGGAACGCTTCCCTAATTTGTAGCCACTGCTCTGGAGTCATGGAACGGTTGGGAGCGGCCAGCGCCCCAGGGGCATCTGCAGGTCAACTCCGGGATGCCCGACCGGATTCGGAGAAACATACCTCTCGCGGAGCGCAAAGTCAAATTGCTGAAAAGTAAGTACTTGTCTGTGGACGTCCGTATCAGCAAGCCCTTCCTGCACGGCTGAGCCGATTTCTTCGCGCTTCCCGCGTTAACAAATGAAGGGCGAACCAGGACGCAGCTACAAAGGGCCAATCGCCCGGCACCAAATCAGCAACGTGAGGAGAACGATGGCATCCGGATTTGCGAGTAAAGCCAAGAAAGTCGCCGCTTGGGGATTCACGACCGTTGTGACGGCCACGGTGGTTCTGATCACTGTCACCGTGGGTTGGAGGCCTGTATTGGGCGCCAAATCCAGGCCGCTGACAGACCGGAAAATTGAGCGCACTCCAGAGCGCATGGCGCGGGGCAAGTACCTGGTTGAAGGAGTTGGAGGGTGCTTCGATTGCCACTCTCAACTGCCTGACCAGAAACCCGAGGCAGGCGTCGCTCCGGTTTTTGAGAAGAAAGGATCGGGGCGCATCGTGATTAACCAAGGAGATCTGGTGATCGCGGCGCCGAATCTTACTCCGGACCCGGAGACTGGGTCGGGCACGTGGAGCGATGACCAGTTTGCCAGGGCAATTCGTGAGGGCATCGGTCACGATGGTCGAACCTTGTTTCCGATGATGCCCTATGAAGATTTCCGTCATTTATCCGATGAGGATCTC
>Ga0207657_10001060_pt1 | contig 29182 bp, 27 predicted proteins | sample KBSC33metaG_FD_184316 | JGI IMG/M metagenome (GOLD analysis project Ga0207657, IMG submission 184316) | Corn rhizosphere microbial communities from Kellogg Biological Station, Michigan, USA - KBS C3-3 metaG (SPAdes) (version 2) | ecosystem: Host-associated > Plants > Roots > Rhizosphere > Soil ...
CTCGCTGGTGAGCCTGCCCGGCTTCGACGCGCCGGAGGTCATCCGCGCCATCGATCGCTACCAGGTAACGTATCTCACCGGCGTGCCCGCGATGTACAAGATGATCCTCGCCGAGAAGGACGCGCTGGCCCGCCACGACGTCTCCAGCGTGCGCTTCGCGATGTGCGGATCGGCCGAGGTGCCCGAGGAGCTGCTGGAGGAGTTCGGCCGCGTGTTCGGCGCGCCGATCGCGGAGAGCTACGGGCTGACCGAGGGCGGGCCGGTGCCGATCGTGAACACGCGCTGGGGGCTCAAGAAGCGCGGCTCCTGCGGCCTGGCCTTCCCGGGCTGCGACGTCCGGCTGGTGGACGGGGCCGGCGCGGAGGTGGGCGTGGACGAGGTGGGCGAGCTCGTCACGCGCAACCCGGGGCTGGCGAAGGGCTACTGGAAGCTGGCGGAGGCGACGGCGAGGAAGTTCCGCGACGGCTGGCTGGCCACCGGCGACCTGATGCGGCGCGACGCCGACGGCTACTACTACTTCGTGGGCCGGCGCGACGACATGATCAACGTGTCGGGCGAGAACGTGTACCCCAAGGAAGTGGAGGACATCCTGCTCCAGCATCCGAATCTGCGGGACGCCTGCGTGGTGCCGGCGCCCCACGGCGTGAAGGGCGAGGTGCCGGTGGCCTTCGTGGTGGCGCGCGACGCGAGCCTCACCTCGGAGGACGACGTGCGGAAGTTCTTCCTGGAGCGGGGGGCGCCCTACGCGCATCCGCGCAAGGTCGTCTTCCTGGACGCGCTGCCGCTCGGCGGCACCGGCAAGATCGACCGAGGCGCGCTGAAGGCGCGGGCGCGGGAGGTGGGCGCGTGAGCCGGATGGATCCGGGCGCGGCGGGCTTCAGCCACTCGCCGTTCATGCGCTTCCTGGGCCTCGAGATCATCAAGGCGGAGAAGGGGCGCGTGGAGATCCGGCTGCCCTTCCGCGAGGAGTTCGTCCGCGTGGACGGCTCGGACTGGCTGCACGGCGGGGTGGTGAGCGCGCTGGCCGACATCGCGGGCGACTACGCGGTGATGAGCGAGACCGCGCCCGGCGTGCCCACCATCGACATGCGGGTGGACTACCTGCGGCCGGCGCGCACCGGCGACCTGACCGCGGTGGGGAAGACGGTGCGGGTGGGCAAGACGGTGAGCGTGGCCGACGTGGAGATCCGCGACGCGAGCGGGACCCTGGTGGCGGTGGGGCGGGCGTGCTACGCCTCGCCGCGGCCGCCGAAGGAGACGACTTCATGATGCCTCCGGATACGCTGAACGAGATCGGCGTGCTCAAGCGCCGCGAGATCGAGGCCCGCATCCTGATGCCGGTGCTCTCCGCCCTGGGCGACGAGTTCGGCCGCGAGAAGGTCTTCGAGATCGCGCGGCGGATCATCGTGGACGTGGCCCGCGAGCAGGGCAAGGCCCTGGCCGAGCGGATGGGCGGAGACAGCCTCGGCCACTTCGCCACCGCGCTGGAGGACTGGAAGAAGGGCGACGCCTACCGCATGGACGTGCTGGAGCGGAGCGAGGAGAAGCTCTCGTTCAACGTCACGCGGTGCCGCTACGCGGAGATGTACCGCGCGCTCGGCATCCCGGAGGTGGGCGCGCTGCTCTCCTGCAACCGCGACTTCTCGCTGGTGGAGGGCTTCAACCCGGACGTGAAGCTGACGCGGACCCAGACCGTGATGGAGGGGGCGTCGCACTGCGACTTCCGCTTCGTGCTCCGGAAGCCGAGGGATCCGAAGGCCTGATGCGCGCGGTCGCGATCGACGCCCACGGAGGCCTGGAGCAGGTCCGCCTCCGCACCGACTGGCCGGAGCCCTCGGCGGGGCCGGGGCAGGCGGTGGTCGAGGTGAAGGCCTGCGGGCTCAACTACCTCGACATCTTCGTGCTGCACGGCATGCCCGGCCTGCCGGTCGAGATGCCGCGCATCCCGGGCGGCGATATTTCAGGCGTTGTCCATTCGGTCGGCGCCGGGGTGGGACGCGAGTGGGTCGGGCGGCGAGTGCTCGTTGACCCGCACATCAAGCACGGCGGCGCGCTGGGCGAGCACGGCAACGGGGGCCTCTGCGAGCGCATCGCGGTGGACGCGGACAACCTGATCGCGATGCCGGACGCGGTGACGTTCGAGCAGGCTGCCTCGCTGCCCATCGCCTACGGGACGGCGTACCGCATGATGATCACGCGCGGGCATCTCCAGCCCGGGGAGCTGGTGCTGATCCTGGGCGCCAGCGGGGGTGTGGGCACCGGCTGCGTGCAGATCGCCAAGAACCTCGAGGCGAGGGTGATCGCCTGCGCCTCGTCCGCCTCCAAGCTGAAGCGGCTTCAGGAGCTGGGCGCGGATTACGTGATCGACTACACCAGGGAAGATTTCTCGAAGCGCGCCTGGGAGATCTCGGGCAAGAAGGGCGTCGACGTGCTGGTGAACTACACCGGCGGCGACACCTGGGTGCCGAGCCTGCGCACCCTGGCGCGATACGGGCGGCTCCTGACCTGCGGGGCCACCGCCGGCTTCGACCCGAAGACCGACATCCGCTACATCTGGCGCCGCGAGGTCAACATCATCGGCGCCAACGGCTGGACGCGGCAGGACCTGGAGGCGCTGCTCGGCGAGGTGGAGCGCGGCGCCATCAAGCCGATCATCCACGCCGTGTACCCCCTCGCCGAATCCCGCGAAGCGATGCGCGTGATGGAAGACCGCGAAGTCTTCGGCAAGATCATCGTGCAGCCGTGACGAACGTCGGCTCCTTCTCCCCCTCCATCCTCTCCCCTCAGGGGAGAGGGCAGGGTGAGGGGCTCGCCATCGTGGACCTCTCAAAACCGGCAGAGCCGAGGGAGATCAGTTACGCCGATCTGGATGCCCAGTGCAACGCGCTGGCCGCCGGCCTCACCGCCCGCAACATCGGCCGCGGCCATCGCGTCGGCATCCTCGCCCTGAACCGCCCGGAGTACATCGCCGCCCTCTACGGCACGATGCGCGCCGGCGCGGTCCCGGTGCCCCTCAATATCAAGCTCCCCGCCGAGGCCCTGGCCTTCATCGCCAAGGACGCCGACCTGTCGTTACTGCTGGTCGACGCCGCGCACCGCAAGGTCGCCCCCGACGTGCCGACGGTCGACTTCGACGCCGACTACGCCCAGCTCCTGAAGCCGGGCCCGTTCACCGCCGTCGCTCCCGCGCCCGGCGACGTGTGCCTGCAGCCCTACACGTCGGGCTCCACCGGCCGACCGAAGGGCGTGCTGCTGACCCACGCCGGCCAGGCCTGGCAGATCGACGCGCTCGTCCGCGCCCGGCGCATGACGCCCGCGGACCGCGTGCTGGTGGCGGCGCCGCTCTACCACAAGAACGCGCTGGTGTGGACGAAGGTCTGCATGGCGGCCGGCGCCGGCATCGTGCTGCTGGCCCGCTTCGACCAGCGGCTCTACGTGGAGTCGATCGGCCGCTACCGCGTCACCCGCCTCTCCGGCGTGCCGACCATGTTCCACCTGATCCTGAGCGACCCGGCGCTGGCCGGGGTGGACAAGAGCAGCGTGCGCTCCATCGGGGTGGGCTCGGCGCCCGCCTCGCCCGCGCTCTTCGAGGCGCTCCAGCGCACGTTCCCGAACGCGACCGCGACCAACGGCTACGGCGTGACCGAGGCGGGCCCGGTGATGTTCGCCAATCATCCGGAGGGCAAGCCGCGGCCGGCCACCTCGATCGGCTACCCGATGGAGGGCTGCGAGGTCCGGCTGGATCCGGGGCCGGACGAGGGCGTGCTGCTCACGCGGAACCCGGGCGTGATGGCGGCCTACCACAACCTGCCGGAGGAGACCGCGCGGCGTCTCAAGGACGGCTGGTTCGACACCGGCGACGTCTGCCGGCGCGACGCCGACGGCTTCTACTACTTCGTCGGCCGCACCGACGACATGTTCGTGTGCGGCGGCGAGAACGTGTACCCGGGCGACGTGGAGTCCACCCTGGAGCGCCATCCGGACATCCTGCAGGCCGCGGTGCTCCCCGTGGACCACGAGCTGAAGGGCCAGGTGCCGGTGGCATTCGTGGTGGCGCGGCCCGGCTCCGGCCTCGGCGAGCAACAGGTGAAGGAGTGGGCGCTGGCCCACGGCCCCGCGTACCAGCATCCCCGACGCGTGTTCCTCGTCCCCGAGCTGCCGCTGGCGGGGACGAACAAGATCGACCGCGCGGCGCTCAGGGCGCGCGCGCAGGCAGCGCCCCCCGCCCCCCCACGAGGAGGATGACATGCCGATGGATCGCCGATCGTTCGTGAAGACCGCCGCCGTCGCCGGCGCCGCCGCGCTGGCCCCGCAGGTGATGGTGCGCACCGCGCGCGGCGCGGAAAAGAACAAGGTCGTCTTCGTCTCGGAGGAGTCGAACCCGAAGGCCATCGCGGTCTACGACAAGATCAACGCGGACTTCAAGAAGGAGACCGGGATCGAGGTCGTGGTCGAGACCCCCGGCTTCGCCAACATCGCCAAGCGCGTGGCCACGCTGATCGCGGCCGGCACCCCGCCCGAGATCGTCTGGTACGGCGCGGGGCAGGCGATGAACCTGGCGCTGGAGAACCAGCTGGCCGACGTGGGCGACGTGCTGAAGGCCACCGGCGGCACCGCGGACAACCTGCGCCTCGTCTACAAGGGCGCGGACCGGTCCATCCCCACCAGCCAGCAGTTCACCTACGGCTGGTACCGCAAGGACCTCTTCGACGCCAAGAAGCTCTCCGCGCCGAAGTCGTGGGACGACTACCTCAAGGCGGCGAAGGCCCTGAGCGACCCGCCGAACATGTACGGCTGCATCGTGCCCTCGGCCGAGACCGGCGCCAGCACGCTGCTGCTCGAGACCATGTTCATGAAGAACGACGTGCACTGGTTCAAGTGGGACGCGGGCAAGAAGGACTACGAGGTCGTGCTGGACCAGGGCGACCAGAAGAAGCGTGCGATCGAGACCCTCGACTACCTGAACGAGCTGCACAAGTTCTCGCCCGAGGCCTCCACCTTCAACTGGGGCGAGCTGATGTCGACCTACTTCAGCGAGAAGGCGGCGACATCGTGGTACGTGGGCTCGCGGCTGCTGGACCAGACCATCGCCAACAACCCCAAGATCGCGGACGCCACGCTGCCGTTCGAGCTGCCGCGCAAGCTGACCGACTCCTACTACCTCTCGATCCAGGGGTTCCACATCCTGGAGAAGTCGAACGTGGAAGGCGCCAAGAAGTACGTCACCTTCTTCCTCAAGCACCCGGACCTGATCTCCTGGTACCACGCGGTGCCGCTGCACATCGTGCCGGCCAGCCGGCAGATGCTGAACTCGGCCAAGTACCAGGACAACCCGGTGATCCAGAAGCGGATGGACGTGCTGAAGTTCCTCGACTCGGTCTGGACCAAGGGCGTGCCGCTCTACTACTGGGATGGCAAGGAGCTGAACCCCTACATCGGCCTCTACCACAACGAGAACCTGGCCGGCTGGATGCTCGCGATGCGCAACATCAAGGGCATGAAGTCGGAGCAGGTGGTGGACGAGGCCGCGGCCCAGGTCCGCAAGAAGATGAAGCGGGTCGGTTGAACCCTCTCCCCGGAGGGGAGAGGGCAGGGTGAGGGGGGCGGATGTGCTGATCCCGACGGTCATCGATACCGATCCCGGCATCGACGACGCCCTGGCGCTGCTGCTCGCCTGGGGGTCACCCGAGCTCGATGTCCTGGCGCTGACGGTGGTGGCGGGCAACGCGCCGCTCGCGGACACGGCGCGCAATGCCGCTCGCCTGGTCGCCGTGCGGCGGCCGGCTCGCGTGCCCCAGATCGCCCTGGGCGCGGCGGGCCCGCTGGGCCGGGCGCTCGTGATCGCCCACCCCGACGAGCACGGGAGCGACGGCCTGGGCGATGCGGTCGATTGGCCCCCGGTGACCGGCCCGCCCGCCTCGCCATCGGCGGCCGAGACGCTGGTGGCCCTGGCGCGGGCCCACCGCGCGCGGCTGACGCTCATCGCGCTGGGCCCGCTGACGAACCTGGCGCTCGCGCTGCGCCTCGATGCCGCGGCCCTGCTGGGCATCGGCCGGATGGTGTGGATGGGCGGCGCGGTGGACGTGCCGGGCAACGGCAGCCCGGACGCCGAGTTCAACGCGTACGTCGATCCGGACGCGGCGCGCGAGGTCTTCGACTCGGGCCTGCGGGTGGACATGGTGCCGCTGGACGCCACGCGCCAGACCCGGATCGATCGCGACCAGCTTCACGCCGCGCTGGCCGGCCGGCGGGGCCCGCTCGTGGACCGCATCGAGGCGTTCACCGAGAAGACCTTCCGTATCTGGGGCTACATGCACCTGCACGATCCGCTGGCGGTAGGCCTGGCCGTCGACGAGAGCCTGGCGCGGTGGGAGACGGCGCGGATCGCGGTGGGCGAGGGCGGGCAGACCCGGCGCGGGGACGGCGCCCCGAACTGCCGCGTGGCGCAGGCCATCGACGGGAAGCGCTTCCTCGCGCTGTTCCTCGACCGGCTGTGCCCCGCGTCTTGAAGGAGGCTCGGAAATGAGAAAGCGTCTGCGCGGAGTCGACCCCGCATCGAAACCGAGTGGCGATGGGTGTGTGGAATGCCTGGCGTCACCGAAAAGCTGGTGGTTCCATCTCCGCCGGTGCACGGAGTGCGGGCACATAGGTTGCTGCGACAGCTCTCCGAGCCAGCACGCATCCAGGCACGCGGCAGCGACATCGAGGGTGTGGAGCTGCTCCCGCCGCATGCGCATCCCAAGAGCCAACCCGTACCTGGGCCCGCCGGGCGGGTGCCGGCCAACTGGGAATCACTTCTGAACTAGCTGGCCGGCCGCACGCTGTCCATCCGTTCGACCCATCGAGCGCGCCATGCGGGAGCCGCGAATGGATCCGCTTGGTCCAGTGCCGCCCGGATCTCCTTCTCTCGCTGGTCGTTCATCGGAGGACACTCTCCACGTGGCGCCCGGCATCCTTCGCCGCGTCCTCGGGGGTCTTGCCCTGCTGGCGCGCGACGATGTAGGCGGCGTACCAGCCCGACCAGTGGTGCTTCGGGGCGATCGCCTCGTACGCGCCGTGGCCGTGCTCGGTCTCGCGCAGGAGATCGGTCAGCGTCGCGACGTCGAAGCTGCTCACCCCGCGGCCCGGAAGCCGCGTGGTGACCTCCTGCAAGAGCCAGCCGTTGCCGTCGGGATCGCTGAACGAGATCCACGACATGTAGGAGCGGCGCTCCGGGTCCGGACCCGGGAGGCGGTCCTTCGTCCCGGTGACCCGGAGCGTGCCGTCGAAGTGGAAGACCTCGCTGGGGCTGGCGCCGTGGGCGGCGAGGTCGGCGCGGGCGGCCTGGATGTCGTCCACGATGAGGAGCAGGCCCTGAACCGAGCCCGGCGCGGCGGTCGTGAGGCCCTTGCCGACGAAGATGGAGCACGCCGAGCCCGGGGGCGTCAGCTGGACCACTCGCCAGTCGTCGCCCTTGGAAAAGTCGGCGTCGACCCGCCACCCCAGGCCCTCGTAGAAAGTCTTGGCGCGATCGACGTCGGACACGGGGATGGTGACCACCTCGAGCTTCGTCTCGACCTTGCTCATCGTGACCTCCGGGTTTGGGGGTGCTCGACCGGGAGGGTAGTCTACATCAAGGCCTCCCGCGGACGTGGTAGAGTCCCCGGCGATGAGCGCGACCACCGAGCGCCGCGCGTGGATCTTCGGCACCACCGCTCCCGCCCTCCTCTTCCTCCTGGTCATCGCCTACCTGCCCATCGCCTACGCGGTCTCGCTCAGCTTTTTCAAGAAGACCGCGTTCAACCCGGCCATGAAGTGGGTCGGGCTCGCCAACTACCGCTACATCCTGGACGAGCCCGAGCTGTGGAGCGCGTTCTGGCGCTCCGTGGCGTTCACGCTGGGGGCCGTCGGGCTTCAGCTGGCGCTGGGGCTGGTCTCGGCGCTGCTGCTCAACCGGGCCTTCAAGGGGCTCAACCTCGTCCGGAGCCTGTTCGTCCTGCCGTACCTGCTGCCCTCCATCGTGGTGGCGCTGATCTTCCAGTGGCTGCTCTCGCAGGAGTACGGCGTGATCAACCAGGTGCTGATGCAGACCGGCGCGGTCGCGCGGCCGGTGAACTTCTTCGGCGGCCTCGGCACCGCGATGTGGGCGGTGATCGGCATGGCGGGCTGGCAGTACGGCTCCTTCGCGACGCTGCTGATCCTGGCGCGGCTTCAGGCCATCAACCCCAAGCTCTACGAGGCCGCCGCCGTCTCCGGCGCCGGCACCCTGCGCGCCTTCCGGGACGTGACGCTCCCCAACCTGCGCACCACGCTGATCGTGATCGCGCTGCTGCGCGGGATCTGGATGTTCAACAAGTTCGACTCGATCTGGCTGGTGACCCACGGCGGCCCGCTCAAGGCTACTGAAACGCTACCGCTGTATGCGTATCGGCTCGCCTTCGAGGAGTTCGACTTCGGCCTGGCCGCGGCGGCCTGCACCGTGATGTTCGTGGTGCTGCTGCTGGGCGCGCTGGTCTACTTCAAGCTGTTCGACCCCACGAAGGAGATCGAGGTGGGGCGGTGAGCCGGCTCCATCGCGTGGGGACGTTCTCCCTGCTGGTGGTGGTGCTGGTGGCGGTGGCCTTCCCGTTCTACTGGATGCTGCTCACCTCGTTCACGCCGCGGGAGGCGCTCTTCAAGCCGCCCTTCCGCCTGGTGCGCTGGGACCTCTCGCTGGGCAACTACCGCGAGCTGCTCTTCGCCACCGAGTTCGCGCGCTACTTCGTCAACAGCCTGATCGCGGCGGTGGGCGCCATCGTGCTGAACGTGATCGCGGCCACCCTGGCCGGCTACGGCCTCACCCGCTTCGCCTTCCCGGGCAAGAAGACCTTCGCCTTCGGCACGCTCTTCTCCTACATGTTCCCGCCCATGCTGATGGCGATTCCGCTCTACATCCTGTTCTCGGCGCTGCAGATGCGGAACACCTACACCGGCCTGATCCTGGCCCACATGGCGATCAGCCTGCCGCTCAACATCTGGCTCATGTGGCAGTACTTCCAGATCGTGCCGCTGTCGCTGGAGGAGGCCGCGTGGACCTCGGGCGCGAGCCGCCTGGCCGCCCTGCGTCAGGTGTGCCTGCCCTCGGCCCGGCCGGGCATCCTGTCGGTGGGCATCTTCTCCTTCGCGCTCTCCTGGAACGACTTCACGTTCGCGTTCCTGCTGCAGACCGACCGCAAGATGTTCACGCTGCCCGTGGGCCTGGCCAGCTTCGTGGAGCAGACCGGCGTGCACTGGGGCATGGTGATGGCCGCCGCGGTGCTGGTCTCGGTGCCCACGTTCCTGCTCGTGTTCTTCCTGCAGCGCTATTTGCTGTCCGGGCTGCGGACGGCGGGGTAGGGGCGCGCTCGATGGCCTTCTCGGTCCGGCTGGAGGGCGTGCAGAAGCGCTTCGGGCGCGGCGCGCGCGAGGTGCAGGCGGTGCGCGACCTCACGCTCGAGATCGGCGAGCGCGAGTTCTTCACCTTCGTCGGCCCCTCCGGCTGCGGCAAGACGACCACTTTGAGGATGATCGCCGGCCTCGAGACGCCGACCGCCGGCCGCATCTGGTTCGGCGACCAGGACGTGACCGATCTCCCCCCGCAGAAGCGCGACATCGCCATGGTCTTCCAGGACATCGCGCTCTTCCCCTACATGACAGTGCGGGACAACATCGGCTACCCGCTGCGCATAGCCGGCCTGCCCCGCGTCCAGGTGAACGAGAAGGTGGAGAAGGTGGCGGCAACCCTCGGCCTCTCCGACAAGCTCGGGCAGAAGCCCGGCCAGCTCTCCGGCGGCCAGCAGCAGCGCGTGGCCATCGGCCGGGCCATCATCAAGGAGCCGAAGGTGCTGCTGATGGACGAGCCGCTTTCCGCCCTGGACGCTCGGCTGCGGGTGGAGATGCGGACCGAGATCCTGCGGCTGCACCGCGAGATCTCGTCGACCATCATCTATGTCACCCATGACCAGGTCGAGGCGATGACCATGTCGACGCGGGTGGCCGTGATGGATCAGGGGCGGACGCTGCAGGTCGACTCGCCGCGGGTAATTTTCCGGCGGCCAGCGGATGTCACCGTGGCGACCTTTATCGGGACGCCGGCGATGAACACCTTCCCAGCCGCGGTGGTGACGACGCCTACGGGCATGACTATCGAACTGCTGGGGCGGCAGCTACCGGTCGCCTCACGGCACCATGCGGTGCTGCAGGGGCTTAAGCGGGTGGAGGTTGGGATCCGACCTCAGGCGCTGCGGCTAGAGGCACCAGGACTGAACCGGATTACGGGGACTGTCTTCCTACGGGAGCCGCTGGGCTTGGAAGATGAGGTGCTTGTGGAGACGACGGACGGCACGCGGGTCAAAGTGGTGACGGCGGCGGGGGAGGCGTTTCCGGAGGGTGCGGTAGTGGGACTCGACTTCGCACCACCGGATCTCTATCTGTTTCACGCGGAGTCGAGGGGAACCATCTGCTACGGGATCGACTGAGTTTTGACCGATAGCCCTTTACAGGACCAGCCAGGTTTAAGGGTGAAACACCGGTTCAGTAGCCCGGACGGGCAAGCTGCGCTTGGGCTCCGCAGGTTCAAGTTAGCCAGACATACCCGCCATGAAGGCCGCCGTTAGCAAAGTGTGCTGACTGCGTGAGACCTATGACAAGTAGCTTGGCTAAAGGTGGGCCTCTGGGCTAATCTGCCGGAGTCCTACCCCGTCCGCTCAAGGAGGCGTCAATGTTCCTTCGAGCCCTCACGGTGCTGACCTCGTCGATCCTCGCCCTCGCGGTCGCCTTTGTTACAGCGCACGCGACCCCTATAACGCTGATTGACCATCTTAATAACTTCAGGGACACACGCGGGGTCAACGACGTTGGCGTGCCGCCGGGCGACGCTATTCAGTTTGGAGCAGATGTGACCCCGGGCGGTCTCCAAGGAACGACGCTGGGGGCAGTTCAAGGAACACGCGTTCTCGTGCCGACTGTGTGCAATGCGCTGGCTGTAAACGCAAGAAACTGTTCCCGGAGTGTGGCCTTCACTCCAACTCTCAATAGCGCTTGGGACCTGACCTTCCACAACGGGAGCGATACAGCCACCGCGACTACGCCAATTATCGGCGCAGCCGCGGCGACGGCTGCTCCTTTCCCATCCAGTGTGACAATTTCGGGGAGCGGCTTTACACCGACGCTTCGCTGGACGGTTCCGGCCGGATTCACGCCCGACGCTGTGCGTGTGAACATTTACGATAAGTCTGGGCCCTCCCTACCCAATGGAGTTAAGGACGTTGTTCATAGCCAAGCGTTGGCTGCCGGCGCGACAAGCTTCATCGTTCCAACAACGCTCAATTCTGGTCAGCCTCTCAGGGCGGGGAACTCGTATGTGCTGAATATCCAACTCATCGAAACGGCTGGTCACGTACCGCTGGTCGGCGGCAACTTTAACGACAACATTGTCCGTCGGTCCTCTGCTTTCTTCGACTTCACGCCACTTACAGGCGGTGCACCCCCCCAGGTGTTTCTTCCGACGGTTGGCCCTGCACCGGATCCCAGGCTTGGACAGGGAGCCGTGTATCAATTCCAAGTCCCGCAAGTGCGTGGTGGTGAAACGATCTTCATTGACCCGTTTGTTGCCACTGGCTACAAATACACCAAGGGGACGGGCAACCCCAATTTCGCTTCAGTAACGCTTCCCGCCATCGGCGACAACGTTTTTACTCTCCTTTATTTGCAGGGCCAGAATCTCACCCTCCAGCAAATTCTGGCCAACACGCAATTCTTCTTCCCGCAAGGGGGGGTGAGTGACTTCGAGGTGACTGGAATTGAAACGTCCGCGATGCTCGACCCCAACAACGTCACAGCGTTTATAACAGGCCTCACCTTCATTGCGGACGGCGATTTCACCGGAACAATGACACCGCTTATTACCGAAGTGTCTGACTTGGCCCCCGTTCCTGAGCCGATGACGTTGCTGCTCTTTGGCGCCACGATGGCCGGGATGGGGCTGGCGCGAGGGCTACGCAGGTCAGGAGGTCGGTGAGCTCGAGGAGCCCGGTGAAGGGCGGCGTGCGATCGTCCTGACGCGCAGCGACGGCTCGACGAAGACGAGGGTGTCCAAGGGGCTGACGTGGGCTCCCGCGAGACCGCCTGCCCGGGGCCCAGGAGCGGGAGCGGTCGCGCCGATGTAATTGAGTAGCCCGCACCGCCGTGTCCGCAGCCGGGTACACTCGTGTCATGACCCGCCAAATGATCCGCGTGCTCGGGCCGGTCCTGACGGCCGCCGCGCTGTCCGGCTGCGGGGCGGGGGGGCCCCAGGGCGGCGTCAGCGAGCCCGCCGCCCCCGTCAAACTCGACGTAATCTTCGTCGCGACCGACCTCGAGATCGTGAAGGCCATGCTGACGCTGGGCGGGGTCACCCCTGACGACGTCGTCTACGACCTCGGCTGCGGCGACGGCCGCATCGTCATCGCCGCCGCCCAGCAGTTCGGCGCCCGTGGGGTAGGCGTCGACCTCGACCCCCAGCGCATCCGCGAAGCCCAGGCCAACGCCCTCCGGGCCGGCGTCGCCGACCGTGTGACGTTCCGCGTCCAGGACATCTTCAACACCGACATCCAGCCCGAGACGGTGGTCACCCTCTTCCTCTCGCCAGACCTGCACGCCCGGCTGCGGCCGAAGCTCACGGGCCAGCTCAAGGCCGGCAGCCGGATCGTGTCCCACCGGTACGGCATCGGCGACTGGGTGCCCGAGCGGACGGTCACCCTCAACGTCCGCGAGACCCGGAACCACATCTTCCTCTGGCGCGTGCCATGACCGCGGCTGGCGCGCTCGAGCGGGGCCGTGCGGCCTTCGAGCGGCAGGCCTGGGCAGAGGCCTACGCGCAGCTGACGGCGGCGGATCGCGAGGCGGCCCTCGAGCCCGAAGATCTCGAGCGGCTCGCGAGCACCGCGCACCTGCTCGGTCGGGACGCGGAGTGCGTCGACCTGTGGGCGCGGGCGCATCACGCGTTCCTGGGCCGGGGCGCGGCGCCGGGGGCGGCACGGTGCGCGTTCTGGCTCGGCTTCAGCTCGCTGCTCGCGGGCGAGTCCGCGGCCAGCGGCGGCTGGCTCGCCCGGGGTCAGCGGCTGCTGGACGATGGCCGGCACGACTGCGTGGAGCGCGGATACCTGCTCATGCTCCAGGCGCTGCGGAGCATGTGGGCGGGCGACAACACGACGCTGCACGCCACCTTCGACCAGGCGGCCCGGATCGGCGAGCGGTTCGGCGACGCGCAGCTCGTGGCGTTCGGCCGGGTCGGCGTCGGCGAGGCGCTCATCCGGGCGGGACGGCCCGCGGAAGGCGTGGCGCTGTTCGACGAGGTCATGGTGGCCGTCACCACCGGCGAGGTGTCGCCGATCGGGGTCGGGATCATCTACTGCGCGGTGATCGAGGAATGCCAGGAGATCTTCGACCTGCGCCGGGCCAAGGAGTGGACGAAAGCTCTCGGGGAATGGTCCGCGTCGCAGCCGGACCTGGTGCCCTATCGCGGCCAGTGCCTGGTGCACCGCGCCGAGATCATGCACCTGCAGGGGGCCTGGCCGGACGCCATGCGCGAGGCCCGGCAGGCGTGCGAGCGCCTCTCGCAGACCGTCGGACGGCCCTGGGTCGGCGGGGCCCTCTACCTCCAGGCCGAGCTCCACCGGCTGCGCGGCGAGTTCGCGCGGGCCGAGGAGGCCTACCGCGAGGCCAGCCAGTCGGGGCGGGACTCCCAGCCCGGCCTCGCCCAGCTGCGGCTGGCGCAGGGCAAGACCGAGGCGGCCGCGGCGGCGATCCGCCGGGTGATGGACGAGGCCCACGACCAGGCCTCGCGATCCCGGCTGCTGGCCGCCTACGTCGAGATCATGCTGGCCGCGAGCGACGTGCGGGCGGCGCGCGCCGGCGCGGACGAGCTGGCCGCGATCGCCGAGCAGCTCGAGGCGCCGCTGCTGCGCGCGATGGCGGCGCACGCCACGGGAGCCACCCTCCTCGCCGAGGGCGACGGCCGGGCGGCGCTCTCCGCGCTGCGCGGGGCCTGGGCGGCCTGGCAGGGGGTCGAGGCGCCCTACGAGGCGGCGCGGGCCCGGGTCCTCATCGCGCTCGCCTGCCGGGCGCTCGGTGACCACGACACCGCGAAGATGGAGCTGGCCGCGGCGCGCCGGGTCTTCGACCAGCTCGGCGCCGCGCCGGACGTGGTCCGGGTGGAGGCGCTCTCGCGGGCGCGAGCCGCGTCGACATCGGCCGGGTTGACCGCTCGCGAGATGGACGTGCTCCGGCTGGTCGCGGAGGGCAGGACCAATAGGGAGATCGCGAGCGCGCTGGTCATCAGCGACCACACGGTCCGCCGGCATCTCCAGAACATCTTCAACAAGATCGGGGTGTCGTCGCGCGCCGCGGCGACCGCGTTCGCCTTCCAGCGCCACCTGGTCTGATCTTCGGCGTGGTACGAACGTACCACGCCCGCCGCCCGCGCGATCTGGCCCGAACGGGCGATGCGGGCGCGGGCCCCCGCGGCCTACGGTGTCTCCCCGAGCTCCAACCTGAAAGGAGACACACCATGGCGACTATCACCGATCCGAAGATGACCCGACACCCGTCGGTGCTCGATGCCGTCCGCAGCCTGGCGCCGAAGATCACCGCCCGCGCCGCCGAGATCGAGACGGCGCGGCGGCTGCCCCGCGACCTCGTCCGGGATCTGACCGCGGCCGGCTGCTTCCGCATGCTGGTGCCGCGCAGCCACCGCGGCGAGGGCTTCGACCTGCCCAGCGCGATGCACGTGATCGAGGAGCTGAGCCGGGCGGACGCGTCGACGGCCTGGTCGACGGTGAACCTGGCGGGCGGCTGGATCAACCTGGGCACGCTTCCCCGGGCGACGTTCGACGCCCTCTACGCCAAGGGACCCGATACCATCATCGGCGGCGTCTTCGCGCCCTCGGGGACGGCCGTGCCCGCGAAGGGAGGATACCGGGTGAGCGGCCGGTGGGCGTTCGCCAGCGGCTGCCAGGACTGCCAGTGGCTGTTCGGCAACTGCATGGAGGAGCACGAGGGCGGCCCCCGGCTGCGCACGGTGCTGTTCTCACCCGACCAGGTCGAGATCGAGGACACCTGGTCGGTCTCCGGGCTGTGCGGCACCGGCAGCCATCATCTGAAGGCCGAGGGCGTGCTCGTCCCGGCCGAGCGGACGTGCCTGCCGTTCGCGGACCCGCCGTGCCTGGAGGAGCCGCTGCTGCGGATGCCCATGCCGCCGATCTTCGCCTTCGGGGTCGCCAGCGTCGCGGTCGGCATCGCCCAGGGGGCGCTGGAGGATATCCTGGCCCTCTCCGCCGGCAAGGTGCCCTTGCTCGCGCACTCCGCGCTGGCCACGAACCCCCTGTTCCAGAACCAGCTCGGCGCCGCCGACGCGCAGCTGCGCGCGGCCCGCGGGCTGCTCTACGCCGACGCGGCGGCCGCGTGGGGGACGGCGGTGGCGGGCGCCGAGTTCACGCCCGAGCACCGGGCCCGGATGCGCGCGGCCATCACCTGGGCCGCCACGACCGCGGCCTCGGTCGTGGACATGGCCTACCACGCGGGGGGCGGGAGCTCGATCTACGCCGGCAGCCCGCTCCAGCGCCGATTCCGCGACGTCCACGCGATCACCCAGCATTTCCTGGTCAAGCGCGACACCTTCACCACCGCGGGGGCGGTGCTCGCGGGGGCCGAGGCCGACCTGACCGTGTTCTGACCGTGCATTAAAAGGTTCCTGCAGCCAGGGGATCATGTTTCACTGTGCCCCAGTATTTCCAGGACCGCACCGCCGCGGAAGGAAGGGAGACCTGATGATGAACATGGCCGGGCTGCTCCGCATGCTTGTGGTTGCTGTGCCTCTGATGAATCTGGGCGCTGGCATCGCCCACGCCGTGCCGGTCATGCACGTGGATGACGCCGTCGGCAATCTCGGCACGGTCGATGTCGCCACGGGCAGCGCCAGCGTGATCGGCAACATGGGTGTGACCATGACCGATATCGCCTTCAGCCCCACCGGCCAGCTGTTCGGCGTCTCCTTCACGGGGTTCTATTCCATCAATCCCACGACGGCGGCGGCGACCTTCATCGGGAATCATTCAGTGCCGGGTGCCAATGCGCTCGTCTTTGCGCCCGACGGGACGCTGTACGCGGCTGGGTTCCAGTCGACGTCCCTGTTCACCATCAATCCGGCCACTGGAGCGGGCACCAGCCTGGGGAACGTATCCGCCACATCCGGGGGTGACCTGGCCTTCAATGGAGGCAATCTGTTCCTGGCCACCGGCACGAGTCAGCTCCTTCGCATCGACCTGGCCAATCTCGCGGCCTCGGCGGTGGTCGGGCCGTTCGGTGTAAGCAGCGTCTTCGGACTGGCCACGGGCGACGACGGTGTGCTCTACGCGGTCGCGGGCACCCAGGTCTTCACCGTCAACACGGCCACCGGTGCCGCGACGAATCCCGTCAACTTTGCGGGCCAGGGATTGGCAAGCGCGAACGGACAGAGCTTCTTCACCGAGGCGGGTGCGCCGTCGCCGAGCTCGGTACCAGAGCCCACCACCCTGTTCCTTCTCGGCAGCACGTTGAGCGGGATGGGGCTCGCGGCTTGGCGGAGACGGAAGCAGGGTATTCTCTGACGCCGGATCTCTTTCGGCGGATTCTCGGGCGCATCGAGAGGCACGCCCCTGCGGAACCGCTGCGCGCCAGGCAACGCCTTCGCGACCCTCGCCAGGAGGAGGTCACATGAGCACCATCACCGTGAAGGATGGCACGACAATCTACTACAAAGACTGGGGCACAGGCCCGGTCGTCACGTTCTCGCACGGCTGGCCACTGAGCTCCGACGCCTGGGACGGCCAGATGTTGTTCCTCGCGCAGAACGGTTTCCGCGTGGTCGCGCTCGACCGGCGAGGCCATGGCCGCTCGAGTCAGGCCTCTTCCGGCAACGACATGGACGGCTACGCCGCCGATCTTGCCGCCGTGATCGAGGCGCTTGATATCCGGGACGCCACCGTCGTCGGGCACTCCACCGGCGGCGGCGAAGTGGCCCGCTACATCGGGCGCTACGGGACGAAGCGGGTCGCCAAAGCGGTCCTCGTCGCCGCGGTGCCTCCGATCATGCTGAAGTCCGCGGCCAACCCGGAGGGCCTGCCCATGGAGGTGTTCGACAACCTGCGGAGCGGCCTCATGAACGATCGCTCGCAGTTCTACAAGGACCTGGCGATACAGTTCTATGGCGCGAACCGGCCAGGGGCCAAGGTCTCCCAGGGCACGCTGGATCAGTTCTGGCTCTGGAGCATGCAAGCCGGTCTCAAGAACGCCTACGAAAGCATCAAAGCGTTCTCGGAAACGGACCAGACGGAGGACTTGAAGAAATTCGACGTGCCAACGCTCGTCATGCACGGTGAGGATGACCAGATCGTTCCCGTCAAGGACTCGGCGAGGAAATCGGCCAGGCTGATCAAGGGCGCCAAGGAGATCTACTATCCGGGCGCGCCGCACGGCCTCACGGCCACGCACCAGGATCAGGTCAACCGCGACCTGCTGGCGTTCCTGCGAAGCTGACTCTTCGACTCGCTTCGGGTGAGCGCCCCATGACCTCGTCTTCGCCCATCCCCCGCGCCACCGACACCGCCGAGATCGGGCGCACCGGCCTGCGCGTCTCGCGGCTGGGGCTGGGCGGGGTGGCGCTCTCGGGCGCGCCGCCCGCCACCGACCCGCAGCGCCCCACGCCGGAAGACGAGGGCGTGGCGCTCATCCGCCGGAGCCTCGCGCTCGGGCTCACCTACCTCGACACCGCGCCGATGTACGGGGTCGGCCAGAGCGAGGCGCGCTACGGTCGGGCGCTGCGCGGGGTGCCGCGGGACAGCTTCGTGCTGTCGACCAAGGTGGGGCGCGTGCTGCGGCCCGGCGCGGCCGGCCAGCCGCCGACATGGGCCTTCGACTTCAGCGCGGCCGGGGTGCGCGCCTCGTTCGAGTCCTCGCTCACGCGTCTGGGGCTCGAGCGCGTGGACATCCTCTTCGTGCACGATCCGGACGACCATCACGCCCAGGCGGTGGCGGAGGCGTTCCCCGTCCTGATGGAGCTGCGCGCGCAGGGCAAGGTGAAGGCCATCGGCGCCGGGATGAACCAGTGGCAGATGGAGCTGGACTTCGCGCGGCGCGGCTTCTGCGACTGCTTCCTGCTCGCCGGGCGCTACACGCTGCTCGACCAGAGCGCCCTGGCGGAGTTCCTGCCCTACTGCCTGGAGCAGGGGATCGCGGTGGTCGCGGGCGGCCCCTACAACAGCGGGATCCTCGCGGTGGGCCCGCGCGAGGGGGCGACGTACAACTACCGGCCGGCCGATGCGGGGATGATGGAGAAGGCCCGGCGCATCGCGGCGGTGTGCGCGCGCCACCAGGTGGACCTGCGCGCGGCGGCGCTCCAGCTCGTGGTGGCCCACCCGGCCATCGTCTCGGTGATCCCCGGCGCGCGCTCGATCGCCGAGGTCGAGGAGAACGTGACCCTGCTCGAGCGGCCCATCCCGGTCGGGCTCTGGGCGGAGCTCAAGGACGCCGGGCTCCTCGATCCCGCCGCGCCCACGCCCGGCACCCGACCGTAGTCCCGCTTGCTCGTCGCGGAAAGCCGGCTATCATGAGCGCACCCATGATTCCGGATCGCGTCATCGAGATGCTTCACGGCCCTTCCTACCTGCAGATCGGGACGCGGGACGCCGATCTCCGCCCGGCGCACACGTTCGCGGTGGGGGCCCTGGTGCACGAGGATCGCGAGACGGTCACCGTGTTCGTCCCCACCGCCCGCGCCCAGCGGATCCTGGCCGATCTGGAGAGCAACGGCCGCGTCGCCCTCGGGATCGCCCAGGTCTCGCACGAGGCGTATCAGCTCAAGGGGCGCTACCTGTCCACCCGTCCCACCGACGCGAGCGACCTCGCCCGGCAGGAAGCGTACCGGAAGACGCTGCTCGAGGACGCCCTCGGCATCGGCTATCCCGAGGAGATCGCGCGGCCGCTGACGCAGGGGTTCGCCTACACGCCGGGGACCGCGATCACCTTTCGCGCCGAAGAGGTCTTTCTCCAGACTCCCGGACCCGGCGCCGGCACCCCGCTGGTGTAAGGGTCGGCGCGCGCGATGGGGCTGCTCCCCGACGAGATCAAGGCCGCCATGCAGGGGGTGATTCCCTCTCACGTGGTGACGTGCGCCGCCGACGGAACGCCGAACGCCAGCGCCATCTCGCAGGTGTACTACGTCGACGGCGATCACGTCGCGCTCTCGCATCAGTTCTTCAACAAGACCAAGCGCAATCTCGCGGAGAACCCGCGGGCCGCGGTGTGGCTGATCCACCCGAAGACGTTCGAGACGTGGGATCTCGAGCTCGAGTTCGACCACGCGGAGACGAGCGGGCCGATCTTCGAGCAAATGGACATGCAGATCGAGGCCATCGCGTCGCTGGTCGGGATGAAGGGCGTCTTCAAGCTCAAGGCGGCGGACATCTTCCGGGTCGTCTCGGTCACGAAGACGAGCGGCGAGCGGATCTCGCGCTGAGCGCCGACGCCGACGAGCACGAGTCACGCGCGCTCCGCGAGCAGATCGCCCGGAGCCAGGAGACGATAGACCGCCTCAACCTCGACCTCGCCAAGCGCACCAACGACGTCCGCATCATCCAGCAGATCTCCTCCGAGATCACCTCCACGCTCGACCTCGACGAGGTCCTCGACATCGTCCTCGGGGCCATGGAGCGGGTGCTTGGCTTCCAGCACTCGATGCTGCTGCTCGCAGAGCCGGCCGGCGACAGGCTGGTGGTCGCGGCCACCCGCGGCTACGGCCAGCCGGCCGCGAAGGTGCGCGTCCGGATCGGCGACGGGGTCATCGGCGTCGTCGCTCAGCGGAAGACCCTGATGCGCGTCGGCAACATCGGCGCCAGCGTGCGATACATGCAGGCGATCCGCGCCCGCATGCAGGCGGCGGGGCAGGCGCCCGCCGCGAACACGCCCGTCGCCTTGCCGGGGCTGCCCGACGTCCAGAGCCAGCTCGCCCTGCCGCTGCTGGTCAAGGATCGGCTGGTCGGGGTCCTCGTCGTGGAGAGCGCCAGGCCCAACGCCTTCGACGAGCTGGACGAGGTCGTGCTGCGCATCGTCGGCAACCAGGCGGCCACCGCCATCGACAACGCGCGGACGTACCAGACCGTGGATCAGCTCGGCCGCCTGAAGCGCTTCTTCTCGCCGCACCTGGCCGAGCTCATCATGCGCGGCGGGGCCGACGATCCCCTGAAGACCCACCGCCGAGAAGTCACCGTCGTCTTCCTCGATCTGCGGGGGTTCACGCCGTTCGCGGAGACCGCCGAGCCGGAGGAGGTCATGGGGGTCCTGCGCGAGTACCACGCCGAGATGGGCAAGCTGATCCTTGCCCACGAGGGGACGCTGGAGCGCTTCACCGGTGACGGGATGATGATCTTCTTCAACGATCCGCTCCCCGTGCCCGACGCCGGGCAGCGTGCCGCCCGCATGGCCGCCGAGATGCAGGATCGCGTGTCGCCCCTCACCGCCAAGTGGCGCCGGCTCGGGTACGAGCTCGGGCTCGGCATCGGGATCGCCAAGGGCTTCGCCACCATCGGGGGCATCGGCTTCGAGGGGCGCTGGGACTACGGGGCCATCGGCACCGTGACCAACCTCGCCGCCCGGCTCTGTGGCGAGGCCAAGGGCGGCGAGATCCTCGTGTCGACCCGACTCGCCGCCGAGCTCGAGGAGATCGCGGAGACCGAGGAGATGGAGCCGCTCACCCTCAAGGGCTTCGCGCGCCCGGTCCCCGCGATGAAGCTGCGACGCCTCAAGCTGGCCTGAGGAGAGACCTCATGAAGCGCATCCTGGAGCACGTGATCCCGCCCAAGCTCGGCTACGGCCTTCTCCTCGAGGAAGGCCAGCATCTCCGAGTGGTCGATCTCGAGGGCAAGCAGGTCGTCGACATGGCCCTCTTCAACGAGGCCAATCCCGGGAGAAGCTGTCGACCTCCAACTCGCGCACCCAGCCGGTGTCCCGCGCCGGGGACTACGTGGAGTTCCGGGCCGAGATGGACCTCATCGTGGGGCTGTCGAACTGCCCGCTCGACGTGATGAACCCGTGCAACGGGTACAAGTGCACGCCGGTGAAGATCGAGGTCTACGCGCCGGCGTGAGGACGTGACCGCGGCCGGGTCGAAGCAGGCGACGCGGGATCGCGTCTGGGCGCTGCTGACCAGGCGGCGTGTCGCGCGCTTCCCCGGTGCGGTCGGGCGAATCCCGAACTTCGTCGGCGCAGAGGCGGCTGCTCGGCGGCTCGCGGAATCGCCGGCGTGGCAGGCCGCGCGCGTGGTCAAGTGCAATCCCGACGCGCCGCAGCTGCCCGTTCGGGTACTGGCTCTCCAGCAGGGCAAGCGCGTGTTCATGGCCGTGCCGCGCCTCCGGGAGGAGCGCTGCTTCCTCGAGCTCGACCCGCGCCGGCTCGCGGGCCGCGAGCGCGCGGCGGCCAGCATCCGGGGCGCGAGCCAGCTCGGCAAGCCCACGCTGCCGAAAGAGATGCCGAAGATCGACCTGATCGTCGCGGGATCGGTGGCGGTCCGTCGGGACGGCGCTCGCGTCGGCAAGGGCGGCGGCTTCTCGGACCTGGAGCTCGCGCTGCTGACGGAGCTGGGCCTGGTCGGCCGATGGACCACGATCGTGACCACGGTGCATCCGCTCCAGATCGTCAGCGAGGCGCTCCCGATGCTCGCCCACGACATCCCGCTCGACCTGATCGTGACCCCGGACGAGACAATCCGCTGTCCCCGCCGCTACCGCCGACCCCGAGGCATCCTGTGGAAGGCGCTGACCCACGAGAAGATCGGCGAGGTGCCCCTGCTCGCGCGCCTCGCGCGGGGGAAGCGTCGCGTATAGTCGGGGGGAGGGGAGGACACGTGAGCGCTAGGAAGAAGCCGGCGAAGAAGAAGACCAGGCGCGCCTCCCCCTACGCCACCGGCCTCGACCCCCGCCAGGCCAACTACGTGCCGCTGACCCCGCTCTCCTTCCTCGCCCGCTCGGCGGCCGTGTATCCCGACAAGCCGGCGGTGATCCACGGCGACCGCACCTTCACCTACGCCGAGTTCGCCGCGCGCTGCCGGCGTCTCGCTTCCGCGCTCACCCGTCGCGGCGTCGGCCCCGGGGACACGGTGGCGGTCATGGCGCCGAACGTGCCCGCCATGCTGGAGGCGCATTTCGGCGTGCCCATGGCGGGGGCGGTGCTGAACGCGCTGAACTACCGGCTGGACGCGCGCACCATCGCCTTCCTCCTCGAGCACAGCGAGGCGAAGGTGCTGATCACCGACCGCGAGTTCGCCGAGACGATCGAGGCCGCGCTCGGGCAGAGTCGACGCCGCCCGCTGGTGATCGACATCGACGACCCGCTCTACGAGGGTGACGGGCGGCGGCTCGGGGAGACGGACTACGAGGCGCTGCTGGCCGAGGGCGATCCGGAGCTCGAGCCGGTGCGGCCGGCCGACGAGTGGCAGGCGATCTGCCTCCTCTATACGTCGGGCACCACCGGCAATCCGAAGGGCGTGGTCTATCACCACCGGGGCGCCTACCTGAACGCGCTCGGCAACGCGCTCGCCTTCGGGCTCACGCCGCGGACGGTGTACCTCTGGACGCTGCCGATGTTCCACTGCAGCGGGTGGACCTACACGTGGGCCACCACCGCGGTCGGCGGGACGCACGTCTGCCTCCGCCGGGTGGATCCCGCGCTCATCTTCCCGGCGATCGCGCGGCATCGCGTCACCCACATGTGCGGGGCGCCCGTGGTCATGACCATGCTGATCCACGCCCCGGCGGAGACGAAGGTCGCGTTCGACCAGGTGGTGGAGTTCGCCACCGGCGGCGCGGCGCCGCCCACGCCGGTCATCGCGGGCATGGAGGCGATGGGCTTCCGGGTCACGCACCTCTACGGGCTCACCGAGAGCTACGGCCCGGCCACCCTCTGCGCCTGGCAGGAGGGCTGGGACGTCCTGCCGCTCGACGAGCGCGCCGCGAAGATGGCGCGGCAAGGCGTGGGCTATCCCACGCTCGAGCAGGTCATGGTGGCGGAGCCGAAGACCGGCACGCCGGTGCCGCGCGACGGCCGGACCCTGGGCGAGATCCTGCTCCGCAGCAACACGCTGATGAAGGGCTATCTCAAGAACCCGAGGGCCACCGAGGAGGCGTTCCGGGACGGATGGTTCCACACCGGCGACCTGGCGGTCTGGCATCCGGACGGCTACGTGGAGATCAAGGACCGGTCGAAGGACGTGATCATCTCGGGCGGCGAGAACATCTCCTCGCTGGAGGTGGAGGAGGTGCTCTACCGCCATCCCGCCGTGATGGAGGCGGCGGTGGTGGCGCGACCGGACGAGAAGTGGGGCGAGACGCCCTGCGCGTTCGTCACGCTCAAGCCCGGCGCCGAGGGCGAGGCGGACGAGGCCGGCATCATCCAGTGGTGCCGCGACCACCTGGCCGGCTTCAAGGTGCCGAAGCGCGTGGTCTTCGGGCCCCTGCCGAAGACCTCCACGGGGAAGATCCAGAAGTTCGTGCTGCGGGACCGCGCCCACCGCGACGGGGAGTCATGTTAGAGTCACGCGGACCGCCGTGGACCCAGAGATCCTCGTCGAGAACGTCCTCAACGCCATCACGGCGGGCATCACGATCGGCTGCATCTACGGTCTGATGTGCATCGGGCTCGGGCTGATCTTCGGCATCATGCGGATCGTCAATTTTGCCCAGGGCGAGCTGCTGATGCTGGGCATGTTCACCTCCTTCTACCTGGTCAGCGAGGGGCGGATCCTCGCCTTCCTGGGCCCGTACTGGGGCCCGTTCATCGGTGCGATGTGCGCGGCGCCGGCCGTCTTCGCGGGCGGGGCGATCCTCCACCGGTTCCTCGTCTCCCGGGTGTCCGGCCTGCGGACGGTGGGCTCGCTGGATGAAGGCCACTTCGGCCAGCTGGTCGTCACGCTGGGCATCTCGCTGATCCTCCAGAACGGGGGGCAGATCGTCTTCGGCTCCACCCCGGTCGCGGTCCGCACGCCGCTCTCCTCGCAGGCGTTCCAGATCGGCCCGCTCTACCAGGGGGCCACCGTCTTCCTGAACAAGGCCAAGCTGGTGGCCTTCTTCGTGGCCATCCTGACCGCGGTCATCCTCTATGTCGTGCTCGAGTACACGCGCCTGGGCAAGGCGCTGCGGGCGGCGGCGGACAACCCGACGGCGGCCACCTACATGGGCATCGACGTGGACCGGGCCTACCGCATCGCCTTCGGCCTGGGCAGCGGCATCACCGCGGTGGCGGGCGGACTCATGGCCACCTACATCTCCTTCGGGCCCTTCGTCGGTTTCGACTACGTCATCATCATGTACTCGGGCGTGGTGCTGGGCGGCATGGGCAGCATCTTCGGAGCGTTCTGGGGCGGGGTCACGGTGGGCTTCGTGCAGCAGTTCTCGGCGCTGGTGCTGCCGCCCCAGCTGCAGAACGCGGCGATCTTCGTGGTGTTCCTGATGATCGTGCTGCTGCGGCCCCAGGGCCTGTTCGGCCGCTCGGCGGAGCGGGCGTGAGGCAGGGCGCGGGCCCGCACCTGCGGCGCCACCTCGGCGTCCTCGCGGTCGTCTCGCTCGTCTACCTGCTGGCCGCGCTGTTCGTGAAGAACAGCTACTACCAGCTGATCATGACGCTGGTGCCGGTGTGGGCGCTCTTCGGGGTGTCGTGGAACATCCTCTCCGGCTACGGGGGCCAGCTCTCCTTCGGGCACGCCTCGTTCTTCGGCATCGGCGCGTACACGGTGACGCTGGCGATGGTGTACTGGGGTCTCACGCCCTTGCTCGGCATCCCGCTCGGCATGCTCCTCGGCGGGCTCGCCGCGATCCTGATCGGCCTCCCGACATTCAGGCTGCGCGGGCACTACTTCGCGCTGTCGATGCTGGCCTACCCGCTGGCCATCCTCTACGTGATGCAGTACCTGGGCTTCCAGGAGGTCTCGATGCCCATGTACCGCGAGCACGCCCTGCTCTACATGGAGTTCGCCGACCCGCGGGCCTACACCCTGATCGCGGTGCTGCTGCTGATCGGCGGCGTGGTCGTCTCGCTCGTGATCGAGAACTCGCGCTTCGGCCTGGCCCTGCTGGCCATACGGCAGAACGAGCTGGCCGCCGAGGCGGCGGGCATCAACGCGCGCCTCTGGAAGATGCGCTCGCTGATCGTCTCCGGCATGCTGGGCGCGCTGGTGGGCGGCTTCTACGCGCGCGTGCTGCTGGTAGTCACGCCGGAGTCGGTCTTCGGCATGCTGGTCTCCGCGCAGGCGGTGGTGGTCACGCTGTTCGGCGGCGTGGCCTCGGTGTGGGGGCCGGTGATCGGCGCGGCCATCCTGGTGCCGCTGGCCGAGACGCTCCAGGCGGAGCTGGGCCAGTACCTGCCGGGCATCCAGGGCGTGGTGTACGGCATCGCGATCATCGCGGTGATGCTGCTCTCGCCCGACGGGCTCTTCTGGACGGTCCGCGACCGGCTGCTCCGGCGCGAGGCGCCCCACGGCGTCTCGGAGGTGACCGGCGCGGTGCCGGACGCGGGGGCCAGATCCGACGGGTGGTCGCTCGCGCCGGCACCTCTCCCGGCGACGGCGCGCCGCTCCGGGCCGCTGCTCCAGGTCGACCGGCTCTCGCGCTCCTTCGGCGGCCTGCGCGCGGTCAGCGAGGTCAGCTTCGAGATCGCGGAGGGCGAGATCCTCGGCATCATCGGCCCGAACGGCGCGGGCAAGACCACGCTGTTCAACGTGCTGAACGGGGTGCTGACCGCGGACGAGGGCTCGGCCCGGCTCGACGGGCAGCCGATGCTGGGCAAGAAGACCTACGAGGTCTGCCGGATGGGTGTGGGCCGCACCTTCCAGGTGGTGCGGAGCTTCCCGCGTCTGCCGGTGCTGGACAACGTGATCGTCGGCGCCTACGGGGCGGGCATGTCGGACCGCGACGCGATCGCGCGGGCGACGCAGGCGCTCCGGCAGGTGGGCCTCCACGGCCGCGCGACGGTGGCCGCGGGCCAGCTCACCAACAAGCAGCTGCGCCTGATGGAGCTGGCGCGCGCCCTCGCCGGCAACCCGCGTCTCCTGCTGCTGGACGAGACGCTGGCCGGCCTCGGCCGGGAGGAGTGCGACGACGTGCTCGCGGTGCTGGCGCGGCTGCGCGCGCAGGGCATGACGATCTGCATCATCGAGCATACAATGCACGCGATGATGCGACTGGCCGATCGGTTCGTGGTGCTGGACCACGGGCGGGTGCTGGCGACCGGGCTGCCGCGCGCCGTGGTGGAGGACGACGCGGTGATCGAGGCCTACCTCGGCAAGAAGTGGCTCGCGCGCCGGGAGGCGTGAGGGCGCCGCGTGCTCGAGGTCCGGAACCTCTCCGTCGCGTACGGCGGGCTGCGCGCCCTCTCGGATGTCAGCCTGTCCGTCGGGGAGCGCCAGTTCGTCACCCTGGTGGGACCGAACGGGGCCGGCAAATCGACGCTGTTCAAGACGATCAGCGGAGTGGTGGCGCCGGTCTCGGGGGCGATCTCCTTCGCGGGGCAGGATCTGCTGGCGCGCCGGCCGTCGGATCGCGCGCACCTCGGCATCGCGCACGTGCCGGAGGGCCGGCAGGTGTTCAAGACGCTGACGGTGCGCGAGAACCTCGAGATGGGCGCGTACCCGAAGGCGGGGCACGCGCACTGGGCCCAGACGCTCGACCGCATCCACACGCTGTTCCCGATCCTGCAGGAGCGCGCCGCCCAGCTGGCGGGGACGCTCTCCGGCGGGGAGCAGCAGATGCTGGCCATCGGCCGGGGCCTGGCGTGCGCGCCGCGTCTCCTGATGCTGGACGAGCCGTCGATGGGCCTGGCCCCGAGCGTGGCCGACACCATCTTCGACCGCATCTCGCAGATCCACCGGGAGGACGGCGTCACGATCCTCCTGGTCGAACAGCGCGTGGCCGAGGCGCTGGAGCGCTCCGACCACGGCTACGTGCTGGAGACGGGGCACATCGTGCTGGAAGGGCGATACGAGGCCTTGCTGGCCGACGACCGGGTGCGCCGGTCGTATCTCGGCCTGACCGAAGCGTGACCGTGTAGCCTGACCACTCACCAACGAGGGGGACGACCGGAATGACGACGCATGAGCAGCCGATCGGACGCCGTACCGCCATCAAGATGGGCCTCGCCGCCACCGCCGCCGCCGCGCTGCCGGTGCGCCGGGCTCGCGCGCAGACGCCGAAGGAAGTGAAAATCGCTCTGGTGGTCCCGCTGTCGGGCCCGTGGGCGCGCCAGGGCATCCTCGAGCAGATGGGCGCCGAGATGGCCATCGAGGACGTGAACAAGGCCGGGGGCATCAAGGCCCTGGGCGGCGCCAAGATGAAGCTGGTGCTGTACGACACCGGCGACAGCGCGGAGAAGGCCAAGAACGCGACCCAGCGCCTGGTGGCGCAGGAGCCCGACGTGGTGGGCAGCATCGGCTGCTGGCTGTCGAGCTTCACCCTCGCCGCCACCGAGGTGTCGGAGCGCGCGGAGCTGCCCTGGCTCACGCTCTCCTACTCGGACCTCATCACCAGCCGCGGGTACAAGTACGTCTTCCAGTCGGCTCCGACTGCCGATGCCCAGTCCACCGCGCTGCTGCCGCGGATCGTGGACCTCGCGACGAAGGCCACGAAGACGAAGCCGACCAAGGTCGCGTTCGTGGGCGACAACTCGGCCGCGTCGGTGAGCTTCATGAAGCCGCTCCGGGAGCACGTGGCCAAGGATCTCGGCCTCACGATCGTGGCCGATGAGGTCTATACCCCGCCGCTCGCGGACGCCACCACGCTGGTCCAGAAGATCCGCTCCGGGCGGCCCGACTTCATCGTGTGCCAGTCCACCAACGTGGGCGACGACAAGCTGCTGCTCGACAAGTTCGCGGAGCGGGGGATCACGCCCTCGACGATCCCGCTGATCGGCGGTGGCGGCCACTGGTGCGTGCCGGAGCTGATGAAGATCGCGGGCAAGGATCACCTCGAGGGCATGATCGTCGGGCTCGCCAACTGGCCGGGCAAGGCCGTCGAGGACGTCGAGAAGCGCTTCATCGCCAAGACCGGCGAGCCGTGGTTCGGCCACGACTCGATCTTCCCCTACGCGCACATATGGATCTTCAAGGAGGCCCTGGAGCACGCCAAGTCCGCCGACCGCAAGAAGGTGGGCGAGGCGATGCGCACGATCGACCTCAAGGACGGCCCGGCCAAGTTCTTCCCCGACGGCCGCGTGAAGTACGACGACAAGGGCCGCCGGGTGGGCGCCGAGCTCTGCATCGTGCAGTGGCAGAAGGGTCGCCCGGTGGCGGTGCATCCGGAGTCCATCGCGGCCACCCAGGCGATCTGGCCGAAGTCGTAAGACGGCGAGATTCGCGCCCCGGCCGGCTGGTCACCTCCGGCCGGCCGGAGCGCGGCGCCGTTTCCGCTACTTCCGCACCGCCTCGATGATGTCGCCGAAGAGCGCCCACTTCTCGCCGTCGAACTTGGCGAGCTGCTCCTGCTCGATGGGGGCGAAGTCGGTCGGGCTGGTGTTGACCTTGATGCCGGGCAAGAGCAGCGGCAGCTCGAAGTCCTTCACGCTGGCCGCCTGCTTCATGATGTTTTCGCGCGAGAGGTCGTTGCCGCACTGCTTGAGCACCTGGGTCATGAGGATCGCCACGTTGTAGGCGAACCCGTTGGCCTGGTCGTCGAGCGCCCCGTCCGGGTAGTACTTCTTCATGAAGGCGAGCCACTCCGTGAAGCCCTTGTCGTTCCGCCACTGCGGGTCGGTCACTTCCTTCATGTAGAGCGCGGTGATGAGGTCCTTCGAGGCGTCGAGGCCGGCCGGCTTCAGCACGGTGCCCAGCGAGCTCGACACGTTGTTGAGGAAGTGGAGCGGCTTCCAGCCGATCTCGTGCGCCTTCTTGATGGCCTGCACCGCGTACTTGGGGATCGTGATGTCGAAGAAGACGTTGGCGCCGCTGTTCTTCAGGTTCACGATCTGCGAGTCGATGGTGGGGTCGGTCACCTCGTAGGTCTGCTTGAGCACGATCTGCTTCTTGGCGTCGCCGAGCCCGTCCTCGAAGCCCTTGAGGTAGTCCTTCCCGTAGTCGTCGTTCTGGTAGAGGATGCCGATCTTCGCGTCCTTCACGTGGCTGAGCGCGTAGGCCGCG
>Ga0207657_10001061_pt1 | contig 29162 bp, 25 predicted proteins | sample KBSC33metaG_FD_184316 | JGI IMG/M metagenome (GOLD analysis project Ga0207657, IMG submission 184316) | Corn rhizosphere microbial communities from Kellogg Biological Station, Michigan, USA - KBS C3-3 metaG (SPAdes) (version 2) | ecosystem: Host-associated > Plants > Roots > Rhizosphere > Soil ...
GGCGCCGAGGTGCTGCAGGTCGGCGGCCGCGACCAGGCCGGGGCCTGCCGCCTGCCGGCGCCCCGCGCGCACCCCGCGCTCGAGCCGATCGCCTTCGTGCAGGGCTTCTACCGCATGGCCTGCGGCCTGGCCGTCGCCCGCGGCTTCGACCCCGACCGGCCCCCGAACCTTTCGAAGATCACCGAAACCACCTGATGGACGTCGCGCTCACCAACGGCAGGGTGATGACCGACCGCGGTCTCGAGACGGGCCTTGCGGTGCGCGTAGCCGATGGCCTGATCGCGGCCGTCGGGCCCGCCGGGGAGGTCGCCGCAGGCGCGGTGACGCGCGACCTGCAGGGCGCGATCCTGCTGCCCGGGTTCATCGACATCCAGGTCAACGGCGGCGGGGGCGCCCTCTTCAACGGCGACCCGACCGCAGAAACCATCGCCGCTATCGGCCGGGCGCACCGTCGGTTCGGGACCACCGGCTTCCTGCCCACGCTGATCAGCGACGACGTGCCGGCCGTCGCCGCGGCGATCGCGGCGACCCGAGACGCCTTGGATCGGCAAATCCCAGGGGTGCTTGGCGTGCATATCGAGGGGCCGTTCCTCAACCCCAAGCGCAAGGGCATCCACGAACTCAGCAAGCTGCGGCGCATCGACGAGGCCGCCTTCGAGCTTTTGACCTCGCTGAAGGCCGGCCGCACGCTTGTGACGCTGGCGCCGGAGACCACGACGCCGGAGATGATCGCCCGCCTCGTCGCCGCTGGCGTCGTGGTCTCCGCGGGCCACTCCAACGCCGCCTATCCCGCGGTGCGCGCGGCGCTCGACCATGGCCTGTCGGGCTTCACCCATCTGTTCAACGCCATGTCGCCGCTGACCAGCCGCGAGCCCGGCGTGGTGGGCGCGGCTTTGGACGACCCAGGCAGCTGGTGCGGCGTGATCGTGGACGGCCGCCACGTCGATCCGGTGGTGCTGCGCATCGCGTTGCGGTGCAAGCCGCACGACCGCATCGTGCTGGTCACCGACGCCATGCCGTCGGTGGGCTCGGAGGCCGCCTCCTTCGTCCTGCAGGGCAAGACAATCACCGTGAAGGATGGGGTCTGCGTCGATGAGCATGGCACACTGGCGGGGTCCGACCTCGATATGGCGAGCGCCGTGCGCAACGCCGTGCGCCTGCTGGGCCTGGACCTCGCCGCGGCCTCGCGGATGGCCAGCCGCAATCCGGCGGAATTCCTGGGGCTGGGCGAGGTCATGGGCCGCATTGCCCCGGGCTGTCGCGCCGATCTGGTGCTGGTGGATGACGACATCAAGGTGCTCGACACCTGGATCGGCGGCGAGGACAGCGCCTCGGCAGACTACGGTCAGGGTCGGCCGCGGCAGGGGCAGGCCGGCCGTGGCTAGCGGCCGGCGATCCTGGATCGCGCTCGCCGCGGCGCTGTTGGCCGGCGCACCGGCCGCCGCGCTGGCCGCCGCCGGGCCCGTCGCGAACGTCATTCCCGCCCCGCTTTCCGTCAGCTCGCCGCCGGACGCCGCCCCGGTGAGGATCGTCGAAGGCGAGACGATCTTTGTCCCCCGCGACGACGCTGGCGCCCGGCAGACGGCCCAACAGCTGAGCGCCCTGGCTGAGCGGACCCGAGGGCTTCGCCTGACAGTCGCCGTCGGAGACCCGCCAGCCGCCGGCGGCCCGGCCATTGTGCTGCTCCGTCGCCCAGGCCTACCCGAAGAAGGCTATGCCCTGGAGGTCGCAAACGGACAGGCGCGGATCGCGGCGACGGCGGACGCCGGGCTCTTCTACGGCGCGGTTACCCTCTGGCAACTCCTGACCGCGGACGGCCAGCGCGGCCCGGCGGCCCTGGCGGCGGTGCGGATCGAGGACCGGCCCCAATTCGCCTGGCGCGGGCTCATGGTCGATTCGGCGCGGCACTTCCAGTCGCCGGCCGAGATCGAGCAGCTGATCGACTGGATGTCGCTGCACAAGCTGAACGTCCTGCACTGGCACCTGGTCGACGACCAGGGCTGGCGGCTGCAGATCCGAAAGTACCCACGGTTGACGGAGATCGGCGCCTGGCGCACGCCGCCGGCAGGATCGCCCGACGCAGCGCCCGGCCACAAGGGCGCGGCCCGTTACGGCGGCTTCTACACGCAGGACCAGGTGCGGACGATCGTCGCCTACGCCGCTGCGCGGCACGTCAGCATCGTGCCGGAGATCGAGATGCCGGGGCATGCGGTCTCCGCGCTGCTGGCCTATCCGCAGTTCGGCGCCGGCGCGCCGCCACCCCGCGCGGCGCAGGCCCAGTGGGGCGGCTTCCCATACGTCTATGGGGTCGGTGACGGGACCTTGGGTTTCCTGGAAGACGTGCTCACCGAGGTAATGGAGCTCTTCCCCGGCCGGTACATCCACATCGGCGGGGACGAGGTGGCGCACGAGCGCTGGAACGCCAGCCCGGAGGCGCAGGCGCGCCTGCGCGCGCTCGGCCAGAGCGACCCCGCGGCGCTGCAGGCCGACCTCACCCGCCGGATCGCCAGCTTCCTGGAGGCCCATGGCCGCCGCCTGGTGGGCTGGGACGAGATCCTGGGCGGCGAACTGCCGGCGGACGCCACCGTGATGTCCTGGCACGGGATCGCCGGCGCCGTGGCCGCCGCCGCGAAGGGGCATGACGCGGTGCTGGCGCCGGCGCCATGGCTCTATTTCGACAACGGCCAGAGCAACGATCCGCACGATCCGCTGGGCCGCGGCGTGATGATCACCCTTCGCGACGTCTATGGCTTCAACCCGCTGCCGGCGACCCTGCCGCCCGACGCGGCAGGCCATTTGCTCGGCTTGCAGGGCAATGTGTGGACCGAGCACATCCGCACCTTCGACCAGTTCCAGGCGATGGCCTTTCCGCGCGCCGCGGCGGTGGCGGAGGTCGGCTGGTCCGCGCCGGAGCGCCGCGACTGGACGGATTTCATGCGCCGACTGCCGGCGCAGTTCGCCCGCTACGCCGCCCTCGGCCTGAAGGCGAACCCGGCCGCGCTGGACGTCGTCGTCACCGCCGAACCGGCCACTCTCGGTGCGGGCGCGACCGTCAAGATCACGGCTCAGTCCGGCGTGGGCGATATCCGCTACACGCTCGACGGCGCCCAGCCGACGCTGGCCTCACCCCGCTACGACGCGAGCTTCGACGTCCCGCTTCCCGCCAAGGTGCGCGCCGCCGCCTTCCTGGATGACGTGCGGATCGGGCCCATCGCCGAGGCCCAGCTCGACGCGGCCTCCATCCGTCGGCGCGGGAGCCGTCAGCTTCGGCTGTGCAATCAAAAGCTGACCCTGAACCTCGAAGGTGCTCAGGCCCCGGACGGCAGGACGCAGACCTACATGGTCAATCCGCAGGACCCGTGCTGGATCTATCCGGCGGCGGACCTCGGCGGCGTTGAGCGGCTCAGCGTCGGTTTCGCGCGCCTGCCGTTCAACTTCGGCTTCGACGCCGGACACAACAGCGCCGTCCTGCACCCGCCGCGCGAGCCTGGCGGCGAGCTGGAAATCCGCCAGGACAACTGCCTGTCCGACCCGATCGCGGTGGCCGCCCTTCCGGCCGGGCCGGTCGGCGGACGGGGCATGCTCAGCGTGCCGCTCCCGGCGCGCAGCGGGCGGCACGATCTCTGCTTCACCTTCACCGCCCGCAGCTTCGATCCGGTGCTGGCGCTGGATTGGGTGCAGCTCGCGCCGCCGGCGCCCGCGATCGCTCCAGCGCCGCATGACCGCTGACCTCGTCCTCGTGGCCCCCCTCGACGGCTGGGCCTGCGGCCTGGCCGAAGTCCCCGACCCGGTGTTCGCCCAGGCCATGCTCGGCGACGGCGTCGCCATCGACCCGACCGAGGGCCTCCTGCGCGCGCCCTGCGGCGGAACCATCGCGAGCCTGCACGCGGCGTGCCATGCGCTGAGCCTCAGGACCCCTGGCGGCGTGGAGATCCTGCTCCATCTGGGCGTGGATACGGTGGCCCTGGGCGGCGCGGGCTTCGAGGCGCTGGTCGCCGTCGGCCAGGCGGTGCGGGCCGGCGAAGCGCTGATCCGTTTCGACCTGGACCGGCTGGCGCGGACCGCGCGGAGCCTGGTCTCGCCGATGGTGATCACCCAGGCGGCGGGCCACGCGATCGTCTCGCGCCGAGCGGACGGGCTGGTGACGGGGCGCGACGCCGTCCTCACGCTGCGCCCCGGAGCGGATTTCACCGCTGAGCCGGCGGCCGTCGCCGCACCGACCGTTCGGCGGACGGTGGTCGTGCCGCTCGCCCATGGCCTGCACGCCCGACCGGCGGCGCGCATCGCCCAATGCGCCAGCGGCTATCGCGCCGAGATCAGCTTTGCCTGGGCCGGACGGGAAGCCAGCGCCCGAAGCCCGGTCGCCCTGATGACGCTGGGGCTGGGCCATGGCGACACCGCCACGCTCACCGCGTCCGGTCCGGAGGCCGAGGACGCAGTTGCCGCGGTCGCGGCGCTGATCGAGAGCGGCATGGGCGAGGCGCGCGCCCAGACGCCTTCGGCTCCGGCGAGGCCGGTTCCGGCGCCCGCGGGGGCCGACGGCCTGCTGCACGGGGTCACCGCCGCGCCCGGGCTGGCGATCGGCGCCGCCGCGCGCCGCATCCGCGCGGAGCTGGCCGTCCCGGAAGCGGGCCAGGGCGCCGCCCACGAGCGCGCCGCCCTCACCGCCGCCCTGGCTGATGTCGCGCGGCAGATCGGGGAAGCCGCGGCCCGCGAACAGCATGCGACGCGGCGCGCCATCCTCGACGCCCACCGCGCCTTCCTCGACGACCCGACCCTGCTCGGCGAGGCGGACAACCGGATCGCCGACGGCAAGAGCGCCGGCTTCGCCTGGAAGGCGGCGGTCGGCGGCTACGTCGAGGCGCTACGCAGCCTAGCCGACCGCCGCATGGCCGAAAGGGTGGACGACCTGCTCGATCTGGAGCGCCGCGTCCTGCTCGTCCTCCTGGGCGAGACGGACCAGGAGCCGGAGCTGCCGTCCGGCGCGATCCTCATCGCCGACGAGCTGCTGCCGTCCCAGTTGATGGCGATCCCGGCCGGGCGGCTCGCCGGCCTCTGCATCGGCGGCGGCGGACCGACGTCCCACGTGGCCATCCTGGCCGCGGCCATGGGCCTGCCCGCGCTGGTCGCCCTGGGCCCGGCGCTGGAGACGGCGCCCGAGGGCGCGACCCTGATCCTCGACGCCGACGCGGGCGTCCTGCATATCTCGCCGGACGCACGCGCCCTGGCGGCAGCCCAAGGCCGCCTGGCCGCCCGGACCGAGCGCCGCGAGGCGGCCCGCAGCGCGGCGCGCGACCCCGCGCGCCTGGCCGACGGCGCCCCATTGCCGGTGCTGGCCAACCTGGGCTCCGTCGCCGAGGCCGAAGCCGCCGTCGCCAGCGGGGCGGAGGGCTCGGGCCTGCTGCGCACGGAGTTCCTGTTCCTCGATCGCGAGACGCCGCCCGACGAGGATGAGCAGGCGCAGCGCTACCAGGCCATCGCCGAGGCGCTGACCGGCCGGCCGCTGGTGATCCGGCTGCTGGACATCGGTGGCGACAAGCCCGTCGCCTACCTCCCGGAGACCCACGAGGAGAACCCGGCGCTGGGCGTGCGCGGCGTTCGCCTGCTGCTGCGCCGGCCGCAACTGCTGCGAACCCAGCTTCGCGCGATCCTGCGCGCCGCGCCGCACGGGCGCTGCAGCATCCTGGTCCCGATGGTCTCGCGGCTCTCGGAGTTGCAGGCCGTGCGCGCTGCGCTGGAGACCGCGCGTGGCGAGCTCGGCGCCGAAGGCCGCATCGATCTGGGGGTGATGATCGAGACGCCGGCCGCCGCGATGGTCGCCGACCAGCTAGCGGGCGAGGCCGATTTTCTGTCGATCGGCACCAACGACCTGACCCAGTACGCGCTCGCCATGGACCGCGGGCACCCGGAGCTCGCCGGAGAGGTCGATGGCCTGGATCCCGCGGTGCTGCGGTTGATCCGCCAGGCTTGCCTGGGCGGGGCCGGCCAGGGCCTCGCCACCAGCGTCTGCGGCGGGATGGCGGGCGATCCGGCCGCGATCCCGATCCTGATCGGCCTGGGCGTCGGCAAGCTCTCCATGCCGGCGGCGGCCATTCCCGAAGCCAAGGCGCTGATCCGCACCCTCTCGTCCAACGCCTGCCGCCGCCTCGCCGAGGCGGCCCTGGCCGCGCCATCGGCCGAGGCCGTTCGCGCGCTCGGCGACAGCTTCCTGAACGGAGACGCCTGACCGTGCGCTCGCCGCTTGAGGCCCTGCAGGCGCTCGGCCGCGCGCTGATGCTGCCCATCGCGGTCCTGCCGGTGGCCGGGCTGCTGTTGCGGCTGGGCCAGCCGGACCTGCTGAACATTCCCTTCGTTGCGGCCGCCGGCGAGGCGATCTTCTCCAACCTCGGCCTGTTGTTCGCGGCCGGCGTCGCGGTGGGCCTGGCGCGCGACAACCATGGCGCGGCCGCCCTGGCCGGCGTGGTTTGCTTTCTGATCGCAACCCAGGGAGCCCAGACCCTGCTCGCGGTGCCCGCGGACGCCTTGAAGGGCATGGCGGGCGACGCCGCCGACCTCGCCAAGGCGGCCTTCCGCACCAAGGCCGTCGCCAAGCTCGGGGTGCCCATCGGCATCGCGTCCGGCGTGGTGGGCGGGCTGTTCTACAACCGCTTCTCCGCGGTGAAGCTGCCGGAGTACCTGGCGTTCTTCGGCGGACGGCGGTTCGTGCCGATCGTCGCAGGCCTGGCCGGGCTGGCGCTGGCGGGCGTGGTCGGCGGGTCGTACGGCGCGCTGAGCGGCGGCCTGGATGGGCTCAGCCACGCGATTGTCGGCTCAGGGCGCCTGGGCCTCTTCGTCTATGGCGTGGCCAACCGGCTGCTGATCGTCACCGGCCTGCACCACATCCTGAACAACGTCGCCTGGTTCATCGTCGGCGACTTCCACGGCGCGACCGGCGACCTGAAGCGGTTCTTCGCGGGCGACCCCTCGGCCGGCGCCTTCATGGCGGGCTTCTTCCCCGTGATGATGTTCGGCCTGCCGGCGGCGTGCCTGGCGATGTACCACGCTGCGCCCAAGGGCCGCCGCCGCGCGGTCGGCGGCTTGTTGCTGTCGATGGCGCTCACCTCGTTTCTGACCGGCGTGACCGAGCCCATCGAGTTCAGCTTCATGTTCCTGGCGCCGGTGCTGTTCGCGCTGCACGCGCTGCTCACCGGGCTCGCCTTCGTGGTGATGAGCCTTTTGGGCGTGAAGCTCGGGTTCGGCTTCTCCGCCGGCCTTTTCGACTACGTGCTGAACTTCGGCAAGGCGACCCGGCCGCTGCTGCTGCTGCCGGTCGGCCTTGGCTATTTCGCGCTCTACTACGGCGTCTTCCGCTGGGCGATTGGCCGCTTCGACCTGAAGACGCCGGGGCGCGATGGCGATCAGGCGCAGGCCGCGGCCCCAGCCAGAGCAGGCGGACGGGCAAGCAGCTTCGTGGCCGCGCTCGGCGGTGCGGCGAACCTTGCGAGCATCGACGCCTGCACGACGCGCCTTCGCCTCGTGCTCAACGATCCCGCCAAGGTGGACGAGGCGGCGCTGAAGGCGCTCGGCGCAATTGGCCTGGTGCGGCCCTCAGCCAAGACCTTGCAGGTGGTTCTCGGACCGATCGCGGACCAGGTGGCCGGGGAGATCCGGGACGCCGCGGCGCCGGGCGCCGCGGTGGCCGGGCCGTCGGCCCGACCCGCCGCGCCCCCGGCGGACATCGGGTCGTGGCTGGCGGCGCTCGGCGGGCGCGACAACCTGAAGGGCTGCGGCGTCTGCGATGGCCGGATCTATCTTGAGATCATGGCCGCGGACGCCGTCGACGAGGCCGCGCTGCAAGCGCTGGGCGTTCGGGCGACCGCGCGGCCATGCCGCGAAAGCCTGCATCTGCTCCTAGGCTCGCAGGCCCGCACGATCGCGGCGGCCCTGCAGGATCGAGGCGTCCGCGACCTGACGCCCTAGCCGTCCTCCGGCTGGCGGGAACAATGCTCTCGCTTCATCGCTTTGAGCGTCGAGTTCGATGGGCGTGGCATGGCGGCGCTGTTTCTCCCGACACAGAGCACTGAGACTTGTTGCGGCCCGCCGCGCCGCTCCGGGCGAATATGATCTTCGCACCTGCCTATCCGCAGGCGCCGGGTGATCTCTCCGACGAGCCTTCGATCCGCGGCGCGCGGCCGGCGGTTGGGCGCTGACCAATGGCCAGCGGCGCCTTTCCTTCCTGGCCCATGGGCTATCTGCGGACCTTCGGACCCCGTGCGGACCCGATCACGCAACTGACCTGGGGTTTCATCGCGCTTTCGCTGGCGGTGGTCGCCATTGTGACGCTGCTGGTGGTGGTCGGGGTCGTGGTGCGCCGCCAGCCGCCTATTCCCGTTGGGCAGACGGCTGCGGTCACGCGCGGCGGCGGCGGCCTGGGGTGGATTTCGTTCGGGGTCGGCCTGACCCTGGTCGCCCTGGTCGGCTCGCTCGCCTGGACCGTCGCGGTGATGGCGCAGGTGGGATCGCCGCCGACGGCTCCCGCCGTCACCCTGGAGATCACCGGCCATCAATGGTGGTGGGAGGCGCGCTATGTCGGCGCCGATCCTAGCCAGACCTTCGTCACGGCCAACGAGATCCACATTCCGGTCGGGCGGCCGGTGCTGGTGAAGCTCAAGGGCGCCGACGTTATCCATTCGTTCTGGATTCCGGCGCTGGCCGGCAAGACCGACACCATCCCCGGCCGCACCAACCTGACCTGGCTGCAGGCCGACCGGCCGGGAACCTACCGCGGCCAATGCACCGAATACTGCGGCCTGCAACACGCCCATATGGCGGCGCTCGTCATCGCCGAGGCCCCGGAGGCGTTCGAAGCCTGGCGGCAGGGACAGCTTCGCCCTGCCCCGCCGGCGGCGCCTGCCGCCGTCTCCGGCGAGGCGCTGTTCGTCGCGCGCTGCGGAACCTGTCACAGAGTGCGCGGAACCGGGGCTGGCGGCCGGCTGGGCCCGGACCTCACCCACCTGATGAGCCGCGCCACGCTTGCGGCGGGCGTCGTGCCGAACACCCCCGCCGGCCTCGCCGGCTGGATCGCCAATCCGCAGGCCCTCAAGCCCGGCGCGCGGATGCCGGCGAGCGGGCTCGACGGGGTCGAGCTCGGCCAGGTCACCGCCTACCTGGGGGGCCTGAAGTGAGCGCCTGGGAGGACGCCCGAACGCCCAGGACCGTGCGCGTCGCGTCGGACTTTCCGGGACCCAGGCTGCAGGAGATCTGGGAGCGCCGCCCCGGCCTCGTCGGCTGGCTCGGCGATGTCGACCACAAGGAGATCGGCAAGCGCTACGTCCTCACCGCCTTCGCCTTCCTGCTGCTCGGCGGCGTCGAGGCCCTGATGATGCGCCTGCAGCTCGGCGGTCCGAACCTGCGCGTGCTGACGCCCGAGCAGTACGACCAGCTATTCACGATGCACGGCGTCAGCATGATTTTCCTCTATGCCGCGCCGATCCTGTCGGGATTCTCGAACTATCTCTGGCCGCTGTTGCTGGGCTCGCGGGACATGGCCTTCCCGCGGCTGAACGCGCTGTCCTACTGGATCTATCTGGCGGCCGGGATCTTCATCTACGCCGGCTTCGCGGTGGGGCGCGGCCCGGACGACGGCTGGTTCAACTACGTTCCCTATGCAAGCCGCACCTTCAACCCCGGCCTGAATATGGATGTCTACGCGCTCGGCCTCATCCTGCTAGGTATCTCGACCACCGTCGGCTCGGCCAATTTCGTGGTCACCTTCCTGCGCACCCGGGCGCCCGGGATGTCGATCAACCGCGTGCCGATCCTGACCTGGGGAACGCTGACAGCCTCGGTGGCCAACCTGCTGGCGGTGCCGAGCGTCAGCCTGGCCTTCTTCCTCCTTTGGCTCGACCGGCAGTTCGGCATGCACTTCTTCGACGCCGCCCAGGGCCAACCGCTGCTCTGGCAGCACCTCTTCTGGATGTTCGGCCATCCGTGGGTCTACGCCATCGTCCTGCCGGCGATGGGCATGGTGTCGGACGGCCTGCCCACCTTCTGCCGCCGGCCGCTGGTCGGCTACACGCCGGTGGCGCTCTCGACCGTGGCGACCATGGCGCTCGGTTTCGGCGTCTGGGTGCACCACATGTTCGCGACGGGGCTGCCGGACATCAGCCTGTCCTTCTTCTCCGGCGCGTCGCTGATCATCACTATCCCCAGCGCCGTCGCGGTGTTCGCATGGACCGCCACGATCTGGCTCGGACGGCCGGTGATCACCACCGCCTTCCTGTTCTTCGCCAGCATGATCGTGCTCTTCGTCGTCGGCGGCGTGTCAGGCGTCATGACCGCGTCGGCGCCTGTCGACTGGCAGCTTACCGACACCTACTTCGTGGTCGCGCACCTCCACTACGTGCTGATCGGCATCAACGTCTTCCCGGTCCTCGGCGGCGCCTACTACTGGTTCCCGAAGGTCACCGGCCGGCTGCTCAGCGAGCGCCTGGGTCGCTGGAACTTCTGGACCATGTTCGCAGGCTTCAACCTGGGGTTCTTCCCGATGCACCTGCTGGGCCTCGCGGGCATGCCGCGGCGCATCTACACCTATCCCGCCGGAATGGGCTGGGACACGACCAACCTGGTGGTCAGCGCGGGTTCGGCGCTGTTCGCGGCCGGTGTGCTGCTGTTCCTGATCAACGTCGCGGTGAGCCTGCGCCGCGGCGCGCCGGCCGGCGACAATCCATGGGATGCGCCCACGCTGGAGTGGGCGACAGCCTCGCCGCCGCCGCCCTACAACTTCGCCGTGATTCCGTCGGTTGCGAGCCGCCACCCGCTATGGGAGGACCGGCTCGGCGAAGGCCAGGCGCGCTCGCGGCTGACCGAGGGCCTGCTGCTCGATCACGGACGCGAAACCATCGGCACCTCGGCGCTCGACGCCGAGCCGAACCTGATCCTGGAAATGCCGACCGACAGCCTCGCCCCGGCGCTGCTGGCGGCAGGGCTCGCGGCGCTGTTCGCGAGCGCCCTGTTCAAGGCCTGGTGGCTGGTCGGCGCAGCCGGCGCGGTCTGCGTGGCGGCCCTGGTCCTATGGTTCTGGCCCAGCCGACGGCACGCGGGCATGCCGGAGACGGCCGATGGCTGAGGGCCTCTATGACGGCGGCGCCTTGCCGGTCGGCGCCCGCGGGCGCGACAGCGTCGGCTGGTGGGGCATGCTCTGCCTGATCGCCACGGAGAGCTGCCTCTTCGCCTACCTGCTGTTCGGCTATTTCTACGTCGCCCTGCAACGCGGGCCGGCCTGGTCGCCCGAACCGCATCCCTCGATCCTCCTCTCAGGCCCCAACACCGCGATCCTTCTGGCCAGCAGCATGGCCGCATGGTGGGGCGAAGGCGGCGCCCGCCGGGGCCGGCGCGGCCGCCATCTGGCGGGCCTGGGCGTGGCGATTGGGCTGGGCGCGCTCTTCCTGCTTGTCCAGGTCTTCGAGTGGAGAGCCAAGCCGTTCGGCCCCTCGGCGGGCTCCTACGCCTCGCTCTATTTCACCACGACCGGCTTCCACATGGCCCACGTCGTGGCCGGCTTGGCGATGCTGATCGTGGTCTTCATCTGGTCGGCGCTCGGCTACTTCACGCCGCGACGCTACGAGCCCGTCTCGATCTCCATCGTCTACTGGCACTTCGTCGACGCGGTCTGGCTGGCGGTGTTCACGACCTTCTACGTCAGTCCCTACCTGATGGCCTGAACCGTGCCCCGGACGCCCGCTTCGCACCCGCATCCATCCCCCCACCGGCGGCGCGTCAGCCTGGCGGGCCAGCTGTTCGGCGTCGCGATCGGCCCGGCGGCCTGGATCGCGCAGCTCGTCGCCGGCTACGGATTGTCGAGCTATGCCTGCTATCCGGGGAACACGCCGCTGCAGGCCCCGCCGGACGGCGGCGAGCATCTCCTGTTGCTTGCCATCAACCTCGCCTGCCTGGGGCTGGCCTCCGCAGGTCTCGCGCTCAGCTGGAGCGGCTGGCGGCGCACCCGCAACGAGATGCCGGGCGAGCCCGCCAAGATGCTCGAAACCGGCGAAGGGCGCTCCCGCTTCCTGGCCATCTGCGGCGTGCTCTCCGCAGCCGGGTTCGCGATCGCCATTCTGTTCAACCTGCCCTCGGCCCTGGCGCTCCCCACATGCTGGAGCATCCCGCGATGAACCTTCATCGGCTTATCCTTCTGGCGGCGGGCCTTGGCGTCCTGGCCGCCTGCGCCGAGTCCAGCAGGAGCTCGGGCGATCTCGGCGGAGGGGATCCGGAACGCGGCGCGGTGATCATCGTCCGGGAGGCCTGCGGCGCCTGTCACCAAATCCCCGGCATCCAGGCCGCCGACGGCCAGGTCGGTCCGCCGCTCGGCGGCGTCGGCCGCCGGACCATCATCGCCGGCATGCTCGCGAACACGCCACAGAACATGGCCTATTGGGTCCGCCGGCCGCAGGCGGTCGTGCCGGGCAACGCCATGCCCGATGTCGGCCTTTCCGAGGCGCAGGCGCGCGATGTGGCCGCCTACCTCGAAACCTTGCGGTAGCGGCGGATGAAGCTGCGCCTGAGGATCCGGCTCCGACTGCTGATGGCCTGGGCCGCGGGCCTGGCCACCGTCGCCCTCGGCGCGTTGGGCGTCGTCTGCTTTGGCGTGTTCGACACCACCGCCAGCACGCCGCACCCGCCGCTGATCGCCTGGGCCACTCACGTGACGATGCAGAATGCGGTCCGCCGCAACGCGCGCCGCATGCCCCCGCCGCCCAGGTTCACCCCCGCCGACGCCCAGCGTGGCTTCCGGCTCTACGAGGCGAACTGCGTCATGTGCCATGGCGGCCCGGGGATCGCGCGCGCGGCCTGGGTCAGCGGCATGACGCCGGCGCCGCCCTACCTGCTCGACGCCGCCCGTCGCTGGAGCCCAAACGAGCTCTATTGGATCGTGCGGCAGGGCGTGCGCATGACCGCCATGCCGGCCTGGGACCAGACCTTGTCGGTGAAAGACGACTGGGATCTCGTGGCGTTCCTCGAGCAGTTGCAGAGGCTGACGCCCGCCGATTACGCCAGGCTGAAGGCCGCCGCGCAGCCAGAGCCAGGGGCCGCCCAAAAACCTTCCCCGCCCTGAGGCCGGGGCGCCCGGTCAAGCGGGACTTCTATATCATGTTATGATATTCAGGCGGCCTACCCGATCTCTCAGCCGGGAGTACGTCACATTGAGAGCAGGCATCCTCATCCTCCTCCTGGGAAGCGCGCTTTCCCTGAATTCGGCGGCCGCCGGGGCGGCGACCGTGGCATCGGCGCGGCAGGCGCCGGCTGCGGACCCGACCATTCCGAGGCCCGGCTGGGCCCCTCCCAAGACTGCGTTGGGGCAGCCGGATCTGTCCGGCTACTGGACGAACGCGACCATCACGCCCTTGATGCGCAACGCGAAGCTCACCGACAAGGCGACCCTCCCGGCAGCGGAGGCGCGCGCGGTGGAAAAGAGCTGGGCCGACGCGCTCGCCGCGGCTGACCAGCCGACCGACCCGAACGCCGGCGCGGAGGTTTCAAGGGCCAAGGCCGGCGACGCCAAGCTTCTGGCGATACGGCCCGAGTTCGCCGCCGCGGGCGGCGACGTCGGCGGCTACAACGCCTTCTGGCTGGATCCGGGCACTCACATCCTGGAGGTGAACGGGCAGTTCCGGACTTCGATCCTCACCACCGCCAACGGCCAGCCGCCGCCGCGCAAAGACGGGGCCTCTGCGACGGGCCGGCGCGGGGGCGGCCGGGACAATTTCGACAGCTATGAGAGCCGGTCCCTGGGCGAGCGCTGCATCATGGGCTTCGGCCGCAACGCCGGCCCGCCGATGCTGCCGAACGGCTTCTACAACAACGACTACCAGATCCTGCAGACGCCCGACGCCGTCGTGATCGAGGTCGAGATGATCCACGACACCCGGATCATCCGCCTCAACTCTCACCATCGCACCGACGGGGTGCGCCCATGGATGGGCGATTCCATCGGGCATTACGATGGCAATACGCTTGTCGTAGAGACCACCAACATACCCAAGGCCCAGGACTTCTTCGGATCGTGGAAGAACCTCAAGGTGACGGAGTGGTTCACCCGGGTTTCACCAACCCGGATCAACTACCGTTTCCAGGTGGAGGACCCCGACACCTGGAGCCAGCCGTGGGGCGGCGAGTACGACTTTGCCCCCATGCATGGGATTATCTACGAGTACGCCTGTCATGAGGGGAACTACGCCCTGCCCTCGATCCTGGCCGGCGCCCGACACCGCGAGCAGGCCGCCGCCTCCGGAAAGGCGCCCGCCGCCTCGCCGCGGGCCAGCCCCGGCGGTTCCTGATCAACGGCCGCTGGGGCCAGGACCTTGATTTCAGCAAGACATCATATCTTGTCGTGATATAGTTCTGCGAAGTTTGGACTCTGGCGCCTATCCGGGTGGAGGGACCTTGCCGCGCTTAGCATGGCTGATCGGCGCCTTGGCCGCGGTGGCGCTCGCCGGCGCAGCTGATGCGCGTCCGGGCAAGAGCGGCGACGAGGCGGCTCAACCGGAATATGGGCAAGACCTCATTTCCGTCGTCACCGGCCAGCATGAGGCCGTGCCCACCGGAAATTGCATCGTGTGGGCGAACGCCGAAGGCCTGGGCGTCGGCCGCCAGCAGCTGGGCGGCTACCACGGCGTGACGATGAACCTGAACGTCAAGCCGATCGGCAAGGATCCTCCGACGCCCACCACCTTCGCGTCCGGCCTGGCCGAGATGAGGGCGCGCTTTCCGACGGCGCCGCAATGGCTGCTGAAGACCATGGAAAAGAACCAGCCGGCGATCGAGGCCGCCTGCGCCGAGGACCACGAGACCCCCTTCACGATCCACAAGATCACGGCCGCCGATCAGCACGGCTGATCGCCCCTGCGGGCAGGCGTCAGGCTTTTTCCGCGCCTGGATCTTTCGCCGGCCTGAGCTTTCGCAGGCGGCGAAGCGAGGCGCTCAAGGCCGGCTCGCGGCGCAGCATCTCGGCTTGATGGAGCGTGGCCAGGCGCTCGAGAAGCGCCGCGCCGGCGGCGGTGAGCGTAAGCTCCACGCTGCGCCGGTCGACGCTGGACGTCGTGCGCTGCGCGAGCCCGGCCTTGGCGAGGCGATCCACGAGCTGGACGGCGGCATGGTGGGTGAGCAGCAGGTCGTCCGCCAGATCCTTCATCGTCATCACTTCGCCCGGCCAGGCGGCGATCGCCAGGATGGCCTGGTATTGCTGCTGCGTGATCCCGGCGCTCCGACTGATCGCTTCGCTCGCCGCCAGAAAGCGCCGCAGCGCGTGACGGAAGCTCGCCAGTGTGAGGAATCGATCCGGAGCGGACACCATGGTCGGCAGTCTAGGGCGGCGGGACACGGCGGTCAGCGGCGATCTGACAGGCGGTCCCGCCAGCCGCCCTACCCCTTGGACGCCGGCACTTCGACCGGCACGAAGAGGTGGCGCCCTTGCCGGGAGAGCCGCAGCAGAATCTCCGGGCGGCTTCCCGCACGCGCGTCGGCGATGGCCTGGGACACGTCCGCGGCGTTGTTGACCGGATGCGACCCGATCTGCTGGATGATGTCTCCCGGCCGCACGCCGCGTTGGCCGGCCTTCGAGTCGGGCGCGACCTGTTCGACCTTGACGCCGCCGCCGGGATTGGGAGCCACCAGCAGGCCAAGCCCCCCGGCCTGCGACGGCGCCGCGCTCCCGTTCATCGCCAGGTTGATGTCGGATGGGCGGGTCCCTGAGCGGACACTGATGTGGCGCGCCACGCCCGCCCGCCGGATGTCCAGCGCAATGTCGTCGCCCGGCCGAGCCCGGGCGACCTGACGGGTCAGGTCAGAAGCCGAGGTGACCGCATGGCCGTCCACCTTCATCACCAGGTCCCCGGACTTCAGCCCGGCCCGCGCGCTGGGACCATCCGGCGTCACGTCGGCCACCAGCGCGCCCTTCCGCGGCGGCAGCCCGAGGCTTTCGGCGATGTCCGGCGTCATGTCCTGGATCGTCGCGCCGATGTAGCCGCGCACGACCTTGCCGTTCGCGATCAGCTGCTTGGAAACCCGGGCCGCCACGTCGGCGGGGATGTCGAAGCCGATGCCGACGGAGCCGCCGGAGGGGGTGAAGATCGCCGAGTTCACCCCGACCACCCGCCCATAGAGGTCGAAGGTCGGGCCGCCGGAGTTGCCGCGGTTGATGGGCGCGTCGATCTGCATGTAGTCGACGTAGCCCGAGCCGCTGACCCGCGGGCGGGCCATCGCCGAAACGATGCCGGCGGTCGCCGTTCCCCCGAGGTTGAAGGGATTGCCGACCGCAACCACCCAGTCGCCCACCCTCGGCTTGGCGCGGTCTTCGAAACTCACGAAGGGGAAGTCGCGGCCGTCGACCTTCAGGACGGCCAGGTCGGTTTCCGGGTCCCGCCCGATGACATGGGCCGGCAGCGACCGTTCGTCGGCGGTCCGCACGGTGATCTTGTCGGCGCCGTCGACCACGTGGTTGTTGGTGACGATATAGCCGTCGCCGGAGATGAAGAAGCCCGAGCCGGTGCCGCGCCTGGGCTGGGCGTTTTGCGGCGAGAAATGCCGGAAGAACTGTTCGAAGCCCGGCGGCAAGGGCGGCCCGGCGTTGTCCCCGCCCCCGCCGAATGGCCCCTCCTCTCCGCCAAGGGCGGTCTGGCTGGGGTGAGCCTTGGACACCACGTCGATCGACACCACCGCCGGCGCGACCCTTTGCACGATGTCGGCGAACGACATCGGCGCGCCGGCCACGGGCGGCGGCGCCACCGGTGTGGCGTTTACCGGTCCAGGGACGCCGGCCAGCGCCCAGTCGCCGCCGGCGCAAGCCAGCAGGGCAGCCATCGCGCCGACCGTGGCGCTCGAGATCAGTTCCTTGCGGTTCATGGTTTTCTCATCTGGTTCAAACTGGCCGTCGCAGCGTCGGCGTCGTCGGACGGCCCCGGGGCCGCAGCCGGACGCCGCTGAACGGAGGTCGCCGCTTAATATCCCATTGTGATATTTTTAAGGTCAAATGGCCGCGCTAGCTTATTGCAGGCCGTAAGGCCTCAGAAGTTGTAGGCGAGGGTCGCGCGCGTCACGGCGTCCGACTGTCGGCGGCTGGCCGGCGCGTCGCGCTCGTAGTGGACGTCGTAGGCGAGCCGGGCCTCCAAGGGGCCGACCAGCTTGGCCTTGAGGGACAGGGTCGAGCGCGCGGTCGTGTGCAGCCGGTCGACGTATAGCGCGGCGTCCTCGGACAGGATGAGGTCCGGGCGCAAGGTCCAGGCTGCGCTCACCGCCGCGCGGCCGGCGAGCTGCTCCTCCGTCTCGCGTCCGTAATACTGCGCGTAGCGAAGCGTCGGGCCGGCATCCAGCACAACCTTCAGGTCGGGCCGCCCGACCGCCGTGACGCCAAAGCCCAGCCCAACCGTATAGCGGTCGCGATAGCCCAGGAAGCGGTCGTGCTCGTACTCCGCGAGGCCGTAGCCGTAGCTCGCCTGATCGAGCTTCAGCCGCGGCTGGTAGGCAAGGACGAAGCGATCCGCGGTCTTGATGTGCCCGACCTCGCCATAGTCGAGCCGGGTCGACAGCTTCTGCGTCCAGTTGAGCCCCTCGCGGCTGAGCTTCGCTGCGCCATAGAGCTGCATGGAATCCGCGCTGCCGGTCGAGCGGCTGCCGCCCAGCTCGAGGTCTCCGCGCCAGAGCGACAAGGGACCGGCCTCAGCCAGGCGCGCACGCGCCTCGCTCGATTTCTCCGCCTTCGCGGCGGCCACCTGATGCCTGTACCCGGCCTCGAGCGCCTCGATGTCCGCCAGGCTGTCCGGCGCCGTCTTCTTGGCAACGCCGATGACGGCGGCGATCGTGGCCGCGTCCTGACCGCGCAACGCCGTTTCGATCATCGCGCGAATGGGCTGCGGAAGCGGCTCAGCCGCCCGTGCGGCGCCGGCGTTCGCGGCCAGCGCGCCCGCGGTCATCCATGCGAGGACCAGCGCAGAGCGCTGAAAACGAAACGACCCCGACATCTTCAACCTTGGCCGAACGGAGGTTCATACTGGAAGGTCGCTCGCAGCCCGGGCGGCTCCGATCCGCGCGAGCCCGTCCCCGCCGCGCGACGCCCAGCCGCGGGAACCCTCATCAGGTCGGCGACGAACGAGTCGCGCCAGTGGGCGACGTCAAACCGGCGCACGCCGGCCATCAACTCGCGCCAGCGGGCCGTCCGCTCGCGCTTCGGCATCGCGAGGCCGACCCTTATCGCCTCGGCGACATCCTCGCGGCTGAACGGATTGACGATCAGCGCCGCCTGCATCTCCTCGGCCGCCCCCGCGAACTGGGACAGGATGAGGACGCCCGGGTCGCGCTCGTCCTGCGCCGCGACAAATTCCTTCGCCACGAGGTTCATGCCGTCGCGCAGCGGAGTGACGAGGCCGATGTCCGCGGCGCGGTAGAAGCCGGCCAGTTCGTCGCGCCGATAGCTTCGGTTCACATAGCGCAGAGGAACCCAGTCGAAGGTGGCGTAGGCGCCGTTTATCCGCCCGCTCTCGGCGTCGAGGCGTGCGCGCAGGTCCTGGTAGGCGGCGACCTCGTCGCGGCTGAGGGTGGCGATCTGCAGCAGGAAGACGTTCTCCAGCTGGTCTGCCCCGTCCGCCAGGAACTGCTCATAGGCAAGGAAGCGCTCCTCGATGCCCTTCGAGTAGTCCAGCCGGTCCACTCCCAGGATGAGCTTGCGCCCGGCCATGCTCTGCCGCATGCGGCGATGGCTTGCCTGGGCGGAGGCCGATGCGGCGGCGACCGCGAAGTCCTCCACATCGATGCCGATCGGATACACGCCCACCGAGGCCGCCTGGCCAAGCCCTTCGACCCGCCCCTCGGCCGACACCGATCCGCCGAGGGTATCGGTGATGTAACTCGCGAAGGCTTCCTGCGAATCGCGCGTCTGGAAGCCGATGAGGTCGTAGTCCAGCAAGGCCTCGACCAGCGCTTCGTGGCGCGGCAGGGTCGTCAGCACGCGCCGCGACGGCCACGGGATGTGCAGGAAGAAGCCGATGCGGTTTTCGACGCCGCGCCGTCGAAGCTCCCGCGCGAACGGCAGCAGGTGATAGTCGTGGACCCACAGGACGTCGTCGGGGCGGATCATCGGCAGGAGTGCGTCGGCGAACCGTTCGTTGACCCGCGCATAGCCGGCGCCAAACGAACGCTCGTAGGCCGCGAGGTCGGCGCGATGGTGGAACAGCGGCCAGAGCGTCTTGTTGGCGTAGCCGTCGTAGTATTCCTGCCGGTCCTGCTCATCGAGGTCGATGGTGGCCACCGTGATGCCGCCGACGCGCCGTGTCTTCACCTCGCCGTCATATTCGGCGACGGTCCGTCCGCTCCATCCGAACCACACGCCAGAGTGTTCGCGCAGGGCCGCAGCCAGGGCCATGGCCAGCCCGCCGGTCGACGCCGCCCCGCTTTCGGCCGGCGCCTGGACGCGATTGGAGATGACGATCAACCGCCCCATGGCGGAGCCCCTCGGCCGGCATCGGGCCCGGCGGCCGTCACCCGGCAGCATTCCGCCCGGCAAGGCCATGCACGCGCGTCATCGCGCCCAGGCGGGGCAAGGGTGAAGCCCGGCACGGTTCAGGCGACGGCGTCCGCTGGCGCCTTCAGGCCGCGCATCGCGCGCCGCAGATCCCGGACCTTCTCGGGATGCGGGAGCCACTCGGCGTTATCGTCTTCGGCGCCGTCATCGCACAGGATGAGCGAGCCGATGTTCCAGTCCCTCATCAGGGTCGCCGCCAGTTCGCGGGCCCCGCGCTTGCCGGTCGGCGGACGGGCGACAACGGCGACGGTGGCGATCGTCTGCGCAGCCAAGGCCAAGGCGACGCCCGCGGTCTGGACGGGGCCGACGACCGAATATCCGCTATCGACCAGCTTTGCGAGTATATTCGCAGCGTATTCTTCGTCGCTGCAGACAACAAGCACAGTATCTTGCCGATGCTCCGATTGATTATTTTGTGATTCAGATATGACGCACCCTCCTCATTGCTCTGCATCAGCTTAGCACGGCGCTTTCCTGGATTTCGACCTCGGGCGACTGACAATTCCGTGAACTCCATTCACGGCGGCCGCGGACTCCGCGCGTCAAGAGGTTGACTGGAAAGGGCGAGGGCCGGCGCGCCCGTCGACTCGGCCGAATCTGATGCCGTGGCTATCAATCGCGGCTTGGGAGAGAGTAACTACGCCTGAGCCTCTGCAAATGGTCGCAGGGCGCCAAGGCGGTCGATGCGAGGAGGGGCGAGGCGATGACGAGGGGTCTTATATCTGCGGCTGCGATGCTGGCGGTGCTCCTCGCCGGCCAGGCATGCGCCCAATCACAGCGCCAAGCCGCCGCACCCGCGGCCCTGGCGCGCAATTTCGATGGGGTATGGACGAACGCGACCGTCACACGGCTCGAGCGGCCCGCAGCGTTTTCCCAGCTTGTGGTCCCGGAGAAACAGGCGGACGCGGTGGCGAAGGCGACCGCTGCACGTCTCGAAGCGGCGAACGGGCGCTCGGATCTCAGCAAGGGCGCCTTCAAGGACGAGGACGCCACGGCCGGGTACAACTCGTACTGGATCGATTCCGGCGACGGGCTGATGCGGGTCCGCGGAGAAGCGCGGTCATCGTTCATCACCGTCCCCGCCAATGGCAAGATGCCGTTCCGCGATCGCGCGAAAAGCCTGGCCCTGACAATCCGCGACGGGGCCGAGTATCAATCCGGAAAGGGCGCCTACACCGATCCGGAGGACCTTCCGCTCCGAGAGCGCTGCCTAATCGCGCAGAGCGACGCCGGCGGCCCTGTCATGCTCAACGCGATCTACAACAACAACTACAGCTTCTTTGTCACGCCGGGCTATTTCGTGATGGACCTGGAGATGAACCACGACGTCCGGATCGCCCCGATCTTTGCATCCGCTGAAGCGGCCCGGGCGTCTCACCAGCCCGCCGTGATCAGGCCCTGGCTGGGCGATACGGTGGCCTGGTGGGAAGGCGATACGCTTGTCGCGGAGACGAAGAATGTGAACGCCATCCAAGAAGGGCGGACGCTGACGCCCGTTTCAGCCCAGGGCACGGTGACGGAACGGTTCACGCGCATCGCCAAGGACGAACTGCTGTATCAGTTCACGGTCGAGGATCCGGTGCATTACACGCAAGCCTGGTCGGGCGAATATTCCTTCAAGCCCTCCAAGGGGCAGATCTATGAATACGCCTGCCATGAGGGGAACTACGCGATGGAAGGCATCCTTCGCGGCGCCCGGCTGCAGGAAGCGGGTGTCAAAGGCGCAAAGTGATCGGGGACGCCTGCCCACGTCGCTCGACTTCGGACGCAGATATTGACGTTGCGGCCAAGCTGACCTGCTCGGCATTCCGACGTCGGAACCTAGAAGGGCCCGCTTTGCAGCTCGCCGTATAGGCTCGAAGTGGCTTTGATGAACCGGAAAAGGTGCCGCATCCGGGCGACGACGACGCCGGTTTCATCGGACGCGGTCGCGTCCCACCACAGGTACTCGGTCTTGGGGCTCTCGCCGACGCCGACCACCCGCCCCTCCACACGATAGGGCCTGTCCAGGAACACGGGTCCCCGTTCGTAGACGACCTCGAAGGCCCCGAACATGGCCGAGGCGTCGCCAATGTGCGGCGAGATGCGGTCGTGGCGGTGGCGCACGCCGTCGCCGGTCAGGAACCGGTACATCAGCGCCGCGGTGCCGCCGACCGAGGCGATCGGGCCGCCCCAAGGCGAGGCTCCGCGATACCAATCCAGCGGTTCGTTGCTGACGCCGCTGGCGATCAGGGCCTCCTGCTCCTTCCGCGTGATCGTCATCTCCGCCTCGCCGAGCGCCTGGCCCGGCGCCACGCCCTTCAGGAGCCGGAGCGCCGAGCCGTCGCAGGTCTTGAGGTCGCGCGCCGAGAGCTCGGACCGGCTGTGGTCGCCTACGGAGGCCGTGCCCTCGCAGATCCGCAGGCCAGCCCGCTCCGGGTTGCGGGCGTGGATGCGCGTCTGGGCGCCGGGCGGCGTCGGCCGCTCGACCACGGCCTGCACGCGTTCACCCGAAACCACTATGTTCAGGAAGTAGAGCGACAGCGCGCCCGTCTCGAACCAGGCCCGCCCGTAGGCCTGGACCAGCAGAGGAGCGAAGATGTCGAGGTGCAGGTTGCCGCCCACCGCCGCGCCGCGGAAGCCGAGCGCCCGGGCCCGGTCCGGGTCGTGTATGCTGGAGACTGAAGGATTGAGCGCGACGCGGGTCGGGCCCACCAGGATGTCCGGAACTTCGAGCCTGCTCATTTGCCCCTCGCCTGCGGCGACCGCGCTCTAGACGCCAGCAACGCTCTCGGCCCGCGCCGCCGCGAAGGCCGGCCGCAGGTGGCGGCCCGCCAGGTCGATGCTTTTCAGCACCGCCGCATGCGGAATGGACCCGTACTGCATCATGCACATCATCCGGTCCGCCCCGATCGCCGCGTAGCCTTCAAGCTTTCCGATGCAGTGCTCGGGATCGCCGATCACCACGCAGTCGAGCGGCTCCAGCACCTCGTGCGCCTCCTGCCGGCTGATTTCCTCGCCCTGGGCCATCCGCTTGAGCAGCACCAGCACCGGCGGATCGTCGTCGTGGATGACGGTCTCGTTGGGATCGAGCCGCTCCATCGCGGCCGTGTCGCGCGAGGAGTTCGGATGCAGGCCGGCCTTGATCATGTCGTACCAGATCCGCCGCGGCACCTTGAACACCACGGGCGCGGCGTTGACGTACCAGAGGGCCGACCAGGCGGCGCCGTTGGCGATCGCCGCGTCGCGGCTCTCCGCGACGTGCACGAAGGTGAAGCAGCCCTTCTCACGGTTGACGAAACGCCCGGCTGGCGTGCGGCAGGCGGCCAGGCCCCGGTCGTGCTCCCGCAGCATTTCGCCCAGGACCGCCACCGGACTGAGCAGTGTGGTTCCGAGCGCGCCCACCCCCATCTCGCCGGCCATGTAAAAGCTCTCCGGCGAGCCGCAGGTCTGCCAGAGCGGCGGATGCGGCTGCTGCACGGGCTTGGGCACGATCTCGCGCGGGGGCACCTTGTAGCCCGGGCCGTCCCAGGAGAACTCCGGCTCCGTCCATATCCGCGGGATGATGTGCATCGCGTCGCGGACCTGGTCGCGCGCTGACTCCGGATCGACGCCGAAGGTCTCCCATTCCTTGCCGCCCGACTTCGCGAGGCCGAGGTCAAAGCGCCCCCCCGACAACACGTCGAGCGTCGCGCCGCGCTCGGCGACCCGCAGCGGCGAGTTGATGTTGAAAGGGGCAAGGACGCCGGCATGCCCGACCCGCAGGCGTTTGGTGCGCATAGCGATGGCGGTCAGCACCACCTCCGGCGCGGCCGAGTAGCTGAACTGCGGCGCGCCATGGTGCTCGACCTGCCACCAGTTGACGAAGCCCGCCGCGTCGGCCGCCTCGGCCTGTTCGAGAATCTCCCGGAACAGGCTCGCCTCGTCCTCGCCGCCCGTCCACGGGAACGCTCGCTGAATCTCGCAGAAAATGTCGAACTTCACGCCGCCGCTCCCGTCATTCCGTAACGATCGTTATGTATCCCGTCCGAACGGTCCGAAGTCAAGCCGCCGACGGCGCTTGACATAACGATTGATATGTTATGCTGACGAGCAGGGAGACCGCACCGATGGCCGACGACGACTGGGCGCTCGAGCGCTTCTACCACACGATCGTCAACGCCCGGGATATCGACGAGACCGTCGCCTTCTACCAGGCGCTGGGCTTCGTGATCGTGCGCGACCGGCGCGACATGAAGTGGCCGCCCGGCGGCGGCGTGGTGTTCGGCATGATCCCCGACGTGAAGGGCAAGGGCGGCACGCTCATGGCGCTTCCCGCCGATCCCCCGCCGGACGGGCCGATGCTCGACATCATCCAGTGGCTGGAACCGGAGGCCGCCTTCCCTGTGGTGTCGCCGACGCACGTTCCGCGCGTCACGGCGTTCCGCACGCGCAACGTCGCCGCGGCGATGCGGGCCCTGCAGGCCAAGGGCTATCGCACGACGACTCCGGAGCCCTACACGGGCAACGCGGCCGCCGGCATTCTGGCCGTGGCGGGCGTCTACGACCCGAACGGAAACATCATCGAACTCATCGAGCTCGCCCCCGGACTGACCACGTCGCGGCTGCAGGAGGTCTACGGCGTGGAGGACGATGCGCCCGCCTCCAAGCCGGCGATGCGGTAGGTGCGCACCGCGACCTCGCTGAACATCTGGCGCTTCTCGTCGGCGCTGAAGCCGGCGACGATCTTCTTGTGGGCGTTCCACAGGGGACCCCAGCCGACTGAGCGCTTGTCCATCGGGAAATTGCTCTCGAACATGCAGCGGCCCGGGCCGAACAGGTCGATCGCCGCGCGGTAGTAGGGCCCGTTGGCCGCCGCCAGCTCGTCGGAGGTCGGCGGCGCCTCCCGCGCATGCCAGCCGAAGCCGTTGAAGTGCATGTTGAGGCCGCCCAGCTTGACCACGACGTTCGGACAGGCGGCCAGGACGGCCATGGCGGCGCGCCAGGCGGCGAACACCTCGTCGCGGCGTGGTGCGTAGTACCCCATGCCGAGCGGCGTTCCGAGGTGGTCGAGGACCAGGGTGAGGTCCGGAAGCGCCCGCGCCAGGTCCGCCACCGCCTCGATCTGATGGTGAAAAACCCAGATGTCCAGGACGAGGCCGCGCCGCGCGAGCTCGCGGGCTCCGGCGCGGAAGGCCGCACTCTGCATCATGTCGGCTGGCGCGCTCGGCCAGGGATCGAGCACGCCGTGCGGATCGGCGCAGACGATCGGACGGACGCCGCGGTAGCGGTCCGGCGCGCGCGCCACATGCAGGTCGAGCACCTCTCCGGCCGCCTCGCCGCGCGTCAGGTCCACGGACCCGAACATCGCCGCGCAAGCTCGCACCGGGCCGAACGCGCCGCTCGCCGCCTGGGCGCCGATCCCGTTGGCGAATTCCACCTCGCCGATCGAGCGCAGCTCGGCCGGTCCGGACGGCCGGTACATCGCCGCGCACTCGGCGAACACGCTGGCGACGACATTGTGCCCGCCCGCGGCGCGGTCTGCGTCGGCCAGGAACTCCGGCAGCAGGTAGGTGTCGTGCGGCAGCTTCCACAGGTGATGATGCGCATCGACGATCGGCAGGTCCGGCTCGAGCGCCGGCTCGCTCACCTGCGCGAGCCAGTCCGCCCGCACCGGCCACTCCATCGACATGCGCTCAGCCTTTCATCTTCGCCTGCCGGGGCGCGGCCGCGCGCGTCAGAAGTTCACGCCCACCCGCACGCCATAGGTGCGCGGCGGGTAGTAGACGAAATTGTCGGGCTCCAGCGCCTGCTGGCCGAGCGTGATCGACTGCAACCCGTCGTTCGAGATCACGTCCTTGTTCTCGATATTGTTGACGAAGGCGTCGACCCGGTAGCGGTTGTCCAGACTGGTCCAGGTCACCCGCGCGTTGGTCGTGTGGTAGGCTTTCTGCCGCGAGGTGACGTAGTTGTCCGGCAGGAAGTCCACCTTGCCCGAAACGTAGGTGTCGATCCTGGGCGTGATCGCGCCGATGGCGGTTTCGAAGCGGTACTCGGCCCCCAGGTTGAAGGCGTAGGGCGGCGTCTGGTTGAGACGGTTGCCCTCGAAGTTGCAGAGCTTGGTGACCGCGTCGCACCCGGGACCCGGGCCGCCGAAGCGGGTGTCGGTGGTGATGTAGCGGCCGTACTTCGCATCCGACAGCGTGAGCGTCCCGTTGAGCCGCAGGTTCGGGGTCGGCAAGGCGGTGAACTCCACCTCCAGTCCGTTGACCTTGGTCGTGCCGTTGACGTTGTTGATGCCCGATTGCGTCGAGCTCTGGATGAACACCTGCAGGTGTTTGATCTCCTCGTGGTAGGCCGCGATGTTCAGCTGCAGCCGGTCGTCGAGGAAGCGGGATTTCCAGCCGCCGTCGATGGAGACCAGGGTCTCCGGATCGTAGATGTTGCCGAGGCCGATGATGTTGCCGCCGGCCAGGTAGCCGCTGGAGACCGAGGCGAACAGCATGCTCTTGTCGTTGAGCTGGTAGCTCGCCCCCAGCTTGCCGGTCGTCTGGCTCCAGGTCTTGCTGAACGGTGCGGCGGTGATCCCGCAGCTGCCGCCGCAGACCTGCGGCAACTGGTAGTCCAGCGAATTGAAACCGTACTTCTTGTCGTGCGTGTAGCGCAGCCCAAGCGTCAGGGTCAGGGGCACGCCCACCGAGGTCTTCGCAAAATCGTAGTCGAACTGCGCGAACGGCGCCCACGACTGGGTCTTGCTGACTCCGATGCTGAAGAAGTTGAACTGATCGAAGGGCGCGGTCGGACCCAGGTCGTTGTATCCCAGGTCCTGGTACCCGAAGTCCTGGAAGTTCTTTCCCGAGAAGTAGATCCCGCCGATCAGCCAGCGCAGCGCATTCTCATCGCCTGAGGCGAGGCGGAACTCCTGCGAGAACTGCTTGGCCTTCATGATCCAGCGGCTGCCGACCGCCAGCGGCAGGTCCGACCCGTCGCCGTCGCTCACCTGGCTCACGTCGCTGTTTCCGTAGGCGGTCACGGACGTGAAGGTCGCGAATGGCAGGTCGTAATCGAAGGTCGCCGAATAGAGCTGGGTCTCGTTGCGTCCGGTGTCCGGGGTGTCGTGACAGACGTGGCGCGGGTCGAACCTCGCAGCCGTGCTGAAATCGCAGGCCGAGCCGGCCGGGATGCCCAGCGGCGGGGTGGTGAAGCGCTCCGGCGTCTCCCACCAGGCCGTGGCGGTGGCGGCCACACCCTTGTTCCAGCTCGCGTGGGCGGCGAGCAACAGGCGCGCCTGAGGGGTGAAGTCGATGGCGAGTTGGCCGCGCAGCATCTGGTAGTCCTGCCGGTCAAGCTCGTTCGTGGCGGTAGGCTTGGCCGACAGGTTCTTGGTGTAGGGGTCATGCTCGGCCGAAACGCCGGTGAGACGGCCCATCACCTTGAAGTCGCCGTTGTCGACGATCGGCACGTTGACGAACCCGCGGAAGGTGCGCGCGTCGTAGTTGCCGAGCATGGCGTCCGCGCCCGCGGCGAAGACCGCCGACGGCTTGTTGGTGATGACGTTGATCGACCCGCCGACCGAGTTGCGGCCGTAGAGGGTCCCCTGCGGCCCACGCAGCACCTCGACGCGCGCGATGTCGTAGAACTCGGGGTCGATCGAGGTCGTGCGCTGCACATAGACGCCGTCGATATTGTAGGCGACCGGAGAGTCCCCGCCCGGCGTGGTGTTCTGGCTGCCCAAGCCGCGCATCGTGATGACGTTCTCCCCGCCGGTCACCCCGCCGCCGAAGCGCAAGGAAGGCACGCGCGTGCCGAGTTCGGCGAAGCCGACAACCCCCTGTTTCTCGAGCATGGCGCCTTCCACGGCGGTGATCGCGATCGGCACCCTCTGGACGTTCTCCTCGCGGTGCTCGGCGGTCACCACCAGCTCGTTCAGCGTGGTGACCTTGCCGCCCTCGTCCGCGGCGCGGGCGGACCCTGCGCCCAGGGACAGGGCCAGGACGCCGGCTCCTGCCAGCAACACCGCCCGTGACTTGATCGCCTTGCTCATGACGCCTTCCCCCTTGGTTTTTTTGGCTTCTTGCATCGCTCCGGGGCGACGCCGCAGATCAGGTGGCCGGTTCTCCCAGCGCCTCGTTGGCCCGCGAGTGGCGGACGCCCGCCTCCAGCTCTATGAGCTCGACGATATTGCCGTTCGGGTCGTAGCAGCAGGCGGTGCCGACCAGGCCCAGCGGCTCGCTGGGCGTATAGGGCGGCTGGGTGAACGCCACGCCGGCCGCCCGCAGGGCCTCATAGGCCGCGTGGACGTTACGGGTCCGGAAAGCGATGATCCGGGGCACCGTCTGCGGCGCTTTCCCGGGATCGGGGAAGGCGGCCGCGGGCTCCAGCCATTGGATCAGGTCGAGCATGGGACCGTCCAGGTCCGCCGGCAGGACCATCAGCACGCCGCGCCCCTTGGCGCGGGTCAGGCCGAAGATGCCGGCCACGAACTCCGGCCAGTCGACGTTGCGGCGATCGTTGAGGATCTCGAACCCCAGCAGCCGGTAGAAGGCCACCGATTCGTCCAGGTCCCGGCAGTTCACCACCGTATGGTAGAAACGGGTCAGCCCCCAATCCGCTCCGGACACCCTGCGCCTCCGCGTGACCGCTCACCGGCGCAAACCATAACGCTGGTTCTGCGATCTTCGCAAAGGATATTATAACGATCGTTCTGGAACGACCGCGGATTGCGTAACGCTTGTTACATTGACGCCCGCTTGCGGCGCGGCGCCTCGCGGACCGGGCCGAGACGCATCTCCAGCAGGGCGTCGACGTACTGCCGCTGGACGGCGACGGTGAACTTGCGCGAACCGATCATCACCTGAACGCCGATGCCGTCGATCAGGGCGATGACTTCGCGCGCCACCGCTTCCGCATCGACGTCGCGGGGGGTCTCGCCCTGCTCCTGGGACCGACGGATAACGGTGGCGACGCGGTTGGTGTACTCGAAGTAGCGCTCGCGCATGACCCGTTGCACCTGCGGGCTGTGGGCCGCGCGCTCCCAGAAGGCCACCCAGAACCGCCACTGGGCCTTCATCGCGGGGCTGGTCGGCAGCACGGTGTAGAGCAGGTCGCGGAGCGCAGCGCGCGCCGATGCGCCCGTCGCGGCGTCATCCATCTCCGGGCGCACCACGTCCGCCCCTGCTTCGGAGGCCGCGATCAGCAGTTCGTCCTTCGACTGGAAATAATGGGTGAGCGCCCCGGTGGTGAACCCGGCCTCCTTGGCCACCACCCGCATCGTCAGGCCTTCAAGGCCTTCGCGGGCGATCACCGCCAGGGCCGCGGCGGCGAACAGCTTGCGGCGCTCGTTGTGGTCAGCCTGACGCGCCATGACCGTACCATTTCCTCAAAACCTAACGCGCGTTACCATATCCATCGCCTGGCGCGCACCCCCTTCTGCGCTCGTCGCCGCGGCGCCGGCAGGCCCCGACCCGCAGGCTGAGTCATCGAACATGGAACCGCCTTGGCCGGCGGCGGACACCCCTGGAAGCCTCGCTGGTGGGCCCGGCAGGACTCGAACCTGCAACCAGACCGTTATGAGCGGCCGGCTCTAACCATTGAGCTACAGGCCCCAGCAGCGACGCGTCATGGCGGTTACCACGGGCTGCACGGGCCTTAAAGC
>Ga0207657_10001062_pt1 | contig 29155 bp, 25 predicted proteins | sample KBSC33metaG_FD_184316 | JGI IMG/M metagenome (GOLD analysis project Ga0207657, IMG submission 184316) | Corn rhizosphere microbial communities from Kellogg Biological Station, Michigan, USA - KBS C3-3 metaG (SPAdes) (version 2) | ecosystem: Host-associated > Plants > Roots > Rhizosphere > Soil ...
CGCCGTGCCCCGGGATGGAGCGGCACATTAAAGGGGGCTTCTTCATCGTTCGCGCAGAGCTGGCGCATGCTGATCGGTTTGAAATTGTCGCTCGGCAGCGCCTTGCGTCGCTTTTCGATCGCCTCGCAGAGCGCGTACGCAACATGATTGGGCAAATCGGCGTGTACCACCATCGGCCAGCCGCTGAAATCGACCGTAGGAACGTCGCTGGTCATGCCTTTGAAGCGCGACCGGGGGACCACCGAGGTTCGGTAACCCATTTTTCCGAGCCGGCGCAGGATCTCTCCTTCGATCGGCAGATATAAAAATCCGTTATCGATGGCAGTCTGGCCCCAGCTTTTGATGCCTTCATCGAAAACCGCGTCAACCGTACTGTTTTGAATCGCATCGCGCCGATCGGGATGACTGGGTCGCGGAACGGAGACAACTTTGCCGCCCCAGTTTTCCAAATCGCTTAATGTGAAACCCGCGGCATTCATCACCGCTTGTACGGTGAACATCGTCGGGCTGGTGGCAATCGCGCTTTCGGACGTCACATTCGTCGACAGACGCAGCGGAAAACGCATTTTTCTGATTTGCGCGAGGGATGTGATGCCGGTGGACTTGTGCACCGCGAATCCCATCACGTCGTAGGACGGAAACGTCGCAATCACTCGGAGGGGTAATTTTGTTTTAAACGGACCGGTGCCTCGATAGGCGAGAGTCGCCGCGGCGGAAGGATTGACCCAGGCGAGCGTGTACCTGCCTTCGGAAACGCCCTTCAATTCCGCGAAGCTATCGGCGGCAAAAGCAAGCGGCACGCTATTCGAACCCTCCGGGTTCGCCGAAACGATCTTAAGCTCGAGTTCATGGCCGAGCCGCGATTCGGTTTGCAGCACCTTCTCGGCGGCACGGGTGGTTTGAAACGATAGCGAAGTCTCGTACATCGCCGCAGCGATTTCCAGCAAGCCTTTGGCGCGTTGGATTTTGGCGTTATAACGTTGCTTGGGCATCAGTCATTCCTCGGCGTGTGAATGGCGAGTTCAAGACTTGGCAGTGGCATTCTGAAGAGCTATGCGACGAAGACTCTATGTTGTTCGCGGCGCAAAAATCAAAAGCAGATCCTTCGCCTTAGGCTCAGGATGACAGGGTTCGTGGTGGCATAAAACCGCTGACGCTGGAGAAAATTTTCATAGGCTCTTTCGCACTTCTGCTGCCGCATCCACAACTACTTTTGCCTTGGCATTCGCCAACTCTCGGCTGATCGTCATCAGACCGCAGTCGGGTGCGAGCCAAAGATGATTCGGCTCGATATATTTCAGAGCGGTACGCACCCGCTCGACGACGGCAGTTAGCGGTGGCACCGGCGTATCGCTGGGATCAACGCAGCCAAACATCACGATCCGTCCTTTGGCGATGGCTAAAACTGCGGGGTCATAACCGCTGCGAGCGAATTCGACGCCAAAACCGCCGATCCGCGTTTTCATCAACTCAGTTAGCAATTCTGGATATTCGTATTCGTGTTGTTGTCCGGCGCCGCCTGGATAACCGTAGCAGAGATGAACCACAGTGGGGATATTGATCCCCTCGAGACAACGGTCGAGGGCTTTGGCGCCGTAGGCAAAAACTTTTTCGTGATAACGCGTCATTGCGGGTTCGTCGATTTCCAGAACATCACAGCCCGCTGCCTGCAAGTCGCGGAGCTCTTGGTTCAGTGCCGCGGCGACATCCATGGCCATCGCAGCTTCGTCTTTGTAGTATTCGTCCAGTGTGCTGTCGATCACCGTCATTGGTCCGGGCACGTCCATTTTTATCGGTTGGGCTGTTTGGGCTTTGGCGAACCGGAGATCTTCGACGATCGCGGGGGCGCGTCGGCTGATCTTCGCGACGATGCGGGGAACCGGACGCGGCTGTTCGCGGCGGCGGTAAATTTGCTTGACGGCTTCATGTTCCAAATCAACGCCATTAAATGCCGCAAGAATATGGTTGATGAACCCGGTACGCCTCTGCTCACCGTCGGAGAGAAGATCGAGCCCGATCCGTTCCTGAGTGTGGATGCTCAGCGCCGTGGCGTCGTCTTGGGCTTCTTTGAGCACCGCGCCCTCGAGGCGAAAAAGCGCACGACTTCGATCAGTCTGCGCCAGCCAGCCCGGTCGTGGAAAGCTGCCGATCGTGGTTGCCGCGATAGGAGGAAGTTCCATGATTAAACCTCAAGCGTTTTGTTCAGGCTATACCCACCGGCACGCGGAAAAACAAGCTTACCAGTCGATTGTGTAAAAAAACCGCGCTGGTCTATCGCATGCTGCGCATCGGGTGGTTGACAGGCGTGCGGTTTCAGATTAGCGCTAAGCGTTATCGCGGAACGCGTAAAGGAGCAAATCATTTCAGTGAGCTACGACGATCGCAGCGTGAAACCGATGAGCGCGAGCTTGATGCGCGCCCGTATCGCAACGAAAATTTTATCCGGTCTTTACGAAGATGTGCCAACATTGTTGACGAGCGCAATTCGACTGATGGTCGAATTGCCCGGGGGAAAAGGCCATTCCGGACCGCCCTATCCCTTTACCATCGGCGTCAGTCCCGCGTGGTGCAGCGGTTTGAACGGCGCCAAACTAATTGCGAGCGGAAAACTGGATCTCGTCTGGCTCAATCCTTCGATTATTCCATCGATGGCGGTGCGCGGCGTCGGACCGTTTCGCAAACCGGCACCGTTGCGGGCACTCGCGGTGTTCCCGTCATGGGATCGATTGGTGATTGCGGTGTCGCCGCGGCTGGGTGTGCATTCGATGGAAGAATTGATTGCCAAAAAGCCCAAGATGAACGTCTCGATCGCGGTCAACGATTGCGTCGATTTTTCCATCAAATTCTTACTCAAGGCGCACGGGATTTCGCAGCGGGATTTCACTAAATGGGGCGGCACGGTGGACGAAGTCGTGCGGCCGAGCAATCCTCACCGGCGCGAGGGCATCGTTTCAGGCACCCTCGACATGGTAATCGACGAAGGCATGGACTCCTGGGGCGACGTGGCCGTTGAGCATGGGATGATATTTCTCTCCTATTCGGAGCCAGTGCTCAAGAAGATGGAAGAATACGGTTTTCAGCGCGCTCGGCTGGACCACGGTCGAATCGCCGGGATCAATGATCCGACCACCGTAGTGGATTTTAGCGGCTGGCCGATTGTCGTGCACGAAAAGTTTCCCCATGAGCTCGCCTACCATATCGCGGCTGTGCTCGAGAAAATCCGCGACGAAATTCCCTATGACGCCACGGAGGTCCCATCGATGAAGCAGCTTTGCTCGAACACGGAAGCCGGGCCGTTGGATTTTCCTCTGCACCCGGGAGCGGAGAAGTATTATCGGGAACACGGATATCTCTAGCGGCTGAAGGGAGCTTCTATGGCTGAAAAGACAACGACGATTGCTGTTTCCAATGGCGCGGAAGCTTTTCTGGCGCAGATCAAGGCGCTCGGCAGTGTGCGCTATATGTTCGCGAATACCGGAACCGATCATGGGCCGCTGATCGAAGCGATGGCGAAGACCGCCAGGGAAGATCCGCGCGACATCCAACCCATTGTCGTACCGCACGAGCAGGCCGCAGTGTCGATGGCCCACGGTTATTATAACGTCACGCAACAACCACAAATGGTTCTCGTTCACACGTTACCGGGAACGGCGAATGCGCTCGGTGGCGTTATCAACGCAGCGTCATGCAATGTGCCGCTCTTTCTCGTTGCTGGCCGGACACCGATCACGGAAGGGGAATTGCGCGCCGGCAAAAGCCAGAATATTCACTGGCGGCAGGAATCGCGCGATCAGGGAAATATCGTGCGTGAGTTCGTCAAGTGGGATTATGAAGTGCGCACCAATCAGAATCTTGCCGCGGTCGTGGCGCGCGCTTACAAAATTGCCATGAGCGAGCCGCGCGGTCCCGTGTATATGAGTCTCCCCAGGGAATGGTTGTTCGAGCCGATGGAGTACACGAAATTATTATCGTCGGAAGCGCTCCTGCCGGCGAGCAAGATGCAGGCGGATCAGACGGTGCTGGAGAAAGCCGCCAACTGGCTGATCGCCTCCGACAGTCCATTGATCGTCACCAAATATCTCGGGCGAAATCCGCAAGCTGTGCCGTTGCTGGTGGAGCTCGCCGAGCTACTGGCGATTCCCGTGGTGCAGCAATTGAGCTACGTCAACTTTCCCACCGACCATCCGCTCAATCTCGGCGTGCAACCGATCAAGTATGTGCGGCGTTCGGATCTGCTGTTCTTCATCGACACCGACGTGCCGTGGGAACCGCCCAGTCGGGAGGTTCTGCGCGACGGTGTCAAGATCATTCACCTGGAGCGCGACCCGATGTTTACGGCGATACCCGGCTGGGGTTTTCCCGCCGATCTGCCGGTGACAGGATGCTCGGAAATTTCCTTGCCGGTTTTAACAGCGATCATCAGAGCGAAGCTGGTGGCAAACCCGGCAATGAAGGACAAAATCGAGGAGCGCCGCAAAAAGATTCAGGACGAGCACAACCAGGTGATTCACGAAATGGACGAGAGCGTCGAAGCCGTGAAAGACCAGAAGCCGATTCATCCAGCCTGGCTGTCGAAATGCATCGGCGATGCGATGGATGAAAAGACGATCATCGCAAACGAAACGATTACTTCGAAACTGGCCGAAGTCATTCACTTGAATCGCCCCGGCTCGATGTACAACACGCCGCTCGCGGGCCATCTGGGTTGGGGATTGGGCGCCGCCATCGGCATGAAGCTCGGCAGGCCGGATGCGACGGTGATCGCCGCGGAAGGCGACGGCTCGTACATGTTTTGCGCGCCCACTGCCTGTCATTTCACGGCGCAAAAATATCGAATTCCGTTCTTGACCGTGATCTATAACAACCAGGTTTGGAACGCGAGCTTGAATGCGGCGCGCGGCTTGTATCCAGATGGCGTGGCAGCGCGGACGCGCAATTTTCCCGGCACGGACCTGAGTCCATCGCCTAATTTCGAGCTCACCGCGCAAGCTTGCGGGGCTTACGCCGCCCGTGTGGAAGAGCCGACTGAAATTCCGGATGCGCTCGCCAAGGCTCTGAAGGTGGTGCGCGAAGACGGACGGCAAGCGCTGCTGAACGTGATTTGCAAGAACCCGCTAAGCTGACCCCCACCTTCGTCCTCCCCCGCATCGCGGGGGAGGAAAGAGGAGGGGGATTAAGCCCGGAAAAGTATATTGTGCAGTCCTAGAGCAGCCCTATGTCGCCATCTGATTTTGGCCAGGTGGATCGATCTTTGCTGACAGAACACGGAGGTTGCAATAATGGCGACTAAGCCACGCATTACTTTCAGCACCAATCCCAATCCGCGTAATCGAGCGCTGATCGAAGGCATGATTCCGATCGACGGCTACGATCTCGAATATGTCGGCGATAAGTATTCCGCGGGGGAGATTCACTATCGCTTTGTACAGGGAGAATTCGACGTCGCCGAAATGTCGACGGCAACGTTGATGCGCGCGAAGGAAAAGGGCAAACGGTTTTTGGCATTGCCGGTTTTCTTCCAACGCGGCCCGCGCCAGAGAAATATCTTTTACTGCGCCGGTAAACTCAATCATCCGAGCGAGCTCAAGGGCAAGAAGATCGGCGCCTTCCGCTATGGCGCCACGGCGGTTTCATGGGCGCGCGGTTATTTGCTCGACGAGCATAATATCAAAACCACCGATGTGGGCTGGTTCGTGTCAGGCCAAGAGGTTTACATCGCCAATGAATTGCCGGTAAGAGTCGAGCGCTTGGATCCGCCGCCGCCCTTCGGCCAGGAGAAGGAACATCTCGCCAAGCTGCTGGGCGAAGGAAAGCTGGCAGCCGCTCTCGTGGCCGGGGATTCGGGTTATCCTGGCCTGTTCGGCGGAGGGGTCCTGCCGGGAATCATGGGGAAGGTGCCGGGCGTGAGGCCGCTCTTCGAAGACACCGACGAAATTATTCGTTATTTCAAGCGGACCCAGATCTATCCCATTATTCACATCATGACGATCAAAGAAGAAACCGTGGAAAAATATCCTGACCTTGCGGCGAAACTGATCGAGGCGTTTCGCGAAGCGAACAGACTCGCGGCGAAAGTTTTTACGCCAGCGCAGGCCGAAGGCTACGCGAAGGAACGTGACGTCTTGGGATACGATCCGTACTCAGGCGTTCTCACCGCTGCGGACAAGAAATCGCTCCAGGCGCTGAATCGCTATCAGATCGAACAGGGGCTGGTTAAAAAGGAGCTTCCCCTCGAAAGTCTTTTCGTAAGAGAAGCCTTCACGATGTGATAGCCGAGCTGTGAATCTAAAACGATTGACCTGAAGAAGAGCGAAGCGCGTGCTAGCGCGGCGACCTGATTTCCAGTTCCAAGCCGTTTGGGTCTTTTACGAAAATCGTCGTCAGCCTTCCCGAGTCGTCGCGATTTTCACGCAAGATCGTCGCGCCTTTTTGCTTGAAATCCGCCGCAACCTGGTCGATGGCATCGGTGACGTAACCGTAGTGATGAACGCCGGACTCGGTGGCTGATTCCATCAGCTGAATCGATGGCGCACCCGCAATTCGGACAAAGCAAAAACCATAACCGGCTGCGCCCTTTCTGATCGGTGTGGGATGGCCGCCGAAAAACTTTTCATAGAACTGGATCGAAGCGGCAATGTCCTTGGTATAGATTGCGACATGCTCAAGTTGATAATTCATAACGCTCCTGCCTAAATATGAGCTCGTTTCAGTTTATGTTGATGGCAGCTTTGACTACCGAATAGTTTGCCATCGCTTCCATGGCCGTATTGATCTCTTCCAGCTTGTAGCTCTTGCTGATCATCTCTTCGAATGGAAAAGTTTTTTTCCTCGAAGCGAGAAAATCGATCGCCTGCAACCAGTGGCGCGGTTCGGCGGAGCGGATCGTGATAAACAGCATTTCCTGCGGCAGCCGTTCTACCGCGATATTTGCCTTACCGCCGGCGCCGATGTTCAAGTAGCGGCCGCCGCCGCGCAGCAAAGTCAATCCTTCAGGCACCGCCATATTGTTCGCGACCTGGATCACGACGTCGGCGCCGCGCCCGTCGGTCTGGTCGCGGACCCACTGCCGGCGCTGCTTTTCATCAGTGACTTCTTCTAGATTAAGGACGGCGTCGGCGCCCATACGTTTCGTGACTTCGAGGCGATTGGCCGGCGCGCCGATCACCAAAACCTTTTTGGCGCCATGATCGCGTGCAACCGCCGTGGCGAAGTTGCCGAGCGGACCGCTGCCCTGAATCACCACGGTTTCGTGGCTGTTAATCGCGCCCAGGCGATCGAACCCATGCATGACGGTGCGATAGGCGCATGCGGACGCGGCCGCCGAAGCGGAAGAAACCTCATCGGGAACGTTCACGATCAAGCACTCTTTGGGAACGTACATGTACTCGGCACAGCTGCCGAGCAGATAGGGATGCCGATCGCTGCGATTGTGCCCCCATGAGGCGCGCCCTGGGCAAATGCAGGGCTGGAGCGCGACCGCGCAGTAATAGCAAGAGCCGCAAGCGACATAGCTCCACACCACCCGGTCGCCGCGCTTCACGGGATTGCCCAAAATATCGGTGCGCTCGCCGGCGATCTCCTCGACGTAGCCGCAGGGCTCATGACCGGTGATGATCGGGAGCGAATCGCCCTGTGAAAGGGGACCATGCCAACGGTGCACGTCGGTGCCGCAAAGCGTAGATGCGGTGATCTTGATCAACAACGAGCCCGGATCGAGATCGGGAATGGGCACGCGCTCGATGGTTAAAGGTTTGTTATGTTCGCTGATCACTGCGGCGCGACACGTTTCCATCACGGGTTTCCTCTATTGAATAGTTAAAATGGTTTGCAATTTCTCCTAGAGCGGCAGTTTGTAAAACGTCTCAGCATTGCGCCACAGCATCGCTGCCTTGTCGTCTTCGGTGATTTCGTCGCTTTCCAAAAGCTCTCCGATATCGTGCTTACAGCTTTCGTGAGTGACCTCGTGCGGAAAGTCGGATGAATAGAGAAACGGTTTGTTGCCAACGGTCTTGATGGCAAACGGCATCGTTAACTCTTCAGTCTCGATGCCGAGATAAAATCGGCTGTCATCGATTAGTTTTTTGACGTATCGACTCGGATCCTCGCCTTCGCGGATGCCATACTCGCCGTTCGGAATGTGCTGAAAATGGGTTTCGTGCGACGCGTGCAAACGCTCGAGCAATAACAGCAGCCATGCGATGCCGCCTTCGAGGAAGGCAATGCGCACGCGCGGGAAACGATCAAATATGCCGTTGTACAATATGTCGGCGCAATTAATCGTCAGCCCCCACGGATGTCCCAGAGCGTGCACGGGCACGTACATATTCAGGTGATCCATGCCGAAACGATCATGCGCGCCGCCGTGAACGGCTAGACAGCAGCCGAGCCGGTTGGCTTCTTCGTAAACCGGCCAATAAAATTTTGAGCCGAGCGGGTGAGCGAGTCCGTTCGACGGCATCATGGCGCCGAGCATGTTCAGCTCGGTTACGGCCCGACGCAGCTCCTTGGCCGCTTCCTCGGGATCCTGCATGGGCAGAATTGCCATTCCTTTGAAACGTGGGTTAAACTTCACGTAGGCGTCGTAGAGCCAGTCGTTATACGCCCGAGAGACAGCTACGGCATAGTCGAGGCTGACAATTTTTCCGTACGAAAGCGCTATCGTGGGATAAAGCACCGTCCACTCGATGCCGACGTCGTCGAGGAAATCCAGCCAGCCCTGCGGCCCCACCGGGGCGCGCTGATCTCGCTGTGGCGGGGTTTCGACGGCGCGGCCGCTATGCAGGTGATCCAGCGGTGGAAAAATAATGCCTTTACGCGCGGCAATATCTCGATAGGGAGCTTCCATGTGGGCGATGATGGCTGAGTTGTCTTCGAAGATATGACCGTCGCCATCGATGATTCGCGTGCTGAGCTTGGCTGACATTGTTACCTCCTGAAAAATTGAGCCGTCCGGAAGGTGCAAGTTTGTTGTCTTCTTATAAGCTCAGTTTCGCGGCTGGATCAAGCGCCGAAGCGAGCGCGCTCGTGCGGCCTCGTGTATTGAAGGATGTATTCAAGCCGGATACAGTCCGCTGTTGCCGTATTGACGTGCGGAAATTCGCTTGTGTATCTTGGAGCTGAAAAAAATGAGCGGGCATATCTGGAGGGGTAATGGCTGAAGAGAGTTCCGAAGAGAAGTTAGCGCGCCTCGAGGCCGAGAATAAAGCTTTGAAGGATCAGATCGAACAGCGCAAGCCTGGGCAGCTGCGCTTAAAAATTAGCGAAAAGGGCGGGCTTTCGGTTTACGGCTTAGGAAGATTTCCCGTAACGCTTTACAAAGAGCAGTGGAAGCGCCTGCTCGAGCATGCGGAGGAAATCAAGACGTTTCTCGAGCAGAACGAGCAACAGCTCAAAACCAAACAATAGCCGGCCAGCAAATCGCGGGTGATCGCGTGATAGCGCTATCTCCGCTGCGGGTCAAAAAAAGTCTCCAAGAGTCTGCGCCGCATCGCTTCCTCACCGCCCGGCAAATTGTCGAACTTCATGGTGTTATCCATCTTCGACAGAATTTGTCGACCGCCGGCGTCGTTATGCATGCCTTGCAAGATCGCTGCGAGTCGTTCCGATGCTTCTTGCGACAAATCCTTCCGAACCGACACGAGATGACGGGGTAACAAGTCGGTTTGTGCTAAAACATTCAATCGGTCCTTCTTCTGCGGCTCCAACAAGCTAAAATCATCATCGCTCATCGCGCCTGCCGACACTTGCCTGGCGAGAACAAAGTCCAACACCTTGTCGGTCGTTCCCGCGAACATATACGTGATCGCGGCAGGCGACACTTGTGAGACGGTGTCGGTTACAGGCGAAAGCTTGAAGCCATTTCGCTGCAGGAAAAACTTCGGCAAAAAGTACCCCGAAGTCGACTCAGGATCCTCGAAGGCCACTTGCTTTCCGCGCAGGCTCTCGAGGCGGTCGATACCGCTATCTTTGGCGGTCACGATCAAACTTCGATATTCTGCCACGCCGCCCTTCCAACGGCGCAACAGCACGCGGCCGGCGCCGTGAACTTGATTGACAATATATGTCGGGTAGGCGCTTTCCATGTAAAAATCAACGCTTTTTTGATCAAGAAGTTTGGCCAGCTCAGGCAACGAGGAGACGACCAAAACTTTGCCTTGCGCTCCCGGCGCGGCAAAAATCTTCCGCGCGATGTAGGTAGCAAACGGCTCAAAGTAGTCCGTGATCTCTTGCTGCTGGCTCGCGGACACAAGGCCCAAGGTGATCCGGTTTGGCGCAAAGCTCTCTTGCGACAGGACCAGAGCCTGCGAGCCAAAGGAAACTTTAACAAAAATCACCAGCGACAGGATTGCCCAAGGAAATGATCGATGCTGTTTCATGCTTCTTTAGCGACCCCTCGATCTTTCCCTACTGTTCCTACTCAACTGTATTCAGATTGGCAAGTTTAAAATTTGCACCCAGTTAACGACCCGTTCCAAGCTACGCCTTGCGCAATTCACGACAGTGGGATGGGTTTGTCGGGCGGAATTGCGTGTGCCAGCGGCTATTTTTGGGAATAATTTGAAAAATGAGGCCAGTAAGGCGTTCTTAGCCGATAGCGAATTTCGCTGGCAAATTCCGTCATGAAGCGTAAAATAGCGGGATATTTGCGGTTCTAAAGCCTCGCGCCGTCCATTTCGGTACCTAGGCGCCACTTGTCCTATATGCGAACACGAGAAAAACTCATCGTTCTGCTGGTTTTCGCCACTCTAATTCTCGGCGGCCTGATCTTTTTTGCACTTCGAGACAACGAGCTCGAAGCCAATTATTTTCGCTGGCTTCTTTCTGCCAATCTGAAGCAGGCTCTCTCGTCACCGGCCACATTGATGGATGAATTACCCTCCGGAACCTTGTTGTACGGTGGCTTGACCGTGTTCGCAGTGGTCATGACGCTGGTCTTTTTGAAGATGACTCGCGATACGGAAGTTCAAGCTCTGCGCAAACGATTGGCAGAAATCAGAGCGGAAAAGAACGAAACGGATAGCCTGCTGCAGGAGGTAGTCTGGAAAGGCAAGCACGAGCGCCAATCGAAAGATCTTTTGAACCGCGACCTCGAGAGCAGCGTCGAAAAAATCGAGACCCTCATCCTTCAGCTCAACGCCAAAGAAGAAGAGCTCAAATCACGCGACGTCGAACTGATAAGCTTGAAGGGAAGCAGCGCGGCGGGCGAATTTGCCGGGCGTGTCGATGGTGCGGGAGCAGAGCGTCTGCTTCGGGAAGAACTCAAAAATAAAGACGAGCTGCTTCAAGCCAAGGATGCGGCCGTCAAGGATCTCGAGCAGCGGCTAAGCACGAAAGCACGGCTATGGGAGACTCAATCACGCGAAAAGGATAGCCTTTTAAAAGGCCGTGAAAGTGAACTCGGAGTCTTCCGGAACGAGATCAGCGTTCTTACCCGCCGACTCGAAGACTCAGAAAGTGCCAAACGACGAGCGGAGACTCTGTTAGAAGCAGAGTTGAAAAAAACCAAGGAGGTTCTCGAAGCCAACGACCAGGCGATTCGTGCCGAAGAGAAGCGCTTTGCTGAAAAATTTAAAGCTCTGGAAAGCCAGCTCAGCGAAAGAGACAAGCTGCTCAGAAGCCGCGAAGCGGAGCTCAGCGGTTTTCGACAACAACTGACTGAGTTCGAGTCAGCGCGTCAGCAAACTGAAGCCCGACTTCAGGAAGAGCTGCGAAAATCCGACGATGAGCGCCGTGCTAAAGAACGGCTCCTGGTCGAAACGGAGCAACGGCTCAATGGCAGCCTGCACGGATTGCGGAATTCCCTCGGCGAGAAGGAGGTCCTGCTCCAAGTTCGCGATAATGAACTGGCCTCACTCAAATCGGAAGTCAAGGCGATTTCTCTGAGACTGAGCGAAATGGCAGCGGCGAAAGTGCGCTTAGAAGAAACGCTGCACGAAGAGCTCAACCGAACGAAGCAACAATTCGAGGCGGAGAAAGACGGTTACCGAAAAATCGTCGAACAGCATGAAGGCCAAGTGCAGAGCCTCGCCGCCGAATTGGCGGAGCGAGAAGCGCTGTTAAAGCAGACTGGCACGCAAATGGAGGCGCTCACGCGCGAGGCAGAGAACTTTTCAGCGAGTCTAAAAGAGCTGAGCGCAGCTAAAGAGCAAAGCGAAGAGTCACTGCGACAACGATTGGAAAAACAGGAAGCCGAATGGCAATTGAGAAATAGTGTTCAGCACGAATTAGAGCAGCGCCGTGCCAGTGAGCTCCAGGCCCTCGAAACTCGGCTGGGCGAAAAAACTGATCTTTTGAGTGAGCGCGAACAAGAAGTTAAAACGCTCAAATCCCAGCTTGCCTCATTGACGGAGCAGCTCGCCAAAGTCGGCTCAGCTAAGGAGAGGGCGGCGATCCTCCTGCAAGAAAAGCTCAAGGCAGAAAAAGCGGGCTTGCAAGCCAACGATTCCGCTGTCCGGGAGCTCGAAGAAACCTTTAGAGCAAAGATCGAGACGTTCGAACTCGAGTTAGCGAACAAGCAAGCGATTGTGGGTGAGCGTGACGCAGCCGTCAGCGCACTCAAATCGGAGTTGGCCGAACTCAATCGCAAGGTTGCAGATATTGCCAGTGCACGCCAACACGCCGAAAGTTTATTCGACCAAACGCTCAAAGAGCGCGATCAAGTGATCCAGTCTAGGGAATCTGCAATCAAGCGACTCGAGCAGGAGATCAATCGCCAGATCGGGGACATGCGGGTTGGATTGCGCGAGAAGGAGCAGGCGCTGAGTCAACGCGAGGTCGAATTGGCCGAGCTCAAAACTCAGCTCGCGCAGGTGGCTTCTGCCCGGGAGCAGGCAACCCGTGCATATCGTGATGAGCTCCAGGTCAAAACCGAATTGCTCGATGAGAGAGCTGCCACCATTCGTGCTTTGGAGGAACGGTTCAGCGCAAGAATTCATACCCTCGAACTTGAAATCGGCGAAAAACAAGAACTGCTGGAGTCGCGTGATGCCGAGCTCAAGGCGGCATTAACGAAGCTCAATGCGATTTCCGGCGACCTGACCGAGCTCGGCGAGACCAAAGACCAGGCTCTCCGCTTTCTGCAGGAAGAAATAAAACAAAAGACGGACGCAGTAGCCGCGGCGCAATCGGCGATGAGTGATTTGGAAGAGCGGTTAAATGCCAGGGCGGGCTCGCTCGAGAGTCAGTTGACGCAAAAACAGGAACTGCTAAGCGCTCGTGACTCGGAGCTCGACGCGCTCATGGTCAAGGTCACCGAGCTTACGCAAAGGCTCGCAGAGATCGAGACCGAACGGGAAAGATCGGATCGCTTGCTTCAGGAACAGCTTCGCGAGCAAACGACTTTGTTGGAGTCTCGAGCTAGCTCCATCGGAGAGCTTGAAGGGCAGTTGCGCAGCAGAGTTGAGTCGTTGGAACATCAACTGTCCGAAAAACACAGGCTTTTGGAGGCGAGCGGCACCGAATTGGATGAATTGCAGGCCCAGCTAAACGCCCTCAACGAACGGTTGTATGAAACAGAAGCGGCAAAAGTGTCGCTGGAAAATCTCTTAGACGAAGAACGCCGCAAATCTGACCGAGCGCTTACGGTCACGGAACGCGAAGAATCCCAAACCGAGGACGGACGCAATGGAGATGGCGAGGGTCTCGAGAACCTGCTGAATGAGCGCGAACAGTTGCTGCAAGCACGGGACAAATTGATCCAAAATCTAATGACCGAGCTCAAAGACAAGAAAACTCAGCTCGCTAGACAGGAAATCGAAGTCTGGCAGAAAATCGAGCGGCGCGAAGCTTGGAAACATCGGCTCTCGAAGTTTGGCATTCGCCTCAAGGACTGAATCAAACGAACTCCCGCTACCTCAACCTTACTGATCGATTAACGCCCCGCACTAACATGGCCTCGGACCTGCCTCTTCTGTGACGCTTGGAATTATCCGGAAGCGGCCCTAGTTATTTCTGCACATAACTCGCGGGCATGGGAACGCGCAGAATGTTAATGCCTTCCGTGTCTTCGATATAGCGAACAAAGCGGTATTTATTTTCCAGCTCATCATATTTGAGCGGTGGCGCTTCAGCCCGACCCGCTTCAATGCGGGCCCAGATGAAATGCGGTCCATCCTGATGCAAGGCATGGCTGACCGCTGCTTTTAGTGCGTCGACAGTCTCAGTGCTGACTGAGCTTTTGATGCCGGCGTCGCGGGCAATGGCAGCAAAGTCGATTCTGCCCGCGGTTGCCACGGTGGGTTCGCCGCCGGACGATTCGTATTGCTGGTTGTCCCAGCAAATATGGATGAGATTTTTTGGCTGGTGTAATCCGATCGTGGCGAGCGATCCGAGATTCATCCATAGAGCACCGTCGCCATCGAATACGAAGACTTTGCGCTTCGGGAGTGCGAGCGCGACACCGAGGCCGATGGACGAGCAGAGGCCAAGAGTTTTTACTTGAATATTGCCGTCGCTTGGCCGAACCGCATTCCACTCAGCGGTGGCGCCGCCCGCCGTTGTGATGAACAATGCGTCCTTGACTAACGGCGCGATCGCCTGAAGACATTCAAATCGTTTCATGTTGCGACCTACAGCACCGCGCGCGTGAGCAGCAAAGCAACCGGCCGTTTCGAGCTGTTCGCGAGCGTAACGGCGCCCGCGATGTCTTGTTTCACCTTCATAGGCTCGCGCATGACGACGTATTTAATTCCCAAACCCTGGAGCACGGGCTCGGTGACGAGCCCCACCATATGGAAAGCATTGTCGCCGATGTCGCCCGCATAGTAGATGAGCAGCAAAATCGGCATGCCGAATTGTAGTGCCGTCGTGGTGAGCGCGTTACAACTGTTCAGCAATCCGCCGTTCTGCATCAACATGGCGGTTTTTTTTCCGCCAAGGTGCGCACCGGAGCACACACCGATGCCTTCCTCCTCGCGGCCAACCGGGACGTGGGTGATCTCCTTGTCTTCGTAGAGCAGGTTGATCAGTTGTAACATATTGATATCTGGCACGCTGGCAACGAGATCGATGCCCGCCTGTTTCAAGCCCACTACAATCTGCTGTGCGCCTGCAACCGTTCCCATAAAAATTCTCCCACTTCGGGTGAGACGGTTATCGCCTCACCCTACCTCGCGGCTTTTCTCTTCTAAGAAATAACCGCTACCGCTGTCAAGCAAAGATCCTTATTTGACACTCAATGGGCGATTCTGTTAGCAGAGAAACGATTCAAAACACCGGAGGTGCAGCTGTGATTTTTTTCCTGTTCATGGGGCGGTGCCTGATAAAGCAGAGCGGGATTCACCTCGCGTCAGCGATGATTTTATGTTCCATCAGCGCAGCCATCGCCTCGGCTGCCGAGTACCCCACGAAAACCATTCAGATTATCAATCCGTTTCCACCCGGCGCGGTCACCGATATTGTCGCGCGGATCGCCGCACCCAAGCTGTCTACGCTCCTCGGTCAGCAGGTGATCATTGTCAATAAATCCGGAGGCGGTGGCGCAGTGGGAATTCAAGCGGCGAGAGACGCCGCGCCCGATGGTTACACGATTCTGATCACGCCACCGCCAATCCTACTGATTCCGCTGGTGAACAAGAATTCAGGTTTCACCATGAAGGATTTCACGCCGCTGGTTTTGGCGACCAGCAGCCCTAACACCACGGTGGTCAAAGCCGATGCGCCGTGGAAAACCCTGGAAGACTTCATCGCCGAGGCGAAAAAAAATCCGGGCGCGCTGACGTATGGCTCCGCCGGTCCGGGCACGACGCCGCACTTTATCGGCGAGTTGGTCAAGCTAAAAACCAAGATCGATTTGACGCATGTGCCGCTCGGTTCGGAATCGGCTGCCGCAACGGCTGTGCTTGGCGGCCACGTGAACATCGCTTTTCTGACGCTCGGGACAACGCGCAGTCACATTGAAGCGGGGACGATGCGCGCTCTTGCCGTCGCTTCGAATCGCCGGCTCAAAGATTTTCCCAATGTGCCGACCACGGTCGAGAAAGGATTTCCCGAGTTGAACTTGAAAATCTGGGTTGGCTTGTTTGCGCCAGCGAAGACCTCCGGCGCGATCGTCAAGCGACTCGCCGTCGCGCTCAGCGACACGCTACGGGATCACGAGGTCATCGGGCAAGTCGAAAAAGCACAAGCGCTTGTTGAAAATCTCGGCCCGCAGGAAGCAGCGAAGTTTTACCTCGAAGAAGAACAGAAGTGGTCGGAGGTCGTGAGGGTTGCAAAAATCGGCAGTTGAGGGATTCGCGAATCCGCTCTGATGCGATGAAGCGCTCCCAGCTCGCTGTCTCGATTGTTCTCGCCGGATTGGCGGGGTTTGTACTATTAGAAAGCCGGCATCTTTCGTTTGGCAGTATGCGAGTACCGCAGACGGGATTTTTTCCCTTGGTACTTGCAACTCTGCTCTTGATTCTCTCCATAATTTTGTGCGGTCAGGGACTCTTCGGCGCGCAATCGGGCCGATCACCGGACAATATCCTGCCGGAAGGTTGGTTTAGGATCGCGTTCACCTTGATAGCGATGATCGGCTTTGCCCTGGTGCTCGAGCGGTTGGGGTTTTTGCTCAGCACTTTGTTTTTGATGATTCTTTTGCTTCGAGCGATCGAATCGCAGCACTGGTCCAAAGTTTTTTTCGTTGCGGTTTTGACCGCCATCGCTTCTTACGCAATCTTCGGTTGGCTTCTCGGCATTCCTCTTCCCGGCGGAATCCTGGGTATTTAATGTGGATATCTTCGCCAATGTGGTGCTGGGCTTCTCAGTCGCGCTGACACCGACAAATTTGCTCTTTTGCTTTCTTGGCTCCGTGGTCGGTACTCTGGTGGGCGTGTTGCCGGGATTGGGTCCTGTCGGCGCTGTCGCATTTTTGCTTTCGCTGACGTTCAAGATGGCGCCGGCAACCGCTGTCATTATGCTTGCCGGGATCTACTACGGAGCCATGTACGGCGGTTCCACCACGTCAATCCTTGTCAATATTCCAGGTGAAACCGCCTCAGTGGTGACGTGTCTCGACGGTTATCGCATGGCGCGTCAAGGCCGGGCGGGCGCTGCATTGGGAATTGCCGCATTCGGTTCGTTCATTGCGGGGACATTCGGCGTGATCGGCCTGATGTTTCTCGCACCCATGCTCGGCAGAGCCGCGCTCCGATTCGGCCCGGCGGAATACTTCGCGCTTACACTGACGGGACTCACGTTGGTCGCCTATTTGACACAGGGGTCGATGATCAAGGCGCTCATCATGACAGTCCTTGGACTCCTTGCCGGAAGTGTCGGTATGGATCCGATTTCAGGTGAAGAACGATTCACGTACGGGAGCCTCACTTTACGCGACGGGCTAGGTCTAGTGCCGGTAGCGATGGGACTTTTCGGGGTCGCTGAAGTTTTGGAGAATCTGGCCGCAATCGGGACTCAATCGATTTATGAAACCAGCATCAAGGGTCTGCTGCCGAACAGAAAAGATTGGCAAGCGAGCGGCTGGCCGATCGCGCGCGGTTCGGTCATTGGCTTTCTGCTGGGAATTTTGCCCGGGCCGGGGCCAGTGATTGCATCGTTCGTTTCTTATGCGATGGAGAAGCGGCTCTCACGCCATCCGGAAAAATTTGGCACAGGCGCGATCGAAGGCGTTGCCGGGCCGGAGGCGGCAAACAATTCCGCGACGGCGGGCTCCTTTATCCCTTTGCTTTCGCTCGGCATACCGACGAGCGCCATCATGGCGCTTTTTATGGGCGCCTTGATGATTCACGGTATTCAACCGGGTCCGCTGTTCATCAATAAGTATCCGGAGCTTTTCTGGGGTTTTATCGCGAGCATGTACATTGGCAATGCGATGCTGCTGATACTGAATCTGCCGCTGATCGGGATTTGGGTGCGAGTTCTCAAGACACCCTATGCCATTTTATTTCCGATGATTTTGTTATTTTGTCTGATCGGCGTCTATACACTGAATTCCAATACGACGGAAATCATTATCATGCTCATCTTCGGGATCGGCGGATTTCTTTTCCGCCGGCTCGGCTTCGAAGGCGCGCCTTTTATCCTTGCCATGGTTTTGGGTCCGATGATGGAAACGTCGCTGCGTCAGTCGCTGCTGATCTCGCGCGGTAGCTTTGCCATTTTTTACACGCGGCCGATCTGCGCCACATTGTTGGGCGTGGCGGCGGTGTTTTTGCTCTGGCCGGTATTTTGGAGCAGACACAAGAATATTCCGCGCTCGGCGACACCCCCGTAGAGATACAAAAGCAAGAAAGGATGCACCGCAGAGGCACAGAGTCGCAGAGAACGTCGATTTCAAAGGTTTCTGCGCTTACTCTGCGTCTCCCTGGTGAGTTTATTTTTCCTTTCTCAGCTCCTCATTGAGCGCGCGAACGATCGTAAAATCATAAACCTGCTCGGGCGAGACTTCATGCTCGATCTTGAGCGAGCGGCGCTGGAAGGCGATCATTTTTTCTTGCAGGGCTCTTGGGATCGTGCCATCGGCGGACATGATCTTCAGCGCCGATTTATAGACATCGGCGGCTTCGCTGTCGCTGATTTTCATCGCCGCAGCAAATTTCGGCACCACCTCTTTTTCATTAGTTTTGAGCCAGAGAAAACCTTTGAGCGTTCCACGCAAAAAGTGCTGCACGAGTTCCGGCCGCTGTGCCAGGGTTTTTTCCGCCACCACCACTCCGGCGGTGATGAATTCCAAATCGTCGCCGTAAAAAAGCAACTCGTTAAAGCCGTTTTTCTTCGCGATCAAGCGGTCCAATTGATTCAATACCGTGGCGTCCACGGCGCCGGAGAAAAGCGCGGCCAAGCGGCTCGGCGTCGGCTCGATGGCGCGCAGCACGACATCACGTTGTGGATCGATCCCATGCTTGGGCAAAAGCTCGCGCGTCATCTGATCGAGGGCCGCGCCGAAGCTCGACACCGCGATTTGTTTCCCACCTTTGAGGTCCTGAATCGTTTTGATGTTTTTGGCGGCGTAGAGCCAATTCAGCGGGCGCGTGTCGAAGACCATGACAATTTTCAGCGGCAGACCGCGCAGCACCGCTCCTGCGCCTTGTCCGAGGATTTGGCTAAACTGAAAGCTGCCGCCGACCAATCCCTGAATGCCGGGCAGCATACCGGCTTGAATGAGCAGGACGTCGAGGCCTTCTTCGCGGTAAAAACCTTTTTCTTTGGCGAAACGATAGAGGAGCGCGTTGGGGCTGATACCGGCGGAGACATGGACATTGACCTGATCCAACGCCAATAGCGGGCGAGCAAAAAAGAGCGCGACGATGATCATCGCTAGCTTCGTCCATTTCATGGCGAGTCGACCGTCCTTCTGGAGCGAAATAGCATAGGGTGGCTAAAAGCCGTATTTTTCCTGGGCGGCAAGGGCGATGTCCAGAGGCGATTTCAATGCCGGGCGCACGCTCACCTCGCCGAAAGCTTGGTCGACGGCATCGTCGCGTAGAATATCAGCGACAGGAAGCGCATTCGCGAGCGTTCCTTTGTTAACCATTTCGCCGACGATCCTTTCGATGACCGAGGCGGGGATGGCGCCGTCAATCGGCAACGCCCAGCTCTCGACGCGGTCCGGCGAAGTGACGATGGCGACGGTGCCCCGCTCGTCTTCGTTGTGCGTACGGGTCTTTCTAAGCCGGGCTTCGAGATCGCTCAGATATTCGAAATGCTTCACATCGCGCATGAACCAGAAGGCGCGAATAATCGCGCGGAAGTAGGCTTTAAGCTCCCCGGCGCGCTTTTCGATCATTTGTTTTGTGGCGACCGTGAGCTTGCCGGGTCGGCGTGGGAAAATTTTATTGGGATCGAGAATCATCGGGTAGCCCTCGCGTTCGAGCTGCACGGAAAACGGCGGCTGCGAAGTGATCGCCTCGATTCGCCCCGAGCGCAGCATTTCCATGTGTGCCGGATTGTTGCGATAGCCGAAGACGGGATCATAGACCCACTGAACGTCTTTGAACGGATCAACGCCCGCCTGGCGCAAAGCGTCGGTGATAAAGACCTCGACGAGCCCTTCCTTCTCGCGCATGCCGATACGTCCGCCGCGCAGCTTGCTCATGTCTGTGACGTGCTTGGCCCCGTACCATTTGAGAAATGGCGTGTAGCGCCAGCCGCCGACGATGTAAATTTCCGCGCCGCGCGCGCGTTGGTAAATCGCCGCTTCGACGTCCACGGCGGTCGCGATATCGACGCCGTGATTTTTCATCGCCAGTGCCAGGCCGTCGCGCTCCAGCGGCCCCGGAATAAGGCCACGCGAGTCATAGTCGTATTGCTGCAGTCCTTCTCCCTTGAAAAAGCCTTGCTCCTCGGCAACGGCGATCGCGATCTGGTGACCGACATGATAATTGCTGTTGGCAATCAGAATAGGCTGATCAAGTGTGCTCATAGCGACTCCAGTCGATTAAATATTCGTGCCATTTGCGATGCCTCAGCCGGTCGAAAAATGAGGATTCTCGAACCGGCGCATCCGTGGGAACGTTCCAGCGACGATCGCGAGCACGAGGAGGGTCGCCAATCCGCCCGTTAAGGCCGATAACTGAGCGCCCAGCCAAGCCGCGACCAAACCCGATTCAAATTGACCGAGCTGCGGGCCGCTACTGGTAAAAATACTGTTAATCGACGACATTCGCCCGCGCAACTCGTCCGGTGTGCTGAGCTGGTTGATGGTCGAGCGCAGGATCGAGCTGATCGTATCGCCCGCTCCGGTTAAAATGAGCATCAGAATCGAAAACCAGAACAGCTGCGAGCCCGAGAACAGCACGGTCGCGATTCCATAGATGCCGATGCCGAGGAAGATCCAACGTCCGCCGTGCCTGACAGGGCCGAACAGCGCCATGCTCCCGGCTGCAATCAAAGAGCCGACCGCCCGCGCGGCATATAGGATGCCGAGTCCTTTGGGGCCGACGAACAAAATGTCGCGCGCATAGATCGGGAACAATCCGCGCACGTTGCCAAAAAAGGTCGCGCTGAAGTCCAACACCATCAGGGGAAAAATGATTCCGTGCGACCAGACGAATTGCAAGCCTTCATGCAGCGATGCCAGCGAAATAGTTTTCCACCCGCCTCCCTGGGGGATCTTGGCGCGGAGCAGAATGAGCGCCGCCAGCATGGCGAGCCACGAACAGGCATCGACCGAATAACAGGCGGCGGGTCCCCAGACCGCCAGGACCACGCCAGCGATGGACGGTCCGGCGATAATCGGCACGTAACGCTGCGTGCCTTGCAAGGCCAAAGCTTGCGCGAGCAATGGCCGTGGCACCAGGTTCGGAATCATCGACTGGCGCGACGGCTGCTCGAGGGATGTAAAAAATGCCAAGAACACCGTTGCGATATAAAGCATTTGCGGGCTGGCTTTCCCGGCGAGAGTCAACCAAGCGAGAGTTGTGGAAACGCAAAACAATCCCATTTGGGTGCACATCATCAGTTTGCGACGGTCCACCGCATCGGCCAGTAATCCGCCGACCAGAAGCAGGGCAATTTGCGGCAGCGCACGAGCGACTCCGAGCAGACCGATCTGCAGGGGCGAATTGGTGAGCTCATAGATTTGCCAGGCCATTGCGACGGTCGTGAATTGAGTCCCAATGCTCGATAGAAACGATCCGGTCCAGAAAACGCAAAAATCACGGTGGCGCAAAAGCGAGAAACCGCTGGAGTCTTCGGTGATATTTCCGATCTGGTTCATCGAACTATTTTCTCACGCAGACAATCCGGATCATGATCGTGCGGCGAGATTGCCGTGTCTTATCTCAAAGCCTGCGGAACGACAAACCGAGACGCGGCAGCCACGGTAAAATTTCTGGCGAGTCGTTGGAAAAATCTGTCGGTTTTATCAAAGCTCGGGTATAATATCATCATTCCATTCACCGACTTCTTCAGAACCGGAGGTAAGCCAGATGCGCAACGGAAAGATCCGTGTCGGCATTATGGGCTTGGGGCAGATCGGTCGGCACCTCTATCACCTCGCGCTGGAAAATGACGACATCGAGATCGTTGCCGTAGCCGATATTGGCAAGCCAGAAATCATCGAGTATCTGCTCAAAAGCGAAATTAAAGACGAGCTCCAGTGCCAGCTCAGAGACAATTATCTGGTGAACGGCAAGTTTCGTACGCGGATGTTCCAGCACGTGCGGCCGGAGGAAGTTCCGTGGGATGTTATGGATATTGATTGCGTGGTGGACGCGACCGGGCGATATCGTCGACGCAAGGATATGGAAGGCCACCTGCGCGCCGGGGCAAAACGTGTGATTCTCGCCTCGCTTCCAGCGGACCCGATCGATCGAATCGTGATCCCAGGAATCAATGAGAAGCATGCAAAGCTCAGCGACAGGATAATTTCCACAGGTTCCGCGACCACAAATGCGTTTGCGTTGTTGCTCGAGGTGTTGGATTCGGCGCTCGGGGTAGATTGCGCGTCGATGACCACGGTGCACGCTTACTCCAGCGATCAGTCGCTCCAGGATTACGCCCATGAAGATTTTCGCCGCAGCCGCTCCGCCGCCGAAAACATCATTCCCAATAAAAACGAGTCGGCGCACTGGGTCGAAACTATTCTGCCGAAGTTTGCCGGAAAGTTGAGCGGTTATGCGCTGAACGTGCCGGTTCAGCGCGGCTCGCTGCTCGATGTGAATTGCGTCATGCAGAACAGCGGCATCACCGTCGATCAAGTCAACGATGCGATGCGTTCGGCCGCGGCGCACAATCCGGAACTGATCGGCGTCAGCGATGATCCAATCGTATCTTCCGACGTGATTGGTTGCCGACAGTCTTTGCTCTTCGACTCGCGCGCGACGCTCCAAGCCGGTAAGAGAATCATCAAAGCGCTCGCCTGGTACGAGAGTTTGGGGCAAGCTTGCCGCGTGCTCGACGTCGTGCGGCAATATGGCAAGCTCGGCGGCACCGGAGGTGAGCGATGAGAGTTGCGATCAATGGTTTTGGACGGATCGGTCGGTCGGTGTTTCGTATTTTGGACAAACGCGCGGATGCCGAGCTGGTCGCGATCAATGACGTGTTTGATCATGACGCGCTACGGTATTTGCTTAACTATGACACGGTGATGGGACGATTCGAGGGTGTCTTACGGCTTGAAGGCGACGAGCTTGTGACGTCTCACGGACGCACACGCATGATTCAAGAACGAGATCCGCTGAAGCTGCCGTGGCGCGCTCTGGGAATCGACGTCGTAATCGAATCGACGGGGATATTCACGGCTCGAGAACAGCTCCAGAAACACCTCGAAGCGGGTGCGAAACGCGTGATACTGACCGTGCCGGCGAAGGACAAGATCGATTATACCGTCGTCATTGGTGTCAATGATGACGGTCTCAAGCCCGAGCACCGGATGATTTCCAACGCGAGCTGCACGACCAACTGCCTCGCGCCGATGGCGAAAGTGCTGCACGATTCCTTTGGCATCGTCGAGGGCATCATCAACACCGTGCATGCCTACACCAACGACCAACGGCTTGCCGACGTGCCGCACTCGGATTGGCGGCGCAGCCGCGCCGCGGCGGAAAACATCATCCCCACCTCGACGGGAGCGGCGAAAGCGGTGGGAGAAGTATTGCCGCAGCTCAAGGGAAGGCTGGACGGCATCGCCGCGCGCGTGCCGGTGCCGGACGGCTCAGTGGTTGATTTGTTTGTCGAATTGGAGAAGTCCGTCAATGCGGACGACGTTCACGCCGCCATCAAGTCGGCGGCGGCATCGGCACGAATGGGAGGCATTCTGCAAATGATGGAGACACCCGTGGTCTCATCGGATGTGATTGGCAACTCGCATTCATCGATCTTCGATCCGGCATTCACCAGCGTGACGGAGGGCAAATATCTCAAATGCCTGAGCTGGTATGATAACGAATGGGGTTATTCCAATCGAGTTTGCGACCTGCTCGGACTAATCGGGCGGTGGGGATGAGCGCTGTCGCGGTTAGCCGTTAGTAGTGAGGGTCAGGCGTCAGAGAAAAAGCCCCTTACCCTTCACGTCTGACCTGTTACTTCTTCCAAACGGTCGATAAGCCACTTTCTCGCTCTAAGTTCCTCACGGCGGATTTCCCTTAAGTAAACCCTTTCGATTAGGCTATCGTCTAACCGGCAATGCTGGGGCCAATAGCTTCAAATGTATAAAAATCACACGGGGAGGGTTTATGGTGTTTAAGACGAGACATTTCACAACCTTAGCGGTCATTCTGGGTATCATACTAGGCCTCAGTGCCTGGTCGTTGCCTAGCTATGCGCAGATGCGGCACGGCCGTGGGGGAATGGCCGGTGGGCCTAACATCTTTTTTTTAATGCGCGCCGCCGAGCTCACACCGGACCAGAAGACCCAGGTGCATTCGTTGCTACAGAACAGCCGGCAAAACACCAAACAAATAATCAGTCAGCTCATGCCTCTAAGACAACAGCTCAATAGCTCTCTGTATTCGACCGGCACCGCCGACACTAACTTGATCAATCAAGTCAACGGACTGGAAAATCAGTTAAAGCAAGAGCGGTACAGCGTTTTTCAGCAGGTTTGGTCCCTGTTGAATTCGACGCAACAGAGTCGAGTAACAAGCTTGTATTCGCAGATGGCGGCCAACAGGGCGCAACGGATGGAGGCTTGGAAATCACTTCACCAGCAGGGTCAATAGACTTTAGCTTTCATTTGTTAGCGGACTGATTAAGGGCGGGGCTCGGCGTTGGCTGGGTCCCGCCTTTTAGTACTCAAGACACTCCCACCGCGTCCTCAGCCCCTTGTAGGTTTCGGATAACCACTTATTTTCTCCAGACGGTGTCGATGAAGCCGCTCTTTTCGAGTTCCTGGATGAAGCTCGAATCGACGACGTTGTTGGGATCGAAAGTCTTGGCCCGTGGGTCGCGTAGCTCTACAGTCTTCAGCATAAACTCGATTCCCTTCATGTTCACGTACGGTACGCGATCTTGGAATCGCGTCACCACTTCATAGGTGGGATTCAGCACGTTGGGGTCGCGATTCTGTGCGAACTCGGCGGTGACTCGCAAAACGAATTCGCGGTTTTCCTTGTAATAGCGCAGGCCTTCGACAAAAGTTTTCATCACCCGCATCACCGTGTCACGGTGACTTCTGATGTAAGATTTGGTGCTCGCAAAGCAGCTCCCCGGATTGTAAAGGCCGAGCTTGCTCATATCGATCAGCTCATGCAAGCCGAGCTTTTCGGCGGCAATATCCTGGGGCGGAATAAATGTCGACGCTTGAATGACCCCTTTGCTCAATGCCGCGAGCCGGGTCGGCGCGCCGCCGACGGCGACCAGAGCGAAGTCGCGGTCGGGGAGCAAGCCGCGTTCCTTCAAAATAAATCGTATGACGCTGTCTTCCTGTGAGCCGAAGGTGGTCACTCCGATTTTCTTGCCTTTGAGATCGGCGACGGTTTTTACGTCGGGTGTCGAGAAGACGCGCCAGTAAAGCGTGTTGATCGCGCAGGCGAGGTAAACCGTGTCTGCGCCGCCAACCGCCGAGGCGACGATCGCCGCGCCGCCGATAAAGCTCAGCGGCACCTGCCCTGAAACCATCGCCGTGGTCAAGATCGGGCTGCCTTGAATATAAACGAGATCGGCGTCGAAACCGTTCTTTTTGAACAAGCCCGCTTTGCGCATCACATCGACAATGCCGAGGGAGGCTACGGGTGCCGGATAGCCGATGATCAGCTTTTCCAACCTTGGCGCGTCGGCCGATCGTACGGGTGAAGGATCTACGCAATAAAGTAGAGTGGCGATGAGCAACGCGCGGTGGATCACGTGTGAGCCTTTCTTAATTGCCGTGCACGATCGCATTACAAACCCGCTTACCCGAGTCGAATCCCGGTTGCAAGCTGATCACTGGTTGACGGCAGATAACCGCGGTGTTATTCGCCTATAAACTTTGCAAAGTCATGAGAGGTAGAATTCATGATCAGGGAAGGCAAATTTACAATTCTCGAAACGCGAGACACAGTGGCGAAGATTACGATCAATCGGGCGGAGAAGCGGAATGCTCTAAGCCGCGCGGTCATTCGCGAGCTGCTCGCGGTTTTCGAAGAGTTGCGCAACGTTGAAACGATCGCAGTCGTTTTGACCACGGGAGCCGGCGATGTCGCCTACTGCGCCGGGCGCGATCTTTCGGAATTCCCGACCGAAGGCGGCAAGAACCGTGGCACGGATCGCCGTGCTGAACCACGCGCCTACCATGTCGCTGAAGTGATCCGAACCTTTCCCAAAGTAACCATCGCGGTCGTGAACGGTTTCTGTCTCGGTGCCGGGATCACTTTGCTGCTGCCGCATGATTTGGCGATCGCGTCGGATCAGGCGCAGTTCGGTTTGCCGGAAGTCATGCGCGGCTTTTTGCCGTATCCGATCATCGCGACCATGTTCAAGAGTTTGATCCCCACCAAATTTGCTTTCGAGATGATCCTCACGGGAAAAAATTGGGATGCGCAGCGCTCGATGGCGGCGGGATTGATTAACCGAGTGGTGCCCCATGAACAATTACAAGATGAAGCATGGAAGTGGGCGCATGAAATCGGCGCGTTCGACAAAGTTACACTAAAGTACTGCAAAATGGCGGCTCATGCATCGATGGAAGCAGCGAGCGTGCCCTTGGCTGCGGAGATCGCCTGGCTCATGCAGGAAGAGCACACGCTGGTGAACCCGCGGGCGTACGCCGGAACAGAGCCGTTTCATAAATAGGCAAGAGCACACAGGCAACAGGCGAATAATATATGAGCACACTGCGAGTCATGAAGAGTTCAGTGGTCGCTGCAGCAGCCTTGTCGATGATGATCGCCGGAGCACCGGTCACAGAGACGTCGGCGAGAACGATGGTGCGGGTCGCTTACAGCTCGATTTCCGGCGCGGGCGTTGTGACGTGGCTCGCGGTCGATAAAGGTTTGTTCGCCAAAAATGATCTAGACGTCGAGTTGATCTATGTCGCAGGCTCTCAGGCGATGCAATCGTTGCTCAGTGGCACTACGCCGATCGGCATTCAGGGGATCGAGCCCGTCTTTCGGGTCAACGCCCACGGCAGCGATACGGTCATGCTTTTGAGCATCGTGACCAAGCCGCCGTTTTCAATCATGGTGCGGCCCGAGATCAAAGACTACCGCGAGCTCAAGGGCAAGGCGATGGGGATTACACGCTATGGTTCGTCAACCGATATGCTGCTGCGTCTTTCCTTGGAAAAATGGGGATTCAAACCCGAGACGGACGTATCGATTTTGCAGATGGGCGGCGTGCCACCGATACTCGCGGGCATGGAGTCGCGCAAAATCGTCGGCGGGCCTCTGTCGTTGCCGACCTTGGCGCGCGCAAGGAAAGAAGGTTACCGCGAATTGGCTGATGTGGCGGATCTGGTTCCCGAATATCAGGTGGCGGGAGTCGTGACGCGGCGCGCGTTCATCAAGCAGAACCCCGACGTCGTGCGAGGGTTCGTGAAGGCGATCGCAGAGGCGATGGCGGTATTCAGCAGAGATCCGGAAGCGGTAAGACAGGTGATGAAATCGCGCTTTAAGATCGACGATCAGCTGCTGATCGACGAAACTCAGAAAGATTATCAGCGCTATATGCCCAAAGTTCCCTATCCGAGTCGAGCGGGCATCGCGGTCATCAAATCATTTCTCGATAAGAACGAGCCCGGGGTGCGGCCGCTGTCGATTGACGATCAGATCGACAATCAGTTCGTGCGCGAGCTGGAGCAAAGTGGGTTCATCAATAATCTCTATCGTTCAAAGTGAGAAAATTTGATGCGAGTCTTTTTCGGCATTCTAATTGTTGTTCTATCGCTGGCCGCGTCTGCCGATGCGCAGGAGCGCCGCAGGATTCGCATTTCAAACGCCACCTTGAGTTATTCGGCGTTGCCGTTGGTGGCGGCGCGCGAATGGAACCTGTTTCAGGAGCAGGGCTTGGATGTCGAAATTATATTGATGCGCTCGGCGGCGGCCGTGGCCGCGCTGGTTTCAGGCGATCTCGACTATCAGTCGGGAATCGGCCCGGCGAGTATCAGCGCAACTTTAAGCGGCGTTGACTCGCGCGCTCTCTGGTCCTCGACCAGTCACATCACCTATTGGCTCATGGCCAAACCACAATACAAATCGCTTCAGGAATTAAAGAACAAAAAAATCGGTGTCTCCGGATTAGGCGGCACCAGCCATGTGGCCATGACAGTAGCTCTCGAGAAAAGCGGCCTCACGGCGAAGGATTATGTTGCGGTTTCCGTGCCCGGCGGCAATCTGGTTCAATCGCTGGATTCCGGTTTCGTCGATGCGGCGACTCTCAATCCGCCGACGATGTTCTTTGCTCAGAGGCGGGGGTTTGTCCGACTTCTCGACATCGGTTCGCTTGTGGAGATGGCTTCTGGCGGGCTCACGGCCCTGAACCGCACGATCAAGTCGCGCCCCGATGAGGTAAGGCGAATCATTCGCGCGCTGCAACTGGGCAAACGCGCCATGCTGCAATCGCGAGAAAAGACACTCGATCTGATCACCCGAGTGCTGAAGATGGACAAGCAAACCGCATCAGATACGTACAGCGTCGTTCAAACGAGCTTCAATGACACCGGGATTCCGACGCAGGAAGGCATCGGCAATATCATTCGCGCGATCAAGGCCGAGGGACGCTTTGTCGATCGCAAAATCACGTTCGAAGAGGTCGCCGAGCCGCGCTTCGCGATCGAAGTCGCGAAGGAGTTGGGGTACAAAGTGCCGTGAATAGAAAGACTCGAGGTTTCGGATCGACGCAGCACTCCAACGAACCATTCGCTTTGCTCAGGGTGACTGATTGCCCTCAGAGGCAATCAGTCAGTTTCCCACGGGCGCGAAGAGTTCACTCAATGGCGGCCGGCTGGGAATGTAACCTTGCTCATGCGCATACTGCACGAATTTTTCCAGGACGATTTGATTCTCCGGTGTCAGGCCGTGGCCCCATGGATTGTCGCCAAAGGTTTCTTCCTCTTCTTCTAAAATCAGCACTGCGCTCGGAAACGCCGAGCGCTTCGCGTAGGCGTAGGATTTCCGGCAAACCGCCTCGGCTTCAGTAAAGGCTTCGAGCAGACTCGAAACGAGCCAGGGATGTTCTTCAAAGAGTGACTGACGCATGACCAAGGCGTGAGTGATCGGAAAAATTTTGGTTTTGCGATAATACTCGTTCACTGTTTTTCTGGCATCTTTAAAAACGCGCCGAATGCGCGGATCTTTGCCGC